>Ga0182736_1001960_pt1 | contig 17340 bp, 19 predicted proteins | sample eDN5th30CKraftBY_FD_128882 | JGI IMG/M metagenome (GOLD analysis project Ga0182736, IMG submission 128882) | Enriched backyard soil microbial communities from Emeryville, California, USA - eDNA 5th pass 30_C Kraft BY (version 2) (version 2) | ecosystem: Environmental > Terrestrial > Soil >... | reverse complement strand
GACGACGGTGTGGTGGCAAACGTCCACAATTTCGAAATCCTCGCTACCAAGTAATCTCGAGGTGACTTGAGAAAGAAGTGCCCGGTGCAACCCATCGGGCGCTTTGCTGTTTGAATTTAGATTTACGCCAAAGCGGGCGTGCCGGAACTGGCAAGCGAAGCTCGCACTCGCCTCCTGCTTGGAAAGGGCGGCTATCGGCGGGAACATGTCCGCGCTTTCGCCCAACACGCCGAGATCGCGGACGACGCGATCTACATCAAGGTCAGCAAAAAACACCCTATTGAGGACGCCGGTAGCCACCAAAGGAGGGAAGTCGGCTGGAATCGGCGTTCCCGGTTTTTACCAAAGTGGCGGACCGGGTGGGATTCGAACATACGCCGAAGTAATCGGCTTGCGCTTGGCTACGCCGTGAGCAATGTCGGCTTTCGGGACGCCGCAAGCGGCAGTCGAACGGCCAGAAAGGGGCGCATTGCTGCCATCGCGTTCAGGTCAGCTAAACGCGGCGCCATCCAGTAGCTCGCATACCAGCGCGAGACTGGCGTTTCGGGGGGGAGCCCGCGAGCAGGCCGCAGTGGCGGATGGTGGAAACCGCGTGGCGGAACATGGATAAGGAATCGGCGTGCAACTTGCGCGCCGATTGACAGTTATCTGCACTCAACCTTCTCAGAGACGCGGTATATGGACGCCGCGCTTCGCATTTGTCGCTGAGGGGACCGAGCCTTCCGAGGTGGCTATGGGGTGGGCTTTTGCCGGTAGCATCATCCGATGAATGCAGCCTTGGAAAACCGGTTGTCGGACGAGCTTGCCTTGGAGCGACAATTTGGAGCATTTAGCAAGTTAGGCCTGAATAGCGAGATCCTTCGCGGCGGCACGGAAGGCGGTACGGGCGTCATCCAGATCGTTCTTGTGACAGACTGATATGTAGGCCTTATTATCGCTTTTCAGCACGCCGTGTTTGCCAAGCAGCGAAGCGTAGCGGGTAGATTTCGCCATGTCTATGCCAAGCATGCCGCGATAGTCGTGTATGTTCCGGGCTGCCGTAAATACGGCGTCGAACATGACGGGTTCACCCAGTATCAGCACAGTGAAGCCCTGTTCCGTCAGCGCGTCACGCATGGCCTCGGCCAGAGCCTCGCCTGTGGCGTGCAGCTCGTCATAGAGGCCCGGCTGCCTGAGCAGTTCGAGCGTCGTGAGCCCGGCGATCGCTGCTATGGGATTGCCGCTCAGGGTCCCTATCTGCGGAAGATAGTCTTCCCGCGCCACTTTGCGCGCATCCAGATGCGCCATGATCTCAGCCTTGCCTGCGATGGCCGCCAGCGGATATCCGCCACCCACCAGCTTGCCCAGCGTGCACAGATCTGGGACCACGCCATAATAGGCTTGCGCACCGCCATAAGCGAGACGGAAGCCCGTCACCACCTCGTCGAAGATCAGCGTCACATCATATTCGTCGCAGAGGTCCCGCAAGCCCTGGAGGAAGCCCGGTGCGGGGGGAATGACGCGCTGCAGCGGCTCCACGATGACGGCCGCAAGCTCGTCCTTATATCTGGCGAACAACTCGCGCGTTGCAGCCAGGTCATTGTAGGGCGCCACAATCATGTCGCCCCTGACACTTTCGGGGATGCCGCCCGAATCCGGGACCGGACGTTCCGAGTTGGCGGCGGCATTCGGCCAGATGCTCATGAGCCCATAGTCGCTCATGCCATGGTAGCCACCCTCGAATTTCAGGATCTTCGGCTTCCGGCGGTAGGCGCGCGCCAGGCGCATGGCGTAGGCGTCGGCCTCGCTGCCGCTGGACACATAGCGAACCTGCTCCGCGCACGGCACCGCCGCGACGATCTCTTTGGCAAGCAGAATGGCGAATTCGTTGTTTGCGGCAAAAGTCGATCCGCGCTTGAGCTGCTCTGATACGGCTTCAGTCACCTTCGGATGGGCGTGCCCCAGCATCATGGGGCCAGAGCCGAGAAGGAGGTCAATATATTCCTTTCCATCGGTGTCCCACACCCGACCGCCGCGGCCTTCTCGAATGACCAGTCCCGCATTGAAGTTACCCATGGTGCCCGCCGGCAGCAGGCTTTCTGCGAGCTTCAGCAGTTCGCTGGTCTCCGCTTTATGGCTGGCTTCGGGCATGGGCGGCCTCCTTTGGACGATTGTGCGCGGTTGCGGTATTCCAAGCTAAGCATCCTATCAATGTGTAGTAATTGTAATATGTCAATCACAAATTGACATATTACTTATTTATCGGTGCGGGCTCCCTTTAGTGAGCCGGAAGCGAGGTCTCTGAACGGCCGTGCCCATCCGCCAGCGCGTCTCTCAACATAGAGGGAGCGGTCAGAATCGCCAATTTCTCCATGTTCTGCGTGCGATGCTCGAAAGCAAAATGCTTTCGGTCACGTTGATGCGCTGTTGACAGCCGGCCTGCCGGATATAGGATAATCTGAAAAAGTGTCATACCTTTCTTAAAAACAGGGGAGCTAAAATATGTATCATTCGGTCAGGCGGCTGCTCGCTCGCCAACTCTGGAAGCGTATCCTTGCGATGATGCTCATCTTGCCGCTGCCCGGCGTCGCAATGGCCGACATGGCGCAGATCTTGGAACGGGGCCGCATGCATGTCGCCACGGAAGATATGTTTCCCCCCTTCAACTTCATCTCCAACGGTCAGCCGGATGGATTCCAGAAGGATCTCCTTGTCGATTTCCGCGCCTTTGCGAAGGAGAAGGCCGGTATAGAGGTGGATCAGGAGGTGCTTCCCTGGACCGGGCTGCTCGCGGCCATCAGCGCCGGCCGATATGACCTCGGCTGGACCGGCACTGCCGTCACCGAAGAACGCGTGTCCACCGCTTTCAATTTCTCACCTCCCTTCCTGGCGCTGCGCACCCATCTTCTGGTCCGGAAGGATGATGACAGCATGAAGGACATCGCCAGCCTCAGCGGCAAGGTGTTCGCCGTGCAGACCGGCGGCGCGGAACTGGCATGGCTGCCGGAACTGGAGGCCGCCATCAAGGCGACAGGCGGCACGTTCAGCGAGGTCGTGCAATATCCATCCCCTGCGGAAGCGTCGACGGATCTCGCAAACGGCCGCATCGACGCGGTAATCACCGCAAATATCACCGCGATCCAGATTGCCTCGGCAAATCCCGACCGGTTCGCGCTCGGCATCCCCGTGATGAAGCCGAACTTCGTCGCCTGGCCGGTTCCCAAGGCGTCGCCCGAACTCCTCAAATTCATGACCGAGTTCATGGATCACATCCGTGCCAACGGGCGTCTCGCCGAGCTTCAGGATAAATGGTTCGGGCTGGACATGGGTGAGCTTCCGACTGAACCCATCACCAGTCCCGAAGCGCTGCGCGCCATGGTCGACAAATACTGATTTCCGCATTGGCGGCGCACCCATTGCGGACCTGCGCCGCCCGTCTGGCGGAAGCGTTCTTCGCTGCGTCGTTAGCGGCTATATTTCGGCGAGCATCCCCGGCCTGGGGCGATCAAGCTTCGCTCCGGCGATAATGTGTCCAAGCGGTCGGGCAGGGAGGATGTTGCGTGACATTGGACATGTGGTGGGAATTTCTGCGCGGTGCGTGGGTCTGCCTTTTCATATGCGGGGGCGCCATCCTCATCGGGATTCCACTGGGCGCGGTCATCGCGCTGCTCAGGGCCGCGCGCATTCCGGTGTTGAATCAGGTGCTCATGCTCTATGTCAGTGTCGTTCGCGCGACACCGCTGCTCAGCCTCGTTCTCTTCATATTCCTGTCCTCGCAGGGGTTCGGCATCCGCATGCGTCCGGACGTTGCAGCGATCACAGCACTCGTGGTCAATACAGCTGCGTTTAATGCCGAAATATGGCGCGGGGCCTTCCTTGCTTTTCCGCGGGAGCAGAAGGAAGCAGCGCTGGCGATTGGCATGACGGCGGGCGTTTTCTTCCGGCGCATCCAGTTGCCGCAGACGATCACCGCCAGCCTGCCGGGCCTCATCAACGAAGCGTCTTTCGTGATAAAGGCCAGTCCCGCGATCGCCGTTATCGGCGTGGTGGAAATCACGCAGGTGGCGCGCCGTATGACGGCGACCACATTCGACCCGCTGACGCCGCTTGCCGTGACCGCCTTGTTCTACATCGTCGTGATCGGTCTGCTGACGCGGCTTCAGTCGCGCCTGGAGCGCAATGCAGAACGGCTGACGGCCTAGCCGGGGGGCATCGCGATGCAGAACTGGAACTTGATGTGGGACCATAGAGGCCTTCTGGCGTCAGGCTTCTACAACACGATCCTTCTTTTCCTCATTATCACGCCGATCGCCTTCGCTCTCGGCGCCGCACTCTCCTATGTCATCGACAGGTATAGGGCGGCACGCCTTCTCATCTTGCCCTATATTTCCGTCATGCGGATGCTGCCGATCATCCTCGTCTGCTACATTTTCTATTTCGGCCTGCCCGCCATCGGCATCAGGGTAAGCGCATGGACGGTGGGGATCGTCGCGATGTCCCTGTCGCATTCGGCCTATATCGCGGAAATCCTGCGCGGCGCGCGTGCGATCCTGCCGGCGGGAAGTGTCGAGGCGGGCATCGCAATCGGCATGTCGCCCCTGAGGCTCTATCTTCGCATCGTCCTGCCGCAGCTTCTCTTGAAGAACAATGCGGTTTTGGGCAACCAGATCGTCGTGCTCCTGAAGGAGACGTCGTTCCTGTCGATGATTACGATCATGGAGATGACGGCGACGGCAAATTCGATCAGCTCGCAATATCTCATATCGATCGAGCCTTTCGTCATCATCTTCGCCTGTTACTGGCTGATCAGCCTGCTGATCGACTATGCGATGAATTATGCCGGCAGATATGCGGCCCGGAGAGGTATGGAAAATGCGTGAGTCAAAGCCTCTGGTCAGGATATCGGGCCTGTGCAAGTCGTTCGGCAGTTTCGAGGTCCTCAGGAACATCGACCTGGAGGTCAGCAAGGGCGAGGTGGTCAGCGTCCTGGGTGCTTCGGGTTCGGGCAAATCCACCATGCTGCGATGCATCAACTGGCTGGTGCAGCCGGACGGCGGCTCCATCCATATCGACGGCTGCCGTATCGGCGTGTGCGAGGCGACTGGCAGGGCGATGAAATCGCGCGAACTGGCAGCAATGCGCGCCGAGATCGGCATGGTATTCCAGAGTTTCAATCTCTGGCCGCATTTGAGCGTGCTTCAGAACGTCATGGAGGGGCTGATCTACGTCAAGAAGCGTCCGCGGAACGAGGCGCGCGAGATTGCGCTGGCCTGCCTCCAAAAGGTGGGGCTCACGGAAAAGGCCGGCGATTTTCCCTATGTTCTGTCGGGTGGCCAGAAGCAGCGTGTCGGGATAGCGCGTGCGCTGGCGATGGACCCCAAGGTCGTCCTCTTCGACGAGCCTACCTCCTCGTTGGATCCGGAACTGGTGGGAGAGGTCCTCGCCGTCATGAAGGACCTGTCACGTGAAGGCTACACCATGATCGTGGTCACGCATGAGATGGAATTTGCCCGCGCGGTATCCGACACGGTGGTGTTCCTCGACAAGGGCAGGCTGATCGAGAAGGCTCCGCCGGAACGCTTCTTCACCACGCCCGAAACGGATCGCGTCCGGAAGTTCCTTGCCACCACACGCAAGCACTGACCGGGCGGGAACAGCCGCCGTAACGCCATTGCAGCCTTGCCGCATGGTCAAACGATCGCGCCTGGGCCATTCCCGCCGGCGGCAAGCGCGGCGGCGATGCGCAGCAGCACGCTTTCAAGTTCGTTGTCGTCCCGTGCCGCGCTCAAAGCCAGTCGGACCGCCTCGGGCGGTGGGCTATCATCCATCGTAAAATGATAGGATGGCGATATGAGAATACCACGCAAGGCAAGATCGCTCACGAAGCCTGCGAGGCCGCGTGCTGCCGGCAGGTTGAGCCATGCGTGATAGGTCGCAAGCCCGCTTCCGGTTATCAGCGAAGGGCCGAGGAGGCGCGATGCCATGTGCATTCGCCGTATCGCTTCTTTTCTCTGTGCGGTGACGCAGGGCTCAGCGACATTGGCGACCATCAGCGCGTTGATTAGGCTGACCTGCAATGCAGAAGCGCTCCATCCCAGGCTGTAGAGTGTCTGCCTCAGCGGCTCGACATAGGTTGCCGGCGCGGCGAGGTAGCCCAGGCGGATGCCCGGTGCCACGCATTTCGAAAAGCTCGTGGTCAGGATGGTTCGCTCGGGCGCCAACATGGCCAGAAGGGGCTGTTCGTCACCAGTGAGATGCCCGTATATGTCATCCTCGATCAGCATTATCTCCGCGTTTCGGGCGGCTGCGACGATGACCTGACGCTGCGCTGTCGTGAGTGTGGTCGCCGTGGGATTGTGCGTAACCGGCGTGAGGACTGCGGCGCGTACCGACGGGTCGCGCGCGAGCCGCGAAAAGGCTTCCACGTCGAGCCCTTCGCCGGTTATGGGAATGCCGACCAGACGAAGCTGGAGCAGATCTGCGATCCTGCGCAAGCCCGAATAATTGAGCGCTTCCGTCAGGACGGTATCGCCCGGTCTGACGACGGTCTTCAGTGCTGCCAGAAGTCCTTCATGCGCGCCCTGCACGATAAGGATTTCATCCGGGCTGGCAGAAAGACCGCGCAGCTTCAGCCAGTCCGCCCCCAATATACGCGCCGCATGGCTTCCGCCGATCGGCTCATATCCCAGTGCGGATGCCTGACGTGATATCTGCGCAGACCTTGCCAGATCGGCCATCACGTCCGCCAACATCCTTTCCACCGGCTCGAGAGGCGGGACGTTCAGGCCGAGGTCGATATGTCCTGCCGGTCCGGCATGCTCTGCACGTGACTCGGGTGAGCCGGCGACAAAGGTCCCCGAACCGATCTTGGTCGTAAGAATCCCGCGCCGTCTGAGATCGCCGATAGCCTTGGCAAGTGTCGCCACCGTGACGTCGAAATGGCGCGCAAGTTCACGGTGAGGCGGCAGCCGCTCTCCGATCGGAAACTTGCCCTTGCTGATCCCTGCTTCGATGCTGGCGACCACCCTTTTATATTTGCTGCGGCCGGTCACCGACGGTTCCTCGGAGGCAAAAATGGACATGTTTGCACTTCCGATGCCCATTTTGCGGCTTGTCATGTCACCTCCGCTCTTGTCGAAGAATCGTTCGATCGAAGCATAGCTCAATCAAGCTGCCGTCGTTGTGGTTTCGCGCGTATCGAAAGAGGAGGATCTTCGAGCTCTTGCAGTAAACGGATTTTCTGGCTGTTAGCGCTTAGCGCCAATGTTCGGCGTTGCGTTCCCGCTTCCTGCGGTGATCGATATCTTTCATCCTGCTCATTGCCTGCCTGTGTCCGAGCCAGTCGAGGAACTGGGTGAGGGCATCGACCTGGTCGTCATGGCGACCGCTGGGAAAGGAGACAAGTTCACGGCGGAAGTCGTCAAGCCAGGGCGCTGCGTCGGGGACGAAGAAGCGGCCCGTCTTAAGCCGTTCGATCTGGGTATTGAAGCGCTCCGTTTTCGAGAGCCGCGAGGTAAAGCGGTACAGAACGTTCCGAAGACGGCTCTCACGGAGCAGTTCGCGATAGAGAGTGATACCTGTACCTGCCTGTTCAATGATCAGGCGATCTGCTGTCCAGCGGCGGACAAGCCGGGCCACGCTGGCTCTGAAGTCGCTGTAGCTGTCGCGGGTGCGCAGAACGTCGAGAAGATACCAGTCCTGCTCCCTGCGGCCGAAGGTCAGACAAACCGACCAGTCATTGTCGGCACCATCGGCAAAAGCGGTATCGACGCTCTGGACGATCATGTTGAACTCCTCACGATCCGGGCGGAACTGATAGTCGTAGCTGTGGAACCATGACCACTCGAACAGATCGGATCCGGCTCCATCGGTCCGCTGCTGATACTGGGGAATGAACACGGCGCTGCCCATCTCGCGGCGCAGGGCGTCCAGTGTCTCGCGGGGCTCGCGCTGGGGGAAGAGCACGCTACCGCACCGGCGCTGGTGCACGCGGTTCGGGCCGATCCTGATCGTTTGGTCTTCTTCGGCGATTGCCGGAAGGTTGAGATGCATGAAGCCGCCGTCTGCGTCGAGCAGGCGACCGGCAACGTCGTCGGCATGAAGACGCTGTTGGACGAGAATGATACGGCCTTCGCTCTTATTGTCGAGGCGCGACACAAGCGAATGCTGGTAGAAGCTGAATGCCGCCTCACGGATCTGCGGCGAGTGTGCCTCGCCGGCCTTCAGCAGATCGTCGCCGATGATGTAGTCGGCGCCGATGCCTGTGATCGTGCCGCCGACCGAGGTCGCGCGGATCGAGCCACCGCGGTGGGTGGTGATCTGCGCACCTGCGACGCGTATCACGACATCGGGGAAGAGCTGGCGATAAGCCTGGCTTTCCATAACGCGACGCAGATCCTGAAGGTTCTTCATCGCCAGCTCGTGACCATAGCTGGCGATGATGATCCTGAGCGCGGGATTCTGGCCGATCAGCCAGGCAACGAAGGCCACCGACGTGGTAACGGTCTTCAGATGGCGCGGCGGTATGGTGATCAGCAGGCGTCGCGTCTGGCCTGTGGCCACACATTCAAGCTGCCAGCACATGGCCTCCAAGTGCCAGTTCGGGACGAATGCCTCGCCGCGCTCCTTGTGCAGTACGTCGAATGCCCGCCAGAGGAAGAAGAATAGATTCTCCCGCTGAAGCCGAGAGGCTGCGTATCTGTCGAACCTTGCCGACATCGAAGGAGACGGACTGGTCACGACACGTCCTCCTCTGTGTCGGAAAGACTGAACCTGGCCAGGATCGCCGCAACCTGTGTCTCGCTGAGGCCCAACTCGGGGGCTAGCAGCGTCTCGCGCTGATGATAGGCCAGCATGGCACGGTCTGTCTCGTCGAGCTTCTCTGGCTGGAGCGCGTGGTGGGCACCCGGCTCGGCTTCCTCGGGCATGAGAGATGCCAAAAATTCCAGAGCCTTCCGATCACCGTTCATCGCCTGTTTGGCCTGCTGGTTAAGGGCGATCTCCAGCGCCGTCAGGTTCCGGGTCTTGCCATCGATTTTGACCCTCCGCTTCGTCCGGAGAATCTCGCGCGCGATCGTCTTCGCCGACTTCGCACCCTTCGGCCGCCCGTGGGGATTGCCCGACTGTCCCTTTTTGAACTGGCTGTGGCGAGGCGGCTTGCCATAGCCAACCTGATAGTCCGCCTTGCAGGGCTCGCTGGCCTGCGAGGGATCATCATCCGCGTGCTCGGCGACCTGTGCGGGATCAGGCCATTCGGTCCCCTCAGGCTCTGCAGCTGTTGGTATGTATGGCAACACCGGGCGCTTGCGAAGACGGACCGGGATGGCAATGCCGCCGGGCTCATCGTTCTGAGAGTTGTGCGTGGTAGCAGAGGCGGCTGTCGACCTAGACATGATGGACCTCCGTCGTCGCTGCATCGCTGGCGCTAGTCTCGTGGACATCAGCGGATTCTGCCTGCGAAGACGCCTCAGCGGCACGCTTTGCCGCAAGCGCAGCAAAGGTCATGCCAGTCTCGATATGCACCACTTCCTTACGGGTCTCCTTCGCGAAGCGGGCAATCACGACATCGCAATAAGCAGGGTCGAGTTCGATGCCGCGGCAGACGCGGCCTGTCTTCTCCGCGGCGATCAGGGTCGAGCCGGAGCCGAGGAACGGGTCGAGCACAATGTCCCCATGGTGCGTGCAGTCTTTGATGGCCTCAGCCAGCAAGGCCCAGGGTTTGACCGTCGGATGGGCGTTCAGAAGCGCGTCGCGTTCACGCGAGAAGCCGGCCATACCCTGATGATCCCACACATTGGTGCGGTAGCGCCCGTGGCGACCAAGCTCCACCAGATTGAGGTGAGAGGCCTGACCGCGCTTGTGGATGGCGCACAGCTCATGCTGGCTGCGGTAGAAGCTGCCCATGCCGCCAGTCATCTTGTTCCAGACGCACAGGTTGACCTGATCGAGGCCGGCCTGAGCGGCAGCTGTCAGAAGCGGCAGCTGCTGACGCCAGTCCATGAAGGTGTAGATCAGGCCGCCGTCAACGAGATGATTGTCGATGTTCTCATAATAGCGGCCAAGGAACTGCGTGAACTCGGTATCGGACATCTCACCGGCGGCCATCGCGAACTCGCGGTGTTTGACCTTGCCCAGACCACCGACGAAGCCGTCGATCTTGCAGTTGTAGGGCGGGTCGGAAAGAACCATGCGGGCAACGAACCCTGCCATCAGGCGCTGATAGGACGTCGCATCGAGCGCATCACCGCACAGGATGAGATGCTTGCCGAGACTGAAGAGGTCACCGCGACGGCTGACAGGAACGGCAGGCGGCGCGGACATAACGCCATCATCGTCGGTCTCCGCATCGGCGTCGTCGCTGCAAAGGACGATATCGATCTCCGGGGCGGTGAAGCCGAGCGAACCGAGATCGAAGTCGATCTCAATGAGATGTTCGAACTCGATCGCGAGTGCGGCCTTGTCCCAGCCCGCAAGCTCGGCAATGCGGTTGTCGGCCAGACGATAGGCACGCTTCTCGTCGGCGGAAAGATGCGTCACGAGCACCGCCGGGAGGGTCTGGATATTGAGGCGGCGGGCCGCTTCGAAGCGGGCGGCGCCGGCGATGATCTCGTCATTCTCATCGACGATGATCGGATTGATCAGACCGAAACGGTCGAACGAGCCCATGATCAGTGCGATCTGATGCTCGTCATGCGTGCGCGCCTGATAACCGGACAGGCGCAGCGACGCGGTTGGCTTCAGCGCGATGCGATCGGCGACGAAGCCGCTGAACGCATAGGCGGGATCCTCGCCGGGACGAAGGTGCTGGGAAGCAGCAGAAAGAAGAGCGCTGTTCTTGCGGGGGCAAGTCGGCTTACGGGCAGCTTTGGCCATCGGATGTACCTTTCGACCGTTTGGCTGGTCGAAGGCGGGGCGGAAGACACAATCCGACCGTCTTCCGGCCAGGCCGGGTTTACGATCGGCTGCTTCCAGGAGGGGGAAAATCCCCTCTGCCGTCAGGCGTGAACGCTGCCGGGCCTCTACTCTAGCAACTGCTGGAAGGATCCGTCAACAGATATATTGAGGGACGTGCCCAAGATAAAAAGAACTTCACACCGGTCCTTTGCAGGGATTTCGGTGACAAGGATTATTCCATACCTACTACAGGAGATGTTGCTCGATTGCACTGGTTGGAGGCACTCGCCCCAGCCATCAATTTTTGGATCGGCAGCAATATTGCGATGTGAGTTGCATCGAGCGAGATCGCGTAGTTGTGCCGTCGGCCAAATCCCTTGCTGCTCGCCAGAGAAGCGGACATATGCGGTTCATTCGCCGATCCTCTTTAGGGCGCCTTCCTTGTGGGCAGCGATATGGTCGGATTTGTCGCTTCTGATCTCATATTAGGGATCATTCTTCGAGGCCCGGCTGCACGACTGAAATCGTTCTTGTGGTCCGAGAGGCAGGCAGCAGCTTCCCTCCGTGTCGCTATTGTCATAGCCTGCCTGTTATCGTGAGGAACGGCGCATGGCCCGTGGAGTTGTTGGAATACCGAAGACTCTGATGAAAGCCCCATAGAGGGGCTTCACGAGCCGCAAGGAGGGGAAATGATCAGACATTTGACGTCCGGCGAACGGCAGACCGCCGCGGTCATTCTTCTTGCGGTTGCAGCGGCCGGAGCGGTTCTGGCGATGCTGGGCCGGTCGGACACGCTTGGCGTCCACGGGGTCATCGTCATCTTATTTGCGGGTGGCCTGCTCTACCCGGTTCTGTCCGGTTTCTACGAGCCCGAGCCGACGGAGGACCGCAAGGCCTCCTACTACGACGACCCGATCAAGGTCGGCATCGTGCTGGCGATGGCCTGGGCCGTATTCGGCATGTTCATGGGGGTATGGGTGGCCGCGCAGCTTGCTTGGCCGGACCTCGCCTTCGATGCGGCCTGGTCGAGTTTCGGGCGGCTGAGGCCCACCCACACGACCGGTGTCATTTTCGGCTTCGGCGGGAATGCCCTCATCGCCACGTCCTTCCATGTCGTGCAGCGGACATCACGCGCCAGGCTCGCCGGTCAGGTCAGCCCCTGGTTCGTGCTCTTCGGCTACAACCTGTTCTGCGTGCTGGCTGTCTCGGGCTACCTGCTGGGCGTGACCCAGTCGAAGGAATATGCCGAAGCGGAATGGTATGCCGACATCTGGCTGGTGATTGTCTGGGTAACCTACTTCGTCCTCTACATCGGCACGATCGCGCGCCGGAAAGAGCCGCATATCTATGTCGCCAACTGGTACTTCATGGCATTCATCCTGGTCGTCGCGATCCTGCATTTCGTGAACAACCTCGCCCTCCCCATCTCATGGGGCCATGCCAAGAGCTATACGATCTGGCCGGGCGTGCAGGATGCGATGGTGCAGTGGTGGTACGGCCACAACGCCGTCGCCTTCTTCCTGACCGCCGGCTTCCTCGGCATGCTCTATTATTACCTTCCGGTGCGGGCACAGCGGCCGATCTTCTCCTACCGCCTGTCGATCCTGAGCTTCTGGGGCATCGTCTTCTTCTACATGTGGGCGGGTTCCCACCATCTGCATTACACAGCCCTGCCGCATTGGGTGCAGACGCTCGGCATGACCTTTTCCGTGATGCTGCTGGTGCCTTCCTGGGCATCGGCCGGCAATGCCCTGCTGACGCTCAACGGCGCCTGGCACCGCGTGCGCGACGACGCGACACTGCGCTTCATGATGGCCGCTGCCGTGTTCTACGGGCTGTCGACCTTCGAGGGATCCTTCATGGCGATCCGGCCGGTCAATTCGCTGTCGCACTATACGGACTGGACCGTCGGCCACGTGCATGCGGGCGCGCTCGGCTGGGTGGCGCTGATCACGTTCGGCTCGCTGTATACGCTTGTACCCGCACTCTGGAAGCGCGAGGGCATGTATTCCGCGACACTGGTCGAAGTCCATTTCTGGCTCGCGATCGCTGGAACGCTGATCTACATCTTCGCGATGTGGAATTCCGGCGTCATCCAGGGACTGATGTGGCGGACCTATACGGAAGACGGCGCGCTCGCCTACTCCTTCGTTGACTCGCTGGTGGCGATGTATCCCTATTATATCGCGCGCGCCTTCGGCGGACTGCTCTTCCTAATCGGCGCGGTGGTGGGCTGCTACAATATGTGGATGACGGTCCGCTCCGTTCCGCTGGCTGCCCGCGTCGGAGACGTGCCGGCCGCGCCAGCCGCCCTGCCGGGAGAGTGACGGATGTCTGAACTGTTTCATCGCAAGATCGAGCGCTCCGCCATCCTCTTCGTGCTCGGCATCATCGCGGCCGCGAGCGTCGGCGGCATCGTCGAGATCGCCCCGCTCTTCACCATCGACGAAACGGTGGAGGAAGCCCCCGACATGCGCGTCTACACGCCGCTGGAGCTTGCCGGGCGCAATATCTACGTCCGTGAGGGCTGCTATGCCTGCCACAGCCAGATGATCCGGACGCTTCGCGACGAGGTCGAGCGCTATGGCCCATATTCGCTGGCGGTCGAGTCGCAATATGACCGGCCGATGCTTTGGGGCTCGAAACGCACCGGGCCGGACCTTGCCCGCATCGGCGGAAAATATTCCGATTTCTGGCACGTAGCGCACCTGAACAACCCGCGCGACGTGGTTCCGGAATCGAACATGCCAGCCTATCGCTGGCTGGCCCGTACCCCGCTCAAGACCGACGACCTGCCGCTGCATCTCGCTGCCCAGCGTGCCCTCGGCGTGCCCTATACCGACGAGATGATCGAGAATGCCATGCGCGACGCCTATGGTCAGGCGACCCCCGACACGGACTTCGCCGCTGGTGTAATCGAGCGCTATGGCGAGGCGACCCAGATCAGCGCCTTCGATGGCGTCACGACCCACGTCACCGAGATGGATGCGCTGGTCGCCTATCTCCAGGTGCTGGGTCGTCTGACGGATGCCGCCTACCGGAACACGGCCGCGCCAGAGCTGCCTCAGAACCCGGCGGAATGAGGAAGGGCGACATGGATTTCAGCTATGAAACACTCGTCGCCTTCTCCAAGAGCTGGGGGTTGTTCTACATGATGGCCTTCTTCGCCTGTGTCTGCATCTATGCCTTCTGGCCGCGGAACCGGAAACGGTTCGACCGCGCCAAGCGCAGCATCCTCGAACGGGACGACAGGCCATGGCAGAAGTAGAGCGCGATTCCGTCACCGGCCGCGAGACGACCGGGCACGAATGGAACGGTATCAAGGAACTGGATACCCCGGTCCCGCGCGGGGTGCTCATGTTCCTCATCGTGACCCATCTATGGGCGATCGCCTGGTGGTTCTTCGTACCGGCCTGGCCAATCGGGAACACCTATACAAGGGGGCTTCTCGGCGTCGACCAGCGGACGACGGTCGAGGCGCGCGTGGTCGCAGGCCAGCAGCAGCGCGCTTCCTGGGCCGGCAAACTCGAAACCGAACCCTATGATGCGATTCTCGCCGACGAGGCGCTGATGAAGACTGTCCGCCTGACGGGTCGCCAGCTCTTTGGCGACAATTGCGCGGCTTGCCACGGGCGCGACGGCAAGGGCGGCTTGAACTATCCCGACCTCACCGACGACGACTGGATCTGGGGAGGCGGGCCCGACCTCATCGAGCAGACGATGCGCGTAGGCATCAACACTGCGCATCCGGAAACGCGGGTCGGCCAGATGCCCGCTTTCGGCCGAGACGAGATGCTCGATCGCGATCAGGTGCGCAGCGTCGCGGCCTATGTCTACTCGCTGACCAATCCGGACTATTCGACGCCGCAAAATCTGGACCGGATCAATGCCGGGCGGGAAGTCTTCGTGACGACATGCGCCGCCTGCCATGGCGAGAATGGCGAGGGCAGTGCCGAACTCGGCGCCCCCAACCTCACGGACGCCTACTGGATCTATGGCGGGAGCATGGACACGATCATCGCCTCGGTGCATGGCGGTCGGCAGGGTCACATGCCGACATGGGACGAGCGCCTCACCACGGCGGAGATCCGCACGCTCGCTCTCTATGTCTACGATCTCGGGACGCCGCAGCCATGAGGGGGCGCACAAGATTGCGGGGAGGCTGGCTGCCATGGGTCCTCGTGCCTGCCGGGCTGCTGCTGTTCGCGGGCGCGAATGCGCACCTTGTCTATGTCGCGTTCCAGTCCCAGCCGGACTGCGTCGTGCATTTGAAGATCGCGGGCGGCGACGGTTACCGCGCCGCCAAGTCGGCCTGCTAAGGAGGAAGCCATGGGCGAAGCCGACAAATGCTACTGGCTGTTGAGCGAAACTTCCGGGATCGGCGAGACGCGCGATCCGAAGCTGCAGCGGAATCTGCCCGTGTTGGAGGGGTTTCGTTGGCTGGCGGCAGGATGGCGGGATTTCTGGACGCGACCCTCTTCCAGCTTGGCATATGGAATCGGCATTTTCCTGCTGTCGATTGCCTTCGTCTGGACGCTCATCCAGTTCGGCCGCGACTACATCCTCTTTCCGGCCTTGGCGGGGTTTCTGATCGTTGCGCCGTTTCTGGCGATCGGTCTTTACGAGAAGAGCCGCGCCATCGAAGAGGGCAGGGAGATAGGGTTTGGCGCGATGCTCCGGGTGCGTCCCGATGCCGGCGCGCAGGTCTTCTTTACAGGCCTTCTTCTATGCATGCTGACGCTTCTCTGGAACCGGGCAGCGGTGCTTCTCTGGTCGCTGTTCTTTGGCGTCACTGCCTTCCCCGGGCCGGATGGCGTTATCGGGACACTGCTCGGCGATCCCTATGGATGGGCGATGCTGCTCGTGGGCACGGCGGTCGGCGGCCTGTTCGCGGCCTTCGCATTCGCGATCAGCGTCTTTGCCGTGCCCATGCTCCTCGACCGGCCCCTGGATGCATTGACCGCCATGGGCACGAGCATGAAGCTGGTGTGGAACAACCTCCCGGTGATGATCGCATGGGGGGCGATGGTCCTCGTACTCTTCGGCCTGTGTGTCGTGACGGGACTGGTCGGTGTGATCGTCATATTCCCGCTGCTCGGGCACGCGACCTGGCATGCCTACAGGGCAGTGGCTGGATCCGGGCGCTGAAACATGGAGGCGAACCGGCAGTTCGCGTGGATGTCATGAGCCTGCTGGCCTGGCTGGTTCCGATAACCCTCGGCATGGGGGTCGTGGGTCTTCTCGCTTTCCTCTGGTCGATGAAAAGCGGCCAGCTGGAGGACCTGGACGGGGCTGCGGAACGAGTACTCCTGCTCGAGGAGGATACGCCGCTGCAGGACCCGAACACACTCTATCCGACAGGCATTGAAGAAAGACGGAGCAAGTGATGCACCAAGCCTCGGACAGGAAATTCGACTGGGTCGCCGCTCTGGCATTTGCGTCCGGCGCGGCGGTGATGGTTGCAAGCCTTGTCGCGCTCGCGATCGCAGTCATCGCGGTGATCGTCGCCATCTCCTGACGTTTCTTCGATCCGCGGAAAAGCGAAGCATGCCCCGGTGGTATAGTTGCGATCGATCATGCCGACTGACGTGAGGCGAGTTAATTTGGCAGAGTCAACCTCACTTTTCTGCGCCAGGCTTTGAAGCTTCGTCTGAGGTGGTCCCGGCTTTTGAGACAGGGGCATAAGGTGGATCGCCTGATGAAAAGGACGATCCAGCATGAAGACACGCAGACGGTTCTCGGCCGAGTTCAAGGCCAAGGTCGCGCTTGAGGCGATCCGCGGCGAGCGGACGATTTCGGAACTGGCCACGAAGCATCAGCTTCATCCGAACCAGATCACGCAATGGAAACGTCAGGCGATCGAGAATCTGGCCAAGGCGTTTGACGACAGGGCTTCGGATGCGCAGGTCGGTCGGGAGGCCGAGGTGACGAAGCTGCACGCCAAGATCGGCCAGCTCGTCGTCGAGCGCGATTTTTTGGCCAAAGCCTTCGATCGCTGAGCCTGGATCGGAGGAGAATGATGATTGATCCCGATCACAAACGGCTTTCGATCCGCCGCCAGTGCGAACTGGTCTCGATCTCGCGGGCGTCGTTCTATCGCCAGCCCGCCGGCGAGAACCCCGAGAACCTTGAACTGATGCGCGTCATCGATGAGGCCTTCATGGAAATGCCGTGGTATGGCTCCCGGCAGATGGCGCGACATCTGCGTCGCCAAGGCTGGGGCGTGGGCCGCAAGCGGGTCCGGCGACTGATGCGCAAGATCGGTCTGTCGCCGATCTACCAGGCTCCGAGGACCAGCGCGCCGCATCCGCAGCACCGCATCTACCCCTACCTGCTGCGGCATCTGACTGTCCGGCGTCAGCACTGATGGGACCAAATCGGCTTAACTGAGAACGGAGGATTTTTGGTTCATCGTAGCCTTTCAAAGGAGCGAAGATGAGACAGAAATCCGGAACCGGGAAAGCGCCG
>Ga0182736_1001959_pt1 | contig 17354 bp, 6 predicted proteins | sample eDN5th30CKraftBY_FD_128882 | JGI IMG/M metagenome (GOLD analysis project Ga0182736, IMG submission 128882) | Enriched backyard soil microbial communities from Emeryville, California, USA - eDNA 5th pass 30_C Kraft BY (version 2) (version 2) | ecosystem: Environmental > Terrestrial > Soil >... | reverse complement strand
GGGGGGGGGGGGCGGCCAGGGCGGTGTGGAGGTCGGCGAACGACGACTCGATGTGGCGGGTGAGCGCGGTGGGGTCGCGGAGGGCGTCGGCGAAGGCGAGGATGCCGAGGAGCAGGCGGTCGCCGTAGCTCCACAGCATCACGTTGAGGCCGACGCCGTTGCTGGGCGGGCCGTCGATGAACAGGTCGACGACGTCGCACCCGAGCAGCGACCACGGGTCGGCCGGGCCGCGGATGTTGGAGATGAGCACGCTGGCGTCGACCAGGCCGTCGGTCGTGCGGAGGCGCTCGATCAGCGCCTTGGCGCCGGGTTCGGAGATGAACGGCGGCACGTGGTCGAGGACGGCCGGCATCAGATCGGGGCCGAGGATCGTCAGCTGCTCCTTGGCCTCGGCGGCGGTCGCGCTGATGGTGGCGAGGCGCTCGGCCGGGTCGGCGACGTCGGTGGCGAGCGAGGTCGTGAAGCTCCAGAAGCGGTTGCCCGCCTGGCGCACCGGCGCGTCGGCTGCCTCGTAGGAGACGGGCACGCTGGCGAGGAGGGGCAGCTCGGGCAGCTCGCCGCGCTCGGCGAGGTAGCTCCGCAGGCCGCCGGCGACGGTGGCCAGGACCACGTCGTTGAGGGTGACCCCGGCGGCATCCTTCGCGGCCTTCACGTCGGCCAGCGGGAGCACGGCGCGGGCGTAGGCCCGCCCCGGGGTGAACGCGTCGTTCAGCGCGCTGTTGGGGGCGGCGCCGCTGAACTCGGGGACGGCGACCGGCGCCTTCGCCCGCCGGGCCTTCACGGCGTCGAACCCGCGCTTGGCGCGCAGCGCCAGACCCGGGATCGCGAGCAGCGCCGCGAGGTGGTCGAGCAGCGCCAGCCAGACGAGGACGAGCTTCGACGGCACCTTCTCCGGACGCCACGGCAGCTCGACGTCGGGGATCGGCTCGGTGGGTGCGTCGGAGAACACGCGGGAGAACGTGGTGAACGCGGCCACGCCGTCGGCGAGGCAGTGGTGGTACTTGAGGATCAGCGCCTGCTCGCCGCCGGGGAGGCCGTGGACGAGCGTGAGCTGCCACAGCGGGTGCCGGCGATCGAGGTGCTGCTCGGCGAGGTGGGCGAACAGGTCGTCGAGCGTCTGACCGTCGGCGAGGGTGGCCTCGCGCAGGTGGTAGTCGAGCTCGAAGTCCGGGTCCCGCACCGCCATCGGGTTGTGGAGCCCGAACGGCACCGGGACGATGCGCCACCGGAACGACGGCAGCTGGTCCAGCCGGCCGGCCACGTGGGTGCGGACGTCCTCGATGGTGAGACCGGTGGGCCCGCCGCCCGGCGCCCGCAGCGTCCCGACGGCGATCGTGTTCATCGCCTGCTCGGGCTGCTCCATCGAGAGGAACCCGGCGTCCTCGCCGCTCAAGCGGTGCATGCGATCAGCTCCTCGAGCGCCAGGACCATCCCGTCGACGACCTCGTCGGGGCGCTCCATCGTGACGGGGTTGCCGACGACGGTCATGTGGAGGTCGTCGTCGTAGCCCACGACGGTGATGTTGAGGCCGGTGTCGTCGCCGATCGGGCCGGACAGGTAGACGTGCGAGACCCGGTGGCCGCCGATGCGCCAGTCACGGGCCGAGATGCGGACGTTGGACACCAGCGCGTTGAAGTCGGCCTTCTCGGTGTTGCGGGCGCTGCGGTTCACCATGCTCCGGGCGGCGGGCCGGCCGACGAGCGGCGGCATCCGGTCGAGCCACTCGGTGAGCGTGTCGTGGCCCTGGAGCGACAGCTGGAGCTTGGCCTCGGCGGTGCTCTCGCTGATCTTCAGGAGGCGCTCCTTCGGATCGGCGACGTCGGTGTGGAGCAGGGCGAAGAAGTTGGCGAAGCGGTTGCCCCATTGCCGCGGCGGCGTGCCGGGCGGGTCGCCGGACACGGGGACGTTCGCCACGAGCGCCTTCTCGGGCAGCGCGTCGCGGGCCAGGAGGTACGCGCGGAGCGACCCGGCGACCATGGCGAGGGCGACGTCGTTGAGCGTGGCGCCGGTGGTCGTTCGCACGCGCTGGAGCTCGGCGATCGGGACCTTCGAGCGGGCGTAGGTGCGGATGGCCGGTCCGGGCTGGTTGATGATCGTGTGGGGTGCATCGCCCATCGGGCGGGGGACCTCGGCGACGGCCTCCTCGCGGCGGGCCTCGACCTTGGCGAAGATCGCCTTGGTGTCCTTGAGCATCCGGGGGAGCTCCCGCCAGTTGCGGGCCTGCTCCTTGGCGGCGTCCTTGAACAGCGTGCGCTTCTTCGGCAGCGGGGCGGCCGCGTGGGCCGCGGGCCGGGGCAGCTCGCCGGCGGCGTCGCCGAACAGCAGGTCGAAGGTGTGGAGGATCGCGGCGCCGTCGGCGACCGTGTGGTGGATCCGCAGGACGAGGGCCTGGCGGGTGCTGCCGGGACCGCCGAGGCCGTCGACGAGCACGATCTGCCAGAGCGGGTGGCGCAGGTCGAGCCGCATCGGTTCGAGCTCGGCCATCAACGCGTTCAGCTCGTCGGGCCCGCCGGGCGCCGGCAGGACGCGGTGGCGGATGTGGTCCTCGACGCGGAACTCCGGGTCCTCGACCCACACGGGGTGGTGGATGCGCAGCGGCACCGGCTCGAGGCGCCACGTCCACGACGGCAGCAGGTGGATGCGGTCGCGCACCCGCTCGCAGAGGTCCTCGCGGGTGAGCAGGGACGCACCCTCGACCTCGGGCGCGAGCTCGATCAGGTCGACGCAGACGGAGGTCTGCTCCTCCGTCTCGATGAACAGGAACCCCGAATCGCTGCCCCCCAGACGCTCCACGCCCAGAGCATGCCAGGCCCGGCCGGCCAGCCGCGCCGCTGTCCTGGGGGAACGTCCCGACACCCGGGCTCCGATCGCCGCCGATCGCGGCCTCGCGGCGGCGGCGCCAGCGGCAGATCCCCTGGTGGCACGGGATGGTGACCGAGCGTGGCGCCAGGGCCGAAACCGACGATCGGTCGGGTGGAAGTTCTCGCACGTCAGGTGCAAAAACGGAGCTTTTGCTCGGTGTTCACGAGGCGAGAGCGAAATGTCACGCTGCGTTGACGCTCCCCATTCGGGAATCGGGGGGCGTGGGTGTACCGTGGCAGGCCGTTCGGCCCATCTGCCGGGCCTGCACGTATCACGTTCCGGGGGGAATCGGGTGCGCCACGAACCGAGTCCGAGCTCGCGCGGAGGTCACCGTGTCCACTGACGCGCACCGGGTCCTCGCCGCCGATCCGTGCGGCGGCACCAACGTCCGCCTCGCCGCCGCTGCCGGCCGTGCCGGGGGCACCGGCATCGTCGATGTCGCCGCGCCCGACCAGCTGCCCGCGGTCGCCGCGGAGCTCGCCCGACGCTCGGTGGCCACCTGGTGGCTGCGGCCCGGTGCCGCGGTGCGGCCCGAGGACGTGGCCGGGGCCGGGCTGTCGCCCGATCGGGTCGTGCTCGCACCCGTGGACCAGGACGCCACCGCCTTCGCCGGCGTGGTGGATTCGTGGGCCGCCGTGGGCGGCGACGTCGTCGCCCAGGTCGTGTCGCGCACCGAGGGCGACGTCGCCAAGGCGGCGGGGGTCGCTGGGCTCATCGCCTCGGGATCCGAGGCCGGTGGTCGCATCGGCGACACCGAGGCCTTCATCCTCTTCCAGCACCTCGTCGACCTCGGCCTCCCGGTGTGGGTGCGCGGCGGCATCGGCCGGCACACGGCCGCAGCCGTGGTCGCGGGCGGCGGCGCCGGCGTCGTGCTCGACGCCCAGCTGGCGCTGCTCCGCGAGGCCGGCCTCACCCACGACCTGCGCCGGGCGGTCGAGGCGATGGACGGCAGCGAGACCCGCGTCGTCGGCGGCCACCGGTTCCTCACCCGACCCGACCTCCCCGCCGCGGCCGTCCCCGAGGACACCGGCGCGGACGAGATCGCGTCGTTCCTCGGCACCGACCCGCGCTCGTCGCTGGTGCCGATCGGCCAGGACGGCGGGTTCGCCGCCGCGCTGGCCGCCCGCTACGTGACCGTGGGCGGCGTGGTCCAGGCCGTGCAGGCCGCCATCGACGACCACCTCGCCGCGGCCGCCGCCAACCCGCCGCTGGCCGAGGGCCAGGGCGTCGCCGGGCCCCACGGCACCCGCTACCCGATCGCCCAGGGCCCGATGACCCGCGTGAGCGACCGCGCCGAGTTCGCCGCGGCGGTCGCCGACGGCGGCGGCCTCCCGTTCCTGGCGCTGGCGCTGCTGCGCGGCCCCGAGGTGCGGGACCTGCTGGTGCAGACCAAGGAGCTCCTCGGCGAGCGGCCGTGGGGCGTGGGCGTGCTCGGCTTCGTGCCCGCCGACCTGCGTGCCGAGCAGCTGGAGGTGGTGCACGAGGTGGCGCCGCCGCACGCGCTCATCGCCGGCGGCCGGCCCAGCCAGGCCGCTCCGCTCGAAGCCGCGGGCATCGACACCTACCTCCACGTGCCCTCCCCGGGGCTGCTCGACCGGTTCTTGAAGGACGGGGCCCGCAAGTTCGTGTTCGAGGGCCGGGAGTGCGGCGGCCACGTCGGCCCCCGCTCGTCGTTCGCGCTGTGGGACGCGCAGATCGACCGCCTGCTCGAGGTCCCCGACCCCACCGAGCTGCAGGTGCTCTTCGCCGGTGGCATCCACGACGCCCGCTCGGCCGCCATGGCCGGTGCGGCCGCCGCGACCCTCGCCGCCAAGGGCGCCCACGTCGGCGTGCTCATGGGCACCGCCTACCTGTTCACCGAGGAGTCGGTGGCGGCCGGCGCCATCCAGCCGGCGTTCCAGGACGTCGCCGTCACGTGCGACACCACCGTCCTGCTCGAGACCGCGCCCGGCCACGCCACCCGCTGCGTCGAGACCGACTTCGTGCGCGCCTTCGCCAACCGGCGCGACGAGCTCATCGCCGAGGGCGTCGACCCGAAGGCCCGCTGGGCCGAGCTGGAGAGCCTGAACCTCGGCCGCCTCCGCATCGCATCGAAGGGCCTGGTGCGCGACGAGCACGGCCGCCGCGACGTGCCCGAGGACGAGCAGCGCCGCGAGGGCATGTACATGATCGGCGAGGTCGCCACCCTCCGCCACGAGGTCACGACCGTCGCCGCCCTGCACGACGAGGTCAGCCGGGGCAGCTCCGAGTGGCTCCGCCCGACCGACGAGCTGCGGCTCTCGGTCCGGGAGCGCGAGCGCGAGGCCGACCCGCTCGACATCGCCATCGTCGGCATGGACGGCTTCTTCCCCGGCGCGATCGGGCTCGACCAGTACTGGGCGGCGATCGTCGCCGGCACCGACTCGGTCACCGAGGTCTCCGAGGAGCGCTGGGACGTCGCCAAGTACTACGACGCCGACGCCTTCACGAAGGACGCCGGCCGCAAGACCCCGTCGCGCTGGGGCGGCTTCCTCAGCTCGGTCGGGTTCGACCCGCTGGCCTACGGCATCCCGCCCGCGTCGCTCGCCGCCATCGAGCCGGTGCAGCTGCTCTCGCTCGAGGTCGCGGCCCGGGCCCTGGCCGACGCCGGGTACGCCGAGCGCGAGTTCGACCGGTCTCGTGCCTCGGTCGTGTTCGGTGCCGAGAGCGGCAACGAGCTCGCCGGCGCCTACGGCATCCGGGCGTTCCTGCCGCAGATCTTCGGCGACGTCCCCGCCGGCCTCGAGGACTGGCTGCCGGCGCTCACCGAGGACTCGTTCCCCGGCGTGCTCGCCAACGTCATCGCCGGCCGCGTCGCCAACCGCCTCGACCTCGGCGGCGTGAACTACACGGTCGACGCGGCCTGCGCTTCGTCGCTCGCCGCGCTCGACGCCGCCTGCAAGGAGCTGCGCGCCGGCACGAGCGACCTCGTGCTGTGCGGCGGCGCCGACCTGCACAACGGCCTCAACGACTACCTGCTCTTCGCGTCGGTGCACGCGCTGTCGCCCACCGGGCGCTGCCGCACGTTCGACGCCAACGCCGACGGCATCGCCCTCGGCGAGGGCATCGCCTGCGTCGTGCTCAAGCGCCGCGTCGACGCCGAGCGCGACGGCGACCGCATCTACGCGCTGGTCGACGCCGTGGCCGGCAGCTCCGACGGCCGCCACCTCGGCCTCACCGCCCCCCGCAAGGAGGGCCAGCAGCGAGCCGTGCACCGTGCGCTCCAGCAATCCGGGCGCTCCCTCACCAACGTCGGGCTCGTCGAGGCCCACGGCACCGGCACCGTCGTCGGCGACCGCACCGAGATGGCCACCCTCACCGAGGTGTTCGAGGAGGCGGGCGTGCCGGTCGGCAACGTCGTCCTCGGCTCGGTCAAGAGCCAGATCGGCCACACCAAGTGCGCCGCCGGCCTGGCCGGGCTCATCAAGGCGGCCAAGGCCGTGCACCACGGCGTGCTGCCGCCCACGGCGAACCTCGTCGAGCCCAACCCGTACTACGACGCCGAGACCAGCCCCTTCCGGTTCATCGACGCCGCCCGCCCGTGGGCCGGCACCGACCGCATCGCCGGCGTCAGCGCCTTCGGCTTCGGCGGCACCAACTTCCACACCGTCATCTCCGCCTACGAGGGCGACGACGCCCCCAGCCACGGCGTCGAGCAGTGGCCGGCCGAGCTCTTCTTGTTCCGCGGCAAGGACCTCGCCGCGGCAACCGCGGCAGCCGCCGACCTGGCCGCGACGGCCGCGGAGATCGCGGCGAGCGACCCGTACGCCCAGCGCCACCGCCTCCGCGACGTCGCCGCCGCCGTGGGCCGCGCCGGCTCCGGCCCGGTGCAGATCGGCCTGGTCGCCGACTCGTTCGCCGACCTGGCCGCCAAGCTCGACGCCGCCGCAGCGGGCACGGCCGACGCCCGCAACGGCGTGTTCGTGGCCGCGGCCGACCTTCCCGACGAGCCGCCCTCCGTGGCGTTCCTCTACCCGGGCCAGGGCTCGCAGCGCCCCGGCATGGCGGCCGACCTGTTCGTCACGTTCGGCGGGCTCGACGACCTCCTCGCCGACGCCGCGCCGTGGCTCGACGCCCTCTTCCCGCCCACCGCCTTCGGCAAGGACGAGCGGGCTGTGCAGCAGGCAGCGATCACCGCCACCAACGTCGCCCAGCCGACGCTCGGCATCGCCTCGCTCGCCATCACCCGGCTGCTCCGGTCGGTCGGCATCGAGCCGGCGATGGCCGGCGGCCACAGCTACGGCGAGCTCGCCGCGCTGGCCGCCGCCGGCTCGTTCGACGACGCCTCGCTCCTCGCCCTCTCCGCTGCACGCGGCAACGCCATCCTCGAAGCGGTCTCCCGCACGGGCGGCGACCCCGGCACCATGGCCGCCGTCGAGCTCACCCGCGACGAGGTCCTCGTCCAGCTCGCCGAGTGGCCCGACATCGTCCTCGCCAACCACAACGGCCCGAAGCAGGCCGTCATCTCCGGCCCGACCGCCTCGGTCCAGGCCGCGGCGGCCGCGCTCGAGGCGGCCGGCACCAAGGTGAAGCTCCTCCCGGTGGCGTGCGCCTTCCACTCGCCGGTCATCGCCGAGGCCGGCACCCTGCTCGCCGAGGAGCTGGCCGGCGTCACCATCGCCGAGCCCGCGTTCCCGGTGTGGTCGAACGTGACCGCCGAGCCTTACCCCGACGGGCAGGCCACCACCATCTCGCAGCTGCTCGCCGACCAGGTCACCACCGGCGTCCGGTTCGTCGACCAGGTCGAGTCCATGTACGCCGCCGGCGCCCGCGTGTTCATCGAGGCCGGTCCCGGCCGGGTGCTCACGCAGCAGGTCGGCAAGATCCTGGGCGACCGACCCCACGCCATGGTCGCCACCGACGTGGCCGGCGAGCACGGCGTCCGCCGCCTGCTCCTCGCCCTCGCCGAGCTCGCGACCCTCGGCGTGCCGGTCGCGGCCGACGCGCTCTTCGCCGGACGAGCCGAGCCCGTCGACCTCGGCTCGCTCCCGGTCAAGGCCCCGGGCTGGCAGATCGACGGCGCCTTCATCCGCACCGCGGACGGCACCGTCCTCCGCAACAGCCTCCAACCCGCCAACACGCTTCCCGCACTCCAGCTCGAAGGGCTCACCCAGATGTCGAACGGACAAGACGACGCCAGCATCGTGGTGCTCGAGTACCTGCGGAACGTGCGCCAGCAGGTGGCCGCCGAGCGCGACGTCATGCTCCGCTACCTCGGCTCGAACGTGCCGGTCACCGCGGGGTACGACGACCTCGCCCCGCTGGCGGCGCCCGCCGCCGCACCGATCGCCGCCACGGCCCAGCCCGCGGTCGCGGCGCCTTCGCCCGTCGCTGCTCCCGCCGCCGAAGCGCCCGCTGCCGAGGCCAAGCCGGCGCTCTCGGGCGAGGAGCTGCTCAAGGCCGTGCAGGCCATCGTGAGCGAGCGCACCGGCTACCCGGTCGAGATGCTCGACCCGGATCTGGACCTCGAGGCCGACCTGTCGATCGACTCGATCAAGCGGATCGAGATCGTCGGCGAGCTGGCCGAGCGCATCGGCCTCGGCGGGCTCGACGAGTCCGCGGTCGACGAGGACATGGTCGAGGAGCTGGCCGCCCACAAGTCGCTGCGCGGCATCGTCGAGTGGATCGAGGGCCTGGCCGCTGACGACGACGCCGCGCCGGCCGCCGCCTCGAACGGCGCGGCAGCAGGTTCGTCGAGCGTCGTCGCGGCGGCCGCGGCGGCGGCCGGGGCCGCCGAGTCCGCTCCCGTGCTGCCGCCCGCCGCCCAGCGGTTCGAGGTCGTGACCGAGCTGCTCGGCCCCGCCGTGGCCCTCGGCGACCTCCACGCCGTCTCCACCGGCGTCATCGCCGGCCACCCCGGCCTCACCAGCGCCGTGACCCTCGCCCTCATCGAGCGGGGCGCCAACGTCATCGAGATCACGTCCGGCGGCGACGCCCGGCTCCAGGAGCTGGCCGCCCTCGACGCGCTCGTCGACCTCTCGACGACGCTGCTCGACGGCGGCGCCGACGCCCGCACCGTCTTCGCCGACCTCCAGCCCGCGCTGCTCGGCGAGACCCGCCGTGCCCTCGCCGTCACCGTGGCGATCCACCCCGACGGCACGCCCACCGGCGTCCCCGGCCTGATGCGGTCCGTCGCCCGCGAGCGCCACGACGCCCTGATCCGCTCGGTGGCCATCGACGCCGGCGACCTCGACGGCGACCTGGCGCCGCTCGCCGAGAGCCTCGTCGACGAGCTGCTCGACCTCGACGCCCCCGCCGCCCTGTCGTGGGCCGGCGGCCAGCGCACCACCCAGTCGGTGGGCGAGGCGCAGGAGCTCTCCATCCACGGCGACCTGGGCCTCGGCCCGGACGCGGTCGTGGTCGTCACCGGCGGCGCCCGGGGCATCACCGCCCGTGTCGCCGAGGGCGTCGCCCGCGCCAACCCGTGCACGCTCGTCCTGGTGGGCCGTTCACCGCTGCCCGAGGGCGACGAGGACCCGCGCACCGCGGTGGCCGAGGACCGCAACGCGCTGCGCCGGGCCCTGCTCGAGATCGGCGAGCTCACCAAGCCGGCCGACATCGAGCAGGCCTGCAACCGCATCGAGGCCGATCGCGAGATCCGCGCCACCCTCGCCCTGCTCGAGTCGTTCGGGGCGAAGGTCGAGTACGTCTCCCTCGACGTCCGGGCCCCCGCCTTCGGCGAGCTGCTCGAGGACGTGCACCTGCGCCACGGCCGCCTCGACGGCGTCATCCACGGCGCCGGCGTCCTCGACGACCACTTCCTCCGCGACAAGAGCGCCGAAGGCTTCGACCGGGTCTTCGGCACCAAGGTCGACGGCGCCCGCGCCATCCTCGACCGGGTCCACCTCGGCGTCCGGTTCGTCGTGCTGTTCGGCTCGATCAGCGGCGTCGTGGGGAACCGCGGCCAGACGGACTACGCCGCCGCCAACGACGCGCTCGATGCCCTCGCCCACCACCACGACGGCCTCCACGAGCGGCGCGTCCTCAGCATCGACTGGGGACCGTGGGCCGGTGGCGGCATGGTGTCGCCCGAGCTCGAGCGGGAGTACGAGCGCCGCGGCATCGGCCTCGTCGACCCCGACGACGGCGTGATGGCCATCCTCCACGAGATCGGCGCCGCCTCCGGCCCGTCGCAGCTGGTGGTCATGCGCGGCACCCCCGAGGCCTTCGGCCCGCCCCTCGACCACACCGCCGCCGACGACCTCGTCGGCCGCCCCACCACCACCGACTAGCGATGCCCCCCGCCACCCCCACCCGAATCGGGTCGATCGCGCCGCATAGCGCGGCTCACGTGACCCGATTCCGCCTGGGTGGCGCCGTCCCCGCTCCAATCGGGTCGATCGCGCCGCACAGCGCGGCTCAGGCGACCCGATTCGGTGGGGGTGGGCGATGAGCGCCGAGGCGCGCGACGGGATCGCGATCGTCGGGATCGCCGGGCTGTTCCCCGGGGCTCGGACCATCGAGGACTTCTGGGCGAACGTGCGGAGCGGGGTCGACGCCACGAGCGAGGTGCCGGCGACGCGCTGGGACCCGGTGTTCTTCGACGCCGACGCCAAGGAGGCCGACCGCTTCTACTGCCGGCGCGGCGGGTTCGTCGACGACCTCGCGACGTTCGATCCGCTGGCGTTCGGGATCATGCCCAACGCCGTCGACTCGGTGGAGCCCGACCAGCTCCTGGCCCTCGCCGCGGCGTCGGCCGCGCTGGCCGACGCCGGCAACCCGCACGAGCGCACCGACCCCTCGAAGATCTCGGTGGTCCTCGGCCGCGGCGGCTACATCGGTGACGGCGTGGCCCGGCTCGACCAGCGGGTGCGCACCGCCCAGCAGCTCGTCGAGGCGCTGCGCTCGCTGGTGCCCGACCTCGGCGAGGAGCGCCTCGCCCAGGTGAAGGCCGAGTTCCAGGACCGCCTCGGCCCCGAGCGGCCCGAGAGCTCCATCGGCCTGGTCCCGAACCTCGCGGCCTCGCGCATCGCCAACCGCTTCGACCTGCGGGGTGCCGCGTACACGGTCGATGCGGCGTGCGCGAGCTCGCTGATCGCCGTCGACCACGCGGCCACCCAGCTGCGCTCGGGCGCGGCCGACGTCGTCCTCGCCGGCGGCGTCCACCACTGCCACGACCTCACGCTGTGGAGCGTGTTCTGCCAGCTCCGGGCGCTGTCGCCCACCGAGGTCATCCGGCCCTTCAGCCGTGACGCCGACGGCATCCTCGTCGGCGAGGGCACCGGCCTGTTCGTCCTGAAGCGGGTCGCCGACGCCGAACGCGACGGCGACCGCGTCTACGCCGTCATCCGCGGCACGGGCGTGGCGTCCGACGGTGCCGGCGCGTCGCTCATGAACCCGCGGCCCGAGGGCCAGGTGCTCGCCGTCCAGCAGGCCTGGGCCGAGAGCGGGCTCGACCCGGCGACCGTCGGGCTGATCGAGGCCCACGGCACCGCGACCCCCGTCGGCGACCGCACCGAGCTGGAGACCCTGCGGACGGTGTTCGGCGCCGACGACGGGACCCGGCCGCGTGCCGGCCTCGGTTCGGTGAAGTCGATGATCGGCCACGCGATGCCCGCTGCCGGCGCGGCCGGCCTGGCCAAGGCCGCGCTGGCGATCTACCACGGCGAACTGCCGCCGACCCTCCACGTCGACGAGCCCAACGAGGCCCTCGCCGACACCCGCTTCCGCCTCCTGTCCGAGGTCGAGCCGTGGGAGACCGGAGCGGGGGAGGCCCGGACTGCCGGCGTCAACGCCTTCGGCTTCGGCGGCATCAACGCCCACGTCGTGGTCACCGAGCACCCCAGCAACCGGTCGTCGGCCGCCTCCACCCCGAATCGGGTCACGAGTGCCGCTCCTGGCGGCTCGAACGACCCGATTCCGGGGTCGAGCGCCACCGAGGAGGTGCTGCTGCTCGCCGGGCGCGATGCGGCGGACCTGCTTGCCCAGCTCGATGGGTGGACGCCGGGCGCCGAGGCGCTCGCCGTGCCCGGTCCCGACGACGGGCCCGCCCGGCTGGCGATCGTGGCGCCGAACGAGCGGCGGCTCACGCTGGCCCGCAAGGTGCTCGAGCGGGGGACCCCGTTCCGCGGCCGCAACGACGTCTGGTTCGAGCCCGGCGACGACACCGGCATCCGTGGCGGCAAGGTCGCGTTCCTGTTCCCCGGGGTCGAGCCGGTGTTCGAGCCCCGCGTCGACGACGTCGCCCAGCAGCTGGGCATCGCCTGGGACGGGCTCGCCGAGGACGTGCCGCCGCTCGAGCGCCAGGGCCGCGGCATCGTGCAGGTCGGCCTGCTGCTCGACGAGGCGCTCGAGCGCATCGGCGTCCGCCCCGACCTCGCCGCCGGCCACAGCCTGGGCGAGTGGACCGGGCAGATCGTTTCCGGCCAGATCCCCACCACCTACGTCGACGACTTCCTCGACTCGCTCCAGCCCGGTTCGATCGAGGTGTCCGACGTGGTCTTCGTGGCCCTCGGGGCCGGCGTCGAGGTGGCCGAGGAGCTGGTCGCCGGGCTGGACGATGCCTACGTCTCGCACGACAACTGCCCGCACCAGAGCGTGATCTGCGCGCCGGCCGCGGCGATGGCGGTCGCCGTCGAGCGAGCGAAGGAGCGCAAGGTCCTGGCCCAGGAGCTGCCGTTCCGGTCGGGCTTCCACTCGCCGCTGTTCGCCCCGTTCGTGGCGTCGATGGCCGAGCAGTTCTCCGGCATCCCGCTCACCGTGCCGGCCGTCCCGATGTGGTCGGCCACCACGGTCGCGCCGTACCCGGAGGACCCGGCGGGCATCACCGAGCTGTCCGGCCGCCACCTCGTCGAGCCGGTCCGGTTCCGGGAGCTGGCCGATGCCCTCCACGCCGACGGCGTCCGCACGTTCGTGCAGGTCGGCACCGGCTCGCTGCTCGGCTTCATCGACGACACCCTCCGCGACGAGGACGTCCTCACCATCTCGGCCAACACCGCCAAGCACACCGGCATCGACCAGCTCCGCCGCGTCGCCGCCGCCCTCTGGTCCGTCGGCCACGCCGTCGACTTCGCCCCCCTCGGCCACGTCACCACCACCCCGACCCCCACCGACCGAACTTCGTATGTGGGAGCTCCCGGTCTGGCGTCCTCGCATACGAAGTTGGCTGGGGTCGCGAGTTCCGGGCAGCCACTGGTCCTGGGGTCGACGCTGATCCGCGACCTCACGCCGATCGACCGGCCCGTCGTCGACGGTCCGAGCGATGCCGACTGGGCCGAGCTCGACGCACCCGGCGCGCTGATCGACGAGTTCCGCGGCGGCCTCGCCGATGCCAGCGCTGCCGCCCTCGACGTCCTCCGAGCGGCGCGGGACTCCAAGCGCTCCCTTGCCACCCCCACCACCCGCTCGATCACCCCGCCCGAGCGAACTTCGTATGCGAGCACGCCCGAACCGGAGCTCCCGCATACGAAGTTCGAGCAAGGGGGTGGGGGCCAGCAAGGGGGTGGGGTACAGCAAGGGGGTGGGGTCGAGCGAGGGGGTGAGGGCGAGGGCGACGCTTCGGCGAGCCCGTCGTTGAAGGAGACGGTGCACCACCTCTCGGTGGAGGAGCAGCCGTACTGGCTGGACCACGCGTTCTACGAGCAGCCGGCGGGGTGGCCGGTGGTCGACGACCTCTTCCCGCTGGTGCCCATGACGGCGATCATCGAGATGCTCCAGCACGCGGCTGAGGACCTCGTGCCCGGCACCGTGGCGACGCGGGTCGAGGGCATCCGGGCGTTCAAGTGGCTGACCGTCCACCCGCCGACCGCGGTCACGGTGCGGGCCGCTCGTGACGGCGACGCCGCCGATCCGGCGACGGGCGAGACCACCGTCAAGGCGTCGATCGACAAGCACGCCCGGGCGACCGTCATCGTGGCGCCGGGCTACCCCGAGCCGCCGGCACCCGCCGCCACCGAGGTGCACGGCGACATCCACTGCCCGTGCACGCCCGAGACGCTCTACGAGGAGCGCCACCTCTTCCACGGTCCGGCGTACCAGGGGCTGCTCACGTTCGACGAGTTCGGCGACGACGGGGCGAGCGGCCTGCTCGAGACCAAGGACTACCCCGGGTCGCTGCTGGACAACGCCGGTCAGCTCTTCGGGTTCTGGCTCGCCCAGCGGGTCGACAAGGACCGGCTCGTCCTCCCCACGAGCATCGACCGGATCAGCTTCTACGGCCCGCACCCCGCCGCCGGCACCGTCGTGCGCTGCGTGGTGAACGCCACCGAGATCGGCGAGGTCGTCGTGCGGGCGGACCTGGAGCTCACCGTCGACGGGGTCGTGTGGTGCCGCATCGAGGGCTGGGAGGACCGTCGCTTCCAGAGCGACGACCGCCTCTTCACCCTGCTGCGCAAGCCGCACGACCGCACCCTCGCCGAGCCCCAGGACGGCGGCTGGGTCCTGGTCACCGAGGGCTGGCCCGACTCGGCTTCCCGCGACGTGGTGATGCGCCGGTTCCTCGGGGTGGCGGAGCGCTCCGACTACGACGCCCGCAACCCGAACGTCCAGCGCACGTGGCTGCTCGGCCGCATCGCCGCCAAGGACGCCGTGCGCGACCTGCTGTGGCGCACCGGCACCGACGGCCGCATCTTCCCGGTCGAGGTCCAGGTGGCCAACGACGCCGAGGGCGCACCGCTCGCCACCGCGCCCGACGGCAGCGACGTCCGGGTCTCGATCGCCCACACCGCCGGGTTCGGCGTCGCCCTCGCCGCCCGCGGCGTCGACGTCGGCATCGACATCGAGAAGATCGAGGACCGGCCCGACAGCTTCGAGCTGGCCGCGCTGTCCAAGAAGGAGCGGGCCCGGTTCGAGGTGCTGCCCGACATCGACCGCCAGTCGGTCCGCGACGTCGAGCTGACCCGCTGGTGGGCGGCCAAGGAGGCGGCGGCCAAGGCGGCCGGCACCGGCATGCAGGGTCGCCCCAAGGACTGGAAGGTCGTCGAGGTCGACGGTGATCGGCTACGAATCGGGGACCGCTGGATCGGCACCGCCCGCCTCGGGGCCGATCACGTGGTCGCCTGGACCGAGGTCGACGACGCTCCCGCACCCGACGCCGCTCCGGCACCGAGCGGTGCATTCCACGACCGCAACGAACGCAGCGAAGGATGACCATGCCCGAGACCGTGACCCCCGAGCGCGTGCTCGCCCAGCTCGAGGAGATGCTCGTCGAGGTGATCGGCGACGACCTCCTGCTCGACGGGCCGCTCACCATGGAGACGTCGTTCGACCAGGACCTCCAGCTCGAGTCGATCGAGTTCGTGGCCCTGTCCGAGAAGCTGCTCGAGACCTACGGCGAGCAGGTCGACTTCGTGGGCTGGCTGGCCGAGATGGAGCTCGACGACATCATCGCCCTCACCGTCGGGCAGCTCGTCGAGTTCGTCGCCACCAACGCCTCGGCCTCCGGCGCCTAGCCGCAGCTCCGTGCCCATCGAGCAGGCCAACGGCCTGAAGCTGCACACCCAGCACCTGTCGACGCCGTCGCCCGACGGCCAGCGGCGCCCGCAGGTCGTGATGCTCCACGGCCTCGTCATCGACAACCTGTCGAGCTGGTACTACACGATCGCCAACCCGGTGGCGCAGGTGGCCGACGTCCACCTCGTCGACCTCCGCGGCCACGGCCGCAGCGAGATGCCGAAGACCGGCTACACGGTCGAGGACAACGTCGACGACGTCGTCGCCCTGCTCGACCTGTGGGGCATCACCGAGCCCGTGCACCTGTTCGGCAACAGCTTCGGCGGCGTCGTGTCGCTCGCGCTGGCCCACCGCCATCCCGAGCGGGTCGCCAGCCTGTTCCTGATCGAGGCCCACTTCGCGGTGGAGGGCTGGGGCGAGCACATGGCCGGGTCCCTCGCGCTCGCCGCGTTCGGCCTCGACGAGGACGCGGTGCAGGACTGGCTGGCCGAGAACGCCGACCGCAAGCTGTCGCGCCTGGCGAAGCGCAGCGAGCGCTTCCTGACCGAGACGACCCTCATCGACGACCTCCAGGCCGAGCAGCCCATCGGCTGGCTCCCCGAGATCGCCTGCCCCACCTACGCCATGTACGGCGCCGAGACCGACATCATGGACCGCGCCCTCGAGCTCCAGGCCAAGGTCCCCGGCTGCGAGCTCGAGATCGTCCCCGACTGCAGCCACTCCCTCCTCACCGAGCAGGGCGGCCTCATCCGCGACCGCGCCCTCACCTGGCTCGACCGGGTCACCTGATCGTGGTCGGAGGCGGGGCGTGAGCCGGTTCCTCTTCGTGGTGCCGCCGTTCACGGGGCACGTGAACCCGACGATCGGGGTGGCGCTCGAGCTCCAGCGGCGGGGGCACGAGGTGGCGTGGGCCGGGGTGCCCGGTGCGACCGAGGCGCTGCTGCCGACCGGGTCCACGTTCCTGTCCGCCGTGCCCGACGAGGTGGCGGCCTACGTGGCCGAGGCGGGCGAGCGCCGAGACGACGCCCGCGGTGCAGCCGGCTTCAAGTTCCTCCAGGAGGAGGTGCTGCTGCCGCTCGGCGAGCACATGGTCGACGGCGTGGACGCCGCGATCGATGCGTTCGGCGCCGACGTGCTCGTCGTGGACCAGCAGGCGCTCGGCGGCGCGGTCGTCGCCCGGCGCCGGGGCATCCCGTGGGCCACGTCGGCGACCACCTCGGCTGAGCTGGTCGACCCCCTCGCCGCGCTGCCGAAGGTGGCCGAGGCGATGCACCAGCTGCGGGTCGACCTCCAGGTGCGCCACGGCATCGCCCCCGAGGCGGCGGCCGAGGGCGACCTGCGCCTGTCGCCCCACCTCGTGCTCGCCTACACGGTCGAGGAGCTGACCGGCTCGCTCGCCGGGACCCCGGCGGGTGACGTGCCGGTGCGCTTCGTCGGCCCGTGCGCGGTCGGTCGTCCCGAGCCGGGCGCGTTCCCGTGGGATCGGCTCTCCGACGACCCCGCCGTGCCGAACGTCCTCGTCTCGCTGGGCACGCTGAACGCCGAGGTCGGCGAGCGGTTCTGGCTGGCGGCCGCCGACGCGTTCCGCGACCAGCCGTGGGTCGGTGTCTTCGTGGCGCCCGATCACCTCGTCCCCGACCCGCCGCCGAACGTCGTGGTGCAGGCGCGCGTCCCCCAACTCGAGCTGCTCCCGCGGATGCGGGCGGTGGTGAGCCACGCCGGTCACAACACGGTGTGCGAGACGCTCGCCGCCGGGCTCCCGCTGGTGGTGGCGCCGATCCGCGACGACCAGCCCGTCGTCGCGGACCAGGTCGTGCGGGCCGGTGCCGCGGTCCGGGTGAAGTTCGCCCGGGTCCGCGCCGACGCCTTGCGCACCGCCGTCGACCAGGCGCTCACCGAGCCGGGCCTGCTCGCGGCGGCCGAGCGCATCCAGGCGTCGTTCGCGGCGGCGGGCGGCCCGGCTGGCGCCGCCGACGCGCTCATCGCCCTCGCCTGACCGCCCCCCGCCGGCACCGGCGCCAGCAGCGGGAGCGGCGGTGGAGGGGCAGGATGGCGGCCATGGAGCGGGTCGTGGTGGACGGGGT
>Ga0182736_1001958_pt1 | contig 17394 bp, 15 predicted proteins | sample eDN5th30CKraftBY_FD_128882 | JGI IMG/M metagenome (GOLD analysis project Ga0182736, IMG submission 128882) | Enriched backyard soil microbial communities from Emeryville, California, USA - eDNA 5th pass 30_C Kraft BY (version 2) (version 2) | ecosystem: Environmental > Terrestrial > Soil >... | reverse complement strand
GGACCAGACGTTCCCGCGTCATCTCCCGCACCGCGTAGTGCGGACCCTCCTTGGTGTTGCCGCTGTCGCGCACGCCGCCGTAGGGCATCTGGTCGGTGCGGAACGTCGGCACCTCGTTGACGAGCACGCCGCCGAAGTCGAGCTCGTACGCCGCCCGCAGCGAGGCGTCGAGCTCGCCCGTGAAGATCGCCGCCTGCAGGCCGTAGCGCGTGTCGTTGGCCTGGGCGATGGCGTCGTCGAGGTCGTCGTACACGATGATGCTGACGACCGGACCGAAGACCTCCGACCGGCACACCTCCATGTCGGCGGTGACCCCGGCGAGCACCGTGGGCGCGAGCACGCCGTCGACGAGGTCGCCGCCGGCGAGGACCTTGGCACCGCCGGCGACCGCCTCGTCGATCCAGCCCTTGACCCGCTCGGTCTCGCCGGCGCTGATGAGCGACGACACGTCGGTGGCCTCGTCGAGCGGTGCACCGACCACCAGCGCCTCCACCTTGGGCACCAGCGCATCGGTGAAGCGGTCGACCACGTCGCGGTGCGCGTAGATGCGCTGCGTCGAGATGCAGGACTGCCCGGCGTGGCTGAAGCCGGCGACGGAGATCTTGGCGGCGGCCGTCTCCCAGTCGCCGGACGGCTCGATGATGACCGGGGCGTTGTTGCCGAGCTCCAGCCCCACCTTCTTCTCGGCCGCCTTGGCGGCGATGCCCCAGCCCACCTCGGGCGAACCGGTGAAGGTGACGACCGCGACGTCGTCGTGCTCGACGAGCGGATCGCCGACCGCGCCGCCCGGCCCGGTGACGATGTTGAGCCAGCCGGGCGGCAGGCCGCACTCGTCGAGGAGGATCTCCTGGAGGCGGATCGCGGAGAGCGGCGTCTGGCTGGCGGGCTTGAGGACGACCGGGCAGCCCGCGGCGATGGCTGGCGCCACCTTGTGCACCACCAGGTTCAGCGGGAAGTTGAACGGGGAGATGGCGGCGACGACGCCGCGGGGCACGCGCAGCGTGAAGCCGAGCTTCCCGTCCCCCGGCTGGGCGCCGTCGACCGGCACGAACTCGCCGACCAGGGTCCGAGCCTCGATCGCCGCGGCCTGGAACGTGATGACCGTGCGCTCCGCCTCCACCCGGGCGGTCTTGATCGGCTTGGCCGCCTCTTCGGCGATGATCTGCGCCAGCTCGTCGCGGTGGCGGACCATGGCATCGGCGGCCGCATCGAGGATCTCGGCCCGCTTCCACGGGGCGAGCGGCTCGGCGAGGCAGGCCTTGGCGACCGCCACCGCCTCCGCCACCTCGTCGGGTCCGCACTTCGGCACCCGGCCGACCTCGTGCCCGTCGAACGGCGACGACACGACCACGCTGTCGGCGGTGGTGACGCGGCGGGTGCCGATCCGGATGGCGCGCTGCTCGGTGTCGGACATGGCGAGCTCCCGTTTGGGGGGGGTGACGGTGTGCACGAACGGTCTTATCACCGTTCCCGTGCGACGACACCGCTACCCTGCCGCCGTGCCGTCGAGTCCGTGGCCCTTCCTCGATCACCCCGGTCCCCTGGCCTTCGCCCACCGTGGCGGGGCCGGCGACTGGCCGGAGAACACCATGCCGGCGTTCGAGGGCGCGGTCGACCTCGGCTACCGCTACGTCGAGACCGACGCCCACGTCACGGCCGACGGGATCTGCCTCGCGTTCCACGACGACCGGCTCGACCGCGTCACCGACCGCACCGGCGTGATCGCCGACCTCCCCTACTCCGAGGTGCGCGACGCCCGGGTCGACGGCCGCGAGCCGATCCCGCTGCTCGAGGACCTGATCGCCGCCTTCCCCGACGTCCGGGTGAACATCGACCCGAAGCACGACGCCGCGGTGGACCCGCTCATCTCCGTGATCGAGCGCACCGGCTCGATCGACCGGGTCTGCGTCGGCTCGTTCTCCGACCAGCGGATCAGCCGGCTCCGTTCGGCCCTGGGTCCCCGGCTCTGCACGTCGCTCGGCCCCAAGGCCATCGCCCGCCTGCGCGGCGGCTCGTTCGGGCTGCCTGCCGGCAAGGTCGTGGGCGGGTGCGCGCAGGTCCCGCACAAGTACAAGGGCGTCGCCGTCACGGACCGGCGCTTCGTGGAGCGGGCCCACGCGGCCGGCCTCCAGGTCCACGTCTGGACCATCGACGATCCCGAGGAGATGCACCTGCTGCTCGACCTCGGCGTCGACGGGATCATGACGGACCGCCCCGCCGTCCTGCGCGACGTCCTGCGCAGCCGCGGCGCCTGGTACTGACCGAACCGCCGGTTTCCTGTGGATGGACTGTGCACGACGCTGTGCACCCGAGCGGTGAACCTGGGGAGAACGGAAAAGGTTCGGGGACAACCCTGGGGACGGCCGAAAAGTCCTTGACCCCCCTTGCGAGCGAGGCGCATGGTGTCCCTCGCCAGGCCGCACGGAGCGGCTCGAACACCGGGCAGGAAGCCCACGGAGGACCGGACCAGCTTGCTGGGAAGGACCGCCGGGGGTGGGTTCGGTGGGAGGGTCGCCACCGGCAACCTGGCGGGTTCGGAAGCCGGCACCGGCGCCCTCGGGCGGCGGGATCGGAGTCCGGGTCCGGGTCGCCGTTCTGGCGCCGCGGCCTCCGGGCCGCGGCGGCGGGGAGCGGTCCACGCCGACAGCTCGGCGCCGAGGCCCTCGGGTCACGGAGCGAGAGGGTCGGCACCGCCGGTACCCGGCACCGAGCCCTCGGGCACGGGAGCAGGGGATCCGGCACCCGCCGGTCCGCCGGCGCCGCGGCCCTCGGGCCACGGCGGCCGAAGACCGGAGGCGCGAGGTGCAGGAGGTCCGCCCCCGGGCGGCGCCACCGGCAGCTCGCAGCGGTCGGCCCCGAGGAGCTGGCGAGGGAAACCCCGTCGGTTACTCGGGGCCACCACCGTTTTCGGGCCCGGACGGCCCGGCGGGGTCGCCGAGCACGCACCGGTGCTCGCGCTCAACTTCGGCGCGCCCGGGCCGACAGGGAGCCGTGATCCGGCCTGCCCCCTCCAGGCCCGCGAGGAGCCTCCGCATGTCAACGACCTCACGAACCCGGAACCGAGCCGTCGCCCTGGCGGCGGCCGTCGCCGTGCTGGCCACGTCGTGCAGCCTCCTGCCCGGGCACGACGACGGTGACGCCGGATCCAACGACGACGTCACCGTCGCCGCCGTCGAGAGCGGCCTCGAGAGCGCGGGCAAGCCCGCTCGCGGCGGCCAGCTGGTCTACGGGCTCGAGGCCGAGGTCGGCACCACCGGCTACTGCCTCCCCGAAGCGGAGCTCGCCATCTCCGGCATGCAGGTCGCCCGCTCGCTGTACGACACCCTCACCGTGCCCGACGAGGACGGCGACTACGTGCCGTACCTCGCCAAGGCGATCGACCACGACGACTCCTACAAGGAGTGGACGATCTCCCTGCGGCCCGGCATCACGTTCCACGACGGCTCGTCGCTCGACGCCAAGGTCGTGAAGAACAACCTCGACGCCTACCGCGGCGCCTACGACAACCGCAGCCCGCTGCTCTTCAGCTTCGTGCTCGCCAACATCTCGAAGGTCGAGGCGCTGAACGAGCTGACCGTCCGCGTCACGACGAAGACCCCCTGGGTGGCGTTCCCCGCCGTGCTCTACGCGTCGGGCCGGCTCGGGATCATGGCGCAGAAGCAGCTCGACATGAGCAAGGAGGACTGCGCCACCCACCCGATCGGGACCGGCCCGTTCTCGTTCGTGTCGTGGAAGCGAGACCAGGCCCTGAAGGTCCGGCGCTACCCCAAGTACTGGCAGGAGGCGCCCGACGGCAAGCCCTACCCGTACCTCAACGCCATCGAGTTCCGCCCGGTCCAGAACAGCGACTCGCGCATCGCCCAGCTCCAGCAGGGCGAGCTGAACATGATGCACACCTCGACCTCGTCGGACATGGCCGACACCCTCCCGTCGATGCGCGACGCCGGTGCGATCAACCTCCTGATCTCGTCGGAGAAGACCGAGGTCGCCTACGTGATGATGAACAGCTCGGTGGCGCCGCTCGACGACCGCGACACCCGCCTCGCCATCGCCCACGCCATCGACCGCGATGCCCTGAACGAGAAGTCCAACAAGGGCTTCCCGCAGGTGGCGAGCGGCCCGTTCGCGCCGACCGTCCTCGGCCACCTCGACGATCCGGGCTTCCCGGCCTACGACCTCGAGGCCGCGAAGAAGCATGTCGCCGCCATGAAGAAGGCGAAGAAGGACACCACGCTGGACCTGCTCACCTCGGCCGGTCCGGTGGCGGTGCGCCAGGCCCAGATCGAAAAGGAGATGCTCGAGGCCGCCGGCTTCGAGGTCACGCTCGAGATCGAGACCGAGGCCGACCTGATCAAGCGGGTGATCGGCGGCGACTACGAGCTCGCGGCCTTCCGCAACCAGCCGGGCGAGGACCCGGACATGGACTACATCTGGTGGTACGGCGAGGACAACCCGGTGAACTTCGGTCGCTTCAACGACCCGGTCATCAACGAGAACCTCGACACCGGCCGCACCAACCCCGACCGCGACACCCGGCGCGAGGCCTACGAGGCCATCAACCGGCAGTTCGCGAAGCAGGTCTGGAACGTGTGGCTGTGGCACTCCCCCTGGGCCGTCGCCGAGGCCTCGAACGTCCACGGCATCCTCGGCCCGGAGCTCCCTGGCGACCAGGGTCCCCCCTCGGCACGCCTGGTCACCGGCCACTCCCTGCTGGGGATCTGGATCGACCAGAACTGACCCGCGGGTCAAGTGTGAGCACCTGACCCGCGGGTCAAGTCTCACGCATGCGGCCACGGCACCTTGCGGCGCCCGCTATGGTCACGGTCACGTCGCTTGCCGGGAGTCACATTCCGATGCAGCGGCGGCTACCCGTACCGCACATCAGGGGAACCCATGCGTCAATCAAGCCGGCCTTCGGGCCGTCGAGTCAGTGCCGCCGTCGCCACCGTCCTGGCCCTCAGCCTCATGGCCTCGGCCTGTGGTGGCACCAAGGCGAGCGACAAGAAGTCGGAGGTGAAGCTCAGCGAGAAGGGGCTCACCGCCGAGGCCGGCGAGAGCGGCCTGGACGACGCCGGCGAGCCGCAGCGGGGCGGCACCATCGTCTACGGCGTCGAGGCCGACAGCTCCAGCGGCTACTGCCTGCCCGAGGGCCAGCTGGCCATCTCCGGCATGCTCGTCGTGCGAGCCATCTACGACACCCTCACGGTGCCGAACGCCGAAGGCGACTACGTCCCCTACCTCGCCCAGAGCGTCGAGCCCAACGATGACTTCACCGAGTGGACCATCACGGTGCGCGACGGCATCAAGTTCCACGACGGCACCGACCTCACCGGCGAGGTCGTCAAGAACAACATCGACGCCTACCGGGGCACCTACCCCACGCGGAAGCCGCTGCTGTTCACCTTCGTCCTGAGCAACATCGAGTCGACCTCGTCCGAGGGCCAGACCGTCACCGTCAAGACCAAGGTCCCGTGGGTCGCCTTCCCGGCGTTCCTCTACAGCTCGAGCCGCATGGGGATCATGGCCCAGGCCCAGCTCGACGACGAGAAGACCTGTGACCGCAAGCTCATCGGTACCGGCCCGTTCAAGTTCGAGAGCTGGAGCCCCAACGACAAGCTCGTCGGCACCAAGAACGAGGACTACTGGCAGACCGCTCCCGACGGGAAGCCCTACCCGTACGCCGACGGCATCGAGTTCCGGGTCCTGACCGACGGCACCGTCCGCATCAACTCCCTCAAGAGCAACGACGGCGCCAACATCATCCACACGACCAACGCCGAAGACATCGGCGGCGAGCTCTACGACCTCCGCGAGGCGGGCGACGTGAACATGCTCGTGTCCGAGGATTCGGCCGAGGTCTCGTTCGTGCAGCTCAACTCGAGCCAGCCCCCGTTCGACGACCTGCGCATGCGCCAGGCCCTCGCCTACGGCTCCAACCGGCCCGAGATCAACGACATCCAGAACGACGGCCTGCCCACCGTGGCCAACACCCCGTTCGGCCCCGGCTCGATCGCCTACGAAGAGGACCCGGGCTTCCCGAAGTACGACCTCGAGAAGGCCAAGAGCCTCGTCAAGGAGTACGTCGCCGACGGCGGCAAGGCCGAGTTCACGGTGACCACCACGTCGGACCCCGACACGGTGCGCCTCGCCGAGCTGGTCCAGCAGCGGGCCCAGAAGCTGGGCGTCAAGGTGTCGATCATCAAGCGGGACCAGGCGGCCCTCATCGATGACGCCATCGGCAAGAAGTACCAGGCGATGCTGTTCCGCAACTACCCGGGCGGCGATCCCGACATCAACTACGTGTGGTGGTACGGCGCCAAGACCAACCCGGTGAACTTCGGCGGCTACGACGACGAGGTCATCAACAAGCTGCTCGACGAGGGCCGCAGCGAGCCCGACCAGGCGAAGCGGGCCGAGATCTACAAGCAGATCGGTGCCGAGTTCGCCAAGCAGGTCTGGAGCATGTGGTCCTGGTACACCCCGTGGGCCGTCGTCGAGAAGAGCAACGTCCACAACATCCTCGGCCCGCCCCTCCCCGGTGAGGACCCCTCCAAGGCAGGCGAGCTGACCACCGACGACCCGGCGTTCCAGCCCAACGCCGGCCTGGCCACCGGGCACTCGCTCATCGGCCTCTGGATCGACCAGAACTGATCCACCGTCCACCCACTCTTCGGAACCGAGGCGGCTCGTCGCACCAGCGGCGAGCCGCCTGAGAGAGGACCTTTCGGATGCTGCTGATCGGCAAGCGGATCCTGCAACTCGTCGTGGTGTTCGTGTGCGTCACGTTCTTCACCGTGATGCTCATCTCCATGGTGCCGGGCAAGCCCGAGGTCGTCGTCATCCCGTTCGACAACCCCGAGCAGACCCAGCGGCAGGCCTTCCGCGAGGACAACCACCTGGACCGGCCCCTGGTCGTGCAGTGGGGCTACTGGGCCAAGGACTTCGTCCGCGGCGACATGGGCGACTACTACACGTCCACCGGCAAGAACCCGGTCAGCACCCGCATCGGGGCGGCCCTGCCGATCTCGCTGCTGTTGATCCTGTACGTGCAGCTCGTGTCGCTCGGGATCGCCATCCCGTTGGCGGTGTGGGCGGCGTACAAGTCCGGGAGCCGGGCCGACAAGCTGTTCAACGCCGGAGCGTTCGGGTGCATCTCGCTCCCGGGCTTCGCGGTGGCGCTGATCCTCACGTACATACTCGGCGTCCAGTTCAACCTGGTGCCCACGGACGGCTACACCTCGCCGTCCGATGGGCTCACCGAGCACTTCAAATCCATGGTGGTGCCCGTCCTGGCGCTGTCGCTCGGCCAGATCGCCGTGTACATGCGGCTCCTGCGCTCGGACCTCGTGGCCACGCTCCAGGAGGACTTCATCCTCATGGCGAAGGCCAAGGGCATCTCGAACCGCCGGGTGCTGTGGCGCCACGCGCTGCGTCCCTCGAGCCTCACGCTGCTCACGGTGGCCGGCCTCAGCGTCGGCACGCTGATCGGCGGTGCGCTCGTCGTGGAGTACCTGCTCCGCATCCCGGGCATGGGCTCGCTCATCGGTGAGGCCGTACTCAAGCGCCAGTACGTGGCGCTGCAGAGCTCGGTGGCGCTCATCGCCATCTTCTTCGTCTTGCTGAACTTCCTGATCGACTACCTGTACACGGTCCTCGATCCCCGGATCCGGGAGCGCCGGTCATGACCGACACCACCACGACCGACGAGAACATCGAGGTCACGGAAGCGAAGGTCGCCGGCAGCGTGCCGGCTGCGGTGCTCGACCCGGTCAAGAAGAAGAAGGGCATCGGGTTCATGGGGTGGCTGGCCGCCGGCTGGCTGATCCTCATCATCACGTCGGCCGCGCTGGCCGACTTCCTCCCGCTGAACGACCCGGCCGCCGAGGTCGCCGACAAGCGCCTGGCCCCGTTCCAGCCGGGCGGTCCCCTGCTGGGTGCCGACGCCAACGGCCGTGACCTGCTCGCCCGAGCCATCTACGGCGCTCGCGTGTCGCTCATCATCGCCTTCTGCGCGGTGATGATCGGCTTCGTGATCGGCGGCTTCCTCGGCCTGCTCGCCGGCTACTTCCGCAACTGGGCCGGCAACGCCCTCGTCAGCGTGTTCGACATCCTCCTCGCCATCCCCCAGCTGGTGCTGGCGCTCTCGCTGGTGTCGGTGCTGAAGGGCTCCCCCGAGCCGGTGGAAGCCGGGCAGGCCGAACCGTTCAAGTTGCCGGTGACGCTGATCTTGATCATCGCCCTGGGGGTGGTGTCCATCCCCTTGCTGGCCCGCATCACCCGAGCGTCCACGCTCACCTGGTCCCAACGCGAGTTCGTGATGGCGGCCCGGGCGCAGGGCGCCACCCACGGCCGGATCCTGTTCCGGGAGGTCCTCCCGAACGTGCTCCCCGCCATGGTGTCGATCGCCCTGCTCGGCATGGCCATCGCCATCGTCGCCGAGGGCGGCTTGGCCATCCTCGGTGCGAGCGTCGACCCACCCCAGGCCACGTGGGGCACGATGATCGCCACCGGCCAGTCCGAACTGCAGCAGGCGCCGTTCATCGTCTGGATCCCCGTGTTCGCCGTGTTCGCCACGGCGGCATCGCTCAACTACCTGGGTGATGTCATGCGCGACCGCTTCGACGTCCGGGAGAGCGCCCTGTGACCGACGTGACCGACACCGCGCCCGTCGCCGAGGCTCCGGCCGCCGGCCCCGACGCTCCCCTGCTGGAGGTCACCGACCTCCACACCTCGTTCTCGTCCGACCGGGGCACGGTCCGCGCCGTCCGCGGCGTGAGCCTCGAGCTCAAGCGAGGCCGCACGCTCGGCATCGTGGGCGAGTCCGGCTCCGGCAAGTCCGTGCTGTCCCGCTCCATCATGGGGCTCATGCCCGGCAACGCCGTCCGGTCGGGCAGCGTCGTCTACGACGGCAACGAGATCCTCAACGCGCCGGCCGCCACGATGCGCTCCTACTGGGGCGACCAGATGTCGATGGTGTTCCAGGACCCGATGACGGCCCTCAACCCGGTGCTCCGGATCGAGCGGCAGATCACCGAGTCGCTCCACGAGCACCTCGACCTGTCGAAGCAGCAGGCCAAGGACACCGCCCTCGCCCTGCTCACCTCGGTGGGCATCCCCGAGCCGGCCCGCCGCCTGCGGATGTACCCGCACGAGATGTCGGGCGGCATGCGCCAGCGCATCATGATCGCCATCGCCCTCGCGTGCGGACCCCGGCTGCTCTTCGCCGACGAGCCCACCACCGCCCTCGACGTGACGGTCCAGGCCCAGATCCTCGATCTGCTCCAGGAGCTGCAGCGCGACCGCCAGATGGCGATGATCCTGGTCACCCACGACCTGGGCGTGGTGGCCGGTCGTGCCCACGACATCGCGGTGATGTACGCCGGCCAGATCGTCGAGCAGGCGTCGGCCAAGGCGCTGTTCGCCAACGTGCGCCACCCGTACACGGAGGCGCTGCTCCAGTCGATCCCGAAGCTGGAGATGGCGAAGCACACCAAGCTCGACGCCATCGGCGGCCGCCCGCCGGACCTGGTGAACCTGCCCCAGGGCTGCCCGTTCGCCCCGCGGTGCCGGTACGCCCAGGACCGCTGCCACGTCGAGGACCCCGAGCTGCTGCCCGACCCCGACGATCCCACGCACCTGGTGGCCTGCCACTTCCCGGTCGGCACCGCCGCCGAGGTGCCCCAGCACGAAGCGGCCGTCGACGCCACCCTCGACCACCCCGAGGAGCTCGACGCCGTCCTCGACCCCGATCCCGAAGTCGACGACCTCCCGCCGGCCGATCAGGCGGCAGACCCCGAAGGAGCCAGCTGATGGCCGGCATCGGTGACGCCCACCTCCGTGCACCCGAGGACTCGCTGCTGCGCGTCGAGAACCTCGTCGTGGAGTTCAAGACGGGGCGCAAGCAGACCGTCCACGCCGTGACCGACGTGTCGCTCGACGTGCTCCCCGGCGAGACCCTCGGGCTCGTCGGCGAGTCCGGCTGCGGCAAGTCCACCACCGGCAAGGCGATCATGCAGCTGCCCACACCCACCTCGGGCACGGTGGTCTTCGACGGCACGGACCTCGTCGGCATGGAGGGCAAGACGCTGCGCGAACAGCGCACCCGCCTGCAGATGATCTTCCAGGACCCGATCTCCTCGCTGAACCCGCGCCGGAAGGTCGAGCGCATCATCTCCGAGGGCCTCGACATCTGGAAGCGGGGCGACCGCCAGGGTCGCGACGCCAAGGTCGACGAGATGCTGCTCACGGTCGGCCTCGACCCCGCGGTGGCCCGCGGGCGCCGCGCCCACCAGTTCTCGGGCGGCCAGTGCCAGCGCATCTCCATCGCCAGGGCCGTGGTCACCGAGCCGAAGCTCATCGTGTGCGACGAACCGGTGTCCGCCCTCGACGTGTCGGTGCAGGCCCAGATCCTGAACCTGCTCGAGGACATGAAGGAGCGCTACGGCCTCACGCTCGTGTTCATCGCCCACGACCTCGCCGTCGTGAAGAACATCAGCGACCGGGTCGCCGTGATGTACCTCGGCCGGCTCTGCGAGGTCGGCGACCCGGACGTCATGTACGAGAACCCGGCGCACCCCTACACCGCCGCGCTGCTCAGCGCCATCCCCGTCCCGGACCCGAACGTGCGGCCGGACCAGCGCCAGACGCTCGGTGGCGAGATCCCGTCGCCGCTGTCGCCGCCGTCGGGGTGCCGCTTCCGGACCCGCTGCCCGCGTGCCGACCAGCAGTGCATCGACGAGGTGCCGGTCATGGCCCAGGTCGAAGGCGACCACTACGTCGCCTGCCACCACCCGCTCGCTCCCGGCGAGTCGATCACGCAGGTGGCCCTCGCCGGGGCCGGGGCTTCGGCCTGACCGGTCCCCCGCCGCCGCCCGCCCGTCGGCCGAGGGCGCCACGCCTCGACCCCGACACGCGCCGGGCGCTCATCGCCGACGCCGCCGAGCGGCTGCTGGCCGAACACGACCCGCTGCTCGTCACCTTCGACGAGGTCGCCGACGCGGCCGGGGTGTCACGTGCGCTGGTGCACACGTACCTCGGCGACCGGCGGGGCCTCATCGACGCGGTCCAGGTGCAGATCGTCGGCCGGCTCGACACCTGGGTCGGCCACGGCCTCCGCCGGGCGACCACGACCCCGGCCCGGCTCCGGGCCATCGTGCAGGGCGTCCTCGCGTTCGTGGAGGCCGAGCAGGACGCGTGGGGCGTGCTCGGCGCCAGCGGCGGCTTCGACCACCCCGCGCTGCACGGCGTGCGGGCCCGGTGGGTGGCGGCCCTCCGGGCCGACGAGGACCTCGACGAAGTCCGGGCGCAGGTCGCGGTGAGCGCCCTGCTCGGCTCGGCCGGGCCGTGGGTCAACCGGGGCGTCGACCCGGCCGCGGTCGAGGCCGCGCTCGCCCCGCTCCTGCGGGACGACACCGACGGCTGATCAGATCCCGAACTCGGCGGCCCGCACCCGGGCGACGGCCTCCTCCGGGCCGTCGTAGGCGACCTGGGCCACGGTGCGGCGGCCGTACAGCTCGAGGACCAGCTCCCCGACGGGACCGGTGATCACGACGTCCTCGCCCCGCCCGGCCCGGTGCTCCTCGCCGTCGTCGCGTCGCAGCACCAGCCGGACGCCCGAGACGCCCGCCTTGCGGACCATGAGCGGCGCCATGCGGCCGAGCATCGACCAGAGCGCGTCGTCGAGGTCGGGCCGGTCGGTGCGGGGCCCCTCGCCCGCGGGCCGGCGCACGTCCTCGTGGTGCACGAAGAACTCGACGAGGTTGGCGAAGTACCGCACCGGTGCGATCTTCATCGGGCCGAACGGCGGCCCGGACCGGACCAGATCCACGAGGCCCTGGTAGCCGTGGCGGCGGACCTGGTGGCCCATGCGCTTCTCGGTCTCGCTGGCGAACCACGGGATCAGGATCCCGGGGGACCCGAGGAGGTCCCGCTCGCGGACCACCAGGTGGGCGGCGAGGTCCTGGGTGGTCCAGTCGCCGCACAGGGTCGGCGCGTCGGGCCCGAGGCGCTCGAAGAGGTCGCAGAGCTCGGCACGCTCTCGCAGGTCCAGGTCGCTGGTCATCCGCTGACGGTACCGCCATGTCGGATCGGGCCGGTCGACGTGGCAGGATGCCGACCATGCAGGCAACCCTCCACACCAACCGCGGCGACGTCACGATCGAACTCTTCGACGACACCGCGCCCAAGACCGTCGCCAACTTCGTCGGCCTCGCCAAGGGCGAGCCCACGCCCAGCGACCAGGCGGCCGGCAAGGACCGCTCCACCCCGTTCTACGACGGCCTGATCTTCCACCGCGTCATCGACGGCTTCATGATCCAGGGCGGCTGCCCCGACGGCTCCGGCCGCGGTGGCCCCGGCTACAAGTTCGACGACGAGTTCGGCGGCCCCCACGACTTCAACACGCCGTACAAGCTGGCCATGGCCAACGCCGGCCCCGGCACCAACGGCTCGCAGTTCTTCATCACCGTGGCCCCGACGCCGCACCTGCTGAACCGCCACACGATCTTCGGCGAGGTCACCGACGCGCCGAGCCGTGCCGTCGTCGACGCCATCGCCTCGACCCCGGTCGGCCGCGGCGACCGTCCCCACGACGACGTGGTGATCAACAGCGTCACCATCTCCGACTGACCACCCCCGGTGGAGCTCGATCTGGCGGCCATCCACGAGCGGCTCGCAGCCGAGCTCGGTGACCGCCCCTGCCTGATCTGGCGCGGCCAGACCTGGTCCTGGACCGACGTGACCGACCGGTCGCGGCGGCTGGCCAACGTGTTCCTCGACCACGGCGTCACCCGGCGCACGTCCCTCGCGGACTGCGCCGGGTGGGAGTCGCCCCACGACCACGTCGGGCTGTACCTGCACAACGGCAACGCCTACCTGGAGGCGCAGCTCGGCGCAGCCAAGGCCGGGGCAGCGGCGTTCAACGTGAACTACCGGTACGTGGCCGACGAGCTGGCGTACCTGTTCCTCGACTCGAACGCGGCGGCGATCGTCTACCAGGGCTGCTTCGCCGAGACGCTGGCCGAGGTCCTCCCCCGGCTGGCGAGGACGCCGCTGCTCCTGCGCGTCGACGACGGATCCGGCGACGAGCTCCTGCCCGGTGCCCTCGACTACGAGGCCGCCCTCGCCGCGGCGTCGCCCGAGCCGCCGGCGGTGGCCACCTCGGGCGACGACCTCTACGTGCTCTACACCGGCGGCACCACGGGCAACCCGAAGGGCGTGCTGTGGCGCCAGGCCGACTTCCTCGTGGCCGCGCTCGGCGTCCGCCGGAAGGACGGCACCGAGTACGAGTCCCTCGACGAGCTGGTCGGGCCCGCCGTGCGCCGCAACCTCGCCACCCTCCCGGCGCCGCCGCTCATGCACGGTGCTGCGATGTGGAACGCGCTCAGCACCTGGATCAACGGCGGCACGATCGTCGTGCAGGACCGGGTCGACCGGATGGACCCGGCCGACATCCTCGACTGCTGCGAGCGCCACCAGGTCAGCTCGCTGCTCATCGTCGGCGATGCCTTCGCCCGGCCGCTGATCGACGAGCAGCGCCGCCAGCCCCGGGACCTCTCGACGCTGCGGTTCCTCCTCACCGGTGGGGCGATCCTCTCCCCCGCCCTGCGCACCGAGCTCCTCGAGCTCGTGCCCCAGATCCGCATCGTCGACGTGCTGGGCTCGTCCGAGTCCGGGCGCCAGGCCGTCGCCAACACCGTCGCCGGCGATGAGATCGGCCCCACCCGCTTCGCCCCCTCGGCCACCGCTGCGGTCCTCGACGACGGCCTGACCCGCCGCCTCGAGCCCGGCGACGGGGAGATCGGGTGGCTGGCCCAGGGCGGGCGCATCCCGCGCGGCTACCTGGGCGACGAGGCCAAGACGGCAGCCACCTTCCCGGTCGTCGACGGCGAGCGGTGGTCGGTGCCCGGCGACCGGGCCGCGCTCCGCGCCGACGGCACCGTCGAGCTGCACGGCCGCGAGTCGGTCACGATCAACACGGGCGGCGAGAAGGTCTTCGCCGAGGAGGTCGAGCAGATCCTCAAGCACCACCCGGGCGTGTACGACGTGCTGGTGGTCGGGCGCCCCTCGCCCCAGTGGGGCCAGGAGGTCGTGGCCGTCGTAGCTCCGACCCCGGGGGTCGACGTCGACCTCGAGTCGCTCAAGGCCATCGGCGCCGAGCACCTGGCCCGCTACAAGCTGCCGAAGGACCTGGTCCTCGTGGACCGGATCTCGCGGTCGCCGTCCGGCAAGCCGGACTACGCATGGGCCCGGGAGCAGGCCGTGGCCGCCCAGGGGCGCGCCTAGGCCGTTCGTCCCGATCCCGCCGCGAGGGTGGCGGCCCTCGCTCGGCGACCGCTACGGTCACCAGGCGGCGGAACACGTGTTCGCCAGATCACACCATGCTGCAGCGAACCGTCGAGCTCCCCTTCCCGATCGACCTCCACCGGACCTTCCACGGGATCCGGCGGGGTCAGCACGATCCCACGTGCCGGTTCGACGACTCCGGCGTGTGGCGGGCGTCGCGCAGCCCGGCCGGACCGGTCACCCTCCGCCTGGTGTCCCACGGCGACCAGGTGGAGGCCACGGCCTGGGGCGACGGCGCCGATGCCGCCCTCGACGCCGTGCCCAGCCTCATCGGCTGCCACGACGACAGCGACGACTTCGACCCCCAGCACCCGCTCGTGGCCCGGCTCTGGCGGGACTTCTCCGCCGTCCGCATCCCCCGCTCGGGTGCCGTCACCGAGACGCTCGTCAACGTGGTGCTCGAGCAGCGGGTCACCACGTTCGAGGCCCGACGGGCGCAGTCGCAGCTCGTCACCCGGTGGAGCGAACCGGCGCCCGGCCTGGGCGACCTGCTCCTGCCCATCGACCCCGAGGTCCTCGCCGGCATCGCCTACTACGACCTCCACGTCATCGGCGTCGAACGCAGCCGGGCCGACACCGTGCGCCGCGTCGCCGCGTCGGCGCGCCGCCTGGAGGCGCTGGCGGTGCTCCCCCCGGCCGAAGCCCACGAGCGGCTCACCAGCATCGTCGGCGTCGGGCCCTGGAGCGCGGCCGAGGTCGCCCTCACCGCCCTCGGCGACGCCGACGCGGTCCCGGTCGGCGACGTGCACCTCCCGTCGATCGTCACGTTCGCCCTCACCGGCGAGGCCGTCGACAGCGACGACGCCATGCTCGAGGTGCTCGAGCCCTTCGCCGGCCACCGCGGCCGGGTGATCCGCCTCATCGGCGCCGCCGGCATCACCGCCCCCCGCCACGGACCCCGCTACGCCCCCCGGGACATCCGCGACCAGTAGCGCTCGGACCGCCGAGCCTGTGGACAACTTCTCGAATCCACAGGGTTGCTCCCCTTCCTCGCCACAGGGCACCCGTCGTACCGTGACCTCCAGCGCCCGCCGAAGGAGGTCACCATGTCCCGCTACTCCGTCACCCTCAAGGACCGCAGCACCGAGGAGATCGACGACGTCGACGCCTACCAGCAGGAGGGCCAGATGACGACGTTCTTCCGCACCGGCTCGGACCGCCAGGTGGTCGACACCTGGAGCACCCGCATGGCCAGCTTCCGGACCTCGGAGATCATCGCCATCCGCCGCCTCGACCCCGCCGCCACCGCCGCCGTGGCGCCCGTCGCGGACCTCCGCTCCGCGTAGCCTGGCTCCCATGTCGCTCACCGAGCCGGTCCCCGAGACGCAGACCTACACCTGCCCCCGCTGCGCGGGCGAGGTCACCGAGGCCTACTACGGCCCCTGCACCGACTGCCGGGCCCAGCTCCGAGCCGACCAAGCCGGCGAAGCCCGCGACGTCGCCGTCGACTACGTCCCCAAGATGAACGTCACCCCCAACGCCATCGCCAGCAAGGAATAGCCCCTTCCGCTGAGCCGAGGCGCTCAGCCTCGGTCCGCGCTGCTCCCTTGCTTCACGGGGACCGGGACCGGGTCGCTGCTCTCGGGCCCCAAGGGCGCGCCGACGGCCGGAGGCCGTTGGTCACGGACGTTCTGCTGGCTCACGCCGGTGGTGGCAGCGGCTTCCTCGGTTCTTGTCGACGTTCTGCACCTCATGGGTGTCGATCGTCGACAAGAACGGATCCGCATCGGTTCTTGTCGACGTTCTGCACCTCATGGGTGTCGATCGTCGACAAGAACCGACCGACCCGGACAAGAAGCGAGCGAGCCGGCCACCTCGGAGCGCCGGCGGAGGATGCAACCCCGGCTCGCCTGGGCGCGTGGTGCAGCACCGGGAGCAAGACGACGGTCCCGGTCCCCGAGCGAGCTGGGAGCGACGCTGACCGAGGCGACCGCAGCGCGACCCGGGCCGACGGACCCGCCGCGGGGTCAGGGCTTGGGTGGGTCGAAGAGGACGACGGCCGACGGCTCCCAGGCCTCGGTGGTGTCGGTGAGGATCTCGGGCGAGCGCTGGGCGCCGATGGCGTTGAACAGCGCCGGGCAGGTCTCCTCGTGGGTGATGTAGTCGGTGCTGTACACGAGGAAGATCTGGCGGTCGCCAGCCCGCTCGAGGAGCTCGGCCGCGAAGTCGTCGACCGACGCGGCGTCGAGGCGCTCCTTGTAGTCGGTCCAGTCGATGAGCTGGGGCGCTTCGAAGCGGGGGTAGGTGACCTGGTCGAACCGGTCACCGAGGACGCGTGAGGTCGACGGCCCGAGCTGGTCCGGGCAGTAGACCACGAGCGCGTCCTCGTCGGCCCGGGCCTCGATGGCCTCGGCAGAGCGACGGGCGTCGGAGCGGTCGACGGTGACGTTGCGGTACCCGCCGATGGCCCCGAGGCCGAACAGCACGAGCAGCCCGACGAGGAGCGGCACCCGCGACAGCTGGGCGAGGCCCAGGGCGGCGAGCAGGATCAGGAACGGGACGAAGACGGCGGCGTAGCGGCTGGCGTAGGTGGCGCCGGTGGCGTAGCCGACGACGCAGGCCAGGGCGAGCGTGCCGACGACGGCGATGGCGAAGGGCCGGGCCTTGGGCCGGGTGGCGAGGTCGATCTCGACCTTGGTGCCGCCCCGCCCGATGCCGGTGAGCCCGGTGAGGGCGAGGAGGGCCACGAACCAGCCGAGGGTGAGCGCCTCGGCCTGGCCGCCGCCACCGAGGTCGGCCACGGTGAACGTGAGCATCTCGGTGGGTCGGACCGGACGGGCCCAGGGCGTGCCGGTGTGGGCGCCCTGGTAGAGCAGCACGCTGATCCACGGGAGGAACAGGAACCCGCCCACGACCATGGCGAAGATGACGTTGCGGACGCGGCGCACGTCCTCGGGGCGACCGGCCCGGTGCGAGCGCACGGCCCGCACGATGAGCGCGACGCCCACGACCGCCAGCAGCCACATCGCCCAGTAGTGGGTCCAGAGCAGCAGGGCGACGACGGCGGAGATCCCGGCGAGGCGGGCCAGGTTCGGCCGGCGCAGGGCGTCG
>Ga0182736_1001957_pt1 | contig 17399 bp, 14 predicted proteins | sample eDN5th30CKraftBY_FD_128882 | JGI IMG/M metagenome (GOLD analysis project Ga0182736, IMG submission 128882) | Enriched backyard soil microbial communities from Emeryville, California, USA - eDNA 5th pass 30_C Kraft BY (version 2) (version 2) | ecosystem: Environmental > Terrestrial > Soil >... | reverse complement strand
GGAGCAGGTCACCGAAGCGGACGGCGTCGGTGTAGTGCGAGACGGCGGGCGGCCCGCCGGGGACGACGAGCTCCTCACGAACGGTCATGGGCTCCTCCGGGGTTGCGATGGTGTCGTTCGAGGTGGTCGGCGACGCCGCGCAGGGCGGCGGTGCCGGAGAGGTCGAGGTGGTCGTCGACGTGGGGCAGCGCGGCGCGCAGCCCGCGGACCTGGGGATCGAAGCCGGTGGCGGCGGCGTGCGGGTCACACCAGACGACCCGCCCGACGCGCTCGCGCAGCCGGCGCAGCTGGGCGGCGAGGAGGTCGGGCTCACCGACGTCCCAACCGTCGGACAGCACGAACGCGACCGTCCGCGGGGTGAGCCCCGGCTCGACGGCGTCGACGAACTCCCGCAGGCAGTGGCCGATCCGGGTGCCGCCGGACAGCGCGCCCGCCCGGGCGGCGAGCCTGCGGACGGCGACCTGTCGCGGGTGGCGCCGCAGCTCGGCGCCGACCAGGGTGAGCTCGACGTGGAAGACGCCGGCCTCGACGAGCCGCGCGTGCCGCGCGAGCGCGTGTGTGACGGTGAGGAACAGGCCGGTGACACCGGCCATCGACGAGCTGACGTCGCACAGCACGGCGACCTCGGCTCGGGCGGGCCGCGGCCGGGTGTGCAGCAGCTCGACGAGCTCGCCGGAGCGCAGCCCGTGGCGAAGGCTGGCGCGCAGGTCGAGCAGGTCCCCCGCCGGCGCGGTGCGGCGTCGCCGGCCGGGTGCGCGGGCGAGGGCCCGCACCATGCGGCGGACCTCCGTGTCGACGTCGTCGTCGTCCACCGCGGTGACCGGCATCGGTTCCCCACGTCGCAGGCTCGCGGTCGGTCGGGGCACCCGGCGGTCCCCCTGCCGGCCCGCGTCCCCGCCGCTGTCCCCGTCCTCGGCGGCGCCGCCCTCGGCGGGCGAGGTGGACGTGTCCCCCGCCACGGGGTCCGCGGCGGTGACGGCGACGTCGGCACGGCTCCAGAAGACCGGGAAGACCAGGTCGAAGAGCCGGGTCGACGGCCGATCGGAGACCAGCGTGGCCCGCATCGCCGCCTGCACGTCCTCCCGGCGGTCCAGGGCGACCTCACCGAGCGCGCGGACGGCCCGGGCGGGCGCCCCGCCGGGGACGGCGGCGCCACAGGAACGCAGCAGCTCTGCGAAGATCACGATGTCGTCGGCGAGCCGACCGGTGCGCCGGCGGCGGGCGTCGCGGGCGCGCGCGACGCTGTGCCGCGCTCCGCCGCGCCCTCCCGGTCGCGACGCCTCGCCGCTCACCCGCCGCCCACCGCGCGCAGCAGGCGCGCGCCGTCGCCTGCACGGAACCGCGCGAGGTCCGCTGCGTCCTTGACGAGGCAGCCGGCCGTGCCGTGGACGGTGTCGGCGTCGAGGGAACCGTCGAGCGCGGTCAGCGCCCGGACCCAGTCGACGGTCTCGGACACCCCGGGCGTCTTGCGGTAGCCGCTCGCCCGGACCTGCGCGACCAGCGCGCACGCGCGCCGGACCAGTTCCTCGGACGCCCCGGGGACGAGGGCCTCCACGATCCGCACCTCGCGGTCGGTCGTGGGGTAGGGCAGCCAGTGGTAGAGGCAGCGCCGGCGCAGCGCGTCGGACAGGGCGCGGGTGCGGTTGGCGGTGAGCACGACGCGGGGCCTGCGCGTCGCGACGATCGTGCCGAGCTCGGGGACGGTCACCTGGAACTGTCCGAGCACCTCCAGCAGCAGGGCCTCGAACTCCTGGTCGGCCCGGTCGACCTCGTCGACGAGCAGGACGACGGGTCGGTCGTCCTGCGGGTCGATCGCCTCCAGCAGAGGCCGGCGCAGCAGGAAGTCCGGGGAGAACACCTCCGCGCGCAGCTCCTCCCCGACCGGCCCACGCGCCTCGGCCATGCGGATGGCCAGCAGCTGGCGGGCGTAGTCCCACTCGTAGAGGGCGTGGTGGGCGGCGAGGCCCTCGTAGCACTGCAGCCGCACCAGCCGCGCGCCCGTCGCGGCCGCGAGCGCCTCGGCGACAGCCGTCTTCCCGACGCCCGGCTCGCCCTCGAGGAGCACCGGGAGCTCCAGGACCTCCGCGAGGTGCAGGACGAGCGCGAGCTCACGGTCCGCGACGTACCCGGTGCCCCCGAGCGCCGCGACGAGGGAGGCGACGGCGTCGGCGGGAGCGGTGTCGTCAGCGCCGCCGGCGGGCTCAGCCACCGTCGGCAGCGGCCGTCGCTCCGTGCGCGGCACCCTCCGGCGCCGGGTCCCCGCGCAGCTCGGCGGCCGCCTCCATCGCGGCGTCGACGATGTGCTGATAGCCGGTGCAGCGGCAGAGGTTGCCGGCGATCGCCCGGCGGACGTCGTCGCGGGTCGGCTCCGGGTTCTCCTCCAGGTAGTCCTTGAGGACCATGACCATCCCCGGGGTGCAGAACCCGCACTGCACCGCGTGGCACCGATGGAACGCCGCCTGCACCGGGTGCAGGTCGTCGGGCGTCCCGCGGACGGCCTCGAGCGGCCGGTACATCCCCGCGAGGCTCTGCGTCGTGATGTGGTCGACGGGGGCGAGCCGCTGTGGGGCGAGACCCTCGATCGTCGTGACCTCGGCGCCGTCGACCTGGACGGCGAGGACGTTGCAGGACTTGACGACATCACCGTCGACCTCGATCACGCAGCATCCGCAGCGCGCCTCCAGGCAGCCGTTGTGGGTCCCGGTCAGACCGGCCACGTCGCGGACGAACTCGAGCAACAGCGTTCGCTCGTCGATCTCGGCGCTGACCTCGCGGCCGTTGACGGTGAGGCAGACCTTCTGCATCAGGCACTTCCCTGCTGGGTGCGGGCACGGTCGACGGTGCGGCGGACCAGGGTGCGGACCAGCTCGCGGCGGTAGCGCGTGGGTTCGTCCGTCGCGTCGGGGAGGACGGACGCGGCCGCGACCTCCCCGGCGTGCGCGCCGGTGGCCCCGGCGTCGACGGCGAGGACGACGGGGGTGGCGGTCGCCCCCGCGACGGTGACCCGGACCGCCGCCGGCGTTGCGCCGGAGCCGCGGCGGAGGGCACAGGTCGCCGAGACGATCGCGGCGTCGAACACGCGGTGGCGGAACTTCTCGAAGACCACGGCGTCCCACGTCGCCGGCGGCGGCAGCACGACTGCGGTGAGGATCTCGTCCTGGCCGATGGCGGTGAGCCCGTTGCCGAGCAGGAACTCCCCCGCCGGGAGGGTCCGGTCGCCCCCGGCCCCGCTGATCCGCAGGACCGCGTCGACCCCGACGGCGAACGCGGGCACGTCGAAGCGGGGGTCGGCGGCGCACAGCGCGCCGCCGATGGTCCCCCGGTTGCGGACGGGACGGTCGGCGAGGTCGCCCGCGACGTCGGAGAGCACGCCGTGCCAGCCGCGCAGCGCGGCCCGGGTCAGCGCGGCGTAGGTCGTGGCCGCGCCGACGACGAGCGCGCCGTCCGGCTCGGTCGTGACCCCGGCGAGCCCGGTGATGCCGCCCAGCGAGACCAGGTGCGACGGCCCGACGGTGCGCTCCTTCATCGCCAGCAGCAGGCTCTGGCCGCCCGCGATCACACGCGCTCCGCTGCCGTGCTCGCGCAGCAGGGCGACGGCCTCCTCCGTGGTGTCGGGGGCGAGCCAGGTGAACGGCCGCATCAGTCGTCGTCCTCCCAGTCGAAGTCGAAGTCCAGGTCGGCGCCCGCCGAGACCGGCGACGGCCAGTCGGCGTGACGGCGGGGCCCGGTGAAGTCGGGCATGTCGTCGGGGTAGCGCAGCGTTTCGACGCCCTGGCGCTCCTTCTCCCGCAACGCGACGAGCATGCGCTGCGGTGTGATCGGCAGGACGGTGAACCGAACCCCGGTGGCGTCGAAGACGGCGTTGCCGATCGCGGCGGGGACGGGACCGGTTCCTGACTCGCCCGCGCCCTTCTGCCCGCCCGGGATCATCGTCGAGGGCGCGGGGATCTCCGCCGTCTTGGTCAGCTCGGGGACGTCGGGCGCGGTCACCGCCAGGTAGTCCTTGAACGAGGCGTTCAGCTGGCGGCCCTGCGCGTCGTAGACGTAGTCCTCCGACAGCGCCATCCCCAGCCCCATGGCGAAGCCGCCGTGGTGCTGGCCCTCGACGACGAGCGGGTTGATCACCGTTCCGGTGTCGTGGACCATCGCGTAGTCGACGACGGTGACGCGGCCGGTGTCAGGGTCGACACGGACGTGCGCGGCGTGGGCCGCTCCGGAGTAGGTGACGCTGAGGTTGCCGGACCCGTCGCTGCCCTCACGCTCCGTCGGGGTGTCGTAGGTCGCGACGGTCTCCAACGTCGGCTCGAAGCCGGGCGGGAGCTGGTGGGTGCGGTATGCGGCCGTCGCCGCGATGATCTCCAGGTAGATGCCGCTGTCGGGCAGGCCCTTGACGAAGACGCGGTCGTGGCCGGTGTCGAGGTCCTCGGGCCCGACCTCCAGGACGTGCGCCGCGATCGCGAGGATCTTGTCCCGCAGCCGTTCGGTGGCGAGCCGGCAGGCCGTGCCCAGCACCGCCGCCCCGCGCGAGGCGTAGGTGCCCAGCCCGAACGGGGCCGTCATGCTGTCCGGCGGGGCGAGGCTGACCTTCTCGATACCGACGCCGATCCCGTCCGCGACGATCTGCGCCAGCATGGTCGCGTGGCTCTGCCCGTGGCTGACGTCGCTGGAGTAGATCGTGACGGTGCCGTCGGTCTCGAGGCGAAGCCGCACGGCGGAGAGGTCGGTGTCCAGGGACGGGTGCCGGCAGCTGGTGTACTTCATCGACACCGCCAGGCCCTTGCCCTCGTACGGCGCACGGGGAGCCGACCAGTCGACGGCCTCGGCGCTCGCCTGCAGGCACTGCTTGATCGAGGTCGAGTCGATCACGTGTCCCATCGGCGTCCGGAAGGGGAACTCGTCGGGGTCGATCACGTTGCGCTCGCGCACGGCGAGCGGATCGAGGCCCAGCTCGCGGGCGGCCATGTCGACGAGCTGCTCCTTGGCCCAGATCGCCTGCGGGATCCCGAAGCCGCGCAGCGGGCCCCCCGGTGCGGTCGTGGTGTGCACGATGTCGGAGTCGACGTGGATGTTCGGGATGGGGTACGGCAGCATGCCGACGTTCGTGCCGATGTGCACGACCTGGTTGCCCCACACCGACATCGCCCCGGTGTTGTGCACGACGTAGTCCCGGTAGCCGGTGATCTCGCCGTCGGCGGCCATGGCCAGCTCGGCGTAGCGGACCTGGGCGTTACGGGTGGTGCCGGACCGGAAGATCTCGCCGCGGGAGAGCACGAGCTTGACCGGGCGGCCCAGGCGCATGGAGAAGAGCGAGGCGATCACCTCGTGCCCGAAGATCTGCGCCTTCGACCCGAACCCCGCGCCGACATCGGGCACCACGACCCGGACCTTCGTCCGCGGGATCTGCAGGACGTCGGCGAGCACGTCCCGGACCATGTAGATCGACTGGGTGGACGAGTACAGCGTGAGCACGCCGGTGAAGGAGTCGTAGTCGGCCACGCACCCGTGCGGGTCGAGGGCCGCACCGGCCTGCTTGTTGGTGGCGAACCGCTGCCGGACGACGACGGCCGCCCCGGCCTCGGCGGCGCCGAAGTCGCCGATGCGCACCTTGTAGCGGTCGAAGACGTTTCCCTCGCCGAACTCGTAGACGATCTGCTCCTGGACGAGCGGCGCGTCCGGCGCCAGCGCCTCCTCCGGGTCGACGACCGCCGGCAGCTCGTCCAGGTCCACGCGCACGGCCTCGCAGCCGTCCCACGCCTGGTACTTCGTCTCGGCGACGACCGCGGCGAGCTCCTGGCCCTGGTAGAGGACCTTGTCCGTGGCGAACGGGAAGTGGTCGCCGACCAGGAGGTCCTGCATGAGGTCGCCCCACGGCTTGACCTTGCCGACGAGCTCGGCGCCGGCCAGGGCGTCGAGGACGCCGGGGACCTCCAGCGCCGGCGCGGTGTCGATCGAGCGGACCCGGGCATGGGCCACCTCGCTGCGGAGGATCCGCGCGTGCACCATCCCGGGCAGCCGCAGGTCGTCGACGAACCGCGCGGTGCCCGTGAGCAGAGCCAGGTCCTCCTTGCGCGGGACGGAGGTCCCGACCAGCCGCGGCGCCACGCCCGTGGGACGGGCCTGTGTCTCGGTCACGTCCTCCTCCTCACCACGTCAGAAAGGAGATCGCGGCGAGCAGGCGCCGTCGCTCGACCTCGTTGCCCCGGATCTTGATCCGCCCGGAGATGGACTCGATGGCCGACGTCGTCTCGTCGTAGTAGATGCGCTGCATGGTGTCCGCGAGCATCACGGTGAGGATGCGCGGCCGCTCCGGGAGCCCGACACTGACTTTCTGGACGACGCCGTCGTCGATCAGGACCGTGAAGTCCTGCTTGAGGTCCGGCATCCGCACCACGAGCGGCCAGTTCCGCCACGACGAGACGGCCGCGACCGTGTCGGGGTTGGCGTTCCACTTCTTCGCGTAGTACTCGTCGAGCACGTCCCGCATGTACTCCGCCGTGATCTTCTCCGGCCGCGGGAGGTACTGCGTGCCTGTGGTGTCCTCGCTCATCGTCATCTCCTCACCGGGCCCCGAAGGGCCGGTGTCGCGCCGCCTTGTTCAGCTGCCGGTCCACCCACGGAATCCTGGTCACCGTCTCCAGGACCTGGCTGCGCCGGTGCGCGAACCGGTCCGGCCACGCACTCGCGACCCGACCGTAGAGGTCGGTCCAGCGCTGGATGTGGTCGGTGAGTGGGCGCTCCTCCCGCTCCCAACGGGCCAGGGCGGTCGCGACGTCGCCGTCACGCTCCAGGTACTCGGCCAGGGCCAGGCAGTTCTGGAACGTCAGGTTCGCACCCTGTCCGAGGTTGGGCGGCTGGCCGTGGGCCGCGTCGCCGACGATCGCGGCGACGCCACGCGACCACGCCCGGGGTGTCACGCGCATGGCGCGGTCCCAACGGCCCGAGTCGTCGATCCGCTCGATGATCCCGCCGAGCATCGGGAAGGAGGCGAGCCAGGACTCCTTGTCGACGGGCACGCGGCGGCCGGCCTCGTCGTCGACGGGACAGCACAGGCAGACGTAGTCCACGTCGTCGGTGCAGGGGTCGTAGAGCAGCCGGCGCGACCCGCTCCAGTACTCGGTGACCTCGGTGTCCGGGTCGTCGGGGCGGCGCGGGATGAGCAGCCGCGTGTAGCCCTCGTCGAGATAGTCGACCCGCCTGGTCAGCAGGAGCGCCTCGCGCAGCCGGGAGAACACCCCGTCGGCCGCGACGACGAGGTCGGCCTGCAGCGTCTTGCCGTCCTCGATCTCCAGCTCGCCGCGCGGGGTGATCCCGATGGCCGTGGACCGCAGCTCCACCTCGACGCCGAGCTCCCCGACGCGGGCGATCAGCGCGTCGTAGAGATCGGCCCGCGGCGGGAGGATCAGCCGGTCCTCGGTGCCGAAGGAACGACGCAGCAACGGCCGACCGTCCTGGTCGCGGGCGACCATGGTCTCGATCCGCTTCGCCCTCGCCGTGGCGGTCTGCTCGACGCCGAGGGCCTCGAGGGAGCGCAACCCGTTCTCCCACAGCCAGATCCCGGCGCCGAACATGCGCAGGTCGTCCGACCGCTCGTGGACGCGGACGCTCCATCCCTTCTGGGCGAGCGCGATCGCCAACGCGAGTCCGCCGAGGCCGGCACCCGCGATCTCCGCGTGCCTGGTCGTGCTCATGCAGGGTCCTTCCGTGGTGCGGTGGGGCCGTGGGGTGGCGGCGGAGGGCCTACAGCCGGGCGGCCGACGTGCGCCGGCGCAGCAGCTGCTGGCGGTAGAGGGCGCCGCGCTTGGTCCGCGGCACCACGAACATGTCGTAGAGGACGACGACGACCACCAGGGCGGCCCACGTCGTGGCGGCGGCCCAGTCGGTCGCCGCGATGGCGATGCCGACGATCGCGGTGACGACCAGCAGGAAGACCGCGAGCGGCGTGCCGAGGCGGGCCACCAGCGGCCGGTCGAGATCCTTGCGCCGCTTCATGAGCAGGTAGAACAGCGCGACGAAGAAGTACAGCGTCGCCGACCACGTCGACAGCACGTGCGACACGAACGTGAAGTCGCCGATGTAGACGCCGATCAGCGCGAAGACCGCGAGGATGACGATCGCCACCCAGGGGACCGAGCGGCGCGAGTAGCGGCCGATGACCCGCGGCAGGGCGCCCTGCTGACTGTAGAGGGCGAGGATCTTGCCCATGCCCATGAAGTAGACCGACAGCGTCGTGTAGGTCGCGATGAGCATGGCGATCAGCGCGAGGAAGAACAGCGGGTTGTTCCCGAACTTCTCCTCGACGACCCCGATCGTCGGGACCGGCATGAGCACCAGCGCGGCGATCGGGAGGCTGCCCAGGATGCCGATGGCCAGCGGGATCTGGCGGATCCACAGCTGCCACGCCGCGGACAGCAGCCCGATGTCGCGGGAGCGCCGGAAGTCCTTCCACTCGTCGACGAGGACCTGCTGGACCTCCATGATCCCGGCCATGATCCCGAGCCAGAGGCCGACGATCGTGAAGAAGCCGAGGAACGTGATGGGGGTCGGCGAGGGCCAGTTCAGCGAGAACGAGTCCGCGTTGGCGATCAGGGCGAACACGCAGATCGCCAGCACGATGTCGGCCACGAGCGTGATGACGACGAGCGTCGACTGCACCTTGCCGGTGATCTGGTGGCCCAGCAGGTTCAGTGCCAGGACCGGCACGAGCACCACATAGGGCCAGATCGCCGCCGGGACGCTCGGGAAGAGCAGCGCGAAGAGCTCGTTGGCGATCAGCAGCTCCAGCCACATGAACGCGCCGTACACCGGCGCGTAGAGCACGAGGTAGCTCGTGCCGAGCGGGAAGACCCCCGCCTCACGCGCGTAGGACTGGAGCGACCCGGGCTCCGGGACGGCGGTGATCATCTCCCGGTACAGCCACCAGGCCGTGTGGATGATCACCACACCGCCGACGAACCCCAGGATCGACCAGAGGATCCCGAAGGACGAGGCGATGAACACGATCCACGCCCAGCCGGCGGTGAAGAGCATCTCACCGGTGCCGATGGCGGAGACGTCGAACCAGGAGAGCGGTTTCTCGTCGACGAGCTCGATGTCGTCGAGGCCGTCCTCGGACAGTGCGTCCGACAGGGGGTCGGAGATTTCGTCACTCGTGGACACGGGCGTCCCTCTCTCGTGGGTGGGATCACGGATGGGGCTTACACGGTGCGGTGTGGGCCGCCGGACACGGCTCCTCAGAAGGTGCCTGCGGAACGTTCCCGACGGCCCATGTCCGAGACCAGGTCGGCGGCGCGTTCGTCGTCGAAGCGGAACTCCCCGGGCGTGGCGAGGTCGCGGGTGTCCGCACCGTTGCCCAGCCCGTGGACGACGTCGTAGGTGAGGTCGGTGACCGAGTAGCCGATGCCGCGCTCGTGTGGCCACGAGCGGGCGATGGCGTCCTCGTCGAACTCGACGACCCGGCCGTCCTGGACCACCGTCTCGATCGCCTCGCGGCGCTGCAGGACGGTGATGTCGGCGACCGGGTCGCCGTTCACGACGATCAGGTCGGCGATCATTCCAGGGGCGACCGTCCCGATCCTGCCCTCGAGGCCGAGCATGAGGGCGCCGTTGCCGGTGCCCGCCTGGATGGCCTCCAGCGCGGTCAGTCCCGCGTAGCGCATCAGCAGCTCGAGCTCCCGGGCGTGCCAGACACCGTAGGGGCTCAGCGAGAACCCGGAGTCCGTGCCGAGGACCATGGGGACGCCGGCCGCGTGTGCCCGGTGCAGCGCGTCGGCGGACTTCTCCAGCATCCGCTTCATCCCGTCGCGCAGCGGGGCGGGGGCACCGACGAGATGGCCCCAGTCCCCGGCGTTGGCGAGCAGCAGCAGGGTCGGGACGAGCGGCGTCCCGGACTCGGCGAGGTGGGCGACGGTCTCGTCGCTCAGGATGTTGCCGTGCATGATCCAGTCCATGCCGGCCGTGACGGCCGCGTCGACCTCCGCCGAACCGCGGGCGTGAATCGTGATCTTCTTGCCGAGCTGGTGGGCGAGATCGGCGAGCACCGTCATCTCGTGCGTGGTGAACGCCTGGAAGTCGCCGTAGGGGCTGTCGGCGAGCTTGATCAGGTCGACGCCGTTCTTCACCTGGTGGCGGACCTCGTCGATCATGTCGTCGAGCCGGTTGTGCACGATCCCGATCGAACCCTCGGGCACCCCGACGGAGTCGGGGTACCAGTCCGTGAGCCCGTTGCTGGTGGACAGGTAGCGACCCGCCGACGTCATGCGTGGGCCCTGCACGATCCCGTCGCGGATGGCGTCGCGCAGCGCGACCCCGATGTAGTAGCTGCCCCCGGGCTGGGAGATCCCGGTGACCCCGGCGCGCAGCACCTTCTGCGCGTGGAAGGCCGCCTTGAGGGTGCGCGACTCCGGGCTCGTGTAGAGGTCGATCTCCTCCTCCGAGCGGGACTCGCCGTAGGTCATGTGGCAGTGCGCGTCGATCAGGCCGGGCATGACGGTGCGCCCGGTCGCATCGATCTCCCGCAGGGTCTCGCCGCGCGGCACCTGCTCGCGCGTGACGTCCGCACCGACCGCATGGATCAGGCCGTCCCGGACCAGCACCGACGAGTTCGGGACGGGCGGGTTGCCGGCGCCGTCGACGACGGTGCCGTGGGCGATCAGCAGCCAGGTGGACGGCATACGCCGGGCTCCTCGTTCCTTCGTGCGGCCGAGCCGGCCGCGGGGTGATGCGGAACCGTGGCGTGCGGGCACCGGAGGACGGAAGCGGCGGCGTGAACGGCAGCGAAACGAACGAAGTACCCACACGCGTCCGTGCGCGTGCCCGAGCCGGTGTCGGCAGGGTCCGTACCGCCCTCACGAGGGGGCGAAACCGGGCCTGATCAGCGGCGGAGATCCTCGACCAGCGCGCACGTCGTCGCCGACGGTTTCGTCCCGAGCTCGCGCAGCGCGCGTTCACACGATCGGTACGCGGCGAGGACCCGGTCCGAGTCCCCCACCGCGTGTGCGAGCCGCATCTGCAGGCGCCAGCCCGCCTCCCGGGCCGGATCCGCCCGCAGGACGGCGGCCAGCAGCTCTTCCGCATGGCGGAAGGACCCGGTCTCGTAGGCTGCCTCCGCCGCCTGGAACCGGACGTCCTTGAGGATCTCCGCGAGCTGGGCACGGCGTTCCTCTGCCCACCCCGACCGGATGCCCGGCAGGTAGTCGCCGCGGCCCGCGATCGCGAGGGCGTCGAGCAGGAGGCCGAGCCGGTCGGCTCCGCGCAGGGCCTGGGCCTGCGCGAGGAGCGACACCACCCGTTTCGACTCGGTCGTCACCCGCACCCGAGATGCGAGCCGCACGACGCCGGGACCGGTCTCGGTCTCCAGCACGTCCGGTACCGCCTTGCGCAGGTGCAGGATCGCCTGCCGCAGGTACGACGACGCGGACTCGTCGCGTCGCCCCTCGAACAACGCATCGAGCAGCTGCGGGCGGGTCGCGTGCTCACGCTCCCCACGGTTCGACAGGTACGCGAGCAGCTCGACGCTCTTGGCGAGTCGCGGCTTGACCTCCTGACCGTTGAGGATCACGGCGGTGCGACCGAACTCCGCGACGTGTACCGCGGCGCCGATCACCTCACCGAGCCCACCGACCCGCGCACTGAGCGCACGGCCCAGCTCGTGCCATGCGGACTCGGCCGTCACCTCGAGGTCGAGGCGACGCGCGAGCACGTCGGGGAACTCGGCCAGTGCGTTCAGCAGGATGTGCGTCGAGCCCTGTCCCCTGGCCGCCTCCAGCGCGACATCCGCCGCAGTGTCCGCAGCGTCCTCGTCCCCGGTCCGCCAGGCGGCTTCGGAGAGGTAGACCGCCGCGGCGGGCAGGTGGAGCAGCCGTCCGCCTCGCTGCATTCCCTGCACCGCGGGCCGCAGGTGGGCGATCGCGGCGTCCACGTCGTCCTGGGCGAGGGCGATCCGGCCCTGGACCGTCGCCAGGTGCTCCGCGATCAGCGAGTAGCTGCGTCCGATCGAGCTGGCGACGAGGGGCCGCAACGCCCGGGTCGCCGCCGCCGGGTCGTGGTCCAGGCGCAGGGCGAACTCCGCCTCGATCAACCGGCTGTAGGCCTCGAACAGGACCGAACCCGTGCCGGCGATCCGCTCGCGCCCGTCGCGCAGCAGACGCCAGGCCGCCTCCTCCTCGCCGAGCTCGGCCATGAGTCGAGGCCCGACCAGCGCCTGGAGCCACACGCTGTGCTCGCTGACCGCGTCGACGAGGCGGTGGTAGAGCTCGAACGCCTCGGCGGTGCGGCCCGTGGCGAGCAGCCCGGACACCATCCAGGAGTCCGCGGCCCGCTGGGCCCACAGCGACGCGGGGCGGGTGTCCATCTCCTGGAGCCGGCCGAGGTCGAAGTGGGCGCGCATGACCAGGGCGTCGAGCGGTCCGCCGCTCAGCGCCCCCAGGCCGGGTGCCACATCGTCGGGCGGGGCCTCGACGTCGACCATCCGCATGGCGTACCGGGCGGCGTCGACGTCGGGCCCCGGCACGCCCGACTCGATCACCTCGCGCATGTCCTCCGGACGTCCGGCGTGCAGGTAGCACCACGCCATGAGTCCCGCCGCCCGTCCCGACGCCTTGGCCAGCTCGTCGCGTCGGCCCGCGGCGTCGAGCCGGTCGGCGAGCCGGACACCCGCGGCGTAGCCCTCGCGGACGACGGCGAGCATCAGCTCGGCTCCGGCGAGGGCGACGTGGTGCTCGCGGCGCACCGGCTGCAGCCGTTCGAGCCAGCGCTCGGCCGTCGGGAAGTCAGTGCGCTCGATCGCGCGCTCGAGGGCCGGCTGGACCACCGCCATGGCCTCGTCCAGTGCATCCGCGGCGAAGAGCTCTTCCAGCGCCTCCTCGTCGTGTCCCGACGCCAGCAGCAGCCGCGCGTAGGCCATCCGAAGCCTGCGCAGCTCCTCCTCGCCGCGTCGTTCGAGCCGGCGCAGGAGGAACTCGCGGAACCGGGGATGGCAGCGCATCCGGTCGCCGTCCCAGCTCACGGGGAGCCGCCGCCCGCGCAGTGCGTGCAGCCGCGACGAGGCCCCGCGCAACCCGACGGCCTCGGCCGCACGCGGCGTGACCTCCTGCAGCACGGCCGTGGTCACGAGGAAGTCCTGGTCGGCCGGGTCCAGCTGGTCGAGGATCTGCGTCGCGAGGTAGCCGTGCAGCGGATCGGCCTCGCCGCCCAGGCCGATGACGTGGTCCGTCGAACGCCAGGCCTCGAACAGGACGCCGGTCAGCCACCCCCCGGTCTCGATCAGGGCCTCCACCGGGTCGATGTCCGTGCGCCCGGACATCTCCAGCGCGTCGGCGGCCTCCTGGACCGTGAGCGCGAGGTCCTCCTCACCCACGGCCGCCACCCACGGTCCCCATCCCGAGGTCGTGACGGCCAGCTCGACCCTGCTCAGCAGCACCAGCCGCGCGGAGGCCGGCAGGTAGTTGACGAAGGCGGACACCACGCCGAGAGCCGCCGGGGAGTCCGCCAGGCGCTCGGCGTCGTCGAGCACGACGAGGACGTCGCTGCCCTCGACCGCCTCCGCGAGGAGCCCCGCGACCTCCGAGTGGGCGAGATTCGCCGCGAGCGCCCCGCTGGCGACACCCCGGATCGCCGGAATCCGGCGCGCGAGCGCCGCCTCGAGATAGACGAGCAGCCGACCGGTGGCGACGTCGGTCGTGTCGAGGTCGAGCCAGGCCAGCGGCCGCTCGAGCCGCTCGGCGGCCTGGAGCACGGCGGTGGTCTTGCCCGCGCCCGCCGACGCGTACACCACGACGAGCCGATGCTGCTCGATCAACCTGGTCAGCAGCGCCTCGACACGGGGCCGGCGGGTGACCGTCGGGCCGAGCGGCGGCGGGGTGATCTTGCGCCGGATGATCCAGTCGGGGTTGTCCGGACGTCCGGTCACACTCACACCTCCGGCGGTTTCGGCCTCGTTCACGCAGTCTGCCTCCGCCGTCCGACATGGGGGTTACGGTCCCCTCCCGAGCAACGGAGGAGCCGAGTTGCCCATCACAACCTGTGGCGCGGTGAGTGTCCACCACGAGGAGACCGGTGCCGGGCCCACGATCGTCTGGATCCCCGGCACAGGTCTGTATGGCCGCAGCTGGTCGCCGCAGACCGACCACTTCTCCGACCGGTACCGCTGCCTGACCGTCGACCTGCGCGGAGCGGGCAGCGAAGGGCCCCTCGACGCCCTCACCGTCGCCGAGCTCGCGAGGGACGTCGCCGAGTGGATGGACGCCGTCGGCGTCGGCCCGGCGATCGTGGTCGGGCTGTCGCTGGGATCGGCGGTCGCGCAGGAGCTCGCCCTCGCCCGTCCGGACCTCGTCCACGCTCTCGGTCTGGTCGCGACCTGGTCGTCGACGGCGCGCGAGCACCACATCCGCCGGCACTTCGAGTCGCGCCTGTACGCACTGGAGAACGGGCCGCTCGACGTCTTCGCCCAGTTCGCGTTCTGGATGTCCGCGCCCGCCGTCGTCGATCGCGAACCGGACCTGCAACGCGAGGTGGAAACGCTCCTCGGTGAGTACACGTCCCGCAACCCGCCGGGCACCGCGGCTCACTTCCGGGCCGACCTGTCGCACGAGACCCGGGACCGCCTCGGCACGATCACCTGCCCGACGCTCGTCGTGCACGGCGACCAGGACCTCATCACGTTGCCCTGGTACAACCGCGCGGTCGCGGAGGCCGTCCCGGGCGCCCGCCTCGAGATCGTCCCCGACGCCGGCCACCTCGTCTGGCTGGAACGACCGGCCGAGCTCAACCGCCTCCTCGACGACTTCCTCGCCGAGATCGCCGCCGACCTCGCCGCGTCGCGCGGCAGCGGCTGAGCCGGCCTCGTCCACCTGCCCGGACAGGCGCTTCGGCCGGCCGACGGCGACACCCGGACCCGGACCTCCGTCCGGCCGGTCCTTTCGCACGTCCCCCGGTGGCGGCCGCGTCAGCGTCGCCCGGCGGCACCGGGTGGGCCCTCTGCGGCCCGGGTCTTCTCCATCTCGTCGGCGAAACGGGTCAGCAGGTCGGCGAAGCGGTCGCGGTCGGCCGCCGGCCAGTCCGCCAGCATCCGCGCGATCCCCTCGTTGCGCAGCCGCCGGTTCTCGGCGAAGACGCGACGCCCCTCGTCGGTGGCGACGAGCAGCACCGCGCGGCCGTCGTCGGGATCGGTGACCCTTTCCACGAGCCCCAGCCGCACCAGGTGCGCGACCTGCCTGCTCACCGTCGACGGGTCCGAGTGCACCGCGTCGGCCAGCGCCCGCGAGCGGTACGGGCCGTCCTTCACCAGGTGCACGAGCAGCACGTAGGTGGCTCGCTCGACGCCGTCGGGATGCTCGATCTGGTGCAGGGCGTAGGCGCGCTCGATGAGCCGGACGAGCCGCACGAGCCCCGTGCCGATGCGGTCGGCGCCGTCGATGTCGAGGACCCCCGCGTCGCCGACCGCGGCGGGCGCGAGCCCGCCGGCGCCCGGTTCGGCGTCGGGCGACGGCGGCCGGAACCCGTTCACGACGTGCCGCTCCGCTCAGACGCGCTCGAACAGCGCGGCCAGGCCCTGCCCGCCGCCGATGCACATCGTCTCGAGCCCGTACCGGGCCCCGCGCCGCTGCATCTCACGGGTCAGCGTCGCGAGGATGCGGCCGCCGGTGGCACCGACCGGGTGGCCCAGCGAGATGCCGGACCCGTTGACGTTGAGCCGGTCGAAGTCGGTCGGGGTGAAGCCCCACTCCCGGGTGCAGGCCAGCACCTGCGCGGCGAAGGCCTCGTTCAGCTCGATCAGGTCGATGTCCTTGAGCGCGACCTCGGCCCGGTCGAGTGCCTTGGCGACGGCAGGGACGGGGCCGATGCCCATCGTCCTCGGCGCGACGCCACCGAGCCCCCACGACACGATGCGCGCCAGCGGCCGCAGCCCCAGCTCCGCCGCCCGCGCCGGATGGGTCACGACGCAGATCGCGGCGCCGTCGTTCTGCCCGGACGCGTTGCCCGCGGTGACGGTGGCCTCCGGGTCGTCGCGGCCCAGCACCGGGCGCAGCGCGTCGAGCACCTCGACCGTGGAGTCCGGACGGATGTGCTCGTCCTGATCGACCACCGTGTCGGACTTCCGTCCCTTCACCGTCACCGGGACGAGCTCGTCGGCGAACCGGCCCGCCGCCTGCGCGGCCGCCGCCCGCTGGTGGCTGCGGACGGCGAACTCGTCCTGCTCCTCGCGCGGGATCGAGTACTCCCGGCGCAGGTTCTCGGCCGTCTCGAGCATCCCGCCGGGCACCGGATGGTTCACCCCGCCCGCGGTGACGCGGCCGCGGGCCAGCGCGTCGTGCAGCATCACGCCCGGCCCGCCCTTGACCCCACGGCGCATGCCCGTCGAGTAGAACGGCGCGTTGGACATCGACTCCGCGCCACCGGCGAGGACGACCTCGGCCGCGCCCGTCTGCACCTGCATCGCCGCGTAGATCACGGCCTGCAGGCCGGAGCCGCAGCGGCGGTCGATCTGGATGCCTCCCGCGGTGACCGGCAGACCGGCGTCGAGCGCGACGACCCGGCCGATCGCGGGCGCGTCCATCGTCGGGTAGCAGTGCCCGAGCACGACGTCGTCGACCGCCTCGCCCGGCAACCCCGTGCGCTCCAGCAGCGCCGCGACCACCGTCGAGGCGAGCACCTGCGCGGGGACGTCGCGCAGCGACCCCCCGAAACCCCCGACGGGGGTTCGCACCGGCTCGCAGATCACCGCGTCACGCATCGTCGCCCCTACCTCGATCCCGTCGACCGCCTGCCCGCGGACGGGCCCGGACGGACTGCTCAGACGTACTGGCGGGTCAGCCACTCCGCGACGAGCGCGGGCCGCTCCGACCCCTCGATCTCGATGGTCGCCTTCGTGGTGATCTGGACGCCACCGTCGACGTCTGTGACGTCCGCGATCTCGACGACGGCGCGCACCTTGCTGCCCACGGGCACCGGCGAGGTGAAGCGGACCCGGTTGAGGCCGTAGTTGATGCCCATCCGGGTGCCCTCGATCCGGTAGACCTGCCCGATCAGCACGGGCAGCAGCGAGAGGCTGAGGAAGCCGTGCGCGATCGTCGTCCCGAACGGACCGGCCTTCGCCTTCTCGACGTCGACGTGGATCCACTGGTGGTCCTCGGTGGCGTCGGCGAAACCGTCGATGCGGCCCTGGTCGATGGTGAACCAGTCGCTCTCGCCGACGGTCGTCCCGACGGCCCCCTTCAGATCGTCCACACCGTTGAAGACGCGCATCTCCTGCCCTTCCCGCGAGGCTCCCGGGCGACCCCGGCCGATCCGGTCACCCTGCCACATCCGCGCACCGCTCCCGCCGCGGCGAGCGCCACACCTGCGGATCCGCTCTCGGTTCGCGATCGCACCGCCAGGGGCACTATCGTGCGGCCTGCGACAGG
>Ga0182736_1001956_pt1 | contig 17414 bp, 20 predicted proteins | sample eDN5th30CKraftBY_FD_128882 | JGI IMG/M metagenome (GOLD analysis project Ga0182736, IMG submission 128882) | Enriched backyard soil microbial communities from Emeryville, California, USA - eDNA 5th pass 30_C Kraft BY (version 2) (version 2) | ecosystem: Environmental > Terrestrial > Soil >... | reverse complement strand
CTCCTCCGTCCGGATGCGAACGGTACGACCATCGGGAGGCATGAGCACCGAGTACTCGCTGCAGAACTCCTGGCACCGGGCGCGGCGGCGGATGGACTGCATGGAGGCGACCTACGACCCCGGGACGATCCGGCACCTGACGGCCCTGGGCGTCGGGCCCGGCATGCGCTGCCTGGAGGTCGGCGCGGGCGGTGGGTCGATCTCCCGTTGGCTGGCCGACCGGGTCGGTCCCGGAGGAGAGGTCGCAGCCGTCGACATCGACGTCCGGTTCCTCTCCGACCTGCCACCGCCGGTGTCGGTGCACGAGTGCGACGTGCGGGTCGACCCGCTGCCGGGCGACGGGTTCGACCTCGTGCACGTCCGGTTCCTGCTGGCCCACCTCGCCGAACGCGACGAGGTGCTCGACCGGTTCGTCGCGGCACTGCGACCGGGCGGATGGTTGCTCGTCGAGGAGTGCGACTCGGTGAGCACCGCCGCGATGGTCCCGGGCACTCCGCACGAGACGATGATGCGCCATGCCGAACGGGTTCTCCGGCAGCTGATCGACGTCGACATCGGACGCGCGCTGCCCGGGATGCTGACGTCCCGCGGGCTCGACGGGATCGGCGTCGACTGCCACGTTCCGTTCGCGGAGGGGGGCGGTCCGGAGGCGGAGTGGATGCTGCTGACCGTCGGGCAGTTGCACGAGGCCACCGGCGGCCTCGCCGACGAGGAGACGTTCGCCCGCTGGGAGGCGGCGCTGCGCGAGCCGCGGACGTGGGTGCCCGGCGGCGCAATCGTCTCGGCGTGGGGCCGCCGCGCCGGATGACGCCCATGGGGGGTGTCACCGGCGTGGAGGGTGATCCCCACTCCCGCTAGATGAGCGCGATCCGGCCGGTGCCGGCGGACACGCGGCCGACGACCGCCGCGGTCAGCCCCTTCTCCCGCAGCGCCGCGACGGCGTCGGCGGCCGCGGCGGGCTCCGCGCCGAACAGCAGGCCGCCGGAGGTCTGGGCGTCGGCGAGCAGCAGCCGGTCGTGTTCGGAGCGCTCCCCCACGTCGACCACGTCGACGGTCCAGTCGCGGTTGCGCCGCGTCCCACCGGGCACGACGCCGGACTCCAGCAGCGTCCGGGCGCCGTCGACGACGGGTACGGAGTCGACCTCGACGACCGCGTCCACACCGGACGCCGCCGCCATCTTCTTGAGGTGCCCCAGCAGCCCGAACCCGGTGACGTCGGTGCAGCCCGTCGCCCCGGCGGCGAGTGCCGCGGCCGAGGCCTCGGCGTTGGGCGAGGTCATCGACGCGACGGCGGCCGCGACCACCTCGGCGGGCGCGGTCCCGCCCTTCACCGCCGACGACACGATCCCGACCCCGAGCGGTTTGGTGAGCACGAGCGCGTCGCCGTCGCGCAGGCCGGTGTTGGTGAGCACCCGGTCGGGATGCACCTCCCCGACCACGGCGAGGCCGTACTTCGGCTCGGGATCGTCGATCGAGTGCCCGCCGACGACGGCGAAGCCGCACTCCGCGCCCGCGTCGGCCCCGCCGGCGAGCACCTCGGCCAGCAGTTCCTCGGGCAGGTCGTCCGACGGCCACGCCACGAGGTTGAGCGCGAAGAGCGGGCGGCCGCCCATCGCGTAGACGTCGGAGACCGCGTTGACCGCGGCGATCCGGCCCCACGTGCGCGCGTCGTCGACGATCGGGGTGAAGAAGTCGGTGGTGGCGACGAGCGCGCGGTCGGCGTCGAGGCGCCAGACGGCCGCATCGTCACCGGTCTCGGTGCCCACCAGCAGGTCGGGGTGCGCGGGCGGGGTGATGCGGGCGAGGACGTCGGCCAGTCGGCCGGGGGCCAGCTTGCAGGCGCACCCCCCGCCGTGACTGAACTCGGTGAGGCGGCGCGCGACGGGCATGCTGTCAGAGTAGGTCGTGAATAGGGTGACCGAGTGAGTGCCGATCATCGACGGCTCGTGCCGCGCACGGACGCCGTCCTCGCCGAGCCCCGCGTCGCCGCGGCGGTCGCGCGGCTGGGCCGCGACCTGGTGAAGCGCTCGGTCACCGCGGCCCAGCAGCGGGCACGGCTCGGCGAGATCGCCCCCGACGCCGTCGCCGACGCCGCGCTGGCCGCGCTCCCGCCCTCGGCGACGTCGCTGCGCCGCGTCCTCAACGCCACCGGCGTCCTGCTGCACACCAACATGGGCCGGGCCCCGCTCTCGGCCGCCGCCGTCGACGCGCTCGCCGTCGCCGCCGGGACCTGTGACGTCGAGCTCGACCTGGCGTCGGGCGGACGCGGCCGCCGCGGAGCCGCCACGGTCGACGCCCTGCTCGCCGCGGTCCCCGGCGCGGGCGCCGCGCACCTGGTCAACAACGGCGCCGCCGCCCTCGCCCTGGTGGCGACGGGCCTCGCGGCCGGCCGCGAGATCGTCGTCGCGCGCGGTGAGCTCGTCGAGATCGGCGACGGCTTCCGCATCCCGGATCTGCTGGTGTCGACGGGCGCGCGGCTGCGCGAGGTCGGCACGACCAACCGCGTGCATCCCCGCGACTACGCCGAGGCGATCGGCCCGGACACCGGCCTCGTGCTGAAGGTGCACCCGTCGAACTTCACGATCACCGGGTTCACCGCGTCCGTCGGGGTGGCCGAGCTGGCACGGATCGCCGGTGCGCACGGCGTGCCCGTCGTCGCCGACATCGGGTCGGGGCTGCTCGTCCCGCACCCGCTGCTGCCCGACGAGCCCGACGCCGCGACCACGCTCGCCCAGGGCGCGCACCTGGTCACGGCCTCGGGCGACAAGCTGCTCGGCGGGCCGCAGGCCGGACTGCTGCTGGGCGGGCCCGGGCCGGGCGCCGAGCTCGTCGCGGCCCTGCGCCGGCACCCGCTGGCGCGCGCGCTGCGCGTCGACAAGCTGACGCTCGCCGCCGTCGAGGCCACCCTCACCGGCCCGCCCACCCCCACCCGCGCCGCGCTCGACGCCGACCCGGAGTCGTTGCGCCGCAGGGCCCGCGACCTCGCGACGCAGCTCGGTGCGGCCGGTGTCGACGCGCACGCCGTGGACTCGGTCGCGACGGTCGGCGGGGGCGGCGCGCCAGGGGTGACGCTGCAGAGCGCCGCGGTGTCGCTGCCGGAGCGCTTCGCGGCGGCGCTGCGGGCCGGGGAGCCCGCCGTCGTCGGACGGCTCGAGCACGGCCGCTGCCTGCTCGACCTGCGTGCGCTGCCCCCGGGGTCGGACGCGGCCCTGGCCGCCGCCGTGCTGGCCGTCGGCCCGGCCCCGCGCAAGGGGTGATCGGGTGCAGGTGATCGCCACCGCAGGCCACGTCGACCACGGCAAGTCGACGCTGGTCCGCGCGCTGACCGGGATGGAACCCGACCGCTTCGCCGAGGAACGCCGCCGCGGGATGACCATCGACCTCGGCTTCGCGTGGACGAGGCTGCCGGGCGGGCACACCGTCGCGTTCGTCGACGTCCCCGGGCACGAGCGTTTCGTCACGACGATGCTCGCCGGCGTCGGGCCCGTGCCCGCGGCGCTGTTCGTCGTCGCCGCCGACGAGGGCTGGATGCCGCAGTCCGCCGAGCACCTCGACGCACTCGCCGCACTGGGCGTCCGGCAGGGCCTGCTGGTGATCACCCGTGCCGATCTGCTCGATCCGTCCCTCGCGCTGGAGGAGGCCCGCGACCGCCTCGCCGGCACCGGTCTCGCCGACGCGCCCGCGGTCTGCGTCTCGGCCGTCACCGGCGACGGGATGGACGCGCTGCGTGCCGCGCTCGACGACCTCGCCACCGCGCTGCCCGAGCCCGACCCCGGGGCCGACGTGCGGCTGTGGATCGACCGGGCGTTCACCATCCGCGGCGCGGGCACCGTCGTCACCGGGACGCTGCCGGCGGGCACCGTCCGGGTCGACGACGAGCTCGAGCTGGTCGGGGCGCACGGCCCGCGCGGGGTCGCCGTACGCGGGCTGCAGGCGCTCGGTGAGGCGCGACCCGAGGTGACGGGCGTGGCGCGGGTGGCGGTGAACCTGCGCGGGACGCCGCGGGAGGCGGTCGGCCGCGGCGACCTGCTCGTCACGCCGGGCGCGTTCGCCGGGACCGACGTGGTCGACGTGCGGCTGCGCGATCCTCGCGGTGCCCCCGCCGACGCCGGGACGCTGCCCGCCGGGCTGAGCCTCCACATCGGATCCGCCGCGGTCCCGGTGCGGGTACGGCCGCTCGGTGCGGACACCGCCCGGCTGCGGCTCGCCCGGGTGCTGCCGCTGCGCATCGGCGACGTCGTCGTGCTGCGTGACCCGGGCAGGCGGCGGGTGGCCGCGGGCGGGCTCGTGCTCGACGTCGCGCCGCCCCTGCTGCGCCGACGGGGTGCCGCGGTCGCGCGGGCCGCGCAGCTCGCGACGATGCCGGGCGTCGCCGACGGCGCGGGCGAGTTGGCACGGCGCACGCTGGTGCGGGCGGCCGACCTCGTCGCGATGGGCGTCCCCCGCACCGAGGTCGCCGATCTCGCGGCGCGCGTCCCCGCGGCCGGCGGATGGCTCCTCGACCCCGGTGCCGTCGACGGGATCGTCGAGAGGCTGCGGGCCGCCGTCGACCACCACGACGCGGCCGACCCCGTCGACCCCGGCCTGTCCACGGAGGCGGCCCGCCGTGCCGCGGACCTGCCCGACGCCCGGCTGCTCGACGCGCTGCTCGGTGCGTCGGCGGCTCCCGGGCTGGTGCACCGGGAGGGCCGCGTCGCCCGCTCCGCCACGGCGGAGCTGCCGGCGGCGGTCCGACGCGGTCTCGACGGGCTGCGTGCCGACCTCGCCGACGACCCCTTCGCCGCCCCGAGCGCCGAGCGCCTCGCCGAGCTGGGGCTCGGTCCACGGGAGATCGCGTCGCTGGTGCGAGCCCGGGCGGTCCTCAGGCTCGCCGACGGCGTGGTGCTGCTCGCCGACGCGGACGACCGCGCGATCGAGATACTCGCCGGGCTCGGGGAGGAGTTCACCGTCAGCGAGGCCCGGCAGGCGCTGCGGACGTCGCGCCGGGTGGCCGTGCCGCTCATGGAACACCTGGGGCGCACGGGACGCACGATCCGCACAGCCGACGGGGCGCACCGCCTGCGATGAGGCGCCAGGACTGGCACGACGGCGGTCCCGGCCCTACCGTGACCGCAATGCAGGCCTCCTCCGCCTCCGACCCCGCCGCGGCGTCGTCCCGGACCGACGGACCCGACCAGATCGCGGTCGGCGTCACGCACCCGGAGGCGGGCGCGGTGGTGGTGACCGTCGGCGGCGAGGTGGACATGCTCACCTCGCCGCAGCTGCGGGCGGCGCTGCTCGAGCAGGTGCACGACGAGGCGGTCGAACTGGTGGTCGTCGCCCTCGACGGCGTGACGTTCCTCGGCACCAGCGGGCTGGCCGCGCTCATCGAGGTTCGAGAGGCCGCGCACGCCGACGGCGTCGGGCTCCGGCTGGCGTGCACGGGCCGCCGGGTGCTGCGGCCGCTGTCGATCGCGGGGCTGTTGCCGATGTTCGACATCCACGACACCGTCGAGGCGGCGCTCGCCCCCACCTGATCGGGCACCATCTCAGAGTGACGTACGTCACTTTTTCTGCGTTCCAACGCGCGAGTAGCGACCACAGAGCGCACACTCCGCCAGCTTTTCGATCTCGCCCGCACGCGGCCTGAGCTGGGAGAACATCCTCAGCAGCGTCACCCGGCCCGGCGCCGTCGCCACCTCGCTCGGGTCGCGACGCTGCGCCGTCGCGTCAGCGTGTCCGCGTCGTCGCCGTCCGTCGCGTTTGGAGCCCGGATCCCCCGGGAAGAACGTCGTCGGCCACCCGGTATGCGGCCGGGTCAGAACGAAGAGCGAGGTGGGTCCGCCATGAGTGAGCGACAGCGAGCGAACGGTGGAGACAGCGCGGACGCGCAGCGCCGCCCGATCCTCAGCGAGGACGTGCGATGAGCGACGTGTCACGACTCCCCGGCCCCATGGACCATGCGTGGCAGTGGCAGCGACTCGGCTCCTGCCGGGGCATGGACAGCGCGGTCTTCTTCCATCCCGACGGGGAGCGCAACCCCTCGCGCGCCCGCCGCACCGCGCAGGCCAAAGAGGTCTGCCACCGCTGCCCCGTGCTTGAGCAGTGCCGTGAGTTCGCCATCGCGACCCGCGAACCCTTCGGCGTCTGGGGTGGGCTCGCCGAGGCCGAGCGCCGGGCGATCATCGAGCGGCGCGAGCTCGCGGCCGCCAGCTGACGGTCCCTGTCCGTCCCGACCGTCGGGGGCAGGACGGACGACGGGATACCGGCGTCACGACCGGGTCGGCCGCGCCGCGGCCGGCCCGGTCGAGTCGTCTTCCGGGCGGGTCGCCGGGTCCCGGGCGCGGGCAGGCGTACGGGTCGGGTGCCGGCCAGGCTGCCGAACGGGCCGGGGCGACGTGCGCGAGCGTCCGGAAGCTCAGCCCTCGCCGGGGACGACGGCGAGCTCGAGGCAGCGGTAGCTGAGCAGCGGCAGACCGTAGACCTGCGCGATCCGCTCGGCGGCGCGCACGAGGACCGATCGGGCCGCGTCGTCGGGCGCGGTGATCGGCGCCAGGCAGTACACCCCGGGTTCGGGATCGAACCCGACGAGCTCGCTCATCGCGGCGACGAGATCGTCCTCGGACGAGGCCGACAGCTGCGGCAGGCCGAGCCGGTGCAGCCGCACACCGGGGAGCTCGTCCCCGTCGCGGGCGGCCATCGGCTCGACGGGCTCGCGCGGCTCCGGGGCGGTCCACCCGGTACCGCCCTGGTCGTCCTCGTCCTCGTCGTAGTCCAGATCGACAGGATCCACATCGACAGGATCCACATCGACGGGGTCCGGGTCGTCGTCGTAGTCCGGGTAGTCGAGGTAGCTGAACAGCGGCGTCGGCGCGCACAGCGGGCCGGGGCCGTCCTCACACGCGACCAGCAGGTCCGCGACGCCGACACTGTCGAGGATGCGCGCCAGATCCGACTCCGGGCGCGTCAGCTCGGTGATCGACCCCGCCACGGCGACGATGCGGGCCGGGCCCGTGCGCAGGCCCGTCCGGGCCGGCAACGCGACCACCGGACCGGACACACGCATCTCCGGAACCGCTGTCATTACCGTGAATTCCCCCTGCTGACGTCGACCCGGCGGCGGCGCTGCCGCAGGTCTCTACCTCCGAAGTCAACACGGCCGTACGGGCGTCCCCGGCGTCCGGGCGGGGCCGAACGGCGAACGGTCCGACGTGATCCGTGAGCGGAACCGCCCCGTCGACCACCGGTCGGGACGGCCCGCACCGGCGTGCCCACGAGGACGAACGGCACGGCCGCACGCCGCGCGGCGCGTGCCCCCGACGCGGACGTCGCACCGTCCCGCGGGACGACCGCTGACGGCGTCCGGACGGCGTCCCGGCGCCGGCCGTGCCCTCCCGCCCGCCGGGACGACGACCTCCCGGCCCCGCACCGGCGGACCCTCGGGCGCCCACGTGTGGCGTGTCGGCGGCTGATGATTGATCCGTCCCCGTCACGGGTAGCAAGATGCCCGAGAGCACCCACGACCGTGACCGGGCCACGCCCGGGCCGCACCCGCACAGCCCGCGAAGGGAGAAGCGCCCGCGTGTCCGACAGGGACGACTGGGACCCCGCCGAACTCACCGACCCCGCCGCCGGGGACGGCAGCCCCACGGTCGAGGTCCGGACCACTGCGTCGGCCGCGCTGATCCCGACGATCCGGGCCGTGGCCTCGGATCTCGCCGCCCGCGCCGACTTCGACCTCGACGCCATCTCCGACCTGCGGATGGCCGTCGACGAGGCCTGCGCGACGCTGGTCGACGTCGCCGCGCCGGGCTCGGCCCTGCGCTGCCGCTTCCAGGTCCGCCAGGACCGCATCGACGTCAGCGCCGAGGTGGAGGGCGCGGGCGTCGACACGACCGTCGCGACCGACACGTTCGGCTGGCGTGTCCTCGAGACGCTCACCGACGAGGTCTCGGTCAGCCGCACGGACGGGCCCGACGGCCGCCCCGTCGTCGGCATCGTCCTGGGCAAGAGCGCCGGCGCGACCGAGAGGTGAGTCGAACCGACCCGGAGTACGGCCATCTCGTCCCGCTCCTCGAGGAGTACGCGGGGCTCGCCCCCGACGACCCGCGGCGCGAGGCGCTGCGCGACGAGCTCGTCCGCGGGTACCTGCCCGTCGCCCAGCACATCGCCCGGCGCTTCGCGCACCGTGGCGAGCCGCTCGACGACCTCACGCAGGTCGCGACGGTCGGGCTGATCAACGCCATCGACCGGTTCGCCCCGGACAAGGGCTCCGACTTCTTCTCCTTCGCCGTCCCGACGATCAGCGGCGAGGTACGCCGGCACTTCCGCGATCTGGGCTGGTCGATGCGGGTGCCCCGGCGGCTCAAGGACCTGCACGTCTCGCTCAACGGCGCGGTCTCCGACCTCTCGCAGCGCCTCGGCCGCGCCCCCAAGCCGACCGAGATCGCCGAGTACCTGGGCATGCCCGTCGCCGACGTCCTCGAGGGCCTCGAGGCCGCCGACGCCTACCGCAGCTCCTCGCTCGACGAGATGCTCTCCTCCGAGCAGGGCAGCGCCACGGTCGGCGAGCTCGTCGGGGAGGCCGACGCGGAGCTCGACCGCGTCGACACCCGGCAGGCGCTGCGCCCCGTCCTCGCCGAGCTGGGCGAGCGCGAGCGCACGATCGTCATGCTGCGGTTCTTCGGCAACATGACGCAGACCCAGATCGCGGAGAAGGTCGGCATCTCGCAGATGCACGTGTCGCGGCTGCTCGCGCAGACCCTCGACCGGCTGCGGTCGCGGCTGGACCAGGACTCCGCGCCGGGCTGAGCGCGCGTCCCCCGACCGTGGCTCGGCGTCGCGGACCGCATCGGCGAAGATGGTCGCGGCCGGGCGCCGACCCGGCGGATTGGAGCCCACGAGGTGCGAGCCGCCCCCGTCCAGCACGTGCTCGTCGTCGGCGCCGGTCTCGGCGGTCTGAGGACCGTCGAAGCGCTGCGCGCCAACGGATACGACGGGCGGATCAGCCTCGTCGGCGACGAGCCGCACCTGCCGTACGACCGACCGCCGCTGTCGAAGCAGCTCCTCGCCGGCTCGTGGGAGCCCGACCGGGTCCGGCTGCGCGCCGAGGACACCTACGACGACCTCGGCGTGCGCACCTACCTCGGCACGCGGGCCGTCGGCTGGCGGCCTGGTCAGGTCGTGCTCGACGACGGCGCGACGATGTACGCCGACGCGATCGTCGTCGCGACCGGGCTGTCGGCACGCAGGCTGCCCGGCCAGCCCGACTCGGTGTTCACGCTGCGCACCCTGGACGACTCGCTGGCCCTGCGCGCTGCCCTGGACAAGGCGTCGTCGCTGGCGATCGTGGGTGCCGGGTTCGTGGGCGCGGAGGTGGCCAGCACCGCGCGCGACCGGGGCATCGAGGTGACCGTGCTCGAGGCCCTGTCCGTGCCGTTCGCGCGGGCGCTGGGCGAGGAGCTCGGGGGCCTGTGCGCGCGGTTGCTCACCGAGTCGGGCGCGACGCTGCGCACCGGCGTCGGGATCGACGGCTTCGACGGCGACACCCTGCTGCTGGCCGACGGTGACCGCGTCGACGCCGACGTCACGCTCGTCGGCATCGGTGGCGTCCCGCGCCTGGAGTGGCTGTCCGACAGCGGGATCGACGTCACGGGCGGGCTCGTGTGCGACGCCGCCGGTCGCGTCGAGGGCGCCGAGGCGCTGTGGGCCGTCGGCGATGTCGCGGCGTGGCACGACGACGTCGCCGGGCGTCCCGTCCGACGCGAGCACTGGACCAACACCGTCGAACAGGCCGCCGCCGTCGGGGCCGCCATCGCCGGCGGCGAGGCCCCGCCCCCCGCGGTGCCGTACTTCTGGTCCGACCAGTTCGGCATGAAGGTTCAGCTGTTCGGGCGACCGACCGAGGCGACGCGACGCATCCCGCTGCACGGCGACGGGCTCGACGGGGGCCCGGTCAAGGGCACCGTCGTCGGGCTGCTGCGCGACGACACCCTCGTGGCCGTCGCCGGTTTCGGCGCCGCGCGCCGCGTCGCGCGCTACCGGGCGCTGGTGGCCGCGGGGGTCGGGCTCGCCGAGGTCGAGGAGCTGGCCCGCACGCTCGCCTGACCCGAGCCGGTCAGCGGAACAGCTTGCGCAGCACCGCGAGCGCCAGGACGGCACCCACGCCGATCAGGGCATACTTGATCTTCGGGTCCTCAAGCTTCGCCGCGACCTGCTGCTTGCCCTGGTCGACGAAGCGCTTCGGGTGGGCACGCTCGGTGAGGGCGTCGAGGCTCTCGGCGAGCTGGTCGCGCGTCTTCTCGATCTCACGCTGGATGGCTTCGGGGTCGCGCGCCACGACTCCTCCTCGGATGCGGGTGGCCCCGCTGCGGTCCGCAGGGCCTGCGAGGCAACACCGTAGATCACAGCACCCGCCGGCGTCGGGCGGGCCGCGCCGAGGCCGTACCTGCGCCACGACGGCGCCGAACCTGGAAGGATCGTCGCCCATGACCGAGCGACTCGCCGAGGGCGACCCGGCGCCCGACTTCACCCTGCCCGACGCCGACGGCAAGCCCGTCTCGCTGGCCGACTACCGCGGCCGCAAGGTGATCGTCTACTTCTACCCCGCCGCCAGCACCCCCGGCTGCACCAAGCAGGCCTGCGACTTCCGGGACAACCTCGCCGAGCTCGGCGACGCGGGGCTCGAGGTCGTCGGGATCTCGCCCGACAAGCCCGCGAAGCTCGCGAAGTTCCGCGACGCCCAGAACCTCACCTTCCCGCTGCTCTCCGATCCCGACCGGGAGGTCCTGCAGGCCTGGGGCGCCTTCGGCGAGAAGACCATGTACGGCAAGAAGGTCACCGGTGTCATCCGCTCCACCTTCCTCGTCGACGAGGAGGGGAAGATCGAGAAGGCGATGTACAACGTCCGCGCCACCGGTCACGTCGCCAAGCTCCGCAAGGACCTCAAGGTGTGATCTTCGCGTACATTTCCGTTCCGCATCGAACGGATGTTCGTGAAGATCAGCGCATGCCCAGAGCGAGACGATGGACCGACGAACAGCTGGCCGAGGCGGTCGCGGCGAGCGCAACGTTGGCGGAGGTGTGCCGGCGGCTCGGCACCAGGCCCGGCAGGTACGACCACCTGCGCCGGCACATCGCGCGGCTCGGCGTCGAAGCGCGGCACATCCCCGGGTCGGGTGTGGGTTCCAGCAGGGAGCCGCGGCGGTCCTGGACGGACGAGAAGCTCGCAGAGGTCGTCCGCGTGAGCGACTCCGTCTCCGAGGTCAGCCGCAGGCTCGGGTACACCCCCAACGGAGGCGTCCACCGGATGATGAATGCACACATCCGCCGCCTCCGGCTCGACACCAGCCACTTCACCAGGATGCGCTGGGCCGAGGAGGCACGGCGGCGCAGGACACGGAAGCTCGCCGAGATCCTCGTGCGCGGATCGACGTACCCCACGTCGACCTTACGCAAGCGCCTCATCGCCGAGGGCATCCGACCCGCCCACTGTCAGGAGTGCGGACTTACGGAGTGGCGCGGCACGCCGCTTCCGCTGCAGCTCGACCACGTGAACGGTGACCACACCGACAACCGCCTGGCAAACCTCCGTATCCTGTGTCCGAACTGCCACGCGCTGACCCCGACCTGGTGTGGCGCGAGCCGCCGGCGTAGCCCAACTGGCAGAGGCGCGGTCCTTAGGAGACCGTCAGTGCGGGTTCGAATCCCGCCGCCGGCACCACCCGACCAGCACTAACGGGTCGTTTTCCCAAAGGGCAGAGGGTGCTGCAGAGGGTGCTGGAACGGCTCGGGCTCGGGGACGTCCTCCGGGATCGGTCGGCGGGCCGCGACGACCACACCGGCCAGCCCGACCAGCCCGCAGACCGCGGACACGACGACCAGGGCGGGCGGGGGCGTCCCGGTGACGGCGTCACCCAGCACGACGATCGCGACCGTCCCCGGCACGATGCCGACGGCTGTCCCCAGCAGGTAGGGCCAGAACCGCACGGCGGACAGCCCGGCGACATAGTTGAGCGCGGCGAACGGCACCGCGGGCACGAGCCGCAGCGACGTCACCGCCAGCAGCCCGTGATGGTCCAGCCGTAACCGCACCCAGTCCACGGCGCGCCCGCGCGCGTAGCGCTCGACCAGCCGCCCGCCGGTGACCCGCACGAGGGCGAAGGCCACGACCGCGGCGAGGGTCGTCGCCACGAGGGTCAGGACGAGCCCGGCGGCCCACCCGAACAGCGCCCCGGCGACGAGCGTGAACACCGTCCGGGGTACCGGCCCGACGGTCAGCCCGGCCTGCAGCGCGACGAAGGCCAGCGGTGCCCACACCCCCGCAGCCGCCACGGTGGCGCGGACGTCGGACATCCCGGGCACCCCGTAGAGCCGCAGGAGCAGCAGCGCGACGGCCAGGGCGACGACCACGCCCAGAACCGTGCCCGCCGGGCGCCACCACCGCACGACCTCGACGGTACCGACCCGTGACGGCGGCGCCGCACCCCCGGGTCGCGCGACGTCGCGGCGGGTTCCGCTTCCGCCATCCGGGAACGTTGTGGGGCATGCCGGGGGTCGCGGCGTTAGCGTCCGTGTGTGACGACCCCCGACCACGCGATCCCTCTCGACCTCGACCCCGACGGCCTCGCGGTGCGCCGCGAGGTGCTCGGGCCCGCGCACGTCGATGCGGCGCTGGCCCGCGCCGACGACACCACCGCCGCGTTCCAGGAGATGATCACCCGCTATGCGTGGGGCGGGATCTGGACGCGTCCCGGCCTCGACCGCCGCATGCGCAGCGCGATCACCCTGACGTCGCTCGTCGCGCACGGCCATCTCGGCGAGCTGGAGCTGCACCTGCGCGGCGCGCTGCGCAACGGGTTGAGCCGCGAGGAGATCGTCGAGGTCCTGCTGCAGTGCGCGATCTACTCCGGCGTCCCGGCCGCGAACTCGGCCTTCGCCGTCGCGCGCCGCGTCCTCGCCGAGGACGACCCCCGGGACTGAGCCGAGCGCCCCACCCACGACGAGCGCGGCCGACGCACCCGAGCGCAACCCCACTGCTGCTCCGAGCCATCGGGTCGACGGTGAGGTTGCGCCCGGCGTGGGGGCGTGCGGCAGCGCCCAGGGCCGTGGCGGACTCCCGTGCGCGACCCGGGCGCGGCCGCTCAGCGGGCGGCGGCCGTCAGGGAGCGCAGGTGCGGGAGCAGCGCCCGCATGGCGATGCCGCGGTGCGAGGCGGCGTCCTTCTCCTCGGGAGCGAGCTCGGCGGAGGTCCGCTGCTCGCCGTCGGGGACGAAGATCGGGTCGTAGCCGAAGCCGTTGGTGCCCCGCCGCTCCCGGACGAGCCGCCCACGCCACTCCCCCACCACGACGGTCTCGTCGCCCCCCGGGACCACGAGCGCCGCCGCACACACGAATGCGGCGCCACGGCGCTCGTCGGGCACGTCGTGGATCTGGCCGAGCACGAGATCGAGGTTGGCCGCGTCGTCGCCGTGGCGGCCCGACCAGCGGGCCGAGAACACCCCCGGCATGCCGTTGAGGGCGTCGACGGCCAGGCCCGAGTCGTCGGCGACGGCAGGCATCCCGGTGGCAGCGGCCGCGTCGCGGGCCTTGGCCAGCGCGTTCTCCTGGAACGTCGCACCGGTCTCGGGGGCCTCGGGGAACTCCTCGACGTCGCGCAGCCCCCAGAGGGCGATGCCGCCGAGGTCGGAGGCGTCGAGCAGGCGGCGGAGCTCGGAGAGCTTGGCGGTGTTGCGGGTGGCGACGAGCAGTGCGGTCACGCCGTGACCCCCGGCAGGGTGCCCGGGTAGGGGGCGGCCAGCGCTTCGGCCTGCAGCGTCGCGAGGGTGGCGATGCCGGCGAGCGCGGAGTCGAGCATCGCGTCGAGGGTGCGGCGGGAGAACGTCGCGCCCTCCGCGGTGCCCTGCACCTCGATGAGCGTGCCGGTGTCGGTGGCGACGACGTTGGTGTCGACCTCCGCCCGCGAGTCCTCCTCGTAGGGCAGGTCGAGCCGGACGCGTCCGTCGACGACCCCGACGCTCACCGCGGCCACCTGGCAGGAGATCGGCTTCGGGTCGGCGAGCCGGTTGTGGGCGGCGAGCCAGGTGACCGCGTCGGCGAGTGCCACGTAGGCCCCGGTGATCGCGGCCGTGCGGGTGCCGCCGTCGGCCTGGATGACGTCGCAGTCGAGCGCGATCGTGTTCTCGCCCAACGCCTTGAGGTCGATGCAGGCACGCAGGGACCGGCCGATGAGGCGGCTGATCTCGTGCGTGCGGCCGCCGATCCGGCCGCGGACGGACTCCCGGTCGCTGCGGGTGTTGGTGGCCGACGGGAGCATCGCGTACTCGGCCGTCAGCCAGCCCAGGCCGCTGCCCTTGCGCCAGCGCGGGACGCCGTCGGTCACGCTCGCCGCGCACAGCACCTTGGTGTCGCCGAACTCGACGAGCACGGAGCCCGCCGGATGCTTCTGGAAGCCGCGGGTGATGCGCACGGGGCGCAGTTCGTCGTCGGCCCTGCCGTCTGCTCGCGTCACCGCGACAGCTTAGGCAGGGGCCGAACGGCCGCACACGGACACCTCACACGCACCCTGCTTGAATGTTCAAATGCTTACGGTCGGCGGAATCCCCGCCCATCCGCTCGTCGTGCACGCCGTCGTCGTGCTGCTCCCCCTCGCGGCGATCGGCGCGGTCGTCGTCGCGCTGCGCCCGTCGCTACGTCGCTCCCTCGGCAGCCCGCTCGCGCTCGTGACGATCGTCGGCGTGCTCGCCGTGCCGATCGCGACGCGCACCGGCGACCAGCTCCGCGAGGCCCTCGGCGGCGGCAGCCCGCTCGTCGAGGTCCACGAGGAGCGCGCGGACAACCTGCTGCCCTGGGCGGTCCTGTTCGGGCTGCTCGTGCTGGTCAGCGTCGTCGTCGCTCGGATGGCCGACCGGGCCGCGGCGGCCGTCGCCGAGGTCGAGCCGATCGCCGCGGGCGGCGTCGGGCCCCGCACCGGAGCGACGGCACCCGCGACGACCCGGGCGACGACCCGGGCGACGACACAGACGGCGACACAGACGGCGACGCGGGCAGCGACCCGGGCGGTGACCCTGCGTCGCGTCGCGACAACCGCCGGCCTCCTCGCCGCGCTCGCGGGAATCGCGGTCGCCGCGCTCGTCGTCTGGATCGGCGACGCGGGGGCCCAGTCCGTCTGGCAGGGCGTCGGCGGCTGATCCCGCCGCTGATCGCCGAAAGGGGGACGAGAGCGCATCCGGGTGCGCCGATGTCCCGGAACCGGCGATCACGCCGAGAACAGGCCCACAGCACCCGGGTGCGCCGCACGTCGCGCAACCGACGATCACCCCGAGAGCGAGAAGGTGCGAGTCAGATCTCGTACGTCGCGTCCGGCCGCACGAGCTCGACCGGACCGTCGAACACCTCGCCGGCCTCGGCGAGCAGGGCCTCGCCGTCGAACCACACCGGAACGTGGGTGAGCAGGAGCCGCCCGACCCCGGCGGCCGCGGCGTGCTCCCCCGCCTGCCTCCCGGACAGGTGCACCCCGGGCGGCGGCTCGTCCCACCACTGCGTCACGTGCGGCCACGTCGCCTCGCAGAGCAGGACGTCGGCGCCGCGGGCCGTCTCGACGAGCCCGGCGCTCGGCCCCGTGTCGCCGCTGTAGACCAGCGTCCGCCCACCGTGCTCCAGCCGGATCGCGTAGGCCTCGCAGGGGTGGTCGACCGCGCCCGCGCGGAGCAGGACGTCGGCCCCGACCGTCGCGGTGGCGCCGTCGGTCAGGGGATGGAACGCGCAGACGTCGGTCAGGTCGGTCTCGGCTCGCTCGGCGGCCGACGGCGCATAGGCGGCGCCGAGCCGCTCGGGCGCCTCCGCGGGCGCGTACACCGGCAGCGGGCGGGCGGAGGCGTCGAACGGCGGGAACGGGTGGTAGCGACGGTGCACGACCAGCGCGGAGGCGTCCGCACAGTGGTCGGGGTGCAGGTGCGAGAGGACGACGGCGTCGAGCTCCCACGGGTCCAGGTGCCGCTGCAGCGCACCGACGGTGCCGTTCCCGAGGTCGACGACGACGCGGGTGCCGCCGGCGTCGACGAGGTAGCCGGAGGCGGGCGAGTCGGGGCCGGGTCCGCTGCCCGAACAGCCGAGGACGGTGAGCCGCATGGCCGCAGACGCTAACGGCCGCCGCTAACGTCCGCGCGTGCGGCGCAGCCACCACAGGCCGATCAACGGCAGCACGAGCGGCACGAAGCCGTACCCGCGGCCGTAGAGCGACCACACGGTGTCGTCGGGGAAGTCGGCGGTGTCGAGCGCGGTGAGGGTGCCGACCGCGAGGACGCCGACGAGCTCGATCCCGACGGCCACCCACGCGAGCCTGCGCCTGCCGGGGCCGGTGCCCGCGAGGCCGATCGTCGCGAGGATGTAGACCACGCCCGCGAACGCCGAGAGCAGGTAGGCGAGGGGTGCCTCGGAGAAGTTCGTCGCGATCTGGACGCCGGCGCGGGCGGTCGCGGACAGGGCGAAGATCGCGTAGACGGCGATCAGCACCCGCCCGGGCCCGCTGGACGTGGGCCGGGGCCCGTGGCCGGACCCGGACGACCCCGAGCCCGACGACCCCGAGCCCGACGACCCCGAGCCCGACGACCCCGAGCCCGACGACGGCGATCCCGACGACTCAGACATGTGCGGCCCACAGCTCGGCGAGCCGCCACACGGCGACGCCGGTGCCGATCGCCGCGACGCTGACGACCGCGCCGCCCCACCGCGTCGTCGGCTCGGTGACGGCGAACTGCAGCCCGATCGGGAGCACGCAGACCGACACGACGAGATAGATCAGGAACGTGCCCTGCTCCGGCAACGTCACGCCACCACCGAGAACGCGGAACGCCGCGATCGCCGCCTGGACGACGAGCAACGCCTCGACGACGCCGACGGCGATCCGCATGTCACGCCCGGGATGACGGCCCTGCACCGTGCGGACGAGGCCGTACAGGGCGAGCAGCCCCGTCGCCACGTACACCACGATCACCAGCGCGCCGATCACGCGGCGACGCTACCCGAGCCCCCCACGCACCCGGCGCCGTGGTCCTGGCCGCCCTCTTCCGCGCAACCTCACTGCTGCTCTGCGGCCGCGGGACAGCAGTGAGGTTGCGCGCGGATCCGGGGCTCGACCCGGACCGCGACCGACCCGTGGCTCGGCCCGGACCACGGCGGACCCAGGACGCGACCCCGACCACGCCGAACCCAGGACGCGACCCCGACCGCGCCGGGCCACGCCCGGACTTCGCGCGACCGCAGCCGGACCGTGCGGGACACGGCCGACCGCCCTGGACCGGACGAGGCCGGGCCGGACCGCGGCGCGTGCCGATGGGGACGCCCCCGCGGCCCGGCTCAGAGGCGCTGCACCCCCGCCCGCCCCACGACCGGCCCGAGCGCCGGGCCCAGGAACCGCCGGCCGAGGCGCCGGAAGG
>Ga0182736_1001955_pt1 | contig 17446 bp, 16 predicted proteins | sample eDN5th30CKraftBY_FD_128882 | JGI IMG/M metagenome (GOLD analysis project Ga0182736, IMG submission 128882) | Enriched backyard soil microbial communities from Emeryville, California, USA - eDNA 5th pass 30_C Kraft BY (version 2) (version 2) | ecosystem: Environmental > Terrestrial > Soil >... | reverse complement strand
GGCCCGCTACAGCGACGCGAAGCCGAACCGGGGCACGATGACCTGGATCGTGATCCGCGAGCGGGGCCGCCCGCGAATCTCGCTGATCTCGGTGCAGCCGGGCTAGCAGTCGCGCGCGATCGTCAGCACGACCTTCGTGCCGCGGTCGACGGCGGTCTTGGCCGCGGGGCGCGTGCTGCAGACGACCGGGTCGCCGAACAGGCGGCCGAGCCAGTTGTCGGTGTCGTCCGTCTCCGCGGTCAGGCCCGCCGCCTTGATCGCGGCGGTCGCGTCGTCCGGGCTCTGGCCGAGGACGTCGGGGACGTCGACGGTCATGTCACGCGCGAGGCGCAGCGCGTCGCTGGCGGGCCGGCGGCCGGCCGCGGACGCGGTCACGTCGATCACGTTGCCGCCCGGCTCGAGCTTGACCGGGACGACGAACTCACCCGCCTCGACCTGGACGGCCTCCCCCTTCACCGCGACCGCCGCGTCGGCGGGGGTGACGGTGCCGCGCAGCTCGACCTGATCGGCGCGCGTGGTGCTGCCGTCCGACGGCGCCTTGAGCGTGAGCTTGACGCGCGGCTCGGTGGCGGGGCGCTCGGTGCCGCCGCAGGCGCTGAGCACGGCGGCGGCCGCGAGGCAGACGAGGACGAGACGGCGCACGGCATCCAAGGCTAACCGGCTCGGTCATTGCACTCATTAGTTTCTCATTGCACTGTGCAGAGACATACACGCGACGCTCATTGACGCGGTGCGCCCGACGGGTTAGGAACGGCGCTGCAGCATCCCGACAAATGTCGGGCAGGACGGCTGCAGTCCTCAACAAGTGGAGGTCGGAGATGGTCACGGATGTGCTGTCGCTCGCTGCGCGAGCTCGCAGGGGGCTGGCTTTACCGGCTGTGGTCGTGGCGTCGTTGGCGGTCTTCGCCGCACCGGCGTCGGCCGGCGAGGGCCACGGCCATGACTCCGGGTACGCGCTGAACCCGTCGGAGGCGCTCGTGGAAGTGATCGCCAAGGATCGCTTCCAGGTCGACGAGCTCGTCAACGCCAACGTCGACCTCGCGGAGTACCTGCGCGAGAACGACGACGGCACGATCACGCTGAACGCCTACCTGACCGACGCCGAGATGGCGAAGCTCGAGCAGCAGGGCTTCAAGATCGGCGCGACGATCGAGGACGCGGACACCGCGAACGCGGCGATCGCCGAGCGCGAGGCGACGCTGGCCGCGGAGGAGCGGTCGGCCAAGCTCGCCGAGCTCGGGTCCGAGCGCGCGGGCGGCAACGAGGGCCGCGGCGCGTCGCTGGCGCCGCCTGAGGTGCTCCCGGAGGCGGCCGTCGCGATCGGCCGCGCCGACTACTTCGTCAACTACGCCGGCCGGTTCCTCTCGGTCGAGGCCAAGCGGCCCGGGACCAGCACCGGCTCGACGCCGACGCTCTCGGTCTCGTGGCGCGCCGAGGACGGGACGTACGGCAGCTCGACGTCGATGTCGCAGTTCAACGACGGCGGCCAGTACATGTACCACCGGACGCTGATCCGGATCGGCGCCGCCGGCTCCACCACGCCGGTTCCGGCGTTCGTCCGCGTCGCCTCTTCAGCGGGCGGCGTCAATGAGAAGGCGGTCAAGAGCTTCCCGGTCAACCAGCTGCCGCCGTTCCCGGAGGGCATGCTGACCGGGTTCTTCAACGCCTACATGGATCCGTCGCAGGCGACGCAGCGCATCGAGGACCTCTCGACCGAGTTCGGCGGCGCCAACGGCATCGCGGAGATCGTCGAGCTGCCCAACAAGACGCACGGCCTCGGCTGGCCAACCGCGATCATGAACGGCACCGGCGGCATCGGCACGGCGCCGAGCGGCACCGCCGGGGCGCAGTCGGTCGTCCTGTACTCCAAGACGCCGTCGCCCGCGGGCGAGCAGACGCGCGTGCAGTTCCGCAACCCGGGCGCGGCCGACGCCCCGCTGACCGTGACGGTCACGGCGGACAACGCGCTCGGCGGCAGCGACATCGTCGTCGACCTCGCCACCGGCGCGACCGGCGCGCTGACGTCGACCGCCGCGCAGGTGGTGGCGGCGATCAACGCCCACGCGGGCGCCTCGGCGCTCGTCAACGCGACCACCTACCCGACCTCCCAGGCCGGGACGGGCGTCGTCCAGCCGCGGGCGCTGATCGCGCTCAGCGACTTCATCACCGCCCCGGCGCACTACCGCCTCGGGCCGTTCACGCAGAAGATGATCCGGATCGGCAAGCACCGCGACGGGTCCAAGACCGGCGTCTACCTGTTCTGTCAGCAGCACGCCCGCGAGTGGGTCACCCCGATCACCTGCATCGAGACCGCGGAGCGCCTGCTGCGCAACTACGGGACCGACCCGCTGACGACGGAGCTCGTCGACAACCTCGACATCTTCATCCTGCCGTCGGCCAACCCGGACGGCGGCGGCCTGTCGATCCTCAACACGCAGGGCGGCAGCGGCGGCCTGAGCAACAAGCGGACGAACATGGCCAACCACTGCTCACCCACGAGCGCGACGTTCGCGCCGACCAGCGCGAACGTGCTCTCCCAGCGCGGCGTCGACATCAACCGCAACTTCCCGTCCGGCAACGGCGCGGCGGGCTACAGCGGCTCCAGCACCTCCTGCAACGGCGAGACCAACCGCGGTCCCGAGCCGCTGTCGGAGCCGGAGGCCAAGAACGACGCCTGGATCGTCGACACGTTCCCGAACATCAAGTTCTCGAACAACATCCACACCTACGGTGGCTACTTCATGTGGTCGCCGGGCGCGTACACCTCGGCCGGTCGCGTGACGCTGCCGGCGCCGAACATCGGCGTCGAGGGGTACTTCTTCAAGGCCGCCGACACGATCATCGAGCGGATCTCGCAGTACCGCGGCTCGGTCGTGCTCCCGCAGCGGACCGGCCCGATCGCCGACGTCCTGTACTCGGCGGCCGGCAACACGGCCGACGATCACTGGTACCGCAAGGGCATCATCGCCTACTCGTTCGAGGCCGGCTCGGACCGGTTCTCCTCGACGACGTCCGGCACCTCGCAGTCGGCGGTCGGCTTCCAGCCGGCGTTCGCCACCGAGGGCCGGCACGAGGCGATGGAGTTCGCCAACGGCAACTACGGCCTGATGGAGGCCGCGCTCGAGTACAGCCGCGACACCGAGAAGCCGGTGGCGAAGATGACGAACGTCGGCGCGTCCAACGCGCCGATCGACACCACGTTCGAGTGGGTCAACGAGCCCTCGGTCATCCACTACACGACGGACGGCTCGACGCCGACGCTGGACTCGCCGGCGTGGAACGCCGACGCTCCGCGCCAGCCGGGCCAGCGGTTCCGGATCACGGAGACGTCCACGTTCAAGTGGATCGCGAAGGACATGAAGGGCAACGTCTCCGACGTCCAGGAGGCGCGCTTCGTGATCGACACGGCCGCGCCGACGGTCACGATCACCACCCCGGCGGACGGCGCGAGCTTCCTCCAGGGTGACGTCGTGCACGCGGAGTACACGTGCGCGGACGACGACGCCGTGGCGTCGTGCGCCGGTTCGGTCGCCGCCGGCTCGGCGCTGGACACGGCCGAGCCCGGGGTCAAGTCGCTCACGGTGACCGCGCGTGACGCGGCCGGCAACGAGACCGTCGTGACGCGCGAGTACACGGTCAACCCGGCCGTGCGTGCGGACGGCAACGTCGGCGGCACGGTCTCCGGCACGCTGTCGCTGGTGCTGGGCGCGTCGCCGTCCTTCGGGACGTTCACGCCGGGCATCGCGCAGACGTACACCGCCTCCACGACCGCGAACGTGATCTCGACCGCCGGCGACGCGACGCTCAGCGTCGCCGACCCGAGCGCGGTCGGCACCGGTCACCTGGTCAACGGGGCGTTCGTGCTGCCCAAGCCGCTGAAGGTCGGCGGCTCGGCGCTTCCGGCCGTCGTGAAGAGCTACAGCGGGCCGGTGTCCAACGACGCCGCGACCGTGGCCTTCACGCAGGAGATCGCGGCCGACGACGCGCTGCGCACCGGGACGTACAGCAAGACGCTGACGTTCACGCTGTCGACGTCGACGCCGTAGGCCGGCTTTGACGGGCGCCGGCCGCTACGCGCGGCCGGCGCCCGCCGCCACTACGCGGCTTCGATCATGCACTTCGAGAGCTTGAGGTCGCGCGCGATCCGGTCGGCGCTGAGCGTGTTCTTGGCCGCCTCGCCGGCCAGCTCCAGCACGCGCTGCTGATCCTGGCCCTTCGCCGCGGTCTGGATCGCACGCGCGTTCGACACCGCCTCCCCGGTCAGCTTGAGCCACTGGCCGAAGTCGGTGGCGACGGCGCCGGGCGCTTCCAGGCCGCGCAGCTCGGCGAGCTGCTGCTCGAGCAGGTCGGCCGTCTGGCCCGACGTCTCGGCGAGGTGGGTGAGGTCCCGCGGCCGCTCGATCGCTTGGATCTTCGCCGCGTAGGAGGTGCAGACCGTCTGGGCGCGCTCCCGGAACTTCTGGTCGGAGTCGCCGCCGCAGGCGGCGAATCCGAACGCCGCGAGCGCCACTGGGAGATGCCATCTCGTCACCCCGCGATCCTACCGGCGCCGGTCGATGTCGTCGCGGGCGGCGTCGCCCGGTCGCACGAGCCCAGTCTCGTACGCGAGCACGACGGCCTGGACGCGGTCGCGCAGCGCGAGCTTGGTGAAGACGTTGCCGATGTGCGTCTTGACGGTCGACTCGCCGACGACGAGGCGGTCGGCGATCTCGGCGTTGGTGAGGCCGCGCGCGACGAGGGTGAGGATCTCGCGCTCGCGCGCGGTCAGCTCGGCGAGCTCGGTGGGGCCGCCGGGAGGGGGAACGGGGCGTCGGGCGAACTCCTCGATGAGGCGCTTGGTGACGGTCGGCGCAAGCAGCGCGTCGCCGGCGGCGACGATGCGGATGCCGGCGATGAGCTGCTCGGCGGGGGCGTCCTTGAGCAGAAAGCCGCTCGCGCCGGCCTTGAGCGCGTCGAAGACGTATTCGTCGAGGTCGTAGGTGGTGAGCACGAGGACGCGCGGCGCGCGTGCCCGGGCGCGGATCCGGCGCGTCGACTCGATGCCGTTGAGCTTCGGCATGCGGATGTCCATGAGGACCACGTCGGGGCGCGTGCGGAGCGCCGCCTCGATCGCCTCGCCGCCGTCGGCCGCCTCGCCCACGACGTGCAGGTCGGCCTCGGGCTCCAGCAGCTTGACGAAGCCGGCGCGCACGAGCGCCTGGTCATCGACGACGAGGACGCGGATGCTCATCCCCGGCTCGCGTCCTCGATCGGCAGGTGCGCCTGCACGCGGAAGCCGCCGCCCCGCGCGGTCTCCGTCCGCAGGACGCCTCCGTAGAGCGACGTCCGCTCACGCATGCCGATCAGGCCGTGGCCGCCGCCGTTGGGACTGGGCGGCGGTCCCGGTCCGTCGTCGGCGACCTCGATCTCCAGTTCGGCGGGCCGCCAGCGAAGCGTGACGTCGACCGCGGCGCCGGGAGCGTGCTTGCGGGCGTTGGTGAGCCCCTCCTGCACGATCCGGTACGCCGTCAGGTCGAGCCCGGCCGGCAGGCGCACGGGCTCGCCCTCGGCCTCGAATCGGATCGCGTGCCCGCTGCGGCGCGCCTCCTCGATCAGCTCGGGGAGCGTCGCCAGCCCGGGCTGGGGTGCGAGGCGCTCGCGGCCGCTGGCGCACAGCACGCCGAGCAGGCGGCGCAGCTCGCCGAGCGCCTCGCGACCGGAGGTCTCGATCGTCTCGAGCGTGTCCGCGGTGCGCTGCTGGCCGGGCTCGAGCAGCCGCCGCTCGGCGCTGGCCTGGACGACCATCAGGCTGACGGCGTGGGCGATCACGTCGTGCAGCTCCCGCGCGATCCTCGCCCGCTCCTCGAGCGCCGCTCCCGCGATCTCCCGCTCGCGATCGCGCTCGAGCCTGGCCGAGCGATCGCGCAACAGCTCGACGAGCACCTGGCGGTCGCGCAGCCCGCGCCCGAAGCCGATCGCCGCCAGCCACCAGACCAGCACCGGCAGCGCGTTGCCGACGGTCGAGCCACCGACGACGAGCACGATCGCGGTGGCGATCACGACGAGCGCGAACACGGCGGCCCCGGCGCGCAGCGCTCGCCGGTCGGCGTGGCGGCCGAGCGCGAAGCACGCAACCACCCCCGCGGCGAACGGCTCGAACGGCGGCTGCTGCGACCCGTGGTAGAAGATCCCGATCCACACGCCCTGCGCGACGAACACGCCGGCGAGCGCGAGCGCGGGATGCGCGCGGCGGATCAGCAGCGGCACGCAGGTGGCGACCAGGAACGCCGCGTTGACCCCCCGCGCGCCGCGGTAGCCCGACTGGTGGTAGTCGGCCAGCATCTGCGCCCCGCCGATCGCGAGCAGCGCGACGGTGGGAGCGACGTCGAGCGCTCGACGACGCAGCGCGATGGACATGTGCACACGCTAACCGCGGCGGTTGGCGATTGCCTCCACCTGGAGGCCGATCCGGCGCGCCGGGATCTCCCCCGCCGGGGGGGGAGCCGAGCTCCCTCCGCTGCCCGATGCGGCAGGCCCGTCCGCCACCTAGCTTGACCAGCGTCACATCAGCGTCAAACGAAAGCGAGCAGCCATGCTCAGCGCCCCCGTCACACTCGGGATCGTGGCCGTCGCCGCCATTGCGGCCGGAGCCGCGACGAGCTTCTTCGAGCTGATCGTCCTCGGTCTCATCGCCGCGGTCGCCGCGGTGGTCATCGGGATCCGGCGCGCGAGCGCGCGTTAAGGGGCGATCGTGGGCCTTCCCATCGGCATCTCCGCGGCCACCGCCGTGGCAGCGGTCGCCGCCGGGGCGACGGGCCTCGACTGCCAGCCGGAGATCATCGGGCATCGCATCGTCGGGCCGTTGGCTCTCCCCTTGACGCGCCCGAGTACGCCTCGGCCTGGCGGACTTCCTCGTCCGGCGCCAGGGCTGTCGAGCAGGGCGGTGGCGGCGGTGAACGTGGCCACATCGCCTCGCCCGTGCAGAGCCACTATGGAGTGCACTCGACCGACCGCGTGCACTGTCCCAGAGGGGACTGGCTTGGAACCAGAAGCACGAAAGGCCCGCAGAAGCGGACCTTTCAGTGGGCGATACTGGGCTCGAACCAGTGACCTCCGCCTTGTCGAGGCGGCGCTCTCCCAGCTGAGCTAATCGCCCGGGAGGACGCGTAGCCTAGCAACCGGATCCCGGCCCAGCCGGAAGCCGGGCTAAGATCACTCGCCCACCCACCCGGCGCCGTGGCGGAGTGGCTACGCAGCGGCCTGCAAAGCCGTGTACACCGGTTCGATTCCGGTCGGCGCCTCTAGCGGTTTGTCGGGGTTGTTTCGAGCGCTCGCTCGCTGTGCCCCGAATCGATAGCCCGCGATCGCCGCCGTGATCGCCCACGCACTGCCACGGCGTAACCGTACGGTTCACAGTCGCGCCCACAGCACCTGTCCGATGATCACGCCCATCGCGGCGAGCGCGAGCACCGCCACAGCGGACGAGAGGCGCCGCAGCCGCAGCGACATCACGAGCGCGCAGACGATCGCCAGCACCGCGACGGAGGCCAGCAGCCAGCTGCTGGCCTGCACGGCGCCCAGTCCCACATCGCCCTGGAACTGACCGTCCACGCACCCCGGCTCGTCGCCGTCGAAGCACGCCAGGCCATCCCAGTCCATGACGGACAGGGCGCCGAAGGCCAGGACCAACAGGAGATACAAGCCGGACGCCGCGGCGACGAGCACAGCCACGAAGCGCGCCCATGCCAGTCGAACGTCCGGCGGCGGCGTTCCGCCCAGGCCGCCCGGGACGTGTCGCGCCATCAGCGCGACGGGCAGCGGATCAGCTTCTTCTGATCCGGCGCGCGGCAGCCGTCCGTGCGCAGCGGCACCTTGCCGCGCCGGATCACGATTCGCGTGACCTTCGTGTAGTAGCCGGGCTTGGAGACCGTGACGGTGAGCGTCGTGCCCGCCCGCAGCGCACGCTCGAACGCCCGCACGTGGACGAGCGACGCGGCCTGGGCGACCGCGCGCCGCGGGCAGTGGGCGCCGGCGCAGGTGACCGCGATCCGCGCGCCCTTCGGGGCGCGGACGGTGAGCCGGGACAGGAAGGCACCGCGCTCGGTGAGGCGGCCGGCGACGCGGACGATCGGATGCGGCCGCAGCAGCTTCAGCTTGGCCGGGACAGTCGGAACCAGCACGGGCGCGGCGAGCTCCGCGGGGCTCGGCTGGACGACCGGCTCCCGGGTCACCTCGACGACGGGCTCGACCGGCGGCTCGGGGGTGACCTCGGGCGTGGGCGTTGCTGAGGCGACGGGGTCCACCGGCGGCGTGGGCATGGGCGTCGGGGTCCGGGTGGGCGGACGCGTCGGCGTGGGGGTGGGCGTACGCGTCGGGGTCGGCGTCGGCGTCGCCGCCGCGCCCACGACCCCCGTCGCACTCGAGAGCGCCGAGTCCCAGTCGAACCCGTGGACGGCGTACAGCTTCACCCGCAGCCGCTTGCCCTGGTCCACCTTCGCCACCGTGTACGTCGTCGACGTTGCCCCGTCGATCGACGCGCAGTTCGACGTCCCGCCGTCCGCGCAGCGCATCCAGACGCGCGACGTCCACGTGCCCGGAGGCCCGCTCCACGACCCGTTCGAGACCGTCAGCTTCGCGCCGACGACCGGCGTCCCGCTGATCGTCCCAGCCGAGCTGACGTTCACGCCCGCCGCGGCGCGCGCGGGCGCCGCACCAACCAGAGCGAGCACCAAGCCGGCCAGCACGATCCTCAAGAGCGCCTCCATGCACCGCACATCATCTGCTTGAACCGGCCGCACCGCAACTCGGCCGATCGTCCACCGCTCAGCTGACGATCAGCTTCCCCCGCATCCCGGCCTTGGCGTGCGACCCGACCGGGCAGGAGAAGGTGTAGGTCCCCTTCTTGAGCGTCGCGGTGACCGTCGACGTCCCGCCCTTGCCGACCGTCTTGCCCTTCCCCTGGCCCTGGATGGCGATCGCGTGCGGCAGGTTCGACGGGTTCGCCATCCGCAGCGTGACCTTGCCGGCCTTGGCCCGGATCGTCGCCCGGCTGAACTTCAGCTGCGACTTGTCGGCCGACAGCTTGTAGGTCGCCAGCGGCGCCGCGACCGCGGTCCCGGCCACCGCGAGCGTCACCGTCGCGGCCGTCGCCACGAGCGTGTTCCTGCGCACGAGCATCCCTCCCGTTCGGTTTCCGGGGTCTACGCAACGCCCCCGACCGAGGTTCAGAGTACGTTCCCGGAATGCAGATCCTCGTCACCGGTGCGCGCGGGAAGGTCGGGGCGGCCACGGTCCACGACCTCGTCGCGGCGGGCCACCACGTCACGGGCTGCGATCTCGCCCCGCCCGTGTACGAGATCTCCGACCGCGGGGCGCGCTACTTCCAGGCCGACCTCAACGACCCGGGCGACGCGTTCGCCGTCGTGCGCGGGCAGGACGTCGTGATCCACTGCGCGGCGCTCCCGGAGCCGACGCGCAACGCCCCGCACAAGGTCTTCTCGAACAACGTGATGGCGACGTTCAACCTGGCCGAGGCGTGCGTGCGGGTCGGCGTGGACCGGATCGTCAACGTCTCCAGCGAGACCGTCGCCGGGATGGCGTTCGCCGAGCGGCCGTTCGCCGCCCGTTACGCGCCGATCGACGAGGCGCTGGAGAACCGCCCGCAGGACCCGTACGCGCTCGCGAAGGTCTTCGGCGAGCAGCTGATGGACGCCGCGGTCGCGCGCTCGGACCTGCGCGCGATCTCGATCCGCCCGTCCTGGGTCCAGTGGGAGGGCAACTACGAGCGCAGCCTCGGCCCCCGGCTGCGCGACCCGTTCAGCGGCGAGCCGAGCGCCAGCTTCTGGTCCTACGTGGACGTCTACGACCTCGCGCACGCGCTGCGGCTCGCGGCCGAGAGCTCGCTCAAGGGGCACCACGCGCTGTACGTCGCCGCGCCGGACAACGGCACGGGGCGGCCGCTGCGCGAGCTGATCGAGCACCACTTCGGCGCCGAGGTCGTCGTCGGCGAGCTCGAGCGCGAGGACGCGGCCGGCATCACGAGCGCTCGCGCGCGAGAGCTGATCGGCTACCACCCCACGCGCTCCTGGCGCGACTACCTGGCCCCGGACGGCACGCTGCTCGACGCCGCGCGGGAGCGGCTCGTGCACGGCCAGACCGGCGTCCAGCTCGGCCGGGGAGCGCTGTCGTAATGGACGACGTCCTCTTCGGCATCATCGCCATCCTCGCCGGCGCGGTGTTCTGCCTGCGCGGCTACCTCGCGTTCCGGATCGTGATCCCGCTCTGGGGTGCGTTCGTCGGGTTCGGCGTCGGCGCCGGCATCGTCGCCTCCGCGACCGGCGACGGATTCCTGCAGACCGGGCTCGCGTGGGTGGTCGGGATCGCCGTCGCGCTCGCGTTCGGGCTGCTGGCGTACCTCTTCTACAACGTCGCGGTGATCGTCGCGATGGGGTCGATCGGCTTCACGCTCGGGACGACGCTGATGCTCGCGTTCGGCGTTTCCTGGAGCTGGCTGATCGTGCTCGCGGGCGTCGCCGTCGGCGTGCTGCTGGCGTGGGCGGCGATCGTCGCCGACCTACCGATGGCGCTGCTGGTCGTGCTGAGCGCGCTCGGCGGCTCGAGCGCGATCGTGGCCGGCCTGATGGTGCTCTTCGGCACGCTCGACACGCGCCAGCTGGACAACGAGGCGGTCGTCGCCGCGAAGGTCAACGGCTGGTGGTGGCTGCTCTACGCGGGGCTCGCGGTGGTCGGTGTGATCGTGCAGGCGCGCTCGGCGGAGCGCCTGCGGTTGTCGCTGCGGGAGACCTGGGCCGAGCGCCGCTAGGCGACGCTCGGCTGTTCCTCGCTGGTCGTGCGCGGGACCGGCACGCCGGCGGCCGTGTAGGCGTCGTCCATGTCGAGCGTCTCCTCTTCGAGCAGGCGCTCGGTCAGGCTGTCGAGCTTGTCGCGGTTCTCGTTGAGCAGGCGCGTGACCGCGTGGTAGGCCTCGTCGACGATCCGCCGCACCTCGCGGTCGATCAGCTCCTGCGTGGCCTCCGAGACCTCCGAGACGCCCGGGAGCAGCGGGCCCTGGGCCTCGCTCGGGATCACCGCGATCGGCCCGATCTCCGGGCTCATCCCCCACCGCCCGACCATCTGGCGCGCGATCCCGGTCAGCTGCTGGATGTCGGACTCCGCGCCGGCGCTGACCGAGTCGTAGACGAGCTCCTCGGCGATCCGCCCGCCGAGCGCCACCTTGATCCTCCCCGTGAGGTACTCGAGGTCGTAGTTGGTGCGCTCGGCGTCCGGGCTGGAGATCGTCACGCCGAGCGACATCGTGCGCGGGATGATCGAGACCTTGCGCACCGGGTCGGCGCCCGGTGTGAGCATGCCGACGATCGCGTGCCCCGCCTCGTGGTAGGCGGTGCGGCGCTTCTCCGTGGCCGAGAGGACGATCCCGCGCGGCGCGCCGAGCACGATCTTCTCGAGGCTGTCCGTGAAGTCGATCCGCTGGACCGTGGTGTGGTTGCGCCGGGCGGCGAGCAGCGCGGCCTCGTTGGCGAGGTTCGCGATGTCCGCGCCGACCATGCCGGGGGTGATCGCCGCGATGTCGTCGAGGTCGACGTCGCTGGCGAGCGGCAGCGAGCGCGTGTGGACGGCGAGGATCTTCCGCCGCCCCTCCTTGTCCGGCGCCGGGACGGTCACGCGGCGGTCGAACCGGCCGGGGCGCAGCAGCGCGGCGTCGAGCACCTCCGGGCGGTTGGTCGCGCCGAGCACGATCACCGTGTCGCTCTGCTCGAACCCGTCCATCTCGGTCAGGATCTGGTTGAGCGTCTGCTCGCGCTCGTCGTTGCCGCCGCTGAACGGGTTGCTCCCGCCGGCGCGGCTGCGGCCGATCGCGTCGAGCTCGTCGATGAAGATGATCGCGGGCGCGGCCTCCTTGGCCTGCTTGAACAGGTCACGCACGCGCGAGGCGCCGATGCCGACGATCGCCTCGACGAACTCGGACGCGCTGATCGAGAAGAACGGGACGCCCGCTTCACCCGCCACCGCGCGCGCGAGCAGCGTCTTGCCCGTGCCCGGGCGGCCCGCCAGCAGCACACCGCGCGGGATCCGGCCGCCGAGCTTGCGGTACTTGTCCGGGTTCTTGAGGAAGTCGACGACCTCGGTCAGCTCCCCCTTGGCCTCGTCGATCCCCGCCACGTCGTTGAACGTCACCCGCGTGTCGGTGCCCTCCACGCGTCGCGCGCGTGAGCGGCCGAAGGCGCCGATCGCCCCCATCTGCCCGCCCGCCGCGCGCCGGCTCAACCAGACGAACAGGACGACGAGCAGGATCACCGGGCCGAAGCCGAGGATCAGGTTGGTCAGGAACCCGCGGCCGTCGTTGATCGGCTCAGCCGTGATCTCGACGTCCTTGTTGGCGAGTAGTTGGTTGAGCTCCGAGGGAGCCGAGAGCACGAACGACGGGATCTCGGTCTCGAAGTTCTTGACCGCGTCCGCCTTGTCGTTCGGGTAGCGGACGTCCTTCTTGAAGACGCCCTCCATGCTCGAGCCCTGCGTCTTGATCTTGTCGACGTTGCCGGCCTCGACCTGCTCCACGAAGCCGGGCGCGCCGGTCGGCGAGGTGTACGGGATCGTCACGCTGCTCGCCTTGCCGGGAGCGAACAGGGCCACGCTCAGATAATTGATCGCCAGCAGGCTGAGGACGATGATCCAGAACAGCCGTCCGCCGGGCATCCGCGGCATCCGCGACGGGCTCGGCGAGTTGCCGTTGCGCTGCGACGGCGGCTTGCCGCCGTCATTCGGGCGAGGCAACGGGGTGCGAGGGCGCCGCTCGGTCGGGGAGTCCGCCATGCATTGACTCTAACCGGTGCCTCGTGCGTCGCTATACTCGGCGCCTCGCGCGGATGTAGCTCAGTTGGCTAGAGCGTCTGCTTGCCATGCAGAAGGTCGAGGGTTCGAGTCCCTTCATCCGCTTCCCGGTCTTTCCCTAGAAATGACCCGGTTCTCAGGCCACGAGCCCGTCGCCGTCGGTGACGCTCGTGGCCTTTTCTTTGGCTCGATGCAGATTCGATGCGGAAACCCCCGCATCCCGGGCCGGTCTCTACGGCACCTCAACGAGTCGAAGACCCGGGAGTTCTCCATAGTGCTTGCGATTCCCGGTCAATAGCGGGACCTGGTACTCCAGCGCCGTAGCAGCGATCCAGCGGTCGACGAGCTGCGCGTCGCCATGAAGGGGATGACCGAGCCGTTTCGCGAGCGCTCGTACGCGCGCATAGCTGCGGACGACTCCCTCCGTCACCTCGAGAATGACGATGCTCGCAAACACCTGCTCGAGAGCCGCCAATCGCCGCTCGCCCCAGCCGCGCATTTCGGCACCGGCAAGCACCTCAGCCTGCGAAAACGCGCTAAGCAGCATCTCGCGGCCGGCAACTGCGGCGTCGTAACGCTGCGCATCCCGGCCGTTGAGGAACAGCACCGAAAAGACGTCCGTGTCGAGAAGAACCGAGTCATCCGACTCGATGCCACTGGCTGCCGTCACGATCTGGCGCCGATGAGCCGAAGGAACTCCTCAAGCTCGTCGTCGCTTGCCGCGACCTGCGGGAAGTCTGCCGCGCCGCGTAGCGCACCACGAACCTTGCCCTGCTTTGCCGCGAGTTGCTCGATCGTCAGCGCTTCCGGCAAGCGGCGGATGGCTGGACGCTCCACCGCCGCGAGCACGACCGTCTGCCCAGGCTCGACTCCCAACCGCGCAGCTTCCACCGCCGACACATGGATCTCACCATGCTCGTCAACCGTCGTCCGCAACGTATTCGAAGGAACGCTCACGCAGGGAATGGTACGCCGCCGCGACTCGAAAGCCATTGATCAGGGGCGACGAACTCCGTGGGATGCCTGAGGGTGACCACGCGGGAGTAACCAGTGCCCCGGATTCTGCCGAGGGCCTGCTGAGAGCCCGGAGGCCGCTTTACGCTTCGCCTCATGGCCATCTACACGTTTCTAGCTGGGCTTGCCCGAGGAGCCGGAAGATGGCGATCTTCAGTGGCTTGAGGCCGCTGGCTTCGTGGCCTTCGACTCGTTCGAGCCCGGTCTGCTCTTCGGCGTCCAGAAGGAGATCTCAGACGACAGGGCGCTCGCCGAGCCTGACGCGTTCTTGCGGTACTTCTCCGAAGAGAAGGACGGCACCTTGGAGCGCGTCGAGTCCTAGAACGATAAAAGCCGCCAGACCTTCCTTCCCCGAGCTGCGGGAGGGCCTGACGGCTGTCGAGTTTTCTGAGGCTCGCAGCTGCTGGCGTTGTCGGCGCGCTCGCCGCGCGATCAGAACCGGTTTGCTCTTCCTCGCGCTCGAGCAGTCCGGCAATGTGCTCGGCCTGCTGGCGATTCTCCGCGAGTAGCCGGTCAATCTGCTGCGTCTGCGCGGCATCCCGCTCGAGTACGCGTACCTGATGGTTTCTCCAACGCTTCGCGATGACACGCCTCGGCCTCCGCGCGAGCCCTTGTCGTGGCCGGCAGGGAGCCACGGCATGCCGAAGACGCGCACGAAACGCTCGGCGACGCGGCCCTAGCGATCCGACCCGTAGGTGTATTGCGGAGGCCGTTGGTGGCGACGCCGCGGCGCTTCGAGCGAGCCTCATCGCTCCCAACGCATCGTCGTGGACGATTCGAGGGCCGAACCGCCCCGCACGACCGGAAGTCCGCTGACCCCGGTCGCGCCGGCGGTCAGCTAGCGAAACCGCAGCTTGCGCGTCTTGCGCTTCTGGTTGCGGCGGTGGCGAATCTGCTTCTTGGTCAGCCTGGGGGCAGACATGGCGTCCTCCTGCGTTGGCAGTCGGACGGAGAGCTGAACCAGCCACTGGGTCGCGAGGCGAGTGCACGGGGACAGCCTCCGTCAACACTTCACAGAGGCCATCAGCGACCCGCGCCGCGGTTGAAGCGAGCCCCATCGCTCGTAACAATCATAGCGCCGGTGGCGTACTCGTCTGGACGTTGACGTCTCGTGCGGGTATCGCCACTCGGGGGCATCGATCCGCGGTATCGAGCCTCCCGCTAGGGCGACGGAAGCAGCAGCAACGTGCGTGCGCGCCGAACGATGAGTTGGGCGCCGATTGACCGCGCCAGCCACGCTGCGACGCCAGAGCGACCGTGCGTGACCACGATGGTGACATCGGCGGCGTCCGGCGACGTCCTGATGCCGCGCCTCGACGGTGTGCACTTCGACCGCCATCCCGCGCGCCGCGCAGCGCCGACGGTGTCTCTCCAGGTACGCCATTACGTCACCCGCCGAGGTGTGGTGCGGCTCGCCGCGGACGGCGTCTTCGACCGGCACCAGGATGCGACCGCCCCGGCGAGCAGGTAGACGTTCAGCGCGCTGACCACGATCGCGATCGACTAGACCACGATCCGCAGCGGGCGCGTATTGCGGGCCGCGTCCATGATGTCTGCGTGCCAACCGCGGACGCCGAAAGGCCTGACGCGAGCGGGGAGATCCCGAAGATCGCGCGCGCCGAGGACCCCCGGGCACGGGAGCGAGCGTGCGGTACGCCTGCGGAATGCTGACGCCCGCACGCGCGCGTAGCTACTCCGTGACCTCGAGGATGATCATGCTCCCAAACACTTGCTCGAGCGTTGCCAACCGCCGCTCACCCCAGTCGCGCATCTCGGGCACGGACGTCTTCTCCGTGTGGCTCCTCAAAGGCCGTGATGCGCAGGTAAGCGGCGGACAGCCGGACGCTCCACCGCCGCGAGCACGACCTTTGCCCATGTCGGTCTGTTTCGCACGCCCGCCGCTTCCGCCCCGCGAGGCGGAGGCCTTCGGCGACCACGATCGCCCACGGCCGCGCCGGATGGTCCTTGCCGAGAGCTTCTGATCTTGCGAAAAGGCTCAATGACGGCAGACGCGCCGTGACTATCTCTTGACGACCTTCACGGTCACGATGGCCTTGCTCGGGGCGTGATCGCTGTCGCCTCGGTAGCGGGCCACGATCTGAAAGGACCCGGGCTGACTGGTGACGGTGTTGGTCCCATTCCACTTGAACTTGCCGTCCTGGCCGATCGGCAACACGATCCCGCCCGCGTTCCGACCGTGGACCTTCAGGGTGATCCTGACCTCGCCGGACGTCACTCCGCCGGAGATCGCGCCTTTGAGCTTGAAGAGCCTGTTCACCTTTACGCTCTTCGGCGCGTCGAGCGTTATCTCAGTTGGTATCCGGGCGGCGGCAACGGCGGCTGACGGGACGAAGAGAGCCGCTGGCGACACGCCTAGCAGGTACACGATCAAGACAACGAGTACTGGTCGCTGCGCAGGCATCGGCAGGACCCTATCGACAAGCCTGACCGCACAAGACCGCACACGCGTCCAATCGGAGTCTCCACGTCATCGGCGGATGGCGGGGAACAGCTCCGGCGCACATCGTTTCGCATACGCGGAAAGGTCTGAGGTCCACGCGAAGGGCAGTCGCCCTAGGTCCGACGGGTAGTCGGCGAGACGACACGTCGGCGGGTCGCCGCTTGCGCGCGACCGTGATCTCGGCGACCTGCCGCGTGGCTGCGTGAGTTGACCAACTCGACACACGCGGTCTGACGCGGTTAGAGTCGCCGCTCAGGTCGGAGCACGCGAACCCACGGACGAAGGGCGCGACGGTGACAGGCTGGAGATCGTGGCTGGTGGCCGGTTGCGCGGCGGCGATGCTGTTCACGCTCGAACGAGCGGACCTCGCGCTCGGCCGGGTGCCGTTCACGGCGGAGCGGTCACGGCAGCTGATCGCGCCCAGCGCGCACGTCTGGCAGTTCGACGCGGCCACGGGCGCTGGCGGCGCCACGCTGCTCGCCTGGACGGAAGGCACTACGTCCGAGAATCCGCGCAACCACGCGTACGTGCAGCGCTTCGACACCGCCGGCGGGCCGATCGGCGTGCCGGTTCAACTCGACGTCGTGGTCCCGCTGGTCGACGGGTATGAGACCCGTGGAGGGCCGCGGGAGGTCTACGTCGCCTACAGTCCGGGAAGCCGCTCGTGGCTGGTGGCTGTGCAGTGGGACTTCTGCGCTCCAGCACGATGCGTGCTGCCGGTGTACGTCTATCAGGTCAACGCCGACGGCGCGCTCGTCGGCGATGGCCGGAAGGTAGCCGGCGATGCGGAGGCGGTGACCGTGGCCTTCGCGTGCGCGAGCGCGAGTTGTGCGCTCGTGTCGTCCAACTACGGACGTTCGACGCTTGATGTCGTCGCGCTCTCTGCTGACGGTGCCCCGCTTGGACCGGCGCATCGGCTTGCGTCCACCGCGAACTCGAACGACCACTATTCCGCGAGGATCGTCGGGACCGGCTCCGGGTTCCTGGCCGGATACACCTACGGAAACGCCGGCAACGCGTAGAGCAATTGTCAAGAGTTGTGGATGGTTGCCTGACGAATCTGGTTAGGCGGCGACCTTCTCGAGGGTGTTCGGGTGCTCGTCGGGGACCCGGATCCCGTCCTTGAACTTGATGCCGGCGAGC
>Ga0182736_1001953_pt1 | contig 17466 bp, 19 predicted proteins | sample eDN5th30CKraftBY_FD_128882 | JGI IMG/M metagenome (GOLD analysis project Ga0182736, IMG submission 128882) | Enriched backyard soil microbial communities from Emeryville, California, USA - eDNA 5th pass 30_C Kraft BY (version 2) (version 2) | ecosystem: Environmental > Terrestrial > Soil >... | reverse complement strand
CTCCCAGGCCACCTTGACCTCCTCCTCCGCGTGGAAGGTGGAGAGCGAGATGCGGATCGTGTCGCCGATGCCGTCGGCCAGCAGCGTGCCCAGCCCGACCGCGCTCTTCAGCGAGCCCGACCACTTCGTGCCCGCCTCGGTGATGCCGAGGTGCAGCGGATACGGGATCCGCTCGCTCAGCAGCCGGTTGGCGGCGATCGTGTTCGGGACGTTGGTCGACTTGATCGAGACCTTGAAGTTCGTGAAGTCCAGGCGCTCCATCAGCTCGACGAACTCGACGCCGGCGGTCACCAGCGCCTCGACCGAGTTCTCGCGCTCGAGCGCGTGCAGATGCTTGGGCAGCGAGCCGGAGTTGACGCCGATCCGCATCGGCGTGCCCGCCGCGCGCGCCCGGTCGGCGACCTCGGCGACCTTCTCGGGGCCGCCGATGTTGCCCGGGTTCAGGCGGATGCAGTGCGCGCCCGCGTCGATCGCCTTCAGCGCCAGCGTGTGGTTGAAGTGGATGTCGGCGATCACGGGGATCGGCGACTCGACGACGATCGTCTTCAGCGCCTCGACGTCCTTCTCGCGCGGGACGGCGCAGCGCACGAGGTCGGCGCCCGCCTCGGCGACGCGCCGGATCTGATCCAGCGTCGCCTGCAGGTTGGCGGTCTCGGTCTTGGTCATCGTCTGGACCGCGACCGGGGCGCCGCCGCCGATCTGCAGGCCGCCGACGTTCACTGAGCGCTGCGATGCCATCGTCCAGCCAGTCTAGTGGCGGCGCCTCCAGGCGCCGCCATCCCGTTCACAACTTGAACGTCGCGACCAGCCGCTCGAGCTCGCCCGCGCTGCCCGCCAGCTCCTGCGCGGACGCGGCGATCTCCTGCGTGGACGCGCTCGTCTGCTGCGTCGACGCCGAGACCTGCTCGCTCGACGCGCTCGCGGACTCGGCCACGGTCGCGACCCCGACGACGTCGGCGGCCATCTGGTCCGCCTCGCCGGACAGCCGGCCGATCGCGTCGGCGATGTCCGCCGCGCGGCCGGAGACGTCCTCGACCGCGCTGCCGATCGACTCGAACGCCGCCCGCGCCCGCTCGACGGTCTGCGTGCCGCCCTCGGTCCGCGCGGCCGTGTCGGCAACCATGTCGACCACCTCGCCGGTCTCGCGCTGGATCTCGCCGATCAGCCCCGCGATCTGGCCGGCCGCGGTCTGCGACTCCTCGGCCAGCTTGCGGACCTCCTCGGCGACGACCGCGAACCCGCGGCCCTGCTCGCCGGCGCGCGCGGCCTCGATCGCGGCGTTGAGCGCCAGCAGGTTCGTCTGCTCGGCGATCCCGGTGATCGTGTCCACGATCCCGCCGATCCGCTCGGACTTGGCCGCGAGCGTCTCGATCGCGCCGGTCACGCCGGCGGCCGACTCGGCCAGGCCGCGCATGGCGGTCGACGCCTCCCCCGCCGCGAGCAGGCCGTCGGACGCGATCGTGCGCGCCTGCTCAGCCGTCTGCGCCGCCTCGGTGGCGCGCTCGGCGCTCGCGCGCGCGGTCTCGGCGGCGCGCTGGGCGGTCTCGCGCACCAGCTCGACCTTCTGGACCTGCACGTTGGTGCCCTCGGCGACCTCGCCGATCGCGGTCGCGATCTCCTGGATCGCGCGGCCCGCCTCGTCGGACGTGCCGGCCATCTGGCGCGACGCGTCGGTGACGCCGCTGGCGGTGGTGCTGACGCGGCCCACGATCTCGCGCAGGTCGGCGACCAGCCGCTGGAACGCGGTCCCGAGCAGGTCCTGCTCCGAGCGCGGCTCGACGTCGACGGTCAGGTCGCCGCCGGCGATGCGCTCGGCCACGCCGGCCTTCTCGCGCAGGTAGCCGACCGTGCGCTCGAACGCCGCGCCCAGGCGGGCGACCTCGTCGCGGCCCGCCACGTCCACGTGCACGTCCACGTCGCCGTCGCTGAGCCGCTCGGCGGCCTCGGTCAGGCCGCGGATCGGCTTGGTGATGCGGTTCGCGATCCACACGATCGCCACGGTCACGAGCAGAAGCATCACGAGGCCGATCACCAGCAGGTTGGTGCGCAGGCTGTGGACCGACGCCAGCACCTCGCTCACCGGCACCGCGGTCAGGAAGCTCCAGCCGGTGCTGTCGATCTTGGCCCACGTGAGCACGACGTCCTTGCCCGTGAACGGGTCGACGGTCTCGATCTGGCCGCTGCGGCCCGCCGCGATCGACTCGGCGACGGCCTCGAGCTGCGCGTTGTGCTTGGACTTCGCGAGGGCGCCCAGGCTGGCCTTGCCGTTGTTCTCCTTGTCCGGGCTGGCCAGGAAGACGCCCCGGCCGGAGACCGCGAACCCGTAGCCGGAGTCGTAGAGCTTGGTCTTGGAGATCAGGGCGTCGACGTCGGCGAGCGTGTTGGCCGTGCCGGTGTAGCCGACGACCTTGCCGCCGCGCGTGACCGGGACCATCGAGGTGACGTACATCGTGCCCTCGTAGGCGCTCGGCTCCTGGACGCCCGGCGTGGGATCGGCGGCGAACGCCTCCGCCTGCTTGACCCCGTCCTGCCCGGCGCTGACGGCGACCTTGCCGTCCGGCCCGAGCGCGGCGGTCGGCTGGAACGTACCGGCCTTGTCGGTCCCCGGCTGCCCGGCGCTGCGCGCGTCCGCGCCGTCGAACCCGTCGCGGACGAAGCCGCCGAAGACGGCCGTGACGCGCTTGGCGTTGTCGCCCGCCAGCTTGGCGAACGCGTTCGCGACGTCCCGGCGGCGCTCGGCCGTGCTGGCCACGACGGCGGCGGCCTGGGCGACCTCGAGCGCACCGGCGGTGGTCTTGTCGACCCGCAGCGCTTCGGCCGTGGTGTGCTGGCGCAGCTCGGTGAACGCGGAGTCGCGCTCGGCCGACGTGGCGCGCGAGATCGCGTACAGGGTCAGGGCGACGATCGCGAGCGCGACCGGGATGAGGATCAGCGCCAGCAGCTTGCCGCGCAAGGATCCGAAGGTGGGCATGGGCTCTCTTCCGTGGGAGTCTCGGTTTCGCTCCCTCGAATCGGGCGCCCCGCCCGCGCCTTGAACCTCGGTGTCAGGGAACTACCGGTAGCCCCCGTTGGCTATTCGGTCGAGGTCGTTCGTGAAGCCGATCACGAACAGCGCGATCACGAGCGCGAAGCCCACGAACCCGGCGCGTTCCATCACGCTGAACGGGATCGCGCGGCCGCGGACCTTCTCGGCCAGCGCCCAGAAGATGTGGCCGCCGTCGAGCGGCAGGAACGGGAAGAGGTTGATGACGCCCAGCGACAGGCTGATGAACGCCAGGATCACGAGCGCCGTCTCGGCGTCGAGCGCGAACGCCTTGCGCGTCTCGTTGTAGCCGCCGACGACGCTGCCGATCTGCTTGCGCTGCGCCGGCTGGAAGACCCGCGCGATCGTGCTGACCGTCTTGGAGGTCACCGTCCACATCTGGTCGACGGCGAGCCCGGCGGCGCGGACCGGACCGGCGGGCTGGTTGGTACCGCCCGGGTCGTAGCTGAAGCCGAAGCGGTACTTCTTGTTGGCGGCGTCGTAGAACGTCTTGCCGGTCACCGTCAGCTCGCGGCCGTCGCGCTTGACGGTCAGCGTCACCGGCGTCCCCTTGTGGGCGGCGATCGCCGGGCTGATCTCGTCGAGCTGCGCGAGCAGCGTGTCGCCCTTGGGCTTCTTGCCGTCGACCGCGATCACCGCGTCGCCGGACTTCAGGCCGGCGTGCGCGGCCGGCGTGCCCGGCTCGACCGTGCCGATCACCGGCGGCGGGCCGGCCGTGCCGCTGGCGAGGTAGACGCCGGCCAGGATCGCGAACGCGAGCACGATGTTGACCGCGGGGCCGGCCGCGATCACGACCACGCGCTTCCACACCGGCTGGCGGTAGTAGGCGCGGTGGGCGTGCTCCGGCGGGATCTCCTCCGCCGGGTTCATGCCGGTGATCTTCACGTAGCCGCCGAGCGGGATCGCGCCGATCGCGTACTCGGTCTCGCCGCGCTTGTGGCGCGCGATCAGCGGCGGGAAGAAGAGGCTGAAGCGCTCGACGCGCATGCCGACCGCCTTGGCGGCGGTGAAGTGGCCGAGCTCGTGCAGGATCACGAGCGCCGCGAAGCCGAGGAACGCCAGCGCCCAGCTCATGCGTGCACCGCGATCAGCTCGTGCGCGACGGCGCGCGCTTCGGAGTCGGTGACGTAGAGCGCCTCGAAGTCGTGGACGCGCTGCGCGCCGAGGCGGTCGATGACCCCTTCGATCACGCGCGGGATGCCGGTGAAGCCGAGGCGGCCGGTCAGGAACGCGTGCACGGCGACCTCGTTGGCGGCGTTGAGCGCGCACGGCGCGGTGCCGCCGGCGACCGCGGCCTCGCGCGCCAGCCGCAGGCACGGGAAGGCGTCGAGGTCCGGCGCTTCGAAGTCGAGCCGCCCCAGCTGCACGAGGTCGAGGTTCGCGATCGGCAGGTCGGCGCGGTCCGGATGGTGCAGCGCGTAGCCGATCGCGACGCGCATGTCCGGGTAGCCCATGTGCGCCTTGGTCGAGCCGTCGCACAGCTGCACCAGCGCGTGGATGATCGACTGCGGGTGCACCACGACGTCGATGTGGTCGTAGGGCGTGCCGAACAGGTGGTGGGCCTCCATCAGCTCCAGGCCCTTGTTCATCAGCGTCGCGGAGTCGATCGTGATCTTGCCGCCCATCCGCCACGTCGGGTGGTTGAGCGCTTCCTCGACGGTGACCGCCTCGAGGTCCGTGCGGCCCCGGAACGGGCCGCCGGACGCGGTGATGATCAGCTGCTCGACGACCCCGGGCGGCTCGCCCGTGAGCAGGTGGTGCAGCGCGGTGTGCTCGGAGTCGATCGGGATCAGCTGCGCGCCGGTGGCCTCGGCGAGCGCGGTCACCAGCTCGCCGCCGACGACCAGCGACTCCTTGTTGGCCAGCGCCACGTCCATGCCCTCGGTGAGCGCGACGATCGTGGGGCCGAGGCCGGCGCTGCCGACGATCGCGTTGAGCACCAGGTCGGCCTGCGACTCGGCGACGAGCGCGATCAGGCCCTCCGGGCCGGCCAGGACCTCGCCGCCCGTCCACGCCTCACCGGCGCGCGCGGCGGCGTTCGGATCGGCGACCGCGATCCGGCGGACGCCGTGCTTGGCGGCCTGCCCGATCAGCGTCTCGTGGTCGCCGCCGGCGGAGAGGCCGACGACTTCGAAGGCGTCCGGCGCCCGCTCGATCACGTCCAGCGCCTGGGTGCCGATGGACCCGGTCGAGCCCAGGATGAGAACCCGCTTCACAAGGGCTCATTCTGGCAGCGGCTCCGTTTGGCCTGGATAAGGTTCGCGGATGGACGTTCTCGACACGGGCGGCGGCGGGCCGCCGGTGCTCTTCCTGCACGGCGCGTTCGTGGACCGCTCGGTGTGGGACCCGGTGATCGCGCTGCTGCCCGGGCGGCGCTGCGTCGCGCCGACGCTGCCGCTGGGCGCGCACGCGACGCCGGTCGCCGAACGCGCGTCGTTGACGCCCGGCGGCGTGGTCGACGCGGTCGCCGACATCATCGCCGCCCGCGGCCTGCGCGACGTGACGGTGGTCGGCAGCGACACCGGCGGCGCGCTGGCGCAGCTGCTGGTGACGCGGCGGCCGGAGGGGATCGCGCGGCTGGTGCTGACGCCGTGCGACGGGCTCGACGTGTTCCCGCCCACGCTGTTCAAGCCGCTGTTCTGGGCGGGCCGCTCGCCGCTGGCGCTGGCCGCGTACATCGCGCCGCTGCGGTTCCCGCCGGCGCGGCGGCTGCCGATCGCGTTCGGGTGGCTGACCAAGCGGGCGACGGCGGAGCAGCTGGCGCGCTGGTCGGCGCCGGCGCTCGGCAGCTACGAGATCGTGCGCGACGCCGCGCACTTCCTGCGCGCCTGCGATCCGTCGCTGCTGCTGGACGTCGCGCCGCGGCTGGGCGCCTTCGAGGGCTCGGTGGCGTTCTGCTGGCCGTCGCGCGACCGCGTCTTCCCGGTCACGCTCGGGCGCCGGCTCGCGGCCCAGTTCCGCGCCGCGGAGTTCGTCGAGGTCGACGACGCCTACGCGTTCGTCTCGATCGACCGCCCGGACGCGCTCGCGCCGCTGCTCTGAGTCCACTCGATCTCGTCCGCGACCTCGTCGCGGACGGCCGTCCCGCACTGCCGCTCGACGATGTGCAGCGCGAGGTCGATGCCGGACGTGACGCCGGCGGCGGTGAGGACGTCGCCGTCGTCGACGACGCGCGCGCCCTCGCGCACGTCCGCGCCGGCGGCGCGGAGGTCGTCGAGCGCCGTGTGGTGTGTGATCGCGGGCCGGCCTTTGAGGATCCCGGCGGCGGCCAGCAGCATCGCGCCGGTGCAGACCGAGCCGATCCGGCGCCCGCGCGCGTGCCGCTCCGCGAGCGCGCGCGGGATGTCGCCGCGCTCGGCCTGCTGGTACGCGCCGCCGCGGTCGTTCCAGCCGCCGCCGGGGACGAGCACCAGGTCGGGATCGCCGAGCACGCCGTCGGGCGCACGCGTCAACCTACGCGGACCTCATGAACCAGAACCGGCTCTTCAGGCTGCTGTGGCTGTCGATCGCGGCCGCCGTCGCGACGATCGCGCTCAAGACCGTCGCGTGGGCGCTGACCGGGTCGATCGGCCTGCTGTCGGACGCCGCCGAGTCGGTCGTGAACCTGGTCGCCGCGGTGATCGCGATGCTGGCGCTGCGCTGGGCGCTCAAGCCCGCCGACGAGGAGCACGCCTACGGGCACGCCAAGGCCGAGTACTTCGCGGCCGGCGTCGAGGGCGCGCTGATCGTGATCGCGGCGGTGACGATCGCCGGCGCAGCCGTCGCCCGCCTGTTCGAGCCGCGGGCGATCGAGCAGGTCGGCCTCGGCATCGCCGTGTCCGCGGTCGCCTCGGCGATCAACCTGGTCGTCGGCTGGATGCTGCTGCGCACCGGCCGCCGCGAGCGATCGATCGTCCTCGAGGCCGACGGCCGGCACCTGATGACCGACGTCTGGACGTCGCTGGGCGTGATCGCGGGTATCGCCGCCGTCTCACTGACCGGCTGGGAGCGGCTGGACCCGATCATCGCGCTGCTGGTCGCCGCCAACATCGTCGTCACCGGCTCCGGCCTGCTGCGGCGCTCGATCGGCGGGCTGATGGACCGCGGGCTCGACGCGCCCGAGCAGGCCGCGATCGCGCGCGTGCTCGACGGCTTCGAGTGCGAGGACGTGCGCTTCCACGCCCTGCGCACCCGTCAGGCGGGCTCGCGCGCGTTCATCTCCCTGCACGTGCTCGTCCCCGGCGCCTGGACGGTTCAGCGCGGCCACGACGTCGTCGAGGACGTCGAGGCCGAGCTGCGCGCCGCGATCCCCCACGCCACGATCTTCACCCACCTCGAGCCGGCCGAGGATCCGCGCTCGTTCGCGGACACCACCCTCGACCGCACGTAGTGCGTCAGCCGAGCTGTTCGGCGAGCCCGATGACGATGCCCTCCGGCCCACGCACGAAGCAGAGCCGGTAGACGTCCTCGTACTGCGCGATCTCGCGGACGAGCTCGGCGCCGTGGCGACGCAGGCGGGCGACGACGTCGTCGATGTCCTCGACCGCGAACATGATGCGCCGCAGGCCGAGGGCGTTCGACGGTGCGTGCTCCGGCTCGGCTCGGACGGCCGGCGGCGAGTGGAACTTCGACAGCTCGACCCGGCCGTGGCCGTCCGGGGTGCGCATCATCGCGATGTCGGCCCGCACGCCGTCGAGCCCGACCACGCTGTCCGCCCACGGCCCCTCGACCGTCGTCTCGCCTTCGAGCTCCATGCCGAGCTCGGCGAAGAACGCTTTCGCCCCCTCGAGGTCCTCGACGACGATGAGCACGTTGTCCATCCGCTGAAGCGTCATGCCGGTAGCTTCCTACGCCAGCGCGAGCCAGACGTAGTAGCCGGCGACGATCGCGAACAGCGCCGCGTCGACGCGGTCCAACGCGCCGCCGTGCGGCCCGAACAGCGTCCCCGTGTCCTTGGTCCCCATGTCGCGCTTGACCAGCGACTCGAACAGGTCCCCGATCGGCGCCGCGATCACGACCGCGAGCCCGAGCAGCAGCCCGTCGGTGCCGGAGATCCAGTCGCCGTCGTACGTCCGCGACCAGTACCAGACGATCAGCGTGCCGGCGACGACGCCGCACGCCAGCCCCTCCCAGGTCTTGTTGGGCGAGATCCGCGGCGCCAGCTTGTGCCGCCCGATCAGCCGCCCGCCCAGGTAGGCGAACGTGTCCCCGAAGAACGTGCCCAGCAGCACCATCAGCACGAGCGCGCCGCCGTGGTCGAGCCCGCGCAGCATCGTGGCGTGCCCGACGCCGAGGCCGATCCAGAAGATGATCAGCACGGTCGCGGAGATCGAGGCCGTGACCCGCTCGCGCTGGGCCATCGCCGCCGCCAGCAGGAACGTCAGCGGCAGCGTTGCCATGAACACCATCAGCACGGTCCGCTCGTTGCCGATCGTGCCGGCCGCCGCGAGGCCGAGCACGCCGATCATCCCCGCCAGCCGCACGGGCCGCGCCCGGTCGAGCATCACCGTCAGCTCGTGCACGCAGACGACCCCGAGTGCGCCGATCCCGGCCGCGAACACCCAGTTGCCCTGCCAGATGATCACGACCGCGAACGCGATCGCCGGGATCGCGACGACGATCCGCGCCAGCAGATCCGAGGGCGCCCGCGCCACTACCGGCCGCCGAACCGGCGCACGCGCGCCTCGTAGGTCGCGAGCGCCTCTTCGAGGTCCGCGCGCGAGAAGTCCGGCCACAGCACGTCGGTGAAGTGCAGCTCGCTGTAGGCGGCCTGCCAGAGCAGGTAGTTGGAGATCCGCTGCTCGCCGGACGTGCGGATCAGCAGGTCCGGGTCGTGCATCTCGGGCGCGTACAGCAGCGCGCGGAACGCGTCCTCGCCGCCACCGGTGTAGCGGGCCGCGGCGTCGAGGATCTCCGCGCGCCCGCCGTAGTTGAACGCGACGTAGAGCGTGATGCGCGTGTTCCCGGCGGTCTTGGCCTCGGCCCAGTCCATCTGCTCGAGCAGCTCGGGCAGGACGCCTTCGCGGCGGCCGACGAAGCGCATCCGCACGCCCTCCTCGTGCAGTTCGGGCGTCTCGTCGATGATCCGCGCGCTGAACAGCGCCATCAGCGCGTCGACCTCGTCGCGCGGCCGCGACCAGTTCTCGGTCGAGAACGAGTAGATCGTCAGCTCGCGCACGCCGAGGTCGACGGCATCGCGCAGGCGGGCCTTGACCGTGTCGGCACCTGCCTTATGGCCTTCGGAGACCGGGACGCCGTGCTGGTGGGCCCACCGCCCGTTGCCATCCATGATGATGGCGACGTAGGTCGCGCTCACACTTCGAGGATCTCAGCTTCCTTGCCCTTGAGGAGGGCGTCGAGCTCCTTGACCTTCTCGTCGGTGAGCTTCTGCAGCGCTTCCTCGGCACGGTGCTCGTCGTCGGCCCCGGCCTCGCCCGCGTCGCGCAGCTCCTTGAGGTCGTGCATGACGTCGCGGCGCACGTTGCGCAGCGCGATCTTGCCCTCCTCGGTGAGCCCCCGCACGACCTTGACGAGCTGCTTGCGCCGCTCCTCGTTGAGCTCCGGGATCGAGAGCCGGATCATCGAGCCGTCGTTGCTCGGCGTCAGGCCGAGGTCGGACTCCATGATGGCCTTCTCGATCGCCTTGATCGAGCTCTTGTCGTACGGCTGGACGGTCAGCAGGCGCGCCTCGGGCGCGGAGATCGTCGAGAGCTGGCGCAGCGGGGTCACCGCGCCGTAGTAGTCGACGTTGATGCGGTCGAGCAGCGACGGGTTCGCCCGTCCGGTGCGCACGGACTGGAACTTCACCCGCGTCGCCTCGACGGACTTCGCCATGTGCTCGCGAGCGTCCTGGAGCAGATCGTCGATCATGTCGTCACCAGCGTTCCCACACGGTCGCCGGAGATTATCCGGTTGATGTTGGACTCGTCAGCCATGTTGAACACGTGGATCGGCAGATGGTTGTCCATGCACAGCGCGAGCGCGTTGGAGTCCATCACCTTCAGGCCGCGCGACAGGGCCTCGCGCGCGCTGATCTCGGGGAGGAACTCGGCGCTCGCGTCCGTGCGCGGGTCCGCCGTGTAGATGCCCTCGACGCCGTTCTTGGCCATCAGCAGCACCTCCGCGTTCATCTCGATCGCGCGCAGGGCGGCGGCCGTGTCCGACGTGAAGAACGGGTTGCCCGTGCCGGCCGCGAAGATCACGATCCGGTCCTTCTCGAGGTGGCGCATCGCGCGCCGCCGGATGTAGGGCTCGGCGACCTCGGAGATCGTGATCGCGGACTGCACGCGCGTGTGCACGCCGCGCTTCTCGAGCGCGTCCTGGAGCGTCAGCGCGTTGAGCACGATCGCCAGCATGCCCATGTAGTCCGCGGTCGCCCGGTCCATGCCGGCGGCGGCCTCGGAGAGACCGCGGTAGATGTTGCCCGCGCCGAGCACGACCGCGATCTGGACGCCGCGGTCGTGCACGCGCTTGAGCTGGTCCGCGATCGACCCGACCGTGGCCGGGTCGGTGCCGTAGTCGAGCGGGCCCATCAGGGCCTCGCCCGACAGCTTGATCAGGACCCGCTTGAAAACAGGGTCGGGGTCGCTCACGCACCCACCGCGAAGCGGGCGAAGCGCCGGATCACGACGTTCTCGCCCGTCGTGCCGGAGAGGTTCGTGCGCAGCTCCTCGATCGTCTTGCCCTCGTACTTGTCCGTGTTGACGTGCGGCTGGTTGAGCAGCACCACGTCGTTCATCCACGCCTTGAGCTTGCCCTCGGCGATCTTCGGGCGGATGTGCTCGGGCTTGTCGGCCGCCTGCTGCTCGAACACGCGCAGCTCGGCGTCCTTGGCCTCCTGCGGGATGTCGTCCTCGGAGACGTACTCGGTCGCGGGCGAGGCGGCGATGTGCATCGCGATCTCGCGAGCGAACGCCTGGAAGTCGTCGTTGCGGGCGACGAAGTCGGTGTTGCAGTCGACCTCGACGAGCACGCCGACCTTGCCGTTGGAGTGGATGTAGGACGCGACGGTGCCCTCGGTGGCCTCGCGGCCGCCGACCTTGAGCGCCTTGTCGCCGAGGCGGACGCGCAGGAGCTCGACGGCCTTGTCGATGTCGCCGGCGGTCTCGGTGAGCGCGTTCTTGCACTCCATCATGCCGGCGCCGGTGAGCTTGCGCAGCTCGCCGACCTGCTTGGCGGAGATGGTGGGAGCGGTCACGTCTATTCCTTTTCCTCGGTCGTGGTCTCGTCGGCGGGCGGCGAGGCGGGCGCCTTCTCGCGGTCGGCGTTGGCGCGCGGGGCCTCGTGGGCCTCGGCCTGGCTCGGGCCGGGCGAGCCGGCGGCCGGCACGGCCGGCTCCTCGGCGGCCGCGGCGGCGGCGGCCGCCTCGGCGTCGGCGGTGCCCTCGGCCTGCGGCGGCGCGGCCTGCGCGGCCGCGGCGACGGCGGCCTCGGCCGCGTCGCGCTCCTTGGCGGCGGCCTGCGCCAGCGCCTCCTCGGCGGCGGCGCGCTCGGCGGCCTCGGCCGCGGCGGCCTCCTCGGCCTCGCGGCGGGCGCGCTCCTCGGCCTCGCGCTGGGCCTGGGCGGCGGCCTCGGCGCGCGCGTTCTCCTCTTCCTGGCGGAAACGGGCGCGGCCCTGCTGCACGACGTCGCCGATCGCGTGCGTGATCAGCGTGCACGCGCGGATCGCGTCGTCGTTGCCCGGGATGACGTAGTCGATGCCGTCCGGGTCGCAGTTGGTGTCGACCAGGCCGATGATCGGGATCCGCAGGCGCTGGGCCTCGCGCACCGCGATCGCCTCGGTCTTGAGGTCGATCACGAACATCGCGTCGGGCACGCGGGTCATGTTCTTGACGCCGCCCAGGTTGGCCTGCAGCTTCTCGAGGTCCGCCTCGGCGGCCAGGCGCTCGCGCGTCGGCAGCAGCTGCAGCTGGCCGTCGGCGGCGTAGCGCTCGAGGTCGTGCAGGCGCTTGATGCGCGCGGACATCGTCTGGTAGTTCGTCAGCAGGCCGCCGAGCCAACGGTGGTTGACGTACGGCATGTTGGCCGCGGTCGCGATCTCCTTGACGCCGTCGCGAGCCTGCTTCTTGGTGCCGACGAACAGCACCGTCCCGCCGCGGTGGGCGATCTCGGTCGCGAAGCGCTGGGCCTGCTCGAGCAGGGCCTGGGTCTTCAGCAGATCGATGATGTAGATGCCGGCGCGCTCACCGAAGATGAAGCGGCGCATCTTGGGGTTCCAACGACGAGTCTGGTGACCGAAGTGAACTCCGGCCTCCAGCAGCTCCTTGATGCCGACTTCGGCCATCCGGAGGGCTCCTTGATGAGTGATTGCTGATGATGCCCGGGCTCTGAGGTCACGCGGACCCGGCGTCGTGCGCCGGGCAGGAACCGCGGCCCTCGGGGTTGTCGTGCCCGGGGTCGAATTGCTGGACGACCGACAGTTTAGGACACGGCCTGCGTTAGAGGCTCGAGGACGGGCCGGTCAGCGATTCCCCTACGCCGGTTGGCCGGCTCGTTCCCCTGTCGCCTGCCGGAGGGCCCGCTCGAGGTCCTCCGGCAGCGGCGACGTCAGCTCCAGCGCCGCGCCGGTGGCGGGATGGGTGAACGCGAGCCGCGCGGCGTGCAGGAACTGGCGGGTCAGCCCGTAGCGGGCGTGGCCGCCGTACTCGGTGTCGCCGAGGACCGGGTGGCCGATCGCGAGCAGGTGCGCGCGGATCTGGTGCGTGCGGCCGGTCTCCAGGCGGACGCGCAGCAGCGTCTCGCGGGCCAGCGCGCGCTCGATCTCGAAGTGCGTGATCGCCGCGCGCGGGTCGTCGGTGTCGCTGGACATCCGCGTGCGCACGCGGCGGTCGCGGCCGAGCGGCGCGTCGATCGTGCCGCGCCGCGCGGGCGGGCGGCCGTCGACGAGCGCCAGGTACTCGCGCGTGATCTCGCGGTCGCGCAGCGCCCGCTGGAGCGCGGCGTGGGTCGCGTCGTCGTGGGCGAGCAGCAGCAGCCCGGACGTGTCGCGGTCCAGGCGGTGCACGACGCCGGGGCGCTCCGGGTCCTCCCCGCCCGCCACGCGGCCGGCGAGCGCCTGCACGAGCGTGCCCCGCTCGTGGCCGCGGCCCGGGTGGACGACGACGCCGGCGGGCTTGTCGATCACGAACAGGTGCTCGTCCTCGTAGGCGATCGTGTACGGGGCGTCGGGCACGGCGGGGCGCGGAGCCGCGGCGAGCTCCTCGACCACGATCGTCTCGCCGCCGCCGAGCACGTGGCGCTTGGGCTTGGGCGCGCCGTCCACGCGCACCAGGCCGGCGTCGATCAGCTTCTGGGCTTTCGCGCGCGTGCCCAGATGGGGCGCGAGGAAGACGTCGAGCCGCTCGCCGGCGGCCTCGGCCGGCACCTCGATCACTTCGACTTCTCCAGCACCAGGATCAGCGAGATCACGCCGAACGTCACGCAGATGTCCGCGACATTGAACGCGGGCCAGTGCGGGAACTTGATGAAGTCGGTGACGCCGCCGGCGCGGATGCGGTCGATCAGGTTGCCCGCCGCGCCGCCGAGCAGCAGGCCGGTCGGCAGCCACACCAGCTTCGTGTGCAGGTGGGTGAAGAAGAACGCCAGCAGCGCGCCGAGCGCCAGCAGGGCGACGATCACCACCAGCGGCCCGCCGCCCGAGAGCATGCTGAACGCCACGCCCGTGTTGCGCGTGTTGATCAGCTTGAAGCCGAGGATCAGGTCGTGCTCCTCGAAGCGGGAGATCTCCGCGCGCACGATCGCCTTGGTGACCTGGTCGGCCACGATCGCCGCCGCCGCGACCAGCGCGGTCAGCAGCACGGTCCTGCGCGCGCTCACGGCGCGATCAGGTTCACGATGATCCGCCCGCCGATCGTCAGGACCAGGATCGCGACGATCGGGCTGAAGTCCATCGGGCCGAACTGCAGGCCCAGGCGGCGGAACAGCCGCAGGTACGGGTTCGTGACGTCGCGCACGAAGTCGAGCACCGCGTTCAGCGGGCGCGAGTACGGGACGCGCACGCCGAAGGAGAAGACCCAGGACATGATGATCGACGCGAAGATGATCAGCGTGTAGACCCAGATCAGGGCGCTGAGGAAGTCGGCGATCTGCTCGCGAGCCTGCATCAGGGCGTCACCACCGCGTCCATGGCGTCCGAGAGCGCGGCGCGGACGCCCGCGCGCTCGAGCGCGTCCAGCCCGCGGGCCGTGCTCCCGCCGGGCGAGGTGACCGCGCGGCGCAGGGCGAGCGTGTCCGTGTGTTCGAGCAGTGCGGCGGTTCCGGCCATCGTGTGCCTGACCAGTGTGGCGGCTTGGGGCGCCGACAGGCCGTGACGAACCGCAGCGTCGGTCCAGGCTTCGGCCAGCAGGGCCCAGTATGCGGGGCCGACGCCGGAGATCGCGCCCGCGACGCCGATCAGCTTCTCGGGCACCTCGATCACGGTGCCGAGGCGGGCGAACAGCGTTTTCACGGGCTCGGCGCCCGGATCCTCGCTGGCGGCGAACACGAGCACGCCCTGGCGGACCGCCGCGGGCGTGTTCGGCTCGACCCGCAGGACGGTCGCGGCGTGCGGATAGGCGGCCCGGACCCGCTCGACGGTCGTCCCGCCGAGGATCGAGACGACGATGCCGGTGGCCGCGTCGGCGATCTCGCCCGCCACCGCGTCCAGCTGCGCGGGCTTGTGGGCCAGGACGATCACGTCGGCCGCTCGCGCGAGCTCGCGGTTGGTCAGCACCTCGCCGCCGAGCTCGGCGACCAGCTTGGCGGCGCGGCCCGAGCCGCTGTCGGTGCACAGCACCGGCTCGCCCCAGCCGCGCGCGAGCGCGGCCGCCATGTTCCCTGCTCCGATGAACCCGACCTGCATGCGGCGGGTGAGTCTACGACTGGTTGAAGAAGCCCTTCTCGATCAGCGCCGCGCGTTCCTCCGCCGAGACCTCGACGTTGCGCGGCGTGAGCAGGAAGACCTTGTCGGCGATGCGCTGCATGCCGCCGTCGAGGGCGTAGGTGAGTCCGGACGCGAAGTCGATCAGCCGCTTGGAGAGGTCGGGGTCCGAGCTCTGCAGGTTGATGATCACCGGGATCGAGTCCTTGAACTTGTCGGCGACGTCTTGCGCGTCGTTGAAGGACTTCGGGACGACCAGATGCACGCGAACCTCGTTTCGCCCGTTGGCGCGGCCGCCCACCGGGCGCAGCTGCGTCGTGCGGCGTTCGGCCGGCGAGTCGTCGCCGAAGATGTCGTCGATCTCGTCGCGGCGGCGGCGGGACGACGAGAGGCGGCGGACGTTCTGCCGCTCCTCGTAGCGACTCGCAGGCTCGGGCTCCCGGATCTCGGGCTCGTCGTCCTCGTAGTAGTCACGGTCCTCGGCGAGGCCGAAGTAGACGGCAACTTTGCGGAAGGAGTCGCTCAAGGCCATAGTCGGGTCAGTCGTTCGCGGCAGGGCAAGGTTTCCCTGCTCACTCTACGTATAGAGCGTCGTGCCGATCCGCACAATCGTTGCACCTTCCGCTGCAGCCACCGCAAAATCCTGCGATGTGCCCATCGAGAGCTCGGGCAGATCGTGCTGGGCCGCGAGCGCGGCCAGGCGGGCGAAATGCGGGCGGCTCAGCTCCGGATCCGGGGTGAACGGGGGCATCGTCATCAGCCCGATCACGGGGACCGGGGCCTCGTCGAGGTAACGCGGCAGATCGTCGGGCGCGATGCCCGCCTTGCCGGGCTCCTCGGCCACGTTGACCTCGAGCAGGATCCGCGTGGCGGGCGTGTGATGGAGCGCGAGCTGCTTGAGCGCGGACTCGCTGGCGACCGAGTGGATCAGGGTCGCGTACGGCACGATCTGCTTGACCTTGCGGGACTGCAGCTGGCCGATGAAGTGCCACTCGAACTCGGGGTGCGCGCCGGCCTTGGTCTCGAGCTCCTGCGCGCGGTTCTCACCGACCAGCGTGACGCCGGCCTCGCGCAGCGCGCCGAGCTCCTCGGCCTCGACGTACTTGACGGCGGCGAGCACGCGCACGGTGTCCGGTTCGCGCCCGGTGTCGGCGATCGTGGCGCGGATGCGCTCGAGGTTCGCGCGGACGCGCTCGGGGTCGAGGCCGATGAACATTCTGCGGGGTGGCACGCCCCGAGCTTAGGCCACGCACGTTCGTCGTCCGCGGGCCGCTCGGCGTCACCGACGCCGGCGCGCAGCACCACCCGCGCTCGTCATCCGCGGGCCGCGTGGCTGCGCCGGCGAACAGCGCCGGGAAGGGGAGCGCGGCTCCCGGCCGCCGCCGTCGTCCGCGGGCCGCTCGGCGTCACCCGCGCCGGCACGCGGCGCCACCCGCGCTCGTCATCCGCCAGCCGCGTGGCTGCGCCGGCGAACAGCGCCGGTAAGGGGAGCGCGGCTCCCGGCCGCGGTCGTCGTCCGTGCGTTCGCGTGGTCGCGCCGGCCCGGGGGGTGCCGCAATCTGCTGTCGCCTGAGGCCAAGTGGAGCGCCGCACCCCCTCCCGCGCGGCGCAGCGCGGCGCGGCGCCGCGAAAGGTGCGATATCCGCCGTATGCGCCAGAAAGTGACCGCTCGCGGCGCCGTGCGAGCGGCAACGCGCCAAGAAACCGCCCGGCCAGGCCGCCGCGCTCGATCCCGCGCTCCCCTCACCCGCGCCGTTCGCCGGCGCAGCCACGCCGCCCGCGGACGACCGCATCATTCCCCAAGGGCCACCGCCAGCTGCGCCGCCCGGTCGACCGCGCGGCCTGAGAGCATCGCCACCGTCGCCCGCGCCAGCGCCTCCCCCACTTCCGGCCCGCGGAGCCCCGCAGCCACGAGGTCGTCGCCCGAGATCGCCAGCCGCCGGTGCCGGACGACGTCCAGCCAGCGCACCGCGCCCGGCTCACCCGCCGCCGCCAGCAACTGCACGGTCTCGATCCGCTCGCGCCGCAACGCCCGCCACAGCGCCGCGTCGTCGCCGTCCAGCCGCCCGCGCAGCCGCGTGAAGCCGGCCACGGCGTCGGCGATCACGTCCCGCTCACGCGCCGGGAAGCCCAGCGCGTCCAGCCGCGCGGGCAACCCGGCCGCCGGAATCGCCACGCAGCACGCCGCCAGCGCCAGCAGCCCCGTCGGCGCCCGCTCGGCCAGCCACCCGGCCGAGAAGCCCGCGCCGAGCAGCGCCTCCCCCATCCCGTACGCGTCGAGCAGCCGCAGCGCCGCGCGCGGCTCGCGCAGCGCCAGCCGCAGCTCCGCGCCCAGGCGGTCTCCCGTCACGGTCGCGAACGCGCTCACCGAGATCAGCGCCGCCGTCTCCGGCGCCGCCGAGAACCCCAGCCGGGCCGCGTAGCGCACCAGCCGCAGCATCCGCGTCGGATCGTCCACGAACGACCGTGGATGCAGGACGCGCAGCACCCCCGCGTCGAGGTCCTCCCGCGCTCCCGGCCAGACCGTCAGCGCCCCGTCGGCCAACCGCACCGCCATCGCGTTCACCGTGAAGTCCCGCCGCGCGAGG
>Ga0182736_1001951_pt1 | contig 17485 bp, 13 predicted proteins | sample eDN5th30CKraftBY_FD_128882 | JGI IMG/M metagenome (GOLD analysis project Ga0182736, IMG submission 128882) | Enriched backyard soil microbial communities from Emeryville, California, USA - eDNA 5th pass 30_C Kraft BY (version 2) (version 2) | ecosystem: Environmental > Terrestrial > Soil >... | reverse complement strand
TCGACGTCGCCCAGCACCTCGGAGCTGGCCACCGCTCGGGCGAGGGCGGTGAAGCTCGCCCGGTGGTCGGCCATGTAGGCCATGCCGGTCACGAACCCCTCGGCGGGATCGTCCGCCTCGGCGATGGCGTCCGCGTAGCGGGCGGCGGTGCGCTTCACGACCTCGGCCAGGAGCTTGTCCTTGGTCTCGAAGTGGCGGTGCACGACCGAGTGCTGGACGCCGGCTCGCTCGGCGACGTCGCGGACCGACACCTCGGAGGGCATCCGCTCCGCGAGCAGCTCGTCGGCGGCCTGGAGGATCTCCTCGCGGACCACCTCGCCCTTGCGGTACGGACCTCGCGTCGCCACCGGCACCAACCTCCACGTCGTTGTGACCGTGAGGTTACAAACCCCGTCGCCCCAGGCACCCGGCCTGCGGGGTGTCAGGGCGTGGCGCGGAAGGTCACCGACCGCAGCTCGACCGGTCGGCCGCCGGCCTCCACGGCGACCTCCACCCGCGTGGGCTCGTCGAGGTCCAGGCGCGTGCCGCCCGACAGGAGCCGGCCCGTGGCCGCGTCGCGGACCGTGGCGGCGGCTGGCCCCGATGCGCCGAGGTCGATCGTCCACCGGCCGGCCGGGAGGTCGACGGTGGTGGTCGCCTGCCCGCCGGTCGGGACGACGGCGACGACGTCGTCGCCCCGCACCGCGACCACCGTGGACCCGTCGGCGACGCACCGGCCCTCGACCACGCACGGCGGCGGCTCGTCCTCGGCGACGGCCCGACCGAACACGAGGCCGGGCACGACGAGGCCGTCCGCCACCGGTCGGATCCCGATGCGCGGGCTCGCGGTCCGGACCCAGATCAGCGAGGCGTGCGTGGTGCCGTCGGCTCCCTCGGCGACGAACGGGACCAGCCGGTAGCCGGTCCGGAAGCCGGCGAGGTCCTCCATGCTGCGATCGGCGTCGTAGCACCCGTGGGCCGACCCGAACGGTCCGCAGAAGCTCACCAGGTCGGGCCGGCGGCCCAGGGCGTAGCGGCCGTCGCCGAGCTCGTGGCCGAGCGCTCCGCTGCCGATGTCGGCGGGTCGGTGGTGGGCGAGGTACCGGTCCGTCAGCCCGAGGAGGTCGAGCGCGGGGAGCTCGCTGAAGTAGGGCAGGCATCCGGCCGCGGTCACCGCGAAGAGGGGCTGCTCGTCCTCGAAGCCCTCCCGGAGCGGGTCGGCGATGACCTTGCAGTCCCACTCCCACCGCTCGCGCTCGGCGCGCCGGATGTCGTTGTCGAGCACGAGCTGGCCGAGGCCCAGCACCACGAGGGAGGCGAGGGCGAGGGGCCAGGCGGCGCGTCGAACCCGGCCCTGCGGGTGGTGCTGCATCCACCGCCACCACTCGCCGGCCAGGAAGGCCAGCAAGAGCGCGGTCACCGCCAGGTGCCGTCGGCCCGGGAAGGTGTCGCCGCCCACCACCACGACGTACGCGGTCCACACCGCGAGCGACAGCACCAGGGCCAGGATCCGGCGCCGCACGGCCGGGGTGCGCCGGAGTGCGACGGCCGCAGCGAGCGCCGGCAGCCACAGCCCGACGAGCGGGACGAGCCCCGTCGCCGTGTAGCGCGCCCCGGACCGGATCCGAGTCGAGGTCGCGGCGAGCTTGGCGTAGGCGGTGTTGGGCAGCCAGTCGTCGTAGTACGCCAGGCGGAAGGCCAGCTGGGCGAGCAGGAGCGCCACGGGCACGGCGACGAGCAGCAAGGCGAGCCGCCAGCCGTCGGACCGGAACCGCCGCACGAGGACGACCGAGACCGCGGCGGCGCCGACGAACAGGACCCCGTCGGGCCGGCTCAGTGCGACCAGTCCGTACAGCGTGCCGGTCACGAGCACCGAGCCGGTGGCCGGACGAGGCTGGTCGAGGAGGCCGAGGAGGCGCACCGTCGCCAGCGCCAGCAGCCCGACGAGCAGCGGCTGCTCGAGGCCGCCGACGGACCACACCGCGAAGGAGCCGGTGAGGGCGAGGGCCAGGCTCGACGCCGTCGCCGCGAGGGCGTCGCCCCGGCGCGCCGGTCGGAACCACCACGCGACCGCGCTGATCGCGGTGGCGAAGCCGACGAAGCCGAGGATCCGCGCCGCGGCGATCAGGTCGATCCCCAGCCACCCGAGGAGTGCGGTGGCGAGCACCCACGTGGGGTTGGAGTAGCCCTCGACCCGCGGCCCGTCGGTCCAGGTGAGCCCGTCGCCGGCCAGGAGCCGCTGGCTGTAGCGCAGCGAGATCAGCGCGTCGTCGGCGAGGAAGGGGAGGTGGTGCCCGGCGTGCAGGGCGAGCACGGCGATCGCACCCGCCGCGATGGCCCAGACCGGCACGGCCGGCTTCGGCGCCGAGGACGTGGCGCGCTCCGTCGCCCCGGGCTCGTCGGCCCGGCCCGTCGGCTCGACCGGCTCGGGCCGGACCGCCGCACGTTGCGCTGCCGCGGGTCGACCCGCTCCCATCCCCGATGCCCTCCCCCGGCTCGGCCGCGAACGCTACCCGGCCCGGGGTGGTCCCGGAGCGCCGCTGGAGGAGCCGTGTAGGGTCGGCCGCGCCGCCGGGCGGAGGGCCTGGTGGGAGGGGTGATCCGCTGGTCACCCCGACGTGATCGGGAGGGGTCCGTCATGCAGAGGTCTCGTCGCATCCGTGCCGTCGTCGCGGTGGTCGCCGTCGGCGTGACGCTCCTGGCGTCGCCGACCGAGAGCCGCGCCCAGCCGGCGCCGACGCTCGGTGGCACGTCTGCTGGAGCGGACGCCATCACCGCGCGCTTCGACGGCACCAAGGCGCCGTCGGGGCCGGCCGAGGGGGCGACGCCGAACGCGGTCGGCGACGTGACCATCCAGGCCCAGGGCTGCACGCCCGACCCGGTGGCGTTCGGGGCCCAGACCACGTGCACCTACGCCGTGCAGAACCAGACCCAGACGGCCACCACCGTCGACCTCCAGGCCACCGGCGACGACGAGCTCGCCGTGGTGGGCGCCGACCAGGGCGCGGCCGTCACCGGCGGCACGGCCCGGGCCGAGGACGTGGCGCTGCCGCCCCGCACCTCCAGCCCGATCCAGATCAACCCGGGCAGCACCTTCGCCGGGTACTACGCCCTCGAGACCATCCCGATCAACCCGCAGACCATCAGCGACGACCAGATCCTCAACTACACGGTGCAGCCCTTCCGCTGGAACGGCGCCACGTACACGAGCCTCGGCGTGTCGGCGAACGGGTACGTCGTGGTCGGTGGCGCCGACACCTCGAAGGACGCGACCGCCGCGCCGCAGGACGTGCCCGACGCGGGTCGTCCCAACAACGTGCTCGCCCCGTTCTGGACCGACCTCACGCCGGCCGGCGGCGGATCGCTGCGGGTCGCCACGGTGGCCAACACCGCGCAGCCGCCGTGCGAGCGGGCCTACTGGTTCGTGGCCCAGTGGGACATGTTCGAGTTCGGGACCACGACCAACCGCAAGGCGCAGATCTGGATCCAGGCCGACGACCCCGAGTGCGCCACGGACCCGGTGCCGCCCGAGACCATCTACTTCACGTACGACTTCTCGACGATGACGGCAGCGCCGGCGCGGCCGTTCCGCATCGCGGCCGAGAACTCGGCCGGAACCGTCGGCGGCATGCGTCCGGCCGGTCAGCTGCCCACGAGCCACTACGTGGTCACCAGCTCCGGGTCGCCGCAGCCGGCGCCGATCGTGACCTGGAAGGTCACCGGCGAGGGCCGCAAGGGCGGCACCGGCACGATCGCCTCGACGGTCGAGTCCAGCCTCATCCCCGGCAGCAGCACCGTCTTCACCGACGTGACCGTCTCGCCCCAGGCGCTCCCCGCCATCACCGACCAGCCCGACGACGCCACCGTCACGGCGGGCCAGCAGGCGGTGTTCAGCGCGGCGGCCACCGGCGCGGCCTCGGTCCGCTGGCAGGTGTCGACCGACGGCGGCGGCAGCTTCGACGACGTCCCGGGCGCGACCTCCACCACCCTGGCGTTCACCGCCCACGGCGCCGATGACGGCAACCAGTACCGGGCGGTGTTCGCCAACAGCAGCGGCGGCGAGACCACGACCGACGCCGCTCAGCTCACCGTGGATCAGATCGCCACCGTCACCTCGGTCTCGGCCAGCCCGGCGGCACCGAAGGTCGGCCAGGCGGTGAGCTTCACCGCCACCGTGGCGCCGTCCGGCGCCACCGGCACCGTGCAGTTCGCCGTCGACGGCACGCCGCTCGGATCCCCGGTCGCGGTGTCCGGGGGCTCGGCCACGAGCCCGTCCACCAGCTCGCTCGTCGCGGGCGACCACGCGGTCACCGCCACCTACTCGGGCGACGCGGACCACGCCGGCTCGGTCGGCAACGGCAGCGTCTCGGTCGGCAAGGTCGTCTCGACCACCGGCGTGACCGTCGACCCGGCGGCGCCGAAGGTGGGTGACGACGTGGGCTTCACCGCCACGGTCGCGCCGTCCGCGGCCACCGGCACCGTGCAGTTCACCGTCGACGGCACCCCGCTCGGCGGACCCGTCGCGGTGTCGGGCGGCACCGCCACCAGCACCGAGCTCGCCGGCCTGACCCGGGGCGGCCACGTCGTCGAAGCCGTCTACTCCGGTGACGCCACCTACGCCTCGTCCACCAGCGGCCCGGTCTCGTTCACCGTCACCCGTCGCGCCACCACCACGACGGTCTCCGTCGACCCGTCCTCGCCCGAGCGCGGCGAGGACGTCGAGTTCACCGCCGAGGTCGATCCGACCCCCGGTGGCGGCACCGTGCAGTTCCGCGTCGACGGCGCACCGTTCGGCAGCCCGGTCGCGGTCAGCGGCGGCTCCGCCACCAGCCCCTCGACCGACGACCTCACGGCCGGCGACCACACGGTCTCCGCCACCTACTCGGGCGACGACGAGCTGGCCCCGTCGACCTCCGCCACCGCCACCTTCACGGTGGCGAAGCGGGACTCGTCCACCACCGTGCTCGACGTCCGGCCCGACATCCTCTCGGCCGGCGAGGACGCCACGGTCGACCTCTCGGTCTCGCCGGCGCCGGCCGGCGGGACGGTCCAGCTCGCCCTCGACGGCGCCGACGTCGGCGGCCCGATCGCCCTCGACCGCGACGGCGAGGCCACCGCCACGCTGCCGGACCTGGCCGTGGGCGAGCGCACGCTGACCGCCACCTTCAGCGGCGACGACGACCTCCTGCCCTCGAGCGACACGGAGGACCTGACCGTCTACGAGCCGCGCGAGGCGTTCGTCCGCCGGGCCTACCCGCTCGTGCTCGGCCGCCCCGCCGATGCCGCCGGCGTCCTCCACCACGTCCGCAGCCTCGAAGGCGGCGCACCTCCGACGCTGATCACCCGGCGCCTCGCCACGTCGCCCGAGGGCCGGCGGCGCCTCGTGGAGCAGACCTTCCAGCGGGCCCTCGGCCGATCGGTCGACCCCGACGGGCGGGCGTTCTGGGTCCAGCGGCTCGAGTCCGGCCTCACCGCGGAGGACCTCCTGGCCAGCGTGCTCGCCTCGCCCGAGGCCTACCAGCGCAGCGGCAGCGACCCCGAGGGCATCGCCCTCGCGCTGTACCGCGTCCACCTGGCCCGCTCCGCCGATCCCGGCGGCCTGGCGCACTGGACCGCTCGGGTCGCGGCGGCGGACACGCGAGCCGGCCGCCAGCACACCGCCACCACCTTCGGCCGCGTGCCCGAGGCGACCCGTGTCGCGGTGGCGTCCGCGGTGGCCCAGGCCTGCGCCCCGTCCACCCCGCTCGGGAGCGTCCTCGACGCCAACTGGGTCGCGTCGGGCCGCAACCCCCTGGTCCTTCGCGGCGCCGCCCTCGCCCTCGCCTGCCCGCCCGACGGACTCACCCCCTGACGCGTCGGGGCCGAGGCCCTACCGGACGCGGCCGGCGAGCTCGGCGAGGGCGCGCTCGATGATGCGGTCGTGCCCGAACCGGGCGATCGGGCGGGCCCACCGCTCGAGCCGCTGCAGCCAGGGGTGGGCGGCGTGGAGGTCGGCCACCAGCACCAGATCGGTGCCGCGGCCCTGCGGCACGAGGTGGAGCACGGCGCGCCCGGCGACGTCGCCGTCGACGAGCGCGCCCACCCGCGCCTCGGCCACGACCTCCTGGAGGTCGACCGAGAACCGGACGGGGTAGCGCAGCGCCGACCTCACCGTGCACGTCCACCGCTCCCCGGTGGCGAGCGTGCGCCCGTCGAAGCGGCGGAGCCACGGCCACCACACGCGGTAGCGCTCGACCTGCTCCAGGGTGCGCCACACCGCCTCGGGCGTGGCGTCGACGTGCCGTCGGTGCTCCGAGTGCATCGCCGCCGGGCGGCGATCGGTCATCGGGGGCTCCGGCGGTGCCGTGACCGGCGGTCTACCGGGGGCAGAGCGCCCAGAGGTCCAGGTCGAGGAGCACGCCAGGGGCGTACTTCCCGTCCTCGCCCCGCAGGGTCATCGACTCGTCCCGGCCGCTGGTGGCGACCAGCCGGAGGCGCAGCGCCCCGACGCCCGGGGCCGACGTCTCGGCCTTGTCGAGCACCTCGGACCACGCGTACACGGTGGTCCCGGCGAAGGCCGGCGAGGTGTGGGCGCCGGCGTTGATCGCCGAGATCAGCTGGGCGTTGGCCAGCCCGTTGAACGACAGGGCCCGAGCCATCGAGATGACGTGGCCGCCGTAGATCAGGCGCTGGCCGTCGGGCCGGGCCTCGGTGTTGAAGTGGACCTTGGCCGTGTTCTGCCAGAGGCGCGTGGCCATCATGTGCTCGGCGTCGCTGAGGGTGACGCCGTCGACGTGGTCGATCTTCTCGCCCACCTCGTAGTCGTCGAACCGGTGCGGCTCGCCGGCGGCGGCGAAGTCGTACTCGGTGAAGTCGAGCCCGGCCGGGATGACCAGGTCCTCGGGGGCGACGACCTTGGCCAGCTCGGGCACGACCGGCTCGGGCGTGGGCGCCTCGACGTCGCGCTTGTGCACCATCACCCAGCGGGCCCAGTCGATGGCGACGTCGCCGTGCTGGTCGACCGCGGTGGAGCGCACGTAGACGACGCCGGTCTTGCCGTTCGAGTTCTCCTTGAGCCCGATGACCTCGGAGGACGTGCGGAGCGTGTCCCCGGGCACGAGCGGCCGGTGGAACCGGAGCTCGGCGTAGCCGAGGTTGGCCACGGCGTTGAGCGACACGTCCGGCACGGTCTTGCCGAACGCGATGTGGAAGCCGATCAGCTCCTCGACCGGCGCCGGGTCGAGCCCGCTGGCCGCCGCGAACGCCGCGGAGGACGGGATGGCGAAGCGGGTGGGGTAGAGCGCGCCGTAGACCGCCCGGTCGCCCTCGGTGATGGTGCGGGGCGTGGCGTGGGGGATCACCTGCCCCAGCTCGAAGTCCTCGAAGAAGTTGCCGGGGTTCGTCTTGCTCATCGTCATCCCATCGGGTCGCTCGGAACGGCTCCCGAAGCTACCGACCGCGCCGCCACATCCCCGAACCGCTGCGGCGCCCGTCGACGAGGCGATCGGGTCAGCGCGAGGGCCAGAGGTACCCCTGGCCCTGGTCGAACCCCATCTCCTTGGACCAGGCGAGGTCCTCGGGGGTCTCGATCATCTCGTACACCGTGGTGGCCTGGAGCGACCGGGCGAGCTCGACGACCCACCGGGCGAGGCGGTCGTCGCCCCCGACGGTGTGCCCGGTGACCTTGAGGATCTCGGGCCGCACGATGTCGACCATGGTGAGGTTCGCCCAGCCCTCGCCGAAGTCGTCGACCGCGAAGCGGACCCCCAGCTGGCGGAGCGCGGCGATCGGCGCCTCGACCGCCGCCCGCATGCCGATGGGCTCGTGCTCGGTGATCTCCAGCACGAGGCGCCGGCGCATCGCCTCGGGCAGCCGGGCGATGCAGGCGATGAGGATCGGGCGCCGCAGGTCGCTCGCCACCAGGTTGAGGTGGACGGCTGCGTCCGAGCCGTCCCAGGCGAAGGCGGTGGCGTCGCGCAGCACGAGCTCGGCGTCGAACCACCAGGCCGACGACGGGCCCCGGTGGTCCTCGACCAACCGGCCCGCCTCGGGTCGCGAGAGCACCTCGAAGCCGACGGCGAGGCCCGATCGCAGGTCGACGATCGGCTCCCGCTCGTAGCTGCGCCGGCCCGAGGCCACGGCCGCACCCGGGCGTCCAGAAGGTTCCACGGCGGGTCGGAACCCCGCCCAGCCCCGGTTCATGACGACGGCCCCGGCCGGAACCGCAGCGCGCGCCGCCGTGTCGGATGTCACATCAGACGTTTCGTCATTTCTTCCCGGACCCGGGGGTTTCGAACCTTCGTGCCCAAGAGGACCCTTCCCACCCAGACACGCGGTTGCGGAGCCGAGCCGTGACCGCCGTCGCCGTCTCACCGGCGGCGTCGCGCCCGGCGCGCCCGCTGCGCCTCGCCGCTGCGGGTGGTGCCGTCCTCCTCGCGGTCGCGCTCTTGGCCGCCGGCGCGGTCCAGCGGTGGGAGGCCAGCGCCGCCACCGCCCTCCTGCGGCTGGTCGGCGTCGACACCTGGTCCGAGGCTGCCGTCGTCCGCATCGTGGTCGACGGCCACCCGGAGGTCGGCGGCCTCCCCGCTGGCGGCTACGAGGCGGGCGGCTTCACCATCGCCCCCAGCTGCAGCGTGTCGCTCTTCCTGGCTCCCCTCCTCCTGGCCGCTGCCGCGCTCCTCGTCGGACGGCGGGCCCGCGGCGTCGACGTCGGGCGGGCCCTGCTGGTGGTCGCCCCGCTCGTCGTCGCCATCTCGCAGCTCCGGTACGTCGTCACCGGCCTGCTCATCCGCCACCAGGGCCAGGACCGCGGCTTCTCGCTCGCCCACGTCCTGATCGGCTCGGTCATCTCCACCGTCGGCCTCGCCGGCGGTCTCGTCCTCTTCCTCTGGCTCGTGCTCGGTTCGCCGCGCCGCCGGGGGAGCGGCTCCACCCCCCATCCCCGTCCCAACCACGCATGAGGAGCACTTCCACCATGTCCCCACGTACCTCCCGCCGGTCCCGGCGCGTCGTCGCCTCGCTCGCCGCGGCCGCTGCGGTCGTCGGCCTCGTCGGCACCTCGGCCTCGGCCGCGCCGGATCCCTGGGACGCGCCACCGCCTGGCGTGTCCCGGGCCATGGCCAACGGCCTCAACGTCCGCCTGCTCGGCTCCGACCAGCTGGTGCCGGACTCCATCGCGAGCAACGACGGCACCTACTGGCCCTACATCACCAGCACCGAGAACGCGATCACCCAGGACCTCCCGGACGCCATCTCGGTGGGCATCGTCGGCCAGAAGGCGTGGGCGTTCCCCACTCCCTCGGCATACCACCTGCCCGACCGTCCCCTGAACTCGCTGGTCTCGGCGGCCTGCTCGGGCCTCATCGCCGAGAACTCGATGATCGAGATCCAAGACACCGGTGACTGCGCGGCCACCACCGCGCCGTCCGACGGCATCCGCCTGGACCTCGGTGGCATCGGCCTGCGCGGCGGTGCCGCCTACTCGTGGTGCGCTGTCGACAGCGCGGGCTACTGGCGAGCCGACTCCACCTTCGCCCAGGTGCGCTTGGTCACCCCGGCCATCCCGCCGCTGATCCCCGAGGTCACGCTGCTCGACGTGCCGGTCGACCCGGCCCGCAACTTCGGACTCGACCTGGGCATCGCCCAGGTGAAGATGAACAAGACCACCATCGTGGGCGGCGCGCAGGACGGCAACGAGATCACCGACAGCAGCCTCCCGCTGCCGGCCGATGCCACCGGCATCATGGTCGAGGCGCTCGACGTCACCGTCGGCGGAGCGCTCGGCGTCGAGACCGGGTTCCGCATCGGCCAGTCGGTCTGCTACAAGTCGCCGGCCGCGCTCGTCGCCCCGGAGGATCCGGTCGTCCCGGCCGAAGGCGCCCCCGTCGCCGCCGCCACCCTCGTCGGCATGGCCGGCCTCGGCTTCGTCGGCTCCCGTCGTCGCAACCGGGCGACCGTCGCCGCCTGACCCGTCGGGACGGGTGGTGCCCGCCGGCCTCGCCGGCGGGCACCACCTCGTTCCCGTCCGAGCCGCGGGTCCCCGCCGCTCGACCGTTCGTGGCGCTCGTCGCCAGGAGGAAGTCCACCGATGTACCGAGCAGTCCGAACCGGCACCGGAACCGCCGTCGCCGGCGCTGGGATCACGACCACGCTCCCGATGACGGGTGCCGACCTCACCGCGCTCGTGGTGGTCGGCTTCCTGCTGGTCATCGCGGGCTTCGTCCTGATGCGGCTCCGCCTCCAAGGCACGGCAGCGGGCCGTTGACCGGGCGGCGCCGCCTCGGCTCCGGCGCCTGCGAGATCGACGCGGGCAGCCCACGGTGAACGGCCTCGGCCTGTACCCGGCCGTCAACACGCTCGCGTTCCTGCTGTGCGTGGTGTTCCTGGCCTACGTCGGCCTCATCATCGTCTCGTACCTGCAGTCCCGCGCCACCACCTCGGGCGACGGTGGTGCCTTCCGCTGGCACCTGCTCATGCCCTGCCTCGATGAGGAGGTCGTGGTGCGGCGGACCATCGAGCGGGCGCTGCGCGACCTCCCCGACGTCCACCTCTGGTGCATCGACGATGCGTCGAGCGACCGCACCCTCTCGATCCTCGACGCGGTCGCCGCCGTGCGCCCCGAGGTCCACGTGATCCCCCGCACCTTCCCGGCCGCGCAGCAGGGCAAGGGCGCCGCCCTGAACGCCGGCTGGCAGGCGGTGAACGACTGGGTCACCGCCAACGAGATCGACCCCGAGCACGTCATCGTCGGCGTGATCGACGCCGACGGCCGCCTCGATCCCCGCTGCTTCGACGTGCTGGCCGGACCGGCGTTCTTCGGCGCCCCGGAGGTCGGCGCGGTGCAACTGGCCGTGCGCATCGACAACCGGACGCGCGGCTCCCTGCCGTCCCCGACGAACCCGCTGCGCCGGCTCCTGGTCGACCTCCAGGACGTCGAGTTCATGGGCCCGATCGCCGGGATGCAGCTGGTGCGCCGCCACACCGCCAGCGTCTCGATGGGCGGCAACGGGCAGTTCACGCGCTTGGTCGTCCTCAACGAGGTCGCCACCTGGGCCGGCACCCCCTGGCACGGCTCGCTCCTCGAGGACTTCGAGCTGGGCCTGCACGTCCTCATGGCCGGCCACCGCACCGCCTACTGCCACCACGCCGCGGTGCACCAGGAGGGGCTCTCGTCGGTGCGGCTCCTCGTCCGCCAGCGCAGCCGGTGGGCCCAGGGCTCGATGCAGTGCGCCCAGTACCTGCGGCCGGTGATGGCCAGCACGAAGATCGGCCACGTCGGCGCGCTGGAGATCTGCTACTTCCTGGTCCTCCCGTGGATCCAGCTGGTGGGCACGGTCGTCTACGTCCTCGCCTACCTGATCCTCGGGTGGTACCTGCTGGCGGTCGGCGTCTCGCCGGGCACCTGGGTCGACTCGGGCCAGTGGGGCGTGCTGCCGCTGGTGATCCTCGGCGGCATCGGGCCCTTCTTCATCTGGGGTCCGCTGTACCGGTCCTGGGTCGACCCCGCCGTCACGCGGCGGCGAGCGTTCGTCCTGGGCGTCGCCAGCTGGCTCTACAGCAACCTCCACTTCGCCGCCACGTGGTGGGCGTTCCTCCGGGTGCTCGCGGACCGCGACGACTGGAAGAAGAGCCAGCGCGCCGTCCTCGGCGATGGCGAGCAGTTCCCGGTGGGTGCGCCGTGAGCCCGACGTCGCCCACGGTCCTCATCGTCGCCGGGACCCGCCCGGAGGCGATCAAGGTCGCGCCGGTCGTCCACCAGCTGCGCTCACCGGGCTCGCCGCTCGGCGCGCACCTGCTCGCCACCGGCCAGCACCCGGACCTGGCCGCCGAGGCCCTGGCCGATCTGGACCTCGTCGCCGACACCACCCTCGCGCTCCACCCATCGGACCGGTCCTCGCAGGCTGCGCTCCTCGCGGCGCTGCTGCCGGCGTTGTCGGCCCAGATCGAGGCCCGGCGCCCGGCGGCGGTGCTGGTCCAGGGCGACACCGCCAGCGCGTTCGCCGGCGGGCTGGCCGCGCTGTGGGCCCAGGTCCCGCTGGTGCACCTCGAAGCGGGGCTCCGCAGCGGCGACCTCGCCCACCCGTTCCCGGAGGAGGCGTACCGCCGCCAGCTCGGCGCCATCGCCTCCCTCCACCTGGCGCCCACGCCGCGGGCGGTCGCCAACCTGCGGGCCGAGGCGGTCGCCGCCGACGCCATCGCGCTCACCGGCAACACCGTCGTCGACGCGGCGCGGATGGTCGCGGCCAACCAGCCCGGTCCCGGCCTGGCACCCACGCCGGGTCGGCGCCGGGTGCTGCTCACCACCCACCGGCGCGAGAGCTGGGGCCAGCCCCTCCACGATGTCCTCGACGCGGCCGCCGAGCTGGTCGCCACCGTGCCCGACGTCGAGCTGCTCGTCCCCGTGCACCCCAACCCGAACGTGGGCCGGGAGGTCCGGAACCGCCTCGGCGGCGTCGAACGGGTCGTGCTCACCGAGCCGCTGAGCTACCGCGACCTCGTCGCCGTCTTGGCCACCGCCACCCTGGTCCTCACCGACTCGGGCGGCATCCAGGAGGAGGCTCCTTCCTTCGGCGTGCCCGTGCTCGTCCTGCGCGAGGTCACCGAACGGCCCGAGGCGGTCGAGGCCGGGTGCGCCCGCCTCGTGGGCACCGACCGCGCCCGGGTGCTGGCCGAGGCCCGGACCCTCCTCACCGATCCGGTCGCCTGGCAGGCGATGGCGCGCGTGGCGAACCCGTTCGGCGACGGCCGCGCCGCGGAGCGGTCGGTCGGCGCGATGGCCGCGCTGCTGCTCGGCCACCCGGCCCCGGAGCCGTGGGCGAGCCGACCCCTCGTCCGCGCCGCGGGCGGTCCAGGGTGAGCGGGGACCGGCGAGCGGGGCGGGGCCGCACGGTCGGGCTGGTCGTCCTCGGCATCGTCCTTGCGGTGCTGGCCGTGGCGCCCGGGCTCGTCGGCGGCGACCCGGAACCCGGGGTGGGGATGGAGGACCAAGGCGTGGGCACCTGCCACGACTACCCCACGGTCGAGGAGTACTACTCGCCCAGCGACACCCGGCCACCGGTGCCGTGCACCGAGCCCCACCTGGCCGAGACGATCGCGGTGCGCGAGCTCCCGGCCGACGTGGCGTCCCGCGACCAGCGGCCCTCGCTCGAGGCGATGCAGCGCCTCGGCCCGAGCCTCGACTGCAGCTACGCCGACGTCGTGGCGTACCTGGGGTCGGACGACGAGAACCCGCACTGGTTCGTCACCACGCAGGTCCGTTTCCCCACCGAGCAGGAGTGGGCCGACGGCGAGCGGCGGTTCCGGTGCGACGCCTTCACCGCGGTCACCACCGGGATCGACCGGCCGATCCGGCGGGGGAGCCTCCGCGACGTGATGGAACGGCCCGAGAGCGCAGCGGTGCGGCCGTGCCTCGCCGGCCCGGAGATCGTCCCGTGCAGCCGGCCGCACGACAGCGAGGTGGTGGGCGGCGAAGCTCCACCCGCTGGCCCGGAGCGCACGCGCTTCGCCGAGCGGGTCTGCCCGGAGGCGGTCGCGGCCTTCCTGGGCGACGAGGGCGAGGACCTCGTCGCCGCCGTCCACGACACCGCGGGCGGCCGGGCGTTCTGCGTCGCCACCATCCGGTCCGGCGATCCCCTCCTCGAGGGGACCCATGCCGTCCAAGCCGGCGGAGCCTCCTCGTGATCGGCTCGCACCGTCGCTACGCCGTCGCGCTCGGTCTCGTGGTGCTGCTGGTGGCGCTGGCCCGGATGCTCGTCCCCGAGGCCATCGGCCTGTCGGACCAGGGCGATGCCCACCGGCTCACGTGCCAGCTCGGCCTCGAGGTCGACGTCGCCTGGCGGGACCGGATCACGCCCGAGGTGTCGTCCACCGCCTACGTGCCCTTCCAGTGGGAGCGCCACACCTGGTACGGCGAGACCTGCGGCGCGAACGGCACCGGGCAGCCCTACCGGTCGAGCCAGATCACCCTGCTGCGCGCCGCGCAGCTCGTCACGCCCGTGCTCGGCTTCGACGCCGCCCTGGACCTGCGCGCCCTGGCGGTCGTGTGCTCGGTGCTGCTCGCCGGGTTGGCGTCGCTCCTGTACCTCGCGCTGCCGGGCCGGCCCGCGCTGCGCATGGTCACGGTCGGTCTCGTCGTGCTCGCCCTGCTCGACCGCCGCGTGGCCGGCGTCTTCGCCTCCGGCTACAGCGAGCCGGCCGCGCTCCTCGGCCTGCTGGCGGTGGTCGTGGCCAGCCTGTTCGTGCTCCGCCGGCGCGTCGCCACGCTGCCGGGGCTTGTGGCCCTCGCCGGCACCGGCGCGTTCACGCTCACGTCGAAGTCGCAGATGGTGGGCGTGCTCCCCCTGATCGTGCTGGCGCTCGTCTGGCGTCCGAGCCGCGCGCCCGACCAGCCGTCCTGGCCGATCCGCTGGCAGCGGACGTGGTTCCTGGGCTGGGCGCGTGCGCGGGCTGCGGGCCTGGTGCTCTCGCTCGTGCTCGTGGTGCTCACCGCGTCCTACCTCGGGTCGCAGCCGCCTCGCTTCGAAGAGGTCAACCGGCACAACCAGCTGTTCCACACGCTCCTCGCGCTGGACGACCAACCCGAGGAGGACCTGGCGTGGTTCGGCCTCGACCCGGCCCTGGCCCCGCTGTCAGGCACCAACATCACCGGCAACGCCGAGCTCGTCGGCTCCCCGGCGTACGAGCCGGTGGCCGACATCGACCAGGGCGACATCCTGCGCTTCTACGCCGCCCATCCCGGCCGGCTCGCGCTGCTGGCCCGCCGCGGCCTCGATGCAGCGGCGGCATCGGACCCCAGCGCCTACCTCGCCTCCTACGGCCGGGACTCGGGGGAACCGCCCCACACGTTCGAGAACCGCATCTGGCTGTGGTCCGCGCTGTTCGAGATCGCCGATGCCGTGCCGGCCGTCCTCCTGGTGGTCGTGTTCGGTTCGCTCTTCGTGACCGTCCAGGTGGTGCGCAGGACCGACGACCCCGAGGTCGAGGGCCCGGCGCTCGTCGCGGCCGGGGTGGCCCTGTCGGCGGTCCTGTCCTTCTGGGTGGCGGTCCTCGGTGACGGCACGGTCGAGCTGGCCCGCCACCTCATCATCGCCGACGTCCTCGTCGCCTGGTGCGTGCCCTTCGCCATCGCCGCCCGGTTCGGCGCTCGCCGCCCGCGGCCCGAGCTGGCGCTCCCGCCCGACGTCGCCACCAAGGTCCGGGTGGACCCGGCAGCATCCGCTCCTCCTGCCGACGATCCCGTCACGGTCGCCCCCGTCACCGTGGGCGCGGCGGCCCGGTACAACGCCGGGGACGCCGCCGAGCCGGTCCCGGGCGCGGCCTCCTTCGACGAGCTGTTCGAGCGCTTCGTGGCCAACGACCCCGACGGTCCCGAGCCCGGCCGCGGGTGGAAGGTGCGTCGGTGGCGACGCACCCCGCCAGACCCGGCGGGTGACCTCGAGGCCGCCGTGGCGGACCCGCCCCCGCGGCCGAGCCCCCCGGTGGCCGCGGACGCGCCCCGCCCGCCCCGCCCGCCCCTGCCGTCCCGCACGCCGCGGCGGCTGGCGGCCGACGTCGCGCCGTCGTCGGCGGCAGCCGAGCCGGTTGCGCCCGAGCACGACCCGAGCGAGGAGCCATCGGCGACGGACGGCGATGCCGACCACGACTGGTTGCAGCTCAGCCCCGACGACTTCCTCGCCGCCCTCCGCACCCGTTCGACCCCATCCCCCCACCCAACCGACGACCCGGGAGGTCCTCACCCATGAAGCGAACCGCGCTCGAGATCACCAGCCACTCGTTCCCGGTCGTGCGGCGCGGCTTCGACCCCGACGCCGTGCGCGCCTACCTGGCGATGCTCGCGGAGGAGGCCGAGGCCGCCGGTCCGCCCGCCGACGAAGACGGCGCCGCCTCGCCGTCAGCCGAGGCGCTGGCGCAGGTCCGGGCCGAAGCCGAGGCCGAGTCGACGGCGCGGGTCGAGGCGGCCGAGGCCGCGGCGCGCCAGGCCCAGGCGCGCATCGACGAGCTGGAGCGGGCGCTCGGGGCGGCGACGTTCGACCGCAGCGAAGACGATCACCGCACGCGCTGGCAGGACACCGGAGAAGCGGTCCGCCGGGTGCTCGAAGCCGCCGACGCCGAGGCCCGTGGCCTGGTCGAGGGGGCCGAGGCCCTGGCGATCGAGATCCGCCAGCAGGTCGAGGCCGAGGTCTCGACGGTGCGGGCGGAGGCGGCCCGCGACGCCGAGTCGGTGCGGGCCCAGGCCCGGTCCGAGGCGGTGGCCCTGGTGGCCGAGGCCGAGGTCGAGCGCCACGGCGCGAAGGTCGCGGCCGACGAGGCCCGGGCCGAAGGCGAGCGGCTCGAAGCCGAGCGCACCGTTCGGATGGCCGCAGCCGTGGCCGAGGCGAAGGCCGGCGTGCGCACCCACATCGACGACGAGCTGGCGTCGGCCGGCGAGCGCATCGAGGCGCTCCGGGCCCAAGAGGCCGAGGTGTCCACCCGCCTCCAGCTGGTGCGGGACCTCGTGGCCGAGTCGCTCGGCGCCGCCGGTGCGGGGCGTCGGCCCGACGAGGCCCTGTCGCCGGCGACGATCCTCGAGGCCGTCGGCGAGGGGACCGACCTGCTCGCGCCCACCACCTTCGCCGGCCTGCGGACATCGCCTGATGGCCCGACCGACGAGGACGGGGGCGGGGGCACCGCGGCCGTCGGCGACCCCGATGCCCCCGGCGCACCCCGGGACCGGAGGTTCCGGCTGGCGTGAGGGGAGCCCCGGCCCCCGCTGGCTCAGGCGGTGCGGCGCTCCCGCAGGACCAGGTGCCAGAGCAGGAGCGTGCCGACGAGGCCGGACACCAGGACGGTGGGGTGGGGGCTCGACCAGGCCTTGATCGAGGCGGACAGCAGGGCGGCGACCACGAGCATCGACGCCGTGCCCCAGCGCCAGGTGCTGGGACCGGCGAGGAGCTGGCGCTGCTCGATCGGGGCGACCCGGCGCACGATCGGCACGAGCACCAGGAGGTTGGCGGCCAGGAACGGGAGCTTCGTCCACCACCACGCCCCGGTGCCGGCCTCGACCTCGGGGAGCAGCCCGGCGAGGTAGGCCGCCCCGATGACCAGCATCCCGGCCGTCATGTGCCAGAGGTAGACGGACATGGCGACGGCGTTGGCGGCGATGGTCACCTGCCAGGCCCGGGCCGACCGGGTGAGCCAACGGTTCACGGCGGGGGCGAGGGCGGCGGCCGTCGCGGAGTAGGCGAAGCCGAACAGGAGGAGCGCGGTCGACGGCGGGTGGGTGGGGCTGTGCTCGAGGCCGCCGTGGTGGAGCATCACCGCCGGCCACGGCCCGAGGTTGACCGCGGCGATGGCGAGGACCCAGAAGGCGGCGGCGAGGGCCACCAGCTTGCGGCCGGTGGGCAGCAGGCCGTCCTGCCAGGCGAACCCCGCCACCTGGAAGCCGAGCCAGCCGATCACCCAGTTCAGTTGCGGCACCATGGGCACGTCGGCGAACCGGGCGGCCTCGGCGATGGCGAACAGGCCGAGCAGCCCGGCCGAGAAGGCCACC
>Ga0182736_1001950_pt1 | contig 17492 bp, 17 predicted proteins | sample eDN5th30CKraftBY_FD_128882 | JGI IMG/M metagenome (GOLD analysis project Ga0182736, IMG submission 128882) | Enriched backyard soil microbial communities from Emeryville, California, USA - eDNA 5th pass 30_C Kraft BY (version 2) (version 2) | ecosystem: Environmental > Terrestrial > Soil >... | reverse complement strand
CTATGATGGCAGTCAACCTCGGCACCCGGGGTCCCGACGATGCCCGCCGCCTGCTGGAGTACTGCAACTTCCCTGGTGGGACGGAGCTGTCGGACCTGCGCCGCGCTCATGGTTGGGAGAAGCCGCATAACGTGAAGTTCTGGTGCCTGGGCAATGAGATGGATGGCCCATGGCAGATGGAGACCAAGACCGCTTGGGAATACGGGCGGATTGCCGCCGAGGCCGCAAAGCTTATGAAGTGGATCGATCCGACCATCGAACTCGCGGCCTGCGGTTCCTCCTCGCGCAACATGCCGACCTTTGGCACTTGGGAAGACACGGTGCTTGAGCACTCCTTCGATCACGTCGAGTACATCTCTCTGCATACCTACCTGAACAACTATGCGGACGACACGCCCGCCTTCCTCGCAAGCCCGGACCTGATGGACAGCTTCATCGAAGAAGTTGTTGCCATTGCCGACGCGGTCGCCGCCCGCCGTCGTTCATCCAAGCGGATCATGTTGAGCTTCGACGAATGGAACGTCTGGTACAGGACGCGGCGCAAGAACGAGGGCCGGGTGAAGCTCGGTTGGCCCGTCGCGCCCCAGATCCTTGAGGAGATCTACAACATGCAGGACGCGCTCGCCTTCGGGGGCGCCTGCATCTCTCTGCTCAACCATGCGGATCGGGTGAAATCGGCCTGCCTGGCGCAGCTGGTGAACGCCATCGCGCCCATCATGACCGAGACCGGCGGACCTGCCTGGCGGCAGACAATCTTCTATCCCTTCAAGGACATGAGCACTCTCGGCCGCGGTACGGTGCTGCAAACGAAGGTGGACTCACCTACCTACGAGACGACCTATTATGATCCGCGCGGTACATCCGACCTGCGGTTCCCGCTCTCGGAAGTGCCTTACCTTAAGCTGTCTGTGGTTCATAACCACGATGAGGACTGCATCACCATCTTCGCGCTCAACCGCAGCCTGGATGAGAGCCTGTCGATGGAGGCCGTCGTGCGCGGCTTCGAGAGCCTTACTGTCAAGGAGGCGCACCAGCTGCGCAATGACGATCTGATGGCCGCCAACACGCGAGATGCACCTGATGCGATCAAGCCGACCTCTCTGGAGGGTGTCGAGATTTGGGGTGAGAAGGTACAGGCCAAGCTCGCGCCGGCCTCGTGGAACGTGATCCGCTTGGCCGTTCAGAAACAGTAAGCCTCTAGACTGGGCCAGAGCAGAATGGCTTGAGGAACCGAGCTTGCGCCTTTGGCGGTCAGGAAGGATTTGATCCTTCCTGACAATTTGTTGTTGTCAAAGGCTTAGTTTGAGGCGGAAGAAAGGTTTGCGCTTGGAGCCTTGCACGTAAACGCGGCGAGAGAGCATGAGATTTTATGGGACGACCGGTGGAGGGGTCCTCCAGAAGGCTGACCTGTCGCCCGATCGCTCAGCCGATCAGCCTTCCGTCGTTGGGTGGCATCGTGCCGCGAGGGCAGGGGAGGCACTTGCCGAAACGGTCCATGCCGGTATCCGACAGACCGAGGCGGTTATTTTCTCCTTCCCGTTTCCTTTCGCTGATCGCCCCAAGCTGGAGACCAGCCACATGTTGCCGCAATTTTCTGCAAATGGCAGTCTCGACCCGTTACACGCCCCATAAGAGCCCTTTGCGCCCAACAACCGAAAGCCGCCGATGATCTCCATGCCCGGATGGTCGCATCTGCCTGTCTTGGCTCTCATGGCCGCTGTCCTGATCGGACAGGGCGCAGAGGCTGCGCCCGCATATCCGAAGCACGAAACGCCCATCCCGCCGGCAACGATGGCCCTGATGAAAGGGAACAACACCGCTCCCGCAGAACCGCTGCTGATCCGCATCTACAAGAAGGAGGCCGAGCTCGAGGTCTGGAAGCGCAGCTCAAGCGGGCGCTATCTTCACCTCAAGACATTTCCCATCTGCCGCTGGTCAGGCCAGCTCGGTCCCAAGCAGAAGGAGGGCGATCGGCAGGCCCCGGAAGGGTTCTATGCCGTCACCCCCTCGCATATGAACCCGAAGTCCAAGCACTATCTGTCTTTCGATACCGGGTTTCCCAATGCCTACGATCGGGCGCATGGGGCCACCGGGTCCGCCCTGATGGTTCACGGAACCTGCTCCTCCGCCGGCTGCTATGCCATGACGGACGCAGCAATGGCAGAGATCTACGCTCTCATGCGGGAGGCGTTCCGGGGCGGCCAGAAGGCCGTCCAGCTGCAAGCCTATCCGTTTCGCATGACGGCGGAGAACATGGTCAGGCATCGCCTGGATCCGAACATCGCATTCTGGCGCCAACTCAAGGAGGGCTCCGATCGCTTCGAGGCCACCCGGGACGAACTCGGCGTGACCGTTTCGGCGGGGCGATACACCTTCCGACCGGCCAAAAGCCCGGACACGGAAGCAGAGGTACTGGCCTACCGGGCCATGGAAGACGACCACATGGCAGTGCTGCTGGAGGAGGGCAGGGCGGCCATCCGGACCACCTATGCCGATGGCGGGCAGCACCCATCCTTCACCGCTCTCTGGCGCCGTGGCATCTCCCTGGGCGAGGTCAGCCGGCCCGAGGCTCTGGCCTATGCCGGCCTCGAGCGGATGATTGCGCCCGCGCGCGCAATGCGGCCGGCGTGTCCCGGATCCGGTCCCTGCACCCCATCATCCGCTGCCGCAAAGGCGGTCTCGTCTCCAGCCATGGAAGAACGGCTCGTCGCCATCGCACCGCAGGACGGCCCGTCCATGTGGTTGAAGGAGCTGCCGTCCCTGTTGACGTCGGCTCCCGTCGGTGACGCCGCCATGCGCTTCCTCCATGCCCCGCCGATGATCCGGGGAGCACGGGCGATCGTGCCCGCGCGTTTGGCAACCAAAACTTGAAGGAGGGAGCGTGCTGGCGCCGGCGATGGGGAGGCTGACGATGCCCTTCTGCCAAACCCGGGTGGACCTGAGGCCGATCCTGCCCCGGTGCAACTCTGCTCCAGCATTGTAGCGTCACACTCCGGGTCTTCGGGAGCCGGACGATCTACGCGTCGTCCGATCGTCTGACGCTGATCGGCATGCCTGTGGCTGGCATCGCACCCATCCTCCGGTTAGCATGGCCGCGACTCATCCAGGCAGGCGAGGGCGGTACGTATGGGGCACGACCATCACCACGATCATGACGACCACAGCCATCTGTCGCAGATCGAGCTGCGGGTGCGCGCTCTCGAGTCCATCCTGGTCGAGAAGGGCTATGTCGATCCAGCCGCCATTGATGCGCTGGTCGAGACCTATGAGGTCAAGGTCGGTCCCCGCAATGGGGCTAAGGTGGTGGCTAAAGCCTGGGCTGATCCAGCCTACCGGGAGTGGCTCCGGACGGATGCGACGGCTGCCATTGCCTCTCTCGGCTTCATCGGGCGCCAGGGCGAGCACATGGTGGCGGTCGAGAACACCCCAGATGAGCACAACATGGTCGTATGCACCCTGTGCTCCTGCTACCCGTGGCCCGTGCTTGGCCTGCCTCCGGTCTGGTACAAGTCTGCGCCCTACCGCTCCCGGGCTGTGCTCGACCCGCGTGCGGTTCTGGCCGAGTTCGGCGTGCATCTGCCCGAGACCACCCGCATCCGTGTCTGGGACTCGACCGCTGAAGTCAGGTATCTCGTGATCCCGATGCGCCCCGAGGGGACAGAGGGCATGAATGAGGAAGCACTGGCCGAACTTGTCACCCGCGACTCCATGATCGGCACCGGTCTCGCCCGGCAACCGGAGGCAGTGCGATGAATGGCGCCCAGGACCTCGGCGGCATGATGGGCTTCGGCTCGATCGCTATTGAGCACGACGAACCCTGGTTCCATGCCGAGTGGGAGCGGCGGGCGTTCGGCCTGACCCTGGCCATGGGGGCTACCGGCAGTTGGAACATCGACATGAGCCGCCACGCCCGCGAGTCCTTGCCGCCTGCCGAATATCTCACCTCGAGCTATTACGAGATCTGGACCAAGGGTGTCGAAAAGCTGGTTGTCGCAGCCGGGCTCGTCAGTGGCGAAGAGTTGAGGCTTGGCCAGTCCCTGGCGGAGCCAGCGCCGATCAAACGCGTAGTAAAGGCTGAAGAGGTGCCGGCCGTGCTGGCCCGCGGTGGTCCGGCCGAGCGCCCGATCGAGCAGCCGGCCCGCTTTGCGGTTGGTGACCGGGTCCGCACCCGCAACATGCATCCTCAGGGCCACACCCGCCTGCCGCGCTACGCTCGCGGCAAGACGGGCGTTGTCGAACTGGTGCATGGGGCTCACGTGTTCCCGGACGCGAACGCTCATGGACAAGGCGAGCAGCCGCAATGGCTCTACACCATCTGCTTCCCGGGCCGGGAGCTGTGGGGAGAGGAGGCGGACCCAACCGTCAGTGTCTCGATCGATGCCTGGGAGAGCTACCTTGAGCCGGCATGAAGATGTAGCGCGTGTGGCTGCGACGGTTGCGCCGATCCCCCGCGACGAGGATGGCGCGCCAGTCTTCCGCGAGCCGTGGGAGGCTCAAGCCTTCGCGATGACATTGGCTCTGTACGAGCGGGGTCTGTTTACCTGGACGGAGTGGGCCGCCGCGCTCTCGGGTGCGATCAAGCAGGCTCAGGCGTCCGGCGACTGCGACGATGGCTCGACCTATTATCAGCACTGGCTGGCCGCGATCGAGCAGTTGGTCAGCGCCAGGGGCATTGCAAGCGAACAGGCCCTGGCGGAACGACGGGACGCGTGGGACCGGGCGGCACACGCGACGCCCCATGGACAGCCGATTCTGCTCGCGAATGATCCCCTCCGGTAATCCGAGAGACACACCTGCGTGATGGCAATGACGCAGGGGCCGATGGGTGGTATCTTGGGGCGACACCCACGTCCGGAAGATGATCCCGCTCTATGCCGAGCGTCGAGTGATATCGTGCATCCAGCTTTACATCCTGACGCTTACTCTACCTGTGAGGTCATCGATCGCATTGGCATGCCATCGGCAGCCGGGATCTGGCCTGATGTGACTTCTAATCAGATTTCCGCATCTGCAGGCAAAGCGGACATTCAGATGTCAATGCTAGAGCCTCGGACCCAAAAGTGGACACCACTTTTGGGATTCATCCGATGCTCCTTCTCTTGGCTGGCGCATCGGATGAGGCGGAAAACCGGGTCCACTTTTCCGTCCGATGCGCTAGCCGTCACTCCTTGACCCGATGCGGACGTTCCTGTTCTCAAAGTCTGCTTGCGACCTCGCGCGCGACGGCAAGTGACGACGTCAGCCCAGGACTTTCGATCCCGAAGAGATTGACGAGGCCCGGGATGCCATGCACCTCCTCGCCGTGGATCTGGAAATCCGCAGCAGGCTCCCCGGATCTTGCCAGCTTGGGCCTGATGCCTGAGTAACCCGGAACCAGCGAGCCTTGGGGGAGGCTGGGCCAGTAGTGGCGGATCGCTTCCTCGAACTCCCACCGGCGATCCGGCCTAACATGATAATCGAGCGTATCGATCCATTCCGTGTCGGGTCCGAACCGGGCCTGTCCCGCCATGTCGAGAGTGAGATGGACGCCTAGGCCGTGAGCATGAGGAGCCGGATAGATGAGACGCGAGAAGGGGACCCGGCCCGGGAACATGAAGTAGCTGCCCTTGCAGTAACACGTCTCCGGAATACTTCCTGCTGACAGGCCCCCAATCGTCCGGGCGACGGTCGAGGCATGAAGGCCTGCGGCATTCACCAGAATCCGGCAGCCGACTTCGATGGGCTCATCACCACCGCATTGGACGAGGAATTCGCCTCCGGTCCGCTCGGCGCCGACAAACCGCGTGCGGAAGGCGAACAATGCACCAGCGTTCTCCGCGTCCCCCTGGAGGGCCAGCATGAAGGCGTGACTATCGACGATTCCCGTCGATGGTGACCACATGGCACCGATGGTCGTGAGAGCCGGTTCCATCGCATGGGCTTGGCTCGCGGTGATCATCTCCAGATCATCCGCGCCGTTGCAGCGTCCCTGTGCAGCCAAGGCCTCTACAGAAGCCAGCTCCTCTTGGCTGGATGCTGTCAGAATTTTTCCGCATCGGCGATGCGGAATGCCCCGCGCGGGGCAATAGGCATAGAGTGCATGCCGCCCCTCAATGCAGAGTCGCGCCTTCAGGCTTCCGGGCTCGTAATAGATGCCGGCATGGATCACTTCGCTGTTGCGCGAGGATGTCTCCGTGCCGATTCCCGTTGCTCTTTCCAGCACCAGGACCGAGTGGTGTTGCAAGGCAAGCTCGCGCGCGATCGCAAGTCCTACCACACCCGCGCCAATGACGATCGCATCAAAGTGGTCCATGAAAGCAGATCCGACCGGCCATTATTCTAGGAGGCGGGAGCCTCGCATACGAACCGTCCGCTCACCACGTCGAAGCCGGTGGCCGGCGGCGTCGTGACAGTGCAGGCCTCCGGCCGCGCCCGAGCGAGAAGGCGGCCGTGCCCGTCCGGTGCAAGCCGCTCACCTTCGCGGCAGATCACCGTGCCGCGCACCATCGTGAGCACCGGCAGGCCGGTCACTTCGCGCCCTTCGTAAGGTGTCCAGCCGAGGCCGTCGTGCAATGTCTCGGGATGGATCTTGAGCTGCTTGTTGGGATCCCACAGAACGAGATCGGCGTCAGCGCCCGGTGCGATGACGCCTTTGCGGCCCTCGAGACCATAGAGGCGAGCCGGCTCCGTCGCCGTGACCTCCACGAAGCGCTCGATTGACAGACGTCCGGTTCCGACGCCCTCGGAAAAAATGAGCGGAAGGCGCAGTTCAAGACCGGGCATGCCGTACTGAACCCGGTTGAAGGCCGTATCGGCACCATCCCTGAGCTTGCCGTCGGGGCCTTCCATGACGAAGGCGGAGTGGTCCGACGACAGGATCGAGAGCGTGCCGTCGGCGAGTCCGGACCAGAGCGCATCCTGGCTTGCCTTGTCGCGCAGAGGAGGGCTGCAGCAGAACTTGGCGGCCTCGAAGGAGGGACGCTCGAGCGCTTGGCGCGTCAGGACCAGATACTGAGGGCAGGTCTCCGCGTGGATGGGAAAGCCGCGCTTCCTGGCCCATCGAACCTGTTCCACCGCCTCCGCGCTCGACATATGGACCAGCACGATCGGGACATTGACGAGTTCCGCCAAGGAGACGGCGTGATGCACCGCGTCGCGCTCCGCCAGCATGGGCCGCGCATCGGCGAGGTGCCGGATTTCGCTGTAACCGGCTGACAGGAGCTTCTCAGTGAACCACGCGATCATGTCGTGGCTCTCCGCATGGATGAGCGGCATCGCTCCTTCGCGCCGGACCGCCGCCAGGACGTCGAGTGCTGCCCTGTCATCGAGCCGAAGGGCGTCGTAGGTGAGATAAATCTTCACCGATGTGAAGCCTTCGCCCACCAGCGAAGGCAAGTCGATGTCCAAAGTCTGCTCGGAGGCATCCGTTACGATCAGGTGGAAGCCGTAGTCGAGGACGGACTTGCCCTCCGCCCGAGCTTTGTAGTCATCGACGACCTTGCGCAGGCTCTGACCCCGATGCTGGGCTGCAAACGGAATGAGCGTGGTGGTCCCGCCGAAGGCCGCCGCGAGACTAGCGCTCGCGAAGTCGTCCGCCGTGCGGGCGCCGCTCGAGACCATCTGGTCGATGTGGCAATGCGCATCCACCCCGCCGGGAAGGACGAGAAGACCGCGCGCGTCGATCACGTCGCCTGCCGACGGGAGTGCCAGTCCCAGCGCTGCGATCCGGCCGTCGCGGATGCCGACCTCTGTTTCTACGACACCCTGTGGCGTCACGACCCGGCCGCCACGGACCACTGTGTCGAACGATTGCATGCTCATGGGAGCTGGATCTCCGCTATCAAGGGATCAGGCTGAATGCATCACGGTCTTGTTCTGCATCCGGGATACCAGGCGCACGAACGGCCAGAACATGAGGAAGTATACGATGGCTGCCGCCACGAGTGGCGTCGGGTTGTACAGGAGACCCTGCGCAATCTGCGCCGCGCGCAGCAATTCCTGCAGCGCCACCGCAGATGCGATGGACGTCTGCTTGAAGAGCTCCACCGTGTTGCTCACCAGATCGGGCAGCACGTTGCGGGTTCCCTGCGGGGCCACCACATAAGCCATGCTTTGGAACCAGGTGAGGCCCGTCGAGCGCGCAGCCTCCCGCTGTCCCTGCGGCACGGATTCGATACCGGCTCGGAAGATCTCGGCGAAATAGCTCGAACCGTTCAACGTCAGGGCCAGCACGGCCGCCGGAAATTCCCCAAGGCGGAGGCCGAGGAAGGGAAGCCCGAAGAAGATGAAGATCAGCAGGACGAGAGGTGGAATCGCGCGTAGCGTGTCGACATAGGCGACGAGCACCATGCGTAGCACTTTGCTGTGCAGGTCCTGCGCGACGGCGATGGCGAGGCCGATCGCGATCGAGAGCGGCACGGCGACCGCTGCGAGGGCCAGAGTCAGCCATAGTCCTTCCAAGAGGAGAGGCCAGACCTCCCGGAGGATGTCAAGATTGAAGAAGGTGTTGACGAGCTCGCTCATTAGGACCTCGGATGGGCGTAGGCCTGCTCGAGCCAGCGTGTGAAGCGAACGAAGGGCAGGAACAGAGCGAGGAAGAGAAGAGCGCCAACCGTCAGCGCCGTCGGATTGGCGACGTTCGACTGAATGCTCGACGTGACGTTCAGCAGTTCCGGAACTGCGACGACGGACCCGAGAGTGGTGCCTTTGCTGATGCCGATTGCTCGGTTGGTGAGTGGGGGAATGGAGATCCGCACCACTTGCGGCAAGATGATGTAGGCAAGCGTCTGCGTGAAGCTCAAACCTGTCGAACGACCCGCCTCCCATTGCCCTTTGTGGACTGCATTGATGCCGGCCCAGAAAATCTCCTCTGCGAAGGCGGACAGAACCACGGCGAGGGCGCACACCGTTGCGGTGAATGGGTCCAGGACCAGTCCGAAATATGGCAGGGCGAAGTAGGCGAGAACGATGAGCACAAGCTGCGGGATCGAGCGGAAGAAGTCGATGTAGAAGATGATCAGTGCATTGAGTGGCTTGATCCCGTAAAGCCGTATAATGGCGATCAGGAGCCCGAGCGGAATCCCGACCACGACCGTCAACACCGACATCTCAACCGTGATGAGGAACCCTCTCAGGATATCCGGCCAGTAGTCCGCCATCAGCGGGAAGTCGAAGAAGTATCGAACAATCTGATCCATAGGCCGCCGTCAGGACTTGGTACGCGTCACAAATTCGCGAATGCGGGGGTTCTGCGGGGAGACCAGGATCTCCTCAGGCGTCCCTTGAGCCAGAATCGTTCCCTTTTCCATGAACACGACCCGATCCGCCACTTCACGGGCGAATTGCATCTCGTGGGTGACCACGATCATGGTCATGCCCATGTCCTTGGTGCGAACCATCACATTCAGCACTTCGCCAACCAATTCCGGGTCGAGGGCGGAGGTCGGTTCGTCGAAGAGCATCACCTGGGGCTCAAGTGCCATGGCGCGGGCAATGCCGACCCGCTGCTGCTGGCCGCCGGAGAGCTGTGCTGGATAGGAATCCGCCTTATGGCCAAGGCCTACGAGTTCGAGATATTTAAGAGCCTTCTCACTTGCCTCGGCCTTGGACAGTCCTACGACCTTGCGCAGGGCAAGGGTCACGTTCCCGAGCGCTGTCTTGTGCGGGTAGAGATTGATGCTCTGGAACACCATGCCGATGCGCCGCCGCAGAGCGTTGAGATCGACGTTCTTGCCTGTGATCTCGTCGCCGCCGACGATGATGCGGCCACTGGTTGGTTCCTCAAGGCGATTGATGCATCGCAGGCACGTGCTCTTGCCCGAACCGGATGAGCCGACGATAACGACCGCCTCGCCCTTCTTGACCGTCAGATTGATGCCGTGAAGAACCTCCACGGTGCCGTAGGACTTGTGAAGGCCATGGATGACGACGAGGTCGCCGCCATCCATGCCGATGTTATTCTGCGCAGCCATCACTGGCAGGACGCCTTGTGCTCGGTGGCGTCGTAGCCCTCGAAGTCGGGCGCTCCCGTTCCGGGATATACCTTCGCAGTGGAGGATCCTTCCTCCGGCAGTACGCCGAACCATTTCTCATGAATCTTGGCGAGGGTGCCATCCATCTTCAGGCATTCGACAGCCTCCTCAACCTTTGCGCGGAAAGCCGTATCTTCCTTGCGGAAGGCAATGCCGAAGTTCCGGCCGCTGTCGAGGACGAAGGCAACCTCGGTGTTGGGAACCTGGGTCGAGACATAGCGAGAGACAGGAGCATCCGCGACGTTCGCGAAGGCGCGGCCGATCATCACGGCCTGCACGGCATCCGCGTTCTTATTGTAGCGCTGGATGGAATAGCCATACTTGGCCTGGTTGTCCGTGAGCCACTTGTCAGAGATGCTGCCGTTGTTGACGGTCAGCTCTTTTCCTTTCAGATCCTCAAGATTGGCGATCTTGCCACCCTTCTTGACCAGGAAGCCCATGCCGGTCGGCATGTAGGGTTCGCTGAACAACATCTGGGCCGCACGCTCGGCGGTGATGTTCGTCGGGGCGGGAATCATTTCGTAGCGTTTGGAGAACAATCCCGCAAAGATTGCAGAGAAATTGCTGTCGGTGACATCAATGCCTGGGCGACCAAGTTTCTTCGCGATGGCATCCGCGAAATCATAGGTGAAGCCGGTGACCTCGCCCGACGGCTTTTTGAAACAGAACGGTGCGAAACCGAGGTCGCAGGCGATCTTCATCTTCTCGCCTTGAGGGTGATCAGCATCCTGTGCCACGGCAGGAGTAGCGAGCAGAGCGGCAAGAGCCAAACCTTGGGCTGCACTGCGCAATCCCTTGATCGATAAAGTCCACATAACCTCTGTTCCCTTATGATTTTTGGCGATGGATTGAGCCATCTGACCAGCAACGTATCAGTACTCACCCATTCCTTGCCCATGCTATCTTATGTCCGAGGCATAACATTGTGTTAAGCAACAATGTTCGAACGGGCGTCGGCCTTCGAGACTCTTTCGTGTTCAAGATCGTGCAGAATCTTCGTGAAGGATTGGGCAATGCGGGAGAGAGGTTCAAGGCGTGATGTAACAAGGTGAACGCGCATTTGGGTATGCGGTACGAGCGGCCGCGCCTCGATTTCGGGCCAGGTGCCGCCGCGAATCACGAATTCGTCCACGATGCCGACTCCGGCGCCAGCCTGTACCAGAGAGCAGGCGACAGGCGTGAAGCGCACGACAGTATCGAAACGGAGCGCAGTGCCATTCGCGGAAAGGGCGCGTTCGACATGCAGGCCATAAGGAGTCTGCGGGCCATAACCGATCAGAGAATAGGGTGCGAGATCAGCGGGGGTGATCTCGGACAGCTTTCCAAGTTCGTGACCGCGCCGGAAGATCACGCGAAGGCTACCATTCATGATCACCCTGTCCAAGGTGGTCGGCTCATCAACAGGCAGAACTGACAGCCCGAGGTCAGCACGGCCCGAACCGATACGGGCAACCAGTTCCTGCAGGGTCAGAATCTCGAATTCCACCCGCACGTCGGGGAAGTGGTGACGGAAGTGGCAGATGGCCTCTGGAACGATGGCCTGGGCGACGCTGGGGCTGGCGACTACATGCATGCCGCCCGTGCCGCGCTCACGTAATTCCTGCGCGAGATTGTTGACGCGCAGGACGCCCTGGTGGACCTGATCCACCTCAGCGAAGAGACGTCGGGCCTCGGGCGTGGGCTGAACGCGGCCTTTCACGCGCTCAAACAGCTTCATGCCCAGGCGGTCCTCCGTATAGGCGAGCAATCGGCTGATCGCAGGCTGGGAGACTGCCAGAAGGCGAGCCGCACCACTAATCGAGCCTGTCACCATGACGGCCCGGAAGACCTCGATCTGACGCAAATTGAAACGCATCCCAATAACACCCTGTTATGGCCTGACTCTGAAATAGCATGATCCCGCAGGCATAACAGCCACTATGGTCGGGGGCAGCACCTGTGCGCAGGCCGCACCAGCGAGGGGAAGGAACATGAAGCGCATCCTGACCGTGAACGATGTCGAGGCGGCCATCGCCGGCGGATCGATCTTCGCAGCAGGAGGGGGCGGCTGGCCTGATCATGGTCGCATTTTGGGCCAAGCCGCCGTCATGACGGGGCAGCCCGAGCTTGTTTCCATCGATGAGGTACCCGACGAGGCCATCATCGCCACGGCGGCCGCCATAGGTGCCCCTGCAGGCACAACCGAGTGGCAGATGCTCGGGATCGATTACGTGCGTGCCGTTGAGCTCCTGCAGGATGCACTCGGGAAACCGGTTTATGGTCTCATGATTGGCCAGAACGGAATGTCCAGTACGCTGAACGCATGGCTGCCGGGTGCCGTGCTGGGCACCAAGGTCATCGATGCGGTGGGCGACATCCGAGCCCATCCGACCGGCGACATGGGATCGATCGGGCTGGCCGGCAGTCCGGATGCGACAATCCAGACGGCGGCAGGAGGAAATCGTTCCCAGAATGCGTATATCGAACTTGTGGTGCGCGGTACCACCGGGAAGGTCTCGCCCATCCTGCGCACTGCCTCTGACATGTCGGGCGGCTTCATCGCGTCCTGCCGCAATCCCGTTCCCGCTTCCTATGTCCGGCAGCACGCAGCGCTTGGCGGCATCTCGATGGCCCTCGCACTCGGGGAACGGATTTTAGCGGCACGGCCGAAGGGCGGCCACGCCGTGATCGACGCGATCTGCGATCAGACATCAGGGATTGTGGTCGGTCGAGGCACCGTCTCGCGAAAGTCCGTTGCCTATACCCGCCAGGCATTTGATGTCGGCACCGTGCAGATCGGCGAGGGAAAGAGCGCTCTCATTCTTCATGTGATGAACGAATATATGGCTGTGACCGACCTCGATGGGGCGCGTGTCGCGTCCTATCCGGATGTCATAACGACACTCGATGACGATGGCGCGCCAGTCAGCGTCGGCCATGTCGAGGAGGGCATGGAACTCACCATCCTGCGGATAGCGAAAAATCATATCCCCCTCAGCGCCAGCGTGACGGACCCCAGCGTCTACCCGGTCGTCGAAGAAGCCTTGGGCCTCGACCTGACGAGTTATGCCCTGGGCGGGAACAGCCCTGTCGAATGATAACACGCTGTTATGAAGCATGCCAGAATAAGCATGATCTGTTTTGAACGGCTGCCATTATGCTTGCGGCATCACACATCGGCCTTGTCCGCCACTCTCCTTCAGGCAGGTTCTCATGAGCGATTTTGATCTCGTCCTTCGCGGCAACGTAGTTCTCTCCGACCGGATCATCGAGGGCGGCTATGTCGCCGTCTCCGGCGGAAAAGTTGCAGCCGTCGGCACAGGCGCGCCGCCTTCGGCCCGCGAGTCCCAGGATTTTAGCGGCCAGTGGATTATTCCCGGCGTGATCGACGGGCAGGTTCACTCCGGCAGCCAGGCCAATCACGAAGGCATCGGCATGTGCTCACGCGCAGCCGCCGCTGGCGGCGTGACGGTCATGGTTGACATGCCCTACGATGAACCCGAGCCGGTAACGAATTCCGTTCTTTTCAATGAAAAGGTTGCCACGGTCCAGCGTGAGGCTCACGTGGATGTGGCACTCTATGCCACGATTACGATCGAGAACGGCCTCGATGCGATTCCGGGTCTCGTCGATGCGGGCGCATGTGCGTTCAAATTCTCGACTTTCGAGGCAAATCCCACACGCTTCCCGAGAATTGGCGACGACACGATCTACGAGGCGTTCAAGCGCATTGCCCCGACGGGCCTGCTCTGCGGCGTCCATAACCAGGATCAGGAAATGACGAGGCGCAACATCGCACGCCTCGTCGAGGCCGGCGATACCGGGCCTGATGCCTTCGGCCGCGCCCACACCCCGCTGATCGAGAACCTCGCCACCGCACGCATCTACGAGATTGGCGCTGAGACGGGCGCGCGTGCCCACGCCGTCCACGTCTCGACATCGCGTGGTTTCGAAATCGCCAACATGTACAAGCGCGCCGGCTACAAGGCCTCCATCGAGAGCTGCGTGCAATACCTGATGTTAAACGAAGAGGAGCACATCCGGCGCTTCGGCGCGAAGGCGAAGCATTATCCGCCAATCCGCCCGAAGGCCGAGACGGAGCTTCTCTGGAACCATATTGCAGCAGGACATTGTGATTTCGTCTCCTCCGATCACGTTTCGTGGGGGCTTGAGAAGAAGGGGGATCCGAACATCTTCAAGAACACCTCAGGCGGCCCGGGCATCGAAACCCTGCTGCCCGCGTTCTGGACCGGCTGCGACGAGCACGGCATCTCCCCGAGCATGGTGGTCAAGCAACTTTGCGAAGGGCCAGCCAAAGCGTTCCTCCTGGCCGACAAGGGCCGTCTTGAGGCAGGCGCCGACGCGGATATCGTCGTGCTGGAGCCCGGTCGCTTCCGATTCGATCCGTCGAGGAGCCTCTCCGCCGTCAAGTGGAGTTCCTTCGAGGGCCGTGAGTTCACCGTCCGCGTGGCGGCGACTTACGTGCGCGGCGCGCTTGCCTGGGATGGATCGACGATCCGCAACAAGGCCGGCGACGGCCGCTTCCTCCGTCCGGCGGCATAATCGTGACCATCAACGCCGATCGCTTGTGGGCGCGGATCGAGGCTCTGTCGCGGATCACCGATCCTGACCGTCCGTGGACGCGCCGCTCCTTCTCGCCCCTTTTCCTGAAGGGGCGGGAATGGCTCGCCCGCGAATTCCGCGCCAGCGGACTCGAGACGTCGATCGATGCCGCAGGAAACCTCGTCGGCAGGTTGGCCGGATCCGATCCGGATCTGAAGCCGATTGTCATCGGCTCCCACTCGGACACGGTTCCATCAGGCGGGCGCTATGACGGCATTCTCGGCGTCATCGCAGGCCTTGAAGTGGCGCAGAGCCTTCTCGAACGTGGCGAGCGCCTGCGTCATCCGCTCGAGATCTATGACTTCCTGGCCGAGGAGCCAAGCGAGTTCGGCTTGTCCTGCATCGGCAGCAGGGCTCTCGCCGGAATGCTGTCCGACGAGATGCTGAATCTCAGGCGGCCTGACGGCATGACCTTGATGGAGGGGCTCGCCTATGTCGGTGGAGATCCCGAGAGCCTCGCTTCGGTAAGGCGCCCCTCGGACGGCACGGCCGCCTATGTCGAGGTGCATATCGAGCAGGGGCGCGTGCTCGAACAGGAAAACATCGCGATCGGAATTGTCACGGACATCGTTGGCATCCACCGGGAGCGCATCACGGTTGTGGGACGCGCCGATCATGCGGGCGCGACGCCTATGCCTCTGCGGGCGGATGCGCTCGTCGGTGCAGCGCGCATCGTGGAGATGGTTTATGACCGCGCACTTGCGCTGGCGGGCGGCGACAAGCCGCTCGTCGCCACAATCGGGAAACTGGATGTTCAGCCGAACGCAGCCAATGCCGTTCCGGGCGAAGTCGAGATGGTGCTTGAAGTGCGGTGCGGCGACGAAACCGTAACCCGCACTTTTCCCGCGTCTTTGATCGAAGAGGTCCGCCCTTCGCTCGCGGCGCTTGGACTCGACATTCGGGTCGAGCCCGTAAGTCATGCTTCGCCGACCCCCTGCGCTCCGATCGTGCGCGACGCGATCAGGGCCGCGGCGTCGTCTCTCGGATTATCGTCCCGAGACCTGCCGAGCGGCGCGGGACATGATGGCGTGTTCGTCGCGCAGACCGGGCCGATCGGAATGATCTTCGTGCCTTGCCGCGACGGCCGCAGCCATGCGCCTGACGAATTGATCGAACCGCATCAGGCAGCCGACGGCGCCCGCGTTCTCTTCGAGACCGTGCGCCGGCTCGATACAATTCTCGGGTGATGCAATGGACTGGGCGACAGGCGACCTGACAGATAGAAACCTTTACAAGCTCCTGGTGAACACCGTCCTCCCGAGGCCCATAGCGCTCGTCACCACTGTCGACGGAAACGGAAACGTAAACGCGGCGCCATTCAGCTTCTTCAACGTTTTCAGCCATGCTCCGCCGCTCATCGTTCTGGGCATTGAGGGGCGGGAGCCGGCAGAGATGCCGCTGAAGGACACAATGCGCAACATCCGTGCGACGGGAAGCTTCGTGGTCAACCTGGTGGACCGGGCTCTCGTGGAGGCGATGACGATCTGCGCCATCGATCTTCCGTCCGAGATCGACGAACTCGCCGCCGCCGGCTTGGCATCGGTTCCGAGCAGGCAGGTCGCCGCACCACGAATTGCCGCGTCGCCCGTTCAGCTTGAATGCCGCGAGACCGTATCCCTGTCGCTCGGAACGCGCCACCGAAACCTCGTCGTGGGCGAGATCGTCCACCTCCACATCCGCGATGGTCTCGTCGACGACAAGTTCCACGTCGATATCGATGCGCTGGATCTTGTTGGGCGCCTGCACGGGGCCGACTGGTATGTCACGACGCGAGATCGATTTCAGGTTCCGCGTCAGAACTATGACACCTGGCGCGCGCAACAGCAGGGAGTGCGGGTCAGCAAGGACAAAGGTGAAGCATGAGCGGCACGATTTACGTCATCAATCCAAACTCCAACGAAGCCGTTACGGCCGGCATCGATGCTGCCGTGGCGCCGCTGCGTTCCAGCGACGGTCCTGCGATCGCTTGCGTGACCCTTCACGAGGGCCCTCCCGGAATCCAGTCCCAACGGGATGTGGACGGGATCGTCGGGCCGCTCCTGAAACAAGCGGCATTGCTGGAGAACGAAGCCGCGGCTTTCGTAGTGGCCTGCTTCTCCGATCCGGGCATGTACGCCCTGCGTGAGCAGAGTGCGCGGCCTGTTCTGGGCATTGCCGAGTGTGGCATCCTGACGGCTCTGACGCTCGGCCAGCGGTTCGGCGTCATTGCCATCCTGCCAACCTCGATCCCGCGCCATCTCCGTTATATCGGCGCGATGGGTGTGCTCGATCGCTTCGCTGCCGACCTATCTATCGGACTGAGCGTCGCCGAACTGTCGGACGGGTCCCGCACGCTCGAGCGTATGATCGCTGCGGGCCGGACGCTTCGGGACACTCACGGAGCCGATGTGCTCGTCATGGGCTGCGCGGGCATGGCCCGTTTCCGCGACAGGCTAGAGCGTGAACTCGGAATCCCGGTCGTGGAGCCGACGCAGGCTGCCGTCGCGATGGCAATCGGCCGCGTGCGCCTGGGGTGGGGCGGCCGGCCATCCGTTGGTTCCGCTCAATGACGGAACTGATCAACAGGCTTGCAGCCATTGTCGGTGAGAAGAACGTCCTCACCCACGATGCATTGATGACGCCATACCTCAATGACTGGCTTGGAAAGTACCATGGCTCGGCGCAGGCTGTGGTCCGGCCCGGCTCCGCAGCGGAGGTGGCGGCAGTTCTCGCCGTTTGCGGCGATACGGGAACTCCGATCGTTCCACAGGGTGGCAATACGAGCATGTCGGGCGGCGCGACGCCGGATGCAACAGGAAGCGCCGTTGTCCTGTCGCTGACTCGCATGAACCGGATCCGCGAGATCGACCCTGTGGGAAACACGATCACCGTCGATGCCGG
>Ga0182736_1001949_pt1 | contig 17500 bp, 12 predicted proteins | sample eDN5th30CKraftBY_FD_128882 | JGI IMG/M metagenome (GOLD analysis project Ga0182736, IMG submission 128882) | Enriched backyard soil microbial communities from Emeryville, California, USA - eDNA 5th pass 30_C Kraft BY (version 2) (version 2) | ecosystem: Environmental > Terrestrial > Soil >... | reverse complement strand
GAGCTTCTTCTCGTGGATGAGGATGTAGGGGTCGTTCAGCTCGACCAGCATCTTCTCGGGGTTGGTGATGAAATAGGGGCTGAGATAGCCACGGTCGAACTGCATGCCCTCGACGACGTCCAGCTCGAAGTCGAGACCCTTGGCCTCTTCGACGGTGATGACGCCTTCCTTGCCGACCTTCTCCATGGCTTCGGCGATCTTCTCGCCGACCACCGTGTCGCCATTGGCCGAGATGATGCCGACCTGGGCGATCTCGTTGGTGCCGGAGACCGGCTTCGAGCGGCCCTTGATGTCGTCGATCACCTTGGTGACGGCGAGGTCGATGCCGCGCTTCAGGTCCATCGGGTTCATGCCGGCCGCGACCGACTTCATGCCCTCGCGCACGATCGCCTGAGCGAGCACGGTCGCTGTGGTGGTGCCGTCGCCGGCGGTGTCGTTGGTCTTGCTGGCGACCTCGCGCACCATCTGCGCGCCCATATTCTCGAACTTGTCCTTAAGCTCGATTTCCTTGGCGACCGTCACACCGTCCTTGGTGATGCGCGGCGCGCCGAAGCTCTTGTCGATGACGACGTTGCGGCCCTTGGGGCCGAGGGTCACCTTGACGGCATCCGCGAGGATATCGACACCGCGGGCGATGCGCTCGCGGGCGTCACGGGAGAATTTTACTTCTTTAGCTGCCATGTTGTTAATCCTTTCTGGAAAATCAGATCAGGCTGATGCGGCTATTCAGGCGATAACGCCCAGAATGTCGCTTTCCTTCATGATGAGCAGGTCTTCGCCATCGACCTTCACCTCGGTGCCGGACCATTTGCCGAACAGCACGCGATCGCCGGCCTTCACGTCCAGCGGCGTCACCTTGCCGTCTTCCGAGCGCGCGCCGGAGCCCACGGAGACGACCTCGCCTTCCTGCGGCTTTTCCTTGGCGGTTTCGGGAATGATGATCCCGCCGGCGGTCTTCTCATCGGCTTCGATACGGCGAACGAGCACACGGTCGTGCAGCGGACGAAATCCCATAGCATTGTCCTTTCCTAATGGGCGTGGACGGCTCTGCTCCCTGCGGCCATGCCGGATGAAGGATGAGCCCCCCGCGCCTGAAACGAATGTTGGCACTGTCGCATAGCGAGTGCCAACAGCAGGCATATGGGCCGGCCGTGCGCCCGGTCAAGGGCCGTGAGATGAAAAAACCTGTTGCCGCGCCAATCCGGATCGGCCGTGCGTCGCCGGACCGAATAAGCTGGAGGATTCTCCCGTCAGATGGCATCGTTCCCGGAGCCGCCGGCACGGGCACGGGCGTGGGTGCGGACGGGGAACCTTCCCCGGTCCGCCCGGTTCCCGTGGTCCGGCCGGATGAAGGCAGGCCAGATGCAGCGGGCCCGATGCAACAGGAAGGAAAACCGCGGTGAGATTTGTCAAAGCCCTGTGGTCGGCGCTCGTCGTCGTGAAGGACGGCCTCGTCCTCCTGCTCCTGCTGCTGTTTTTCGCGCTGCTTTATTCCGGGCTGAAGATGGCACGCTCGGCCGATGCCGTGCCGGGCAGCGGCGCGCTTTATCTCGCGCTGGACGGGCCGATCGTCGAGCAGCCGAAAATTCTCGATGGCTTCTCCACCCTCGCCGCTGGCGGCCCCGCGCCCGAATATCGTCTGCGCGACGTGGTCCACGCCATCGAGACGGCGGCGAGCGACGATGCCGTCAAGGCCGTCGTGCTCGATCTGGATGGCTTTGGCGGTGGCGGACAGGTCGCCATGGAGCGGGTCGGCGCGGCGCTGGACAAGGTGCGCGCGGCCGGCAAGCCGGTGCTCGCCCATGCCGCCTTTTACGATGATGACGGCTATCTGCTCGCCGCTCATGCCAGTGAGGTCTGGCTGGCGCCGATGGGCATGGTCGGCGTCACCGGGCCGGGCGGCAGCAACCTCTATTATAAGGGGCTGATCGACAAGCTGGGCGCCAGGACCCATGTCTATCGCGTCGGCACCTACAAGAGCGCGGTCGAGCCCTATACGCGCGCCGATCAGTCGCCCGAGGCGCGCGCGGCGAGCGAGGCGCTGGTGGCCAGCATCTGGGATAACTGGAAGGCCAATGTCGCCAGCGCCCGGCCGCGCGCGAAGGTCGCCGATTATCTCGGCAATATCGCTGCCCTGCTCCGCGCCAATGGCGGCGATGCGGCGCGCACCGCGCTCAGCGTCGGTCTGGTCGATAAATTGGGGGACGAGATCGCGTTCGGCGCGCACGTCGCCACGCTGGCCGGGGATGGCAAGGATGGCGGGCCGGGCGATTTCGCCGCCATTCCGCTGAACAATTATCTGCGCCACCACAAGCCGGGCCAGGGGGGGCAGGTCGGCGTCGTTACGCTGGCCGGCGAGATTGTGGATGGCGAGGCCGGGCCGGGCAGCGCGGGCGGCGCAAGCATCGGGGGCCTCATCCGCGATGCGCTGGCGGATGACAATATCAAAGCGCTGGTGATGCGGGTCGATTCGCCCGGCGGATCGGCGGCCGCCTCGGAGGATATCCGCCTCGCCCTCGTCGCCGCGCGCGCCAAGGGGCTGCCGGTCGTCATCTCCATGGGCAATGTCGCGGCGAGCGGCGGCTATTGGGTGAGCACCGGCGCGGACATGATCTTCGCCGAGCCCTCGACCATCACCGGATCGATCGGCGTGTTCGGCATCGTGCCCAGTTTCGAGGCGACGCTCGCCAAGGTCGGCATCACCAGCGACGGGGTGAAGGCGACCCCGCTCTCCGGCGAACCGAACATCGTCGGCGGCGTCAGCGCGGAGTTTGACGCACTGGCGCAGGCCAGCGTGGAAAGCACCTATGGCAAGTTCATCGGCCTCGTTGCGCAGGCCCGCAAGCTGACGCCGCAGCGCGTGGACGAGATCGGGCAGGGCCGCGTCTGGGATGGCGGCACCGCGCATCAGCTCCAGCTGGTCGATCGCTTCGGCGGGCTGGACGACGCGGTGGCCGAGGCGGCCAGTCGCGCCAAACTCTCCGGCGCCGCGGCCAGCGCCCGTTTCATCGATCCGAAGCCGGACCCGTTGAGCCGGCTCTTCTCCTCGCTGAATGCGGCCGCGCGGCTCGCCGCGCCCGCTCCGGCCGGCGCCCGCACCGGCCCGCATGACTGGCTCAGCCATGCCGCGCTGCGCCAGCGCCAGCTCGCCCGGCGCATCGTCGCCGATCTGCGCAATCTGGTGGACGGCCCCGCCGTGCGCGCCGATTGCCTCGAATGCCGCGCCTTCACACCATCGCCGGCTGCTGCCTCCGAGCAGCCGGACGGCCTGTTCACGATGCTGGCGCAATGGGCAACGCGCAGCGGATCATAACGGGTCCGCCGTCCGCGCGCTCAGCGCCAGCGCGCGCGGTGCATCGCAGCCGGGCTGCGCGATCCGGCGGACAGCCCCGCCACCCGCACCGATTGTCTCAAGTACCGCGCCTTCACGCCGCCATGCCCGCGCAACCTGTTCGCGAGACCGGACGCGCCGGGCAATACGCAGCGAATCATGACTTGCGACCATCGCGGCAGCGCGCAGCGCAGCACAAGCCTGCCTGCCTCCATTCTCCATCCACCGCCCCTGCCGGCGATCGGGCGGCATGATCCTTTCCACGAGTATGGACGAGGCTTATCGACCGCTCTGCGTCGACGCACATCCATGATGACATAATGCCCTTTGAGAACATGCCAGTGTCGCTGGCGGACGCTGGTGGACGATCGGCCTGTCGACCATCCAACCCCGCTCCGCCGGGAGCGAACCACGCATGGTCTCGCCGGCACCGGACAGAAGCAGCCCGTCCCCATCGGTTCGGATCACCGCTACCCCTCCCTTCGTGTCGCGCGAAGCCGGGGTATCGCAGCGCCATGCCGCCAACCCGGCCGCCCGACATGAACGGACAGCCGGGCATGCCGCGTCCGAAAACGTGCTCAGGCCCGGCCTTTCCCACCATAGGAGGGCAAGGCCAGTCCACGCGCCAGCGCCAGCGCCCGCAACGCGAAGCCGGCCAGCGCAGCCAGCACGCCCGCCAGCGGCGGCGCCATCCCGAGGCTGGCGAGCAGCGCATAAAGACCCGCCGAGAGCGCCGCGGCCGTCACATAGATTTCCGGGCGCAGCAGGATGGAGGGCTCGCCGGCCAGCAGATCGCGGATGATGCCGCCGACACAGCCGGTAATCACGCCCATCAGCGCGGCGATCAGCGGATGGATGCCATAGCTCATCGCCTTGGCCGCGCCATAGGCGGCGAAGGCGGCGAGGCCGACCGCGTCCAGCCAGTCGAGCGCGCGCAGGCTCCACAGGCGGGCAGGCGTCATCCACACCACCAGCGCCACGCCAAGGCAGAGCAGCGCGAGCAACGGATCATGCACCCAGAAGACCGGCGCGCCGATCAGCAGATCGCGCAGCGTGCCGCCGCCCACGCCCGTCGCCAGCGCGAAGAAGGCGAAGGTCACCAGTGTCTGCCGGATACGCGCGGCGGCCAACGCCCCGGAAGCGGCAAAGACCAGCGTGCCCACGACGTTGAGCGCCATCAGCATCGGTCCGATCGGCATCGAGACGTCCACTGCGGCCATGATGGCGGTCTATCCCGCCCCGGCGAGCGTGTCGAGCGGCGCCGTCATCCGGCCGGCCGCGCGCAATCATGCCAGCAGCGATTGACACCGGGAAGGCGCGAGACGCATGCACCGGCTGATCCGCCAACCCCTCTATGTGCCGCAGAACAAGGGCGTGCTCGATCTTCTCGCCGAGAGGCGCGCCAAACGGCCTGCACCCGGCCAGCCGCCTGTTCGTCCGGTAAACGCATCCTGCCGCATGCCCCGAAATCATCCGCCACGACAAGCAGCGGCAGCGCGGCGGCAGTTGGCAGATCGTGGCCGATAGCCTGCCGTGCGCCCCGCTGGCCGCGTCGCGGAAGGCCAGCCAAACGACCACCTGCATGGTGGCAGGTCCGGCGGCCTGCACGTTCACCATGGCGGGAACGGCCGCACCGGCCCTCCCCGAGGCTGACGCTAGAGCGTCACGCAGTCATGAGCCGCAAGCCATCGGGCGCGGATATGATTATGATGCGCGGGCGATCAGCCGCGAGCTACGGGAGGGAGCCTGAATAATTGCCGGTCCGCCCGCCCTCGCCTGCTCAATCACGCCAGACAGAGCAATCCGAGGCCGCCTGCTCGGCCATGATCCAAAGTCGTCGTAAATGCCGACCGTGGAGATATTTGCGCTCATAGGCAAGGCTGATGACAGGCGAGAAGCCGGCCACCTCGATCTGGCGGAAGGTCGCCCCGCACCGGCGCACAGGAACCATTCCTTGCGCCGATCGCCAAACAGCGGAATCCCGCCGAACAGCACGGCCGCATCGGATTCAAGCCGGCGCGCCGTGGCGTTGGCAACCCGCCCGCCATGGCGGGAAGCCGTTCAATCGACGGCCGCCCCCAACGTCACCGGCTTCCGGTTGGCCGGCTCGCGACCCGTCCTGCCCGTCCGCCGGAACCCCACCGCGTCGGCACTGCGCGCCGCCGCTGGAGGGAAGGCCTTCGCCGGCAGCCGGTCCGGGCAGGTCAGCCCGGCGACGGCCGGCCCGGCCCGATAATCCGGCTTCAAATATGGATCGGCTTGCCCAGCACGGCCATCGCGGCTTCCTTCACCGCCTCATTATGCGTCGGGTGCGCATGGCAGGTATAGGCGATATCCTCGGATGAGGCGCCAAACTCCATCGCCTGCGCCGCCTGCGCAATCATCGTGCCGGCCGGCCCGGCGATCATCCACACGCCCAGCACCTTGTCCGTGGCCGCGTCGGCGATCACCTTCACGAAGCCGTCAGTATCGCCGATCGCCTTGGCGCGGCTGTTCGCCAGCATCGGGAACTTGCCGACCTTGACCGGCCCCTGCTCCTTTGCCGCCTCCTCGGTGAGGCCCACGCCGGCAATCTCCGGATGGGTATAGACAACGCTCGGGATAACCGCGTGATTCACAATGCCGGTCAGGCCCGCAATATTCTCGGCGACCGCAATGCCCTCATCCTCCGCCTTGTGCGCAAGCATCGGGCCGGGGATGACATCGCCGATCGCCCAGACGCCGGGCACGCTGGTCGAGAAGTCCGGCCCGGTCTCGATCTGGCCGCGCTGGTTGGTGGCAAGGCCGATCGCCTCCAGCCCCAGCCCGTCCGTATTGGGCCGCCGGCCGATCGCCACGAGCACTGCATCGGCCTCGATCGTCTCGGCGTCCCCGCCCGCCGCGGGCTCGACCGTCACGCGCGCGGTCTTGCCCTTCACGGTCACGCCGGTCACCTTGGCCGATGTGCGGATTACAAGCCCCTGTTTGGCCAGCAGTTTCGCGGCTTCCCGGCGCACCTCGCCATCCATGCCGGGCAATATCTGGTCGAGATATTCGATCACCGTGACTTTCGCGCCCAGCCGGCTCCAGACCGAGCCCAGCTCCAGCCCGATCACGCCGCCGCCGATGACGACGAGATGCTCCGGCACCTTGTCCAGCGCCAGCGCGCCGGTCGAATCGACGACGATGCCCGCGTCATTATCCACCGCGACGCCCGGCAGCGGCGTCACGCTGGAGCCGGTCGCGATGATGATATTCTTCGCGGTCACCGCCTTGCCGGCGACGGTGACGCTATGGGCATCGGTGAAGGTCGCATGGCCCTTCAGCCAGTCGATCTTGTTCTTCCGGAACAGATATTCGATGCCGCCGGTGAGGCCCTTCACCGCCTCGTCCTTATCCGCCAGCATGGCGGGCAGGTCGAGCGTCACCGCGTCCAGCCGCACGCCATGGCGGGCAAGCGCGCCGCTGCTCGCCTCATGGAACAGGGCCGACGCATTGAGCAGCGCCTTGGAGGGGATGCAGCCGACATTGAGGCAGGTGCCGCCCAGCGTCTCGCGGCTTTCCGCGCAGGCGGTCCGCAGGCCAAGCTGCGCAGCGCGGATCGCCGCCACATAGCCGCCCGGCCCGGAGCCGATCACGAGAACGTCATAGTCGTAGTCAGCCATTCTATGCTCCATTCATCCAGTGCTCCTGCGCAGGCAGGAGCCCAGGGCGGCTCAAGACAATGTATCGAACAAATCCCGCCATTGCGGATTATCCTGTTCGATCAGCGCGATTTTCCAGACCCGCTTCCATTTTTTCATTTGCACTTCCCGCTGTCGCGCGTCCTGCAAATCGTCATGCTGCTCAAACCAGACAAGGCGCGTGCAGCCATACTCCTTGGTAAATCCATCCATCAGGGCATGACGATGCTGATAGATCCGGGCGGGCAGATCGCTGGTAACGCCGGTATAAAGCGTTCCATTCGGCCTGCTCGCCACAATGTAGAACATATCCCGCCTTCGTCGCTCGTCTCCGCCTTGGGCTCCTGCCTGCGCAGGAGCCCAAGATATTGTTGCGTCCTACAGATCAATCAGCAGCCGCGTCGGGTCCTCAATGGCGTTCTTGAGCGCGACGAGGAAGGTCACCGCCTCGCGGCCATCGACCATGCGGTGATCGTAGCTCAGCGCCAGATACATCATCGGCCGCGCGACGATCTGGCCATCGCGCACCACCGCCCGTTCCTCGATGCGGTGCAGGCCGAGCACGCCGGACTGGGGCGGGTTGATGATCGGCGTCGACATCAGCGATCCGAACACGCCGCCATTGGAGATGGTGAAGGTGCCGCCCTTCATCTCCTCCATGGTGAGCGTGCCCTCCTTCGCCTTCTTGCCGAATCCGGCGATGGTCTTCTCGATCTGCGCGATGCTCATCGCCTCGGCATTGCGGATCACCGGCACGACCAGGCCGTTGGGCGCGGAAACCGCGACCGAGATATCGCAAAAATCATTATAGACGATCTCGTCGCCCTCGATCTGCGCGTTGACGCCCGGAATATCCTTGAGCGCCATGCAGGCGGCCTTCACGAAAAAGCCCATGAAGCCCAGCCGCACGCCATGCTTCTTCTCGAACAGATCTTTATATTTCGCACGCGCCTCGATGATGGCGGTCATGTCGACATCGTTGAAGGTGGTGAGCAACGCGGCGTTGTTCTGCGCTTCCTTGAGGCGCTTGGCGACAGTCTGGCGCAGCCGGGTCATCTTGACCCGCTCCTGATGGCGCGACGGGCCGGCGGACGGCGCGGCGGACGCGGCCGCATCTCCGGCGGCGGGCGCGGGGGCCGGCGCGGCCGCAGGCGCGGTGCCGGCGGCGATCGCGGCCATCACATCATCCTTGGTCAGGCGGCCATCCTTGCCGGTGCCGACAATGCCGCTCGGGTCCAGCCCATGCTCCAGCACCAGCCGGCGCACGGCGGGCGAGAGCGTGATGGAGCCGCCATCCGGCTCGGTCGCCGGCGCGGAGATGGAGGGAGCGGATGGCGCAGCCTCGGCTCTGGCCGGCGCGGGTGCAGCGCTGGCGGCTGCCTTGGGCGCGGCGGCCTTGGCGGGCGCGGCAGCGGCGCCGCCGGCCTCCACCGTCGCGATGACCGCGCCGACATTGACCGTATCGCCTTCCTTGACGATCTGCTCGGCCAGCACCCCGGCAACCGGCGAGGGCACTTCGATCGCGACCTTGTCCGTCTCCAGACTGGCGATAGGCTCATCGACGGCGACGGCGTCGCCGGGCTGCTTCAGCCACTGGCCAACGGTCGCCTCGGTAACGGATTCGCCCAGCGTGGGGACTTTGACTTCGGTGGCCATGTCTTTGCTCCTGGCGCCGCGCGTGGCGGGAATCAGCCTTTTTTCTGACGTTTGATTTCGGTGCGCACACTATGGTCGAGCGCGTCGGCGATGAGCGCACCCTGCTCGGCAAGGTGGCGCTTGGCAAGCCCCGTGGCGGGTGAGGCCGAGGCCTTGCGCCCGGCATAGCGCGCACGCATCGGCGCCTTGCCGGCCTGTTCGAGCGCTTCCTCGATATAGGGCTCCACGAAGAACCAGCCGCCATTGTTGCGCGGCTCCTCCTGGCACCAGACCACCTCCTCCAGCGCCGTCATGCGCTTGAGGCGGATGGCGAGCGCCTCGGTCGGGAAGGGGTAGAGTTGCTCCACCCGCACGATCTGGACGCCTTCATCCTCCGCCTCGTCGCGCGCCTCGATCAGATCATAGGCGACCTTGCCGGAGCACAGGATGAGCCGGGTCGTCTTCTCGTCCGGCGCCGGATTGGTATCCGACAGCAGCCGCATGAAGTGATTGTCGCCCTGAAAATCGCCGGCCTTCGAGACGGCGAGCTTGTGCCGCAGCAGCGATTTCGGCGTCATGATGATGAGCGGCTTGCGGAACGGCCGCAGCATCTGCCGGCGCAGCAGGTGGAAATAATTGGCCGGCGTGGTGCAGTTGGCGACCTGGATATTGCCTTCCGCGCAAAGCTGGAGGAACCGCTCCAGCCGCGCCGAGCTATGTTCAGGCCCCTGCCCCTCATAGCCGTGCGGCAGCAGCATCACGAGGCCGTTGGCCCGCAGCCATTTGGATTCGGACGAGGCGACATACTGGTCGATGACGATCTGCGCGCCATTGGCGAAATCGCCGAACTGCGCCTCCCACAGCACCAGGCTCTTGGGGTCCGCCATGGCATAGCCATATTCGAAGCCGAGCACGCCATATTCGGAGAGCGGGCTGTCATACACCTCGAAATGGCCGTGCGGCACGTTGAGGAGCGGGATATATTTGCGCTCCGTCTCCTGATCGATCCAGGCGGCATGGCGCTGGCTGAAGGTGCCGCGGCCCGAATCCTGTCCGGAGAGGCGCACGCCATAGCCTTCGGAGAGCAGCGAGCCGAAGGCCAGCGCCTCGCCCGTCGCCCAATCGAAATTCTCGCCGGTGCGGAACATATTGGCCTTGGCGTCGAGAATCCGGCGCAGCGTCTTGTGGATGGTGAGGTCCGCCGGCACGGTGGTCAGCGTGCGGCCGAGGCTCTCGAACAGCTTGGGGCTGATCGCGGTATGCACATTCTGCCGCGCGGTTTCGGCATTGGCCGGTTGATGCAGGCCGGACCAGCGCCCGGCGAACCAGTCCGCCTTGTTCGCCTTGTAGCTTTTCGCCGCCTCGAATTCCTCGTCGAGCAGCGCGACGAAATCATCCGTGGTGGTCTGGAGATAAGCGTCGTCAATCACGCCTTCCTCGCGCAGGCGATCGCTGTATATCGCGCTCACCGGCGGGTGCTTCTTGATCTCGGCATACATGAGCGGCTGGGTGAAGCCCGGCTCGTCGCCCTCATTATGGCCGAAGCGGCGGTAGCACCACATGTCGATCACGATATCGCGGTGGAAGGTCTGGCGATAGTCGATCGCCAGCTTGCAGGCGAAGGTGACCGCCTCGGGGTCATCGCCGTTCACATGCAGGATCGGCGCCTGCACGCCCTTGGCGACATCGCTCGGATAGGGCGAGGACCGCGCGAATTTCGGCGATGTGGTGAAGCCGATCTGGTTGTTCACGATGAAGTGGATGCAGCCGCCGGTATTATAGCCGCGCACGCCGGAAAAGCCGAAACATTCCCACACGATGCCCTGCCCGGCAAAAGCGGCGTCGCCATGGATCAGCACCGGCAGCACCTGCTTGTGCTTGTCGGGGCCGATATCGTCGCGGAACAATTGCTGCGCGCGCACCTTGCCGAGCACGATCGGATCGACCGTCTCCAGATGCGAGGGGTTGGGCACCAGGCTCATATGCACGTTGATGCCGTCAAATTCGCGGTCGGTGGAGGTACCGAGATGATATTTGACGTCGCCCGATCCGCCGACATCCTCCGGATTGGCCGTGCCCCCTGAAAATTCGTGGAAGATGACGCGGAAGCCCTTGGCCATCACATTGGCGAGCACGTTGAGCCGGCCGCGATGCGCCATGCCATAGACGATTTCGCGCACGCCATATTGGCCGCCATATTTGATGACGGCTTCCAGCGCCGGGATCATCGATTCGCCGCCGTCGAGGCCGAAGCGCTTGGTGCCGACATATTTGCGGCCGAGGAACTTCTCATATTGCTCGGCGTGGATCACCTTGGTCAGGATCGCCCGCTTGCCCTCGGCGGTGAAGATGATCTCCTTGTCCTGCCCTTCCATGCGGTCCTGCAGGAAGCGGCGCTCCTCGACATCGGAGATATGCATATATTCGAGGCCGACATTGCCGCAATAATTGGCGCGCAATATCTGCACCACCTCGCGGATCGTGCCCCATTCGAGGCCGAGCGCGCCGCCAATATAGATTTTGCGGTCGAGGTCGGCGCCGGCAAAGCCGTGATATTCCGGCGTCAGATCGGCCGGCAGTTCGCGTTGGGCAAGGCCAAGCGGGTCGAGATTGGCCGCCAGATGCCCGCGCACGCGATAGGTGCGGATGAGCATCATGGCGCGGATGGAATCGCCCGCCGCACGCGCAATGTCCGCCTCGGCCAGCGGCGTGCCGGCCCTGGCGGCGGCGGCCTTCACCGCCACCTGCATCTGCGTGGGGTCGAGCGCGGCGGTCAGGTCGTCCGTCGCATCGATCGGCCAGCCCTTGCGGGCCCAGCTTGGCCCCTGCTCCACCTGCGTCATGCCCGTGAAATCCTGGTTCTGAAAGCCCATGGCTTGATCCTCGCTTCGCCCCGCGGCCGGATGACTGGGGCCGAATGATGAATGGCCGCCCGCTTGTGTCTGCCTTAGCGGCCCGGGATGAAGCCGCCCTTAACCGGATTAACCGTTCAGCACCTCGAGCAGCGTCGTGCCCAGTTCGGACGGGCTGGCGGCGACCTTGATGCCGGCGGCTTCCATCGCCGCGATCTTGTCTTCCGCGCCGCCCTGACCGCCCGAGACGATCGCGCCGGCATGGCCCATGCGGCGGCCCGGAGGGGCCGTGCGCCCGGCGATGAAACCGGCCATCGGCTTCTTGCGGCCGCGCTTCGCCTCGTCGATGAGGAACTGCGCCGCCTGCTCCTCGGCGTCGCCGCCGATTTCGCCGATCATGATGATGCTCTGCGTCTCATCGTCGGCGAGGAACAGCTCCAGCACGTCGATGAAGTTGGTGCCGTTCACCGGGTCGCCGCCAATGCCCACTGCCGTGGTCTGGCCGAGGCCGGCATTGGTCGTCTGGAACACCGCCTCATAGGTGAGCGTGCCCGAGCGCGAGACGACGCCGACGCTGCCCTTGCGGAAGATGGAGCCGGGCATGATGCCGATCTTGCATTCGTCGGGCGTCAACACGCCGGGGCAGTTCGGCCCGATCAGGCGCGAGTTACTGCCGGAGAGCGCGCGCTTCACCCGCACCATGTCGAGCACCGGAATCCCTTCCGTGATCGCCACGATCAGCGGCACCTGCGCATCGATCGCCTCAAGGATCGAATCGGCCGCGAATGGCGGCGGCACATAGATGACGGAGGCGGTCGCGCCGGTCTTCGCCACCGCTTCCTCGACCGTGTCGAAAACCGGCAGGCCGATATGGCTGGAGCCGCCCTTGCCCGGCGTCACGCCGCCGACCATCTGCGTGCCATAGGCCAGCGCCTGCTCGGTGTGGAAGGTGCCGGTCGCGCCGGTCATGCCCTGCGTGATGACTTTGGTGTTCTTGTTGACGAGGATGCTCATGGGCCGGCCCGGTCCTTTTCTTTGCCGCCCCGCAAGTTGGGGCCAATGACGATAACGCCTGTGACTATAACGAACGTCGGAGAAAAGTCTGGCCGGTCGGGCCGCTGCCCGCGAGCCGGTGAAACTTCATGCCGCCATCCTGCTCTCGTCCGGTTTCCGGGCAGGCCGTCTTTTCATTCGACCCGCCCCGCTGCCGGACTGCTATCCATCCTTATGCCAGGCTCGGGTCCAGCCCCTTGCAGGCGCTCAGCAATTCCTCGACCGCCGCGACGCTCTTGCCGAGATTGGCCTTCGCCTCATCGTCCAGCGCAATCTCGACAATCTGCTCGACGCCGCCGGCGCCGATAATCACCGGCACGCCGACATAGAGGCCGTTGACGCCATATTTGCCCTCGACATGCGCCGCGCAGGGCAGCAGCCGCTTCTGGTCGTAAAGATAGGCTTCCGCCATGGCGATGCCGCTGGTCGCCGGCGCATAGAAGGCCGAGCCGGTCTTGAGCAGGCCGACAATCTCGCCGCCGCCCGAGCGGGTGCGCTGCACGATCGCGTCGATGCGCTCCTTGGTCGAGCGGCCCTGCTTGATGAGGTCGGGCACCGGAATGCCGGCGACGGTCGAATATTGCACGACCGGCACCATGGTATCGCCATGGCCGCCGAGCACGAAGCTGTTCACATCCTTCACCGAGACCTTGAACTCATCGGCGAGGAAGTGGCTGAAGCGCGCCGAATCGAGCACGCCCGCCATGCCGACCACCTTGTTGGTGGGCAGGCCGGAAAATTCGCGCAGCGCCCAGACCATCGCGTCGAGCGGGTTGGTGATGCAGATGACGAACGCGTCCGGCGCATTGGCCTTGATGCCCTCGCCCACCGCCTTCATCACTTTCAGATTGATGCCGAGCAGATCGTCGCGGCTCATCCCCGGCTTGCGGGCGACGCCGGCGGTGACGATGATGACGTCCGCGCCCGCAATATCCGCATAATCATTGGTGCCGGTGATCGCGGCGTCAAAGCCCTCGACGGGACCGCACTGGGAGAGATCGAGCGCCTTGCCCTGCGGGACGCCTTCCACCACGTCGAACAGGACGATGTCGCCAAGGCCCTTGAGCGCGGCCAGATGGGCGAGCGTGCCGCCAATATTGCCTGCGCCGATAAGTGCGATCTTCTTGCGAGCCATGCGCCTTTTCTCCTCCGCGGATCATTGGGATGAGCCGGCCTTAAGCTGAAATGCATGACGGTTCAATGACGTTCGCCACTTATTCTATGCAATTAGTTCGCAATAGCAACAATGCGTCGGACACGCGGAAATCCGGGCGCTGCACAAGGCGCGCCGGCAGGGGGCGATCATCCTCCGTCGTCCCTGCCGGAGGAGAGCCGATCTGCCCGCGCGGGGCGAGGATTTTGGTGCCATCCGGTCAGGAGAAACGTCGGGACGCTCCCGCAACGAATGGCCCCGTCTGTGGCCTCGGAAAATTGCGGCAGGCCCCTGCGCTAGCGCCGCTTCTGCCAGGTGAAGAGCGCGGACATGACATAGTTCCACACCACGGAGACGGTGATGCCGGCCAGCGCCGAAAGCGCCCAGTAGGAGCGCTGGGAGAAGAGCCAGTCCGCCACGCCGACATTGGCCGCCGCGCCAAATGCGCAGACGAGGTTGAAGCTCACCCAGCCGCGCGCCAGCCCCCAGCCGACAAGCCTCTTGTCCCGGTAAGTGAACATATTGTTGAGGAAGAAATTGCTGGAAATGGCCACCAGCGTCGCCACCGTCTGCGAGAGGCCGAACGACTGGTCGAGCAGCTTGAACAACAGGGTGAGCACGGCGAAATGCACCACCACGCCCAGCCCGCCGACCATGGCGAAGCTCAAAAACCGCACGGGCACGATATGGCCCACCAGCTTGTCCATCAGCAGCTGGAGATATTCCCACAGCACCAGACTATCGAGCTTGCTCTCGCCATGCTGGCGGGTGCGGAAGATATAGGGCACTTCCGCCACGCGCAGCGGCACCGGCGCGCTGGCGGTGATGTCGAGCAATATCTTGAAGCCCATGGTGGAAAGATGCGGCAGCGAGCGCATGAAGGCATCGCGCCGCATCATCATGAAGCCGCTCATCGGGTCCGAGATCGGCGTCCGGGTGAGGCGCAGCGCCAGCTTCGTCGCAAAGCGGCTCATCTTCTGCCGCCCCTCGCTCCAGTCGCCCATGCCGCCGCCCGCAATATAGCGGCTGCCCACGACCAGATCGACATCGCCCTGCCCGATCCGCTCATACATCGCCCGCAGCACCGTTTCGTCATGCTGGAGATCGGCATCCATGATCGCGACATAAGGCGCCGCGGTGGCGAGAATCCCCTCCACACAGGCGCTGGACAAGCCGCGCCGGCCATAGCGCTGGATGATCCGCACGCGCGGATCGGCCAGCGCCAGCGCGCGCACCGCGTCCGCCGTCTCATCGGGCGAATCATCGTCCACAAAGACGATTTCCCACGGGATATCCGCCAGCGCCTTGGCGACCAGCTCGACAAGCAGCGGCACATTGCGCCGCTCGTTGAAGGTCGGCACCACAATAGCGAGCCGGGCGGGGAGCATCATGCCGGTCAATCTGTCATCCATCTGCTCGGGGGCACTGCGTGCCTGCGCCGTAATCGGGAAAGGCCTGCGCCTTCACCACCCATGTGCCCTATTCATTCAACTCTGCCGGCGTCGGCGCGAGCGCCCCTGCCCGCATGATCCGCGCCGGGTTGCCAACCGCGATCGCGCCGCTCGGCACGTCCTGCAGGACCACGGCGTTGGCGCCGATCCGCACATGATCGCCGATCGTGACCGCCCCGATGATCTTGGCTCCCGCGCCAATCTCGACATGGCCGCCGATGCGGGGCACGCCGCCGCTCTTCGAGCCCAGCGTGACCTGCTGGAAGATGAGGCTGTTGGGGCCGATACTGGCAGCGGGGTGGACGACGATGCCGTTGGGGTGCGGCATGACCAGCCCGCCGCCGAGCCGGGCGTTCAACGGAACGTCCGCGCCCGTGACGACCGACCAGAAACGGTGGCGCAGCACCGCCAGCTTGCGGGTCAGCGCGCCGCGCAGGCCGGCCGGCGCCTTCTGATAGGATCGGATCGACCGCAGCAGCGCGCGCGACGGGGCCCAGCTGAACGGGCGATAATATTCGCGCGACCAGTCCGGGTCAGTGCTCGAAATTGCCATGGCGCGCCCCATCCCGCTCTTCGCCGGCCGGTCTCCGGCAGCCGGCATGCTCCCTGTCTCTGCCCGCACATGATCGGCCGGACAAGAGCCCTCCGGCCGCCGGGCGCTGCCTGGCCCGGCCGCTCTGGCGTCAGGCCGCGTGTGCGCCATGGCCGAGCGCGAGATAATCGAGCGACTGCATTTCCATCAGCCGCGAGACGGTGCGCTCGAATTCGAAGCGCCCGTCGCCTTGCGGATAGAGATCGGCCGGCTGCGCCGCCGCCCCGGCGATGAGCTTGACCTTATGCTCATAGAGCGCGTCGATCAGCGTGACGAACCGCGCCGCCTCGTTGCGATTCTCCGGCCCCAGCACCGGGATGCCGACGATGAGCACGGTGTGGAAGCGCCGCGCGATGGCGAGATAGTCGCTCGCGCCGCGCGCCTCGCCGCACAGCCGCTTGAAGGAGAAGACCGCCACGCCCTTGAGCGCCTTGGGCACATGCAGCGTGCGCCCGCCGGGGATCGGCAGTTCCTCGCTCGGCACATGGGCGCTGTCCTCGGGCGGATAATCGGTGAGGCGGAAGAAGATCTCGCGCATCGCCGCCGTCGTCGCCTCGCCATTGGGCACATGCCAGGTATTGGCGTCGCCCAGCCGGTCCAGCCGGTAATCGGTCGGCCCGTTGAGCGGCAGCACATCCAGCCGCTCCTTGAGCAAGGCGATGAACGGCAGGAACAACTCGCGGTTGAGCCCGTCCTTGTAGAGATCGTCCGGCGCGCGGTTGGAGGTGGCGACCAGCGTCACCCCCGCATCGAGCAGCGCGGTGAACAGGCGGGACATGATCGCCGCATCCGCCATATTATTGACGACCATCTCGTCGAACAGCAGCACCCGCACATCGGCAGCGAGCGCGCTGGCGACCGGCGGGATGGGGTCGCCGCTCTCGCTCTCCCGCGCGCGCCGCAGGCGGGCATGAACGTCCAGCATGAACTCATGGAAATGGATGCGCCGCTTCGCCGTGCCGGTCAGGCAATCGCGCAGCAGGTCCATCAGCATGGATTTGCCGCGCCCCACGCCGCCCCACATATAGACGCCGCGCACCGGCTCGGGCGCCTTGCGCAGCATCCGCCACAGTACGGAGCCGCGCCGGGGCGCCGCCTCCAGCGCCTGCTGGAGCGCGGTCAGGCGGATGGCGGCGGCGCGCTGGTCGGCGTCCGGCGTCAGCTCGCCAGCCGCGACCAGCGCATCATAGCAGGCGATGACGGTCGTCACGTCGCCCGCATGGTTCCGCTACGGGTCGCGCGCCGCCGGTGTCCATAGGGCTGGTGGACCCGCCGGCGCGCATCGGGTGCGCCCGGCGGCGGCAGGCCGCTGCGCATCAAATGGCCCGTTCGACCATCATCTTTTTGGTTTCGGCGATCGCCTTGGCCGGGTTCAGCCCCTTGGGGCAGACATTGGCGCAGTTCATGATCGTGTGGCAGCGATAGAGGCGGAAGGGGTCTTCCAGCTCGTCCAGCCGCTCGCCGGTAAATTCGTCGCGGCTGTCCGCCAGCCAGCGATAGGCTTGCAGCAGGATCGCCGGGCCGAGGAACTTGTCGGAGTTCCACCAGTAGCTCGGGCAGCTCGTCGAGCAGCAGGCGCACAGGATGCACTCATAGAGGCCGTCCAGCTTCGCGCGGTCCTCCGGGCTTTGCAGCCGCTCCTTGTCGCTCGGCGAGGGCGTCACCGTCTTCAGCCAGGGCTGAATCGAGCTATATTGCGCATAGAAATGGGTGAAATCGGGGACGAGATCCTTGATAACGTCCATATGCGGCAGCGGCGTGATCCGCACCT
>Ga0182736_1001947_pt1 | contig 17504 bp, 21 predicted proteins | sample eDN5th30CKraftBY_FD_128882 | JGI IMG/M metagenome (GOLD analysis project Ga0182736, IMG submission 128882) | Enriched backyard soil microbial communities from Emeryville, California, USA - eDNA 5th pass 30_C Kraft BY (version 2) (version 2) | ecosystem: Environmental > Terrestrial > Soil >... | reverse complement strand
GCGAAGCACGACGTCGTGCCGGACCGCATTGAAGCGGGCACGTTTCTGTGCGCGGTCGCGGCCGCGGGCGGCGACGTCACGCTGCGTCGCGTGAGCTCGCATCTGCTCGACGCCGTGACGGCGAAGCTGCGCGAAGCCGGCGTGACGATCGAGGAAGGCGACGACTGGATGCGCGTGCGTATGGGCAAGCGCGCCGAAGCGGTGAATATCCGCACGTCCGAATACCCGGCGTTCCCGACCGACATGCAGGCGCAGTTCATGGCGCTCAACACGATCGCGAAGGGCACGTCGCAAGTCGTCGAGACGATCTTCGAGAACCGCTTCATGCACGTTCAGGAGCTGAATCGTCTGGGCGCGAGCATCACCATCGACGGCAACACGGCGCTCATCGCCGGCGTCGAGAAGCTGTCCGGCGCGAAGGTCATGGCGACCGATCTGCGCGCGTCGGCGAGTCTCGTGATCGCGGCGATGTGCGCGGACGGCGAAACGCTGGTCGACCGCATCTACCATCTGGATCGCGGCTACGACCGCATGGAATCGAAGCTGACGGCGGTCGGCGCGAACGTGCGCCGCATCAAGGGCAGCGGGAGCGAGCAATGAGTTCGCTGCCGCAGACGTCGTCGTCGGTGCAGCCGAGCGCGCCCCTCACGCTCGCGTTGTCGAAAGGGCGTATCTTCGAGGAGACGCTGCCGCTGCTCGCCGCCGCCGGCGTGCAGGTGGCCGAAGATCCGGAAAGCTCGCGCAAACTGATCCTTCCGACGACGAATCCGAATCTGCGCGTGATCATCGTGCGCGCGACCGATGTGCCGACTTACGTCGAGTACGGCGCGGCCGATTTCGGCGTCGCGGGTAAGGACGTGCTGATCGAGCACGGCGGCAGCGGCCTGTATCAGCCGGTCGATCTCGATATCGCGCGCTGCCGTATGTCGGTGGCCGTGAAGAACGGGTTCGACTATGCGAGCGCGGTGCGCCAGGGCGCGCGTCTGAAGGTCGCGACGAAGTACACGGAAACCGCGCGTCAGCATTTCGCGGCGAAGGGCGTGCACGTCGATCTGATCAAGCTGTACGGATCGATGGAACTCGCGCCGCTCGTCGGCCTGGCCGATGCGATCGTCGATCTGGTCAGCTCGGGCGGCACGCTGCGGGCGAACAATCTCGTCGAAGTCGAAGAGATCATGCAGATTTCCTCGCGCCTCGTCGTGAATCAGGCGGCGCTGAAGCTGAAGCGCGCGGCGCTCAAGCCGTTCCTCGACGCGTTCGAGCGCGCGACGGTCAGCAAGGGAAATTAGGCGGGCCGCACGACGCGGCGCGCCAACAGCAAAACGGAAAACCAGCATGTCTATCAAGATTCGCAAACTCGATTCCAGCGCCGACGGTTTCCAGAAGGCGCTGCGTGCGGTCCTCGCGTTCCAAGCGAGCGAGGATGAGGCGATCGAGCGCTCGGTCGCGCAGATTCTCGCGGACGTGAAGGCGCGCGGCGACGAAGCCGTGCTCGAATACACCAACAAGTTCGATCGTCTGAAGGCGGACAGCGTCGCGGCGCTCGAACTACCGCTCTCGGAGATGGAAGCCGCGCTCGAAGGGCTCGAACCGAAGCGCCGCGCGGCGCTCGAAGCGGCGGCGGCGCGCGTGCGCGGCTATCACGAGAAGCAGCGCATCGAATGCGGCAGCCATAGCTGGCACTACACCGAAGCCGACGGCACCGTGCTCGGCCAGAAGGTCACGCCGCTCGATCGCGCGGGCATCTATGTGCCGGGCGGCAAGGCGGCGTATCCGTCGTCCGTGCTGATGAACGCGATTCCGGCGCGCGTGGCGGGCGTGAAGGAAATCGTGATGGTCGTGCCGACGCCCGATGGCGTGAAGAATCCGCTGGTGCTCGCGGCGGCGCTGCTCGGCGGCGTGGATCGCGTGTTCACGATCGGCGGCGCGCAAGCGGTGGCCGCGCTCGCGTACGGCACGCAAAGCGTGCCTGCCGTCGACAAGATTTGCGGTCCGGGTAACGCGTATGTCGCGTCGGCGAAGCGGCGCGTGTTCGGTACGGTCGGCATCGACATGATCGCGGGGCCGTCCGAAATTCTCGTGATCTGCGACGCCACCACCGATCCGCGCTGGGTCGCGATGGACCTCTTCTCGCAGGCCGAGCACGACGAACTCGCGCAATCCATTCTGCTGTGCCCGGACGATGACTTCATCCAGCGCGTGGAAGACGCGATCGTCGAGCTGCTGCCGGCGATGCCGCGTCGCGACGTCATCCAGCGCTCGCTCGAAGATCGCGGCGCGCTCATCAAGGTGAAGGACATGGCCGAGGCGTGCGCGATCGCCAACGATATCGCGCCGGAGCATCTTGAGATTTCCGCGCTCGATCCGCATCAGTGGGCCGCGCAAATTCACAACGCAGGCGCGATGTTCCTCGGCCGCTACACGAGCGAAAGCCTCGGCGATTACTGCGCGGGCCCGAACCACGTATTGCCGACGTCGCGCACCGCGCGCTTCTCGTCGCCGCTCGGCGTCTACGACTTCATGAAGCGTTCGAGCGTGATCGAAGTGAGCGCGGACGGCGCGCAGACGCTCGGCGAAATCGCGGCGGAACTGGCGTACGGCGAAGGCCTGCAGGCGCACGCGAAGAGCGCCGAATACCGGATGAAAAAAGTCGGCTGAAGCGAAAACCGGCCCGAATGAACGAGGCGGCCTGAGAGCCGCCACCCGAACCGGCGAGAGAGACGCCGGGAAAACATGACGACATCACAAGACATCATCCGACCCGACGTCCTCGCGATGACGAGCTATCCCGTGCCCGATGCCACGGGCCTCATCAAGCTCGACGCGATGGAAAATCCCTACACGCTGCCCGCCGACCTCGCCAAAGCATTGGGCGAGCATCTCGCGGGCGTCGCGCTGAACCGTTATCCCGCGCCGCGTCCGGCGGAATTGCTCGCCAAGATCAAGCGCACGATGAACGTGCCCGACGCCTGCGACGTGCTGCTCGGCAACGGTTCGGACGAGCTCATCAGCATGATGTCGGTCGCGTGCTCGAAGCCGGGCGCGAAGGTCGTCGCGCCGGTGCCGGGCTTCGTGATGTACGAAATGTCGGCGAAATTCGCGCATCTCGAGTTCATCGGTGTGCCGCTGAAGGCCGACTTCACGCTCGACGCCGACGCGCTCGTCGCCGCCATCGATGAGCACGCGCCGGCGCTCGTCTATCTGGCGTATCCGAACAACCCGACCGGCACGCTCTACGACGACGCCGACATCGAACGCGTGATCGCCGCGTCGAAGAAGAGTCTCGTCGTGATCGACGAGGCGTATCAGCCGTTCGCCGAAGAAAGCTGGATGCCGCGCGCGGCGGAGTTCGACAACGTCGTCGTGATGCGGACTGTCTCGAAGCTCGGGCTCGCGGGCATCCGTCTCGGCTACATGGCGGGCCGGCCCTCGTGGATCACGCAGTTCGACAAAGTGCGCCCGCCGTACAACATCAACGTGCTGACGCAGGCCACGGCCGATTTCCTGCTCGATCACCTCGACGTTCTCGACGCTCAAGCGGCCGAACTGCGCGCGCAACGCACGAAACTCGCACGCGAAGTGGCGGCGCTGCCCGGCATGACGGTATTCCCGAGCGCGGGCAATTTCCTGCTCGTGCGCGTTCCGGACGCCGCCGTTGCTTTCGAAACCCTTCTGACTTCGCGGGTTTTGGTAAAAAACGTGGGTAAAATGCACCCATTGCTGGCTAACTGCGTGCGTTTGACGGTCGGCTCTGCCGAAGAAAACGCGCAAATGGTCGCCGCGCTCAAGAAGCTCCCCGCTCTCGATTAAGTCTCAAGGAATCACCATGCGTATTGCGGAAGTCGTTCGCAACACCAGCGAAACGCAGATCCGTGTGAAGCTCGATCTGGACGGCACCGGCAAGCAGAAGCTCGCCACCGGCGTCCCGTTCCTCGATCACATGCTCGACCAGATTGCCCGTCACGGGCTCATCGATCTCGACATCGAAGCGCATGGCGACCTCCATATCGACGATCACCATACGGTAGAAGACACCGGCATCACGCTCGGAATGGCCATCGCGAAGGCCATCGGCGACCGCAAGGGCATTCGCCGTTACGGGCATTCGTACGTACCGCTCGACGAAGCGCTGTCGCGCGTCGTCATCGATTTTTCGGGGCGTCCGGGGCTCGAGTTCCATGTGCCGTTCACGCGCGCGCGCATCGGCACGTTCGACGTCGATCTGACCATCGAATTCTTCCGCGGATTCGTGAATCACGCCGGCGTGACGCTGCATATCGACAACCTGCGCGGCATCAACGCGCATCATCAGGTCGAAACCGTGTTCAAGGCGTTCGGCCGCGCGCTGCGCATGGCGTGCGAAGTCGACGAGCGCGCGGCGGGGCAGATTCCGTCCACCAAAGGCAGTCTCTAAGCCGACTGACCGGTTCGGCGCGTTGCTGCGCCGGAAAAAAGATGGATTTGTTCAAGTCGTTTATCTCATTGCTCGCGCTGATCAACCCGATCGGCGCGATACCGTTTTTTCTCAGCCTGACCTCGCAGCAATCCGATCTCGAAAGACGCAACACGATTCGCGTCGCTTCGATTTCAGTCTTCTGCGTGATCGCGGTGACGGCGCTGCTCGGCCAGCAGATCATCGCGTTCTTCGGGATTTCGGTCGGGTCGTTCGAAGTGGGCGGCGGCATCATCATGCTGCTCATGGCGATCAGCATGTTGAACGCGCAGGTCGGCAATGCGCGTTCGACGCCGGAAGAACGCATGGAAGCCGAGGAGCGCAATAGCATCGCGGTCGTGCCGCTCGCAATTCCGCTGCTCACCGGTCCCGGCTCGATCAGCACGGTGATCGTCTATGCTGCGAATGCGCAACACTGGTACGACCGCTTCGGGCTCGTCGTGCTGGGCGCGATCATCGCGGGGCTGTGCTTCGGCGCGCTGAATCTCGCCGAGCCGATCGCGCGCGTCGTCGGGCGCACGGGAATCAACATCGGCACGCGTCTCATGGGTTTGATGTTGTCCGCATTGGCGGTGGAGTTCATCGTCGACGGGTTGAAGGCCTTGATGCCATCTTTGAAATGAATACTTCGATTGCGATTGTTGATTACGGAATGGGCAACCTGCGCTCGGTCTACCAGGCGCTGAAGAAGGCTGCACCCGAAGCGAACGTGGCGATCGTCGATCAGCCGCAAGGCATTCACGCGGCGGATCGCGTCGTGCTGCCGGGCCAGGGCGCGATGCGCGACTGCATGGGGCATCTCGCCGAATCCGGTTTGCAGGAAGCGGTGATGCAGGCGGCGCGCGAAAAGCCGATGCTCGGCGTGTGCGTCGGCGAGCAGATGCTCTTCGACTGGAGCGAGGAAGGCGACACGAAGGGCCTCGGTCTTCTGCCCGGCAAGGTCGTGCGCTTCCAGCTCGACGGTCTGCTGCAGGACGACGGCTCGCGCTTCAAGGTGCCGCAAATGGGCTGGAATCGCGTGCGTCAGACACAGGCGCATCCGGTCTGGGACGGCGTCGCGGACGGCGCGTTCTTCTACTTCGTCCACAGCTACTACGTGGTGCCGGACAATCCGGCTCACACATCCGGCGAAACCGTGTACGGCAGCGCGTTCACGTCGGCGGTTGCGCGCGACAATATCTTCGCCACCCAATTCCACCCCGAAAAGAGCGCGGACGCAGGATTGCGTCTCTATCGCAATTTCGTGCACTGGAACCCGTGAAATACCGTGCCCGCTAGCGTTTTCGCCTATTACTACGGGCGCATGACCGTTGCAAGACTTGTACTACACTAGCGAGACGGCCCGCGGCACAGGCACGAAAGACCGCACGCGCGCCGTTTTGATCAACTTCACCCAGAAAATACGCGATACCTATGCTGCTCATTCCGGCCATCGATCTTAAGGACGGTCAGTGCGTGCGCCTCAAGCAGGGCGATATGGACCAGGCGACCATTTTTTCAGAGGATCCGGCGGCCATGGCCCGACATTGGGTCGATCGCGGCGCACGGCGATTGCATCTGGTCGATCTGAACGGCGCGTTCGCCGGCAAGCCCAGAAACGGCGACGCGATCCGCGCGATCCTCGATGAAGTCGGCAGCGAGATTCCCGTGCAGTTGGGCGGCGGCATCCGCGATCTGGAAACCATCGAGCGCTATCTGGACGACGGCCTGTCGTACATCATCATCGGCACGGCGGCGGTGAAGAATCCGGGCTTCTTGCAGGACGCGTGCAGCGCGTTCGGGGGACACATCATCGTCGGACTGGACGCGAAGGACGGCAAGGTCGCGACGGACGGCTGGAGCAAGCTCACCGGTCACGAGGTCGTCGATCTCGGCCGCAAGTTCGAAGACTACGGCTGCGAATCGATCATCTACACGGACATCGGCCGTGACGGCATGCTTCAGGGCCTCAACCTCGAAGCAACCGTGCGTCTCGCGCGGGCGGTGAAGATTCCAGTGATCGCGAGCGGCGGGCTGTCGAGCATCGCGGACATCGAATCGCTCTGCGAAGTCGAGGACGAAGGCATCGAAGGCGTGATCTGCGGCCGCGCGATCTACTCCGGCGATCTCGATTTCAAGGCCGCCCAGACCCGCGCCGACGCGCTGCGCGAGGCCGACGGCGCCTGATACGCCCGAGCGCGAGCACATCTGAGCAGCACTCCGGGCGGCCGCGGCGCCGCCCTTACTCCGTAAGTGGCAAGAACATGGCTCTCGCAAAACGCATCATTCCCTGTCTCGACGTGACCGCCGGCCGCGTCGTGAAGGGCGTCAATTTCGTCGAACTGCGCGACGCGGGCGATCCCGTCGAAATCGCGCGGCGTTACGACGATCAGGGCGCCGACGAACTCACGTTCCTCGATATCACCGCGACTTCCGATCAACGCGATCTCATTCTGCCGATCATCGAATCGGTGGCGTCGCAGGTGTTCATTCCGCTGACGGTCGGCGGCGGCGTGCGCGCGGTCGAAGACGTGCGGCGTCTGCTCAACGCGGGCGCGGACAAGATCAGCATGAATTCGTCGGCGGTCGCGAATCCGCAACTCGTGCGCGACGCGTCGGACAAGCACGGCTCGCAGTGCATCGTCGTCGCGATCGATGCGAAACGCGTGTCGGCCGAAGGCGAAACGCCGCGCTGGGAAGTCTTCACGCACGGCGGCCGTAAGGCGACGCGCATCGACGCGATCGAATGGGCGCGCAAGATGGCCGAATTCGGCGCCGGCGAAATCCTGCTCACCAGCATGGATCGTGACGGCACCAAAGCCGGCTTCGATCTCGCGTTGACGCGCGCCGTGTCGGACGCCGTGCCGGTGCCGGTGATCGCGTCGGGCGGCGTCGGATCGTTGCAGCATCTGGCGGATGGCATCGTCGAAGGTCACGCGGACGCGGTGCTTGCCGCGAGCATCTTCCACTACGGCGAGCACACCGTCGGCGAAGCGAAGCGCTTCATGGCCGATCACGGCATTTCGGTGAGGACTTGAAACCGTGAGCGATCAGATGATCTGGCTCGACAAAGTCAAGTGGGACGCGAACGGCCTCGTGCCGGTGATCGCGCAGGAAGCATCGACCAACGACGTGCTCATGTTCGCGTGGATGAATCGCGAGGCGCTCGCAAAGACCATCGAACTGAAGCGCGCGGTGTATTTCTCGCGCTCGCGGCAGCGCCTGTGGTTCAAGGGAGAAGAGTCGGGCCACGTTCAGCACGTTCACGACGTGCGCCTCGATTGCGACGAAGACGTCGTGCTGCTCAAGGTCGAGCAGGTTTCGGGCATCGCGTGCCACACCGGCCGCCATTCCTGTTTTTTCCAGAAATTCGAAGGCACGGCGGAGAACGGCGAGTGGGTCGCCGTCGAGCCGGTCCTGAAAGACCCAGAAAGCATCTACAAATGACGCAAGCCAATACGCTGGACACGCTGCTGCGCCTCGCCTCGGTCATCGACAGTCGCAAGGGCGGCGATCCGGAACAATCCTACGTTTCCCGACTCTTTCACAAGGGCGACGATGCGGTCCTGAAGAAGATCGGCGAGGAAGCGACGGAAGTCGTGCTTGCCGCGAAGGACGCCCGTCATGGCGGCGCGCCGAAGGCGCTCGTCGGCGAAGTCGCCGATCTGTGGTTTCATTGTCTCGTCATGCTGTCCCATTTCGATCTGAGCCCCGCCGACGTGGTCGCGGAACTGGAACGTCGCGAAGGTCTGTCGGGAATCGAGGAAAAGGCGCTGCGCAAGTCGCGCGAGCGTGAGCAGAACGGCGGCTGACGAGCGTCTGGCATCAGCGAAGGAGGGCACGAATGAACCGGCAATATGAACCCTATCCGCCGCCCGTCGTTCAGAACGCGAACGATCCCGAACGCCTGCGCAACATGCGCACGTTCACGCATGTTCTGTACGGCTTGTACGCCGTCTATTGGCTGACCGGCGGTCTCACGGGACTGGTCGCGATCATCCTCAACTACATCAAGCGCGGCGATGCGGCGGGCACGCCGTACGAAGATCACTTCACCTGGCAGATCCGCACCTTCTGGTGGGCGGTGCTGGGCCACGTGATCGGTTTCGCGACGATCTGGATCGGCATCGGCTTTCTGATTCTCGGTGCGGTCAGCATCTGGACGCTTTATCGCATCATCAAAGGCTGGCTGTTTCTCTACGAGAACAAGCCGATCGAACCGCGCGCGTGGTTTTGATCACATCCGTCAACGAAATCCGGCAACTCAATGAGTCAAGACAACTGCATTTTCTGCAAGATCGCTTCCGGGCAACTGCCGAGCACGAAGGTCTATGAGGACGATGAGTTCGTCGCCTTCAACGACATCAATCCTGCCGCGCCGGTGCACGTGCTGGTCATTCCGCGCAAACATATTGAAACACTTTCCCACTGCACAGAAAGTGACAGTCCGCTACTTGGTAGAATGGTGAGTCTCGTCGGACGGTTGGCGAAAGATCTGGGTGTCTCCTACACGGGAGGCGACACCGGCTTTCGAACGGTAATCAATACCGGTCCGGGCGGCGGGCAAGAGGTGTATCACATCCACGCGCATTTGTTGGCCGGCGAGCGCCCGTGGCGCCGAATGGGGTAATGCTGCAATCTTTGTTTGCATTCTCCTTTCCAATGAAATATTGGGCGAGCAAAATCGATAGTTGAGCCGAGGCGACGTGCCTCGGCCGGGGCCGCCAGGCCGATCTTCCGTCATCGGTACCCAAATCGGGGCGGAATCACGGAGAGTTTTCATTCATGGGTTCGTTAAGCATTTGGCATTGGTTGATCGTTCTGCTGATCGTGGCGCTCGTGTTCGGCACGAAGAAGCTGCGCAATATCGGCGGCGATCTGGGCGGCGCGGTGAAGGGCTTCAAGGAAGGTATGCGCGAGGGCGACACGCCGGCGAATTCGGCCGATCAGCGCGAACTGCCGCGTAACGGCGCCGTGGACGTCGAGGCGAAAGACAAGTCGCGCTCGGGCGACTATCGCTGATCCGTCTGCCGACGGTAACTCTCCACTTTTCGTTCAATGCTCGATCTCGGTCTGACCAAAATGGCGGTCATCGGCGTCGTGGCGCTGGTGGTCCTCGGGCCGGAGCGCCTGCCCGGCGTCGCACGTACGGCGGGGGCGCTCTTCGGGCGCGCGCAGCGCTATATCAACGACGTCAAATCGGAAGTCGCGCGCGAGATGGAACTCGATGAGCTGAAGAAAATGCGGACCGAGTTCGAAAACGCGGCGTCGAATGTCGAATCGACGATTCACGACACGCTGAAGCGCCACGAATCCGAGCTGAACGATGCCTGGAAAGACGGCACGTCGGTCGCGCCGAGCATCGCTGGCGGCGCTGATTCAGCGGACAGCGCCGCGTCGGACAAGCCCTGGGCCGCTACGTCTTCATCGACGTCGACCCGGCGCAAGAACTGGCGCGTGAAGCAGGCGGCGATTCCCAACTGGTACAAGCGCACGACCTCGCGTCGCACGCGGGTTCAATCGGGCGCGGCGCGCGTCGCTCGCCACACGCCCGCCACCCTGCGCCGGCAGACGAAGTTCTTCTGAGCGTGCCGCGATTCCTTCATCGATGATTTCTACCGAGGGCCGGCGTGAGCGACCCGCAACACACTAAAGAAGAGCCCGTCGAAGAGACGTTCATTTCGCATCTGGTCGAATTGCGCGACCGCATCATCCGCGCGGGCGCATCGGTCATCGTCGTGTTCATCGCGCTTGTGTATTGGGCGCCGGACATCTTCAAGCTGCTGGCGCGTCCGCTGATGCAGAACCTGCCCGCGGACGGCAAGATGATCGTCACGGACGTCACCGGCTCGTTCTTCGTGCCGATGAAAGTCACGATGCTCGTCGCCTTCGTGATCGCGCTGCCCTTCGTGCTGTATCAGGTCTGGGCGTTCGTCGCGCCGGGTTTGTATCAGCATGAAAAGAAGCTCGTCGGGCCGCTCGTTTTCAGCAGCTATACGCTTTTTCTGTGCGGCATGGCGTTCGCGTACTTCGTCGTGTTCCCGACCATCTTCCGCGTGATGGCGCACTACAACGCGCCGCTCGGCGCGGAGATGACCACGGATATCGACAATTACCTGAGCTTCGTGCTGACGATGTTCATCGCGTTCGGCGTGACGTTCGAGGTGCCGATCGTCGTCGTGCTGCTTGCGCGCATGGGCGTCGTGTCGATTCAGAAGCTCAAGCAGATTCGTCCTTACGTGATCGTCGGCGCGTTCATCATTTCCGCGGTCGTCACGCCGCCCGACGTTTTCTCGCAACTCATTCTCGCGATTCCGCTCGTCATTCTTTATGAAGCGGGGATCATCGCGGCGCGGCTCGTCGTCGGCAAGGAACAGGTCAAGAACGAGGAGCCGGCGGCGGAGTAAAGTGCGGCGTATTGTCGCGCCAGAGCGAGTGTTCGAGATAAGAAAAAGGCAGCTTCGAGCGATCGAAGCTGCCTTTTCGTTTTACGGACGTCGCGTTTTACTCGTCGCCCTGATCGCCTCGATCGTCATCCGGCATTTGCGGTGCGCGCGGCGGCGCGGGGCGCTTGCCGATCATCACGTTGAGATCCAGTTCCTTGTTCTTGCGCATCAGATGGACCTTCACCGACGTGCCCGGCTTGATCTGCGCGACGACGTTGAGCAGGCGCGTCGTGTCGGTGATCGTGTCGTCGTTGATCGACACGAGGATATCGCCCGGCTTGATGCCCGCCTTGTCCGCCGGGCCGCCCTGCAGCACGCCCGCGACAATCGCGCCGGACTTCTGATCCAGCCCGAACGATTCGGCGATCTCCGGCGTCACGTCCTGCGGTTCGACGCCGATCCAGCCGCGCGTCACGCTGCCCGTCGTGATGATGCTTTCCAGCACGCTGCGCGCGGTCGACACGGGAATCGCGAAGCCGATGCCGAGCGAGCCGCCGCTGCGCGAATAGATCGCCGTGTTGATGCCCAGCAGGTTGCCGTTCACGTCGACCAGCGCACCGCCCGAATTGCCGGGGTTGATGGCGGCGTCGGTCTGGATGAAGTTCTCGAACGTGTTGATGCCGAGGTGATTGCGCCCGAGCGCGCTGACGATGCCCATCGTGACCGTCTGGCCGACGCCGAACGGATTGCCGATCGCGAGCACGACATCGCCGACGCGCGTCTGATCCATTCGCCCGAGCGTGATGGTCGGCAGGTTGGTCATGTTGATCTTCAGCACGGCGAGGTCGGTTTCCGGATCGACGCCGATCACTTTCGCGCTGGACGTGCGACCATCGGCGAGCGCGACTTCGATTTGATCCGCCCCGTCGACGACATGCTGGTTCGTTAGAATGTAACCTTCCGAGCTGACGATGACACCGGAGCCGAGATTCGACGCGGGCGGCTCGTCGCTCTTGCGCTTGTTCTTGTCGCCGAAGAAGTAGCGGAACAGCGGGTCTTTCGCGCGCGGGTCGGGCGGCAGATTGCCGTCCTTGCTGGAGAACACGTTCACGACGGCCGGCATCGCCTTTTGCGCGCCTTCCGAAAAGGACGACTGAACGGGGCGCGAGCCGATGCTCGGCGCCACTTCCTGCAACGCGACGATCGGCTCGGCAAGCTGCTTGCCGAATTGACCCTGACGTTGAAGCCACTGCGGCTTCAAGGTCGCGATGATGAACATCAGGGCCAAAAGCACGGTGACCGCTTGGGCAAAAAATAGCCAGAAGCGTCTAAGCATTTGAAGGGATAGAGGAATTCATGGATCGGATCGAACTCGAATTGTATCTGAACAATCTGCTGGAAATCGGCCGCTTCAAGGACTATTGCCCGAACGGTCTGCAGGTTGAAGGCGCGCGCCGCGTGCAGAAGATCGCAACCGGCGTGACCGCCTCGCAAGCCTTTCTCGAAGCCGCGCTGGAGTGGGGCGCGGACACGGTGCTCGTGCATCACGGCTACTTCTGGCGCAATGAGGCGCCGCAGATCACCGGGCGCAAGCATCGAAGATTGCGCACGCTGATTGCCAACGACATCAATCTCTTCGCCTATCATCTTCCGCTCGACTCGCATCCGGAACTCGGCAACAACGCGCAGATCGGCGCACGCCTCGGACTGATCGCCGACGCGCGCTTCGCGAATCAGGATCTCGGCTGGATCGCGACGCTCGGCATGCCGCTCCCGCTCGAGCACTTCAGCGCGATGGTCGAGAACGCGCTCGGCAGGAAGCCGCTCGTGTTCGGCGACACAGACAAGGAATTGCGCCGCGTGGCGTGGTGCACGGGCGGCGCACAAGGTTACTTCGAAGAGGCCATCGCGGCGGGCGCGGACGTGTATCTGAGCGGCGAAGTCTCGGAGCAAACCATGCATATCGCGGCGGAATCGGGCGTGGCGTACATCGCGGCCGGGCATCACGCGACGGAGCGCTATGGCGTGCAGGCCGTGGGCGCGCATCTGTCCGAGCAATTCGATATCGAGCATCTTTTTATCGATATCGATAATCCGGTTTAATGACCGATTAAGCTGTGGGCGCGATTATCTGCGCTTGCGGTTGCCTTAAATGAACGCTTCACGATGTTGCGCGAAAAACGTGGGGAAAACCCTGAAGCATCAATCACTTCGAGTGATTTTTGCTAGTCAGCCCTTGTAAATGCCAACTCCATTCGCGCACACTAACGGCGGAACAACTGATGTGACGGTATAAATCCAACTCAGAAGTGGGGCGTGTGATGCGAGACAAGGATGAAAAACGCGTCGACGGCGGCCGCCGTACCTGGCTGATTGCGACGACCGCAGCAGGTGGTTTCGGAGCAGTGGCAACCGTAGTTCCCTTTGTAGGTTCGTTTGCTCCATCGGAGAAGGCCAAGGCGGCGGGCGCGCCTGTCGAGGTCGATATCAGCGGACTGAAGCCGGGCGACATGATGACCGTCGCCTGGCGCGGCAAGCCGGTGTGGATCGTGAATCGCACCGACGAAATGCTGGCCGACGTCAAGAAGGCCGACAACGAAGTAGCCGACCCGAAGTCGAAGATGGAATTCTCGATGCCGTTGCCGGAGTACTGCAACAACGAGTATCGTTCGCGCGCGGATCACAAGAACATTTTCGTGGCGGTTGCCGTGTGCACGCATCTGGGCTGCACGCCGACGCCGCGTTTCACCGAGGGTCCCCAACCCAATCTCCCCGATAACTGGCCGGGCGGCTTCCTTTGCCCGTGCCACGGCTCGACCTATGACATGGCCGGCCGCGTCTTCAAGAACAAGCCCGCGCCGCAGAACCTGGACATTCCACCGTTCATGTTCACTTCCGCGACGCAACTCGTGATCGGCAAGGACGAAAAGGGAGAGGCGTAAATGGCGACCGCAGACAAGGAAGTAGAGACAACGGGCCTGACCGGTTGGATCGATCGCCGGTTTCCGCTGACCTCGACCTGGAAGAAACACGTATCCGAGTATTACGCGCCGAAGAACTTCAACTTCTGGTACTTCTTCGGCTCGCTCGCGTTGCTGGTGCTGGTGAATCAGATCGTCACCGGTATTTTCCTCACGATGAACTACAAGCCCGATGCGACGCTCGCGTTCGCCTCGGTCGAGTACATCATGCGCGAGGTGCCGTGGGGCTGGCTCATTCGCTACATGCATTCGACGGGCGCGTCGATGTTCTTCGTCGTCGTGTATCTGCACATGTTCCGCGGGCTGATGTACGGGTCGTATCGCAAGCCGCGCGAACTCGTGTGGATCTTCGGTTGCGCGATCTTCCTGTGCCTCATGGCCGAAGCGTTCTTCGGCTATCTGCTGCCGTGGGGGCAGATGTCGTTCTGGGGCGCGCAGGTCATCGTCAACCTGTTCTCGGCGATTCCGTTCATCGGTCCGGATCTGTCGCTGTGGATTCGCGGCGATTACGTCGTTTCCGATGTCACGCTGAACCGCTTCTTCGCGTTCCATGTCATCGCGATTCCGCTTGTGCTGATCGGACTCGTGGTCGCGCACCTCGTCGCGCTGCACGAAGTCGGCTCGAATAATCCGGACGGCGTCGAGATCAAGGCGAAGAAGGACGCGAACGGCATTCCGCTCGACGGCATTCCGTTTCATCCGTACTACTCGGTGCACGACTTCATGGGCGTGTGCGTGTTCCTGCTGATCTTCGCGGCGATCATCTTTTTCGCGCCGGAAATGGGCGGCTATTTCCTCGAAGCCAACAACTTCGTGCCGGCCAATCCGTTGCAGACGCCGCCGGAAATCGCGCCGGTGTGGTACTTCACCGCGTTCTACGCGATGCTTCGCGCGACGACCGATCCGTTCAAGATCGTGCTGATGATCGTGATCGCGCTGCTCGGCGTGCTCGCGCTCGTCAAGGCGCGCGGGAAATGGAAGCTCGGCCTGCCGGTGCTCGCCGTGGTGGTGCTGGTTTTCATGGCGATGACGGAATCGAAGTTCTGGGGCGTCGTCGTGATGGGCACGGCGGTCGTGTCGCTGTTCTTCCTGCCCTGGCTGGACCGCAGTCCGGTGAAGTCGATTCGCTATCGGCCGCTCTTTCACAAGGTCTTCTACGCGATATTCGTGTTCGCGTTCCTGATGCTCGGCTTCCTGGGCACGCGACCGCCATCGCCGGCCGCGACGCTGATCGCGCAGATCTGCGCGCTGATCTACTTCGCGTTCTTCCTCGGCATGCCTTTCTGGACGCCGCGCGGCAAATTCAAGACGCCGCCTGAGCGAGTGCACTACAAACCTCACTGAGCGCACGTCCGGAGACGAATACGATGAAAAAATGGCTCTCTACAATAGCGATGATCGGTGCGGCGATGCTCTCGTTCTGCGCACCGCCGGCGTTCGCGCAGGAAGAAGCGGTGCTCGATCGGGCGCCCGACAGTTCGGACAATCTCGCGTCCTTGCAGCACGGCGCACAAGTTTTTGTAAACTACTGCCTGAATTGCCACAGCGCGACGTTGATGCGGTACAACCGGCTGACCGATATCGGCATCAGCGAGAAGCAGATTCGAGAGAATCTGCTCTTTACTACGGACAAGGTCGGCAACACGATGTCGATCGCGATGCGCCCGGAAGATGCGAAAGCGTGGTTCGGTGCGTCGCCGCCGGATCTGTCCGTCGAAGCGCGGGCGCGCGGCAGGGACTGGCTCTACACGTACCTGCGGAGTTTCTATCACGATCCGACGCGGCCGACCGGCTGGAATAATCGCGTCTACGAAAACGTCGGCATGCCGCACGTGCTTTGGACGCTCCAAGGCGTCCGGGACGCGAAATTCGAGACCGATACGGACGAAAAGACGGGCGAAAAGGTACGAAGATTCGTCGGTTACACTCAGGTTACACCTGGTGCCATGTCGTCCGTGGATTATGATTCAACTGTGGCCGATCTCGTTTCGTACATGTCGTGGATGGCGGAACCCGCGCAGCAGACGCGCAAGCGGCTCGGCGTCTGGGTTTTGCTGTTCCTGGCGTTCTTGAGCTTCCTCGCGTGGCGCCTGAACGCGGCATACTGGAAAGATATCAAATAGCGCGCCTTCGAAGGCGTGGGTCGGCGCGACGGCGTTTTCCGCGAGGAAACGCCGCGGCCGGCCCTTCGAGTTTACTGAAGGAACTTTAAAAACATGATGGTTCTGTATTCCGGCACTACTTGCCCCTTCTCCCAGCGCTGCCGGCTGGTGTTGTTCGAAAAGGGCATGGATTTCGAGATTCGCGACGTTGACCTGTTCAACAAGCCGGAAGACATCGCGGTGATGAACCCTTACGGACAGGTCCCGATCCTCGTCGAGCGCGACCTGATCCTGTACGAGTCGAATATCATTAACGAATATATCGACGAGCGTTTCCCGCATCCGCAACTCATGCCGGCCGATCCGGTGCAGCGCGCCCGCGCACGCCTGTTCCTGCTGAACTTCGAAAAGGAACTGTTCGTTCACGTCGGCACGCTGGAAAACGAAAAGGGCAAGGCCGCCGAGAAGAATCACGAGAAGGCGCGCAGCGCGATCCGCGATCGCCTCACGCAGCTCGCCCCGATCTTCCTGAAGAACAAGTACATGCTGGGAGAGGAGTTCTCGATGCTCGACGTCGCGATTGCGCCGCTGCTGTGGCGTCTGGATCACTACGGCATCGAACTGTCGAAGAACGCAGCACCGTTGATGAAGTACGCCGAGCGGATTTTCAGCCGTCCGGCCTATATTGAAGCGCTGACGCCTTCCGAAAAGGTGATGCGTCGATAGTTTGAGTGCGTTGGGACGCGGCGGCGCGCGTTGCGCGGCCGCATTCCGACAGAGGAAAGTTGATGCAAGAGATTTCCACCAAGCCGTATTTGTTGCGCGCACTGTACGAATGGTGCACGGACAATGGTTTTACGCCTCACATCGCCGTTCGGGTCGATGCGGCTACGCGCGTGCCGCGCCAGTTCGTCCGCAACGACGAGATCGTGTTGAACATCAGTTTCGAGGCGACGAGCCAGTTGCAGATGGGCAACGAGTGGATCGAGTTCAGCGCGCGTTTCTCCGGCAAGTCACACAAGATCGAAGTGCAGGTCGCGAACGTGCTCGCTATCTACGCACGCGAGAACGGACAGGGGATGGCGTTCCCGGTCGAGCAGTCGCATTCCGGCTCGGATTTGACGAGCGCTCCCGTGGGCGCGCGATCGGCCGAGCGCGATACGCGGCAGATCGAGGAACCCGCAGACACCGCGCCGAAAGAGGATGCGCAAACTGCAGCGGATGACGATTCGAAATCGCCTGCGAGGTCTCACCTCAAAGTCGTTAAATGAAGTAGAATTCCGTGCTTCGCCGGCTTAGCTCATCTGGTAGAGCAGTTGATTTGTAATCATCAGGTGGCGGGTTCGAGTCCTGCAGCCGGCACCAAGACTTATGTCGACGGGTCGTGCGATGTCCGCACGACCCGTTTGCTTTGAGTCGGTAAGACGAGTAGGTCGAATCGATAAGAAACGTTTCAAAAACTTGTTGACACGAACCGAAACGTTCTTCATAATCTCGTTTCTCTGCTGCTGATGCAGCGACGCAAGACGGAAGTTGAAGTAAGGCTTGTCTTGCGATGTGCTCTTTAAAAACTAACAGCCGATAAGTGTGGGCGCTTGATGGC
>Ga0182736_1001946_pt1 | contig 17528 bp, 22 predicted proteins | sample eDN5th30CKraftBY_FD_128882 | JGI IMG/M metagenome (GOLD analysis project Ga0182736, IMG submission 128882) | Enriched backyard soil microbial communities from Emeryville, California, USA - eDNA 5th pass 30_C Kraft BY (version 2) (version 2) | ecosystem: Environmental > Terrestrial > Soil >... | reverse complement strand
GTTGGCGTAGATGACTTTCTGAGGGATTAGAATTCCGCGTTGGCTTTTGACTGCCTCGTCACGAGCCCGATGAGCTGAGAAGAGCTCGTCAATGAAACCCGGCGCTAGCTCGTTCAGCGCGCGGAGTTGTGCGAGGTTCTCGATCATTCCCCAGTCCATCAGCTCGCTGAATGGCCGTATCTTGGCAAGGAAGGCGGCGACAGAATCCGCTGCTGATGTGCCATTGTTGCAAGCGTTGCAGGACGGATATTCCATTCCGCTTGGCCGATCTTTAGCCCTGAACATGACGCGAGGAGGCATGTGCTCCAGCCGGTCCGCAGGCTGTCCGCAGTAGATGCAGACCGATCCGACGGTCATCAATTCCGCTCTGCTCCGGCTCTTCCTTCCGAGTTTCTGGTTCATATCAATGGCTCTGCGAAATCAATGTCCCGAATCCGGTAGCTATCCGTCTTTCTTCGCCCCGCGCGCCACGATCTGAAGCGCCCCGTCCGGCAGCGGCCTCTGCAGCGCGAGCGCCTCGCCCGCCGGCGCCGTGAGCCAGGTCTCGATCTCTTCCGGCCTGGTCAGGATCACCGGCATCGCCTTGGGGTGAATCGCGCCGACCTCGGCGTTCGGCTCTGTCGTTAGAAACCCGAACAGGTCGATCGTCTCTTCGCCCGTCCTGATCTTGCGGACGGACGTCCACTGCGGGACCCAGATACCGGCGAAGACGGCGAGCGGCCGCTCGGCCGAGAGAGCGAACCAGATATCACCGCCGGCGTCCCGATTGAACTCGCTGAACGACGTGAACGGCACGACGCAGCGATGCTCGACGCCGAGCCAGCGCGTCCAGTGCCTGCTCGCGGTGTTGCGGATATTGGTCGTGCCGCTGTCGGGCTCGGCCTTCAGCAGCGCGGGAAAGTCGACATCCTTGCCCTTGGCACGCAGCTTGTCCGCGCGGGAGGTCGCCGCCTTGAACAGGGCCTGCGACGACGACGGCATGCCCCAGCGGACGAGGGCGAGTTCCCGCCCCTCCGACGTGTTGCGCACGATCGGCGCGGCATAGTCGGGGAAGATCCCCGGCATCGGCGGCAGGTTGCCCGTCGTGTCCAGCATCGCGCCGGTGAGCGCGCGGATCGCGTCGGCGTTTGAGGTCATGCTGTAGAGGTTGCACATGCCTGTAGCATAGCGCCTGTCGGCAGCCCGAAAAGCCCGGCCGCGCAAAGTATGTGGGGCAATCCGCGGCCGGGCTCGTGCGAACCGCATCGGGGGGAAGCGGTTCACGCTCGCGAGAATAGCAAAAAGCGCGCATCTCCGCAGTCGCCCACATCAATCACCGGTCGATTGACTCCACCGCAAACGAGAACATTATAAGAACGAATTGTGGCAAAGGAGATGGCGGTGACCGAGCGGGATCAGGATCTGACCGATCAGGAACGGGCGCTGGTGGCACGGATTGATCAGCTGATCGTGGTCCACGGCGGCGACCTGCGCGCGGTGATCGAGACGCTCCTGCTCGCCTATGACGATCGACGTGAGCAGGTCTCGAACGGCTATGTCCGCCGGCGAGCGCGATGACGAGTGACGGGCCCAACCCCGTCCCGCCCGAGATGACGCCCTGGCGGTTGAAAGACCTGATCGAGCGCCGTGTCTTGGACGGCCGCGGCGTCCGCCTGACACCGGACACGACCGTGATGGTCCTTCGCGCGCTACGCGCCTACATCGCGGCGCCGAAGCGCGATCGCCTCGCCGGCATCATCTGCTGCCGGATCCATATCAAGCGTGTGCCTTGCGAGCCGCTCTGCCGGCGATGCCTCCAGGCTGCCTATGAAATCAAGCTCGAGCTGATTGGGGAGCCGGACTGGTGGGGCGATCGCGGCCGCTATGACGGCGGTGGGCGATAGAGGCTACAGCCATGGGGAAACACGACGCGCCCGAAGTTTGGGCTATCTGCCGCGACTGCGGGAAGACCGGCAACATCACGCGAAAGCAGTCGCAGGCTCGGCTGATCTGTTCGGGTTGCGGCAGCCGCGACTACAGCCTGACGATCAACGATCCCTCCAAGCCTGCCCGACCGGCTCAGCGGGACGCAGGCGAGATCGCGGCCAATGTCCGCCTGCCGTCCCTTCCGCCGATCGACCCCGACGCCTGGCGCCGCGGCAGCTATCCCTGAGCAGACTATCTCGGCGGAGCCTTCAGCGCCTCAGTCGTCGCCTCGAGCGCGGCGCGATCACCGCAGCGCAGTCAGCTTCGCGACGATCTCGTGCCAGAAGTACGTGATGAACGAGCCGATCGCCATTGACGCGACGCCCGTCATGGCGAGGGCGCCCATGCCGCGCTGCTTCCAGTTCCGCACCTCGGCGACGGTGGGCCGAATATCGGCATCCATCTCCTTCTCGACGCTGACGAGCCGGTCGCCGAAGCGCTCCACTTTCGTTTCCAAATCGCCGAACTGGTCGACGAGTTGGTCAAGCCGGCGGTGCACGTTGGCAAGACGCTGATCCGATTTTGCATCGGAGGCGGCGAAGTCACGCCGCAAGCCATCGACGCCGGCAATGAGCATGCCGACCTGCCGGTTCATGTCCTGCAGTGCAGCCTCCGTCGTCATTCCGCTGCAACTCCCTTCCCTGCCGGCACGGCGAAGCCTTGGGCGTTGCACCAGGCGTCGCGCTTGTTCTCCTGCTCGCGGACGGCGAGCCAGCGGAGTTGGGTGATGTAGACGGGCTCGCCGAGCTTGGGCACCACCTTCGGCATCGGATCCGTGCAATAGGCGGGTGCCGTCGGCTTTGCCGACGCCGTCTCGGCCAGGGCACGCTCGATCGCCGCGCGATTGATGTCAGCCGCCGGGTTTCCCTGACAGCCGGCCAAGATCGACAGGCTTCCAACGGCTGAGAGCAGGATCGGTATCCGAAGCGGAGAGCACATCGAGGTCGTCCTGTTTGGATTTGAGGTCCGAGGCGGCGGCAAAGGCCTTGCCCTGCGCCGCGGTCAGCAGCGCCGCGTTGGAGGCGGCGTCGCGCTCGGCTTTCGCGAGGCGCGCCTCGGTGGCGGCGAGACGGGCGCCGGAGACCAGCCCTGCGCTCGCTTGCTTGACGGCATCGGCCGACGCGGTGCGGACTCGGCCGGTGGCGATTTCACCGACGAGGGGGATCGAACCGATGAAGGGGATGTCACCGATCCAGGGCACGCCCTCATAATAGCCGAGGAGGCCAAGCGCGATGCAGCCGGCAAGGCCGATCGTGCGAGCGACACCGGCCAAGAAGTCGAGGATCACCATAGCGGCACCCTGTCATCGGGGAGCTTGTCGGGCTCGATAGTTGGCCACGTCGGCAGGTCGACCGTTTGATTGGCGAGAGCATGGGTGCAGTCGGCGAGGAATTGGATGCGGCCGTCTGTCACGAAAGAGTGGCAGACCGTATTGATGCGTTTGTCGGCAAGCATCTGCTCGCGCTCTTCCGGCAGCTTGTAGCTGTCGATGATCCGGTCGAGCTCCGCGTCGCCCCCTTCGATCCGCACCCCGCGCACCAGGATCGAGGGCGTGAATGTCGGACGCTCGGCATTGCCGTTGTAGCCCCAACGCGGATGGCGCTCGCCGTCGACGGTCACCTGATGCATCTCATTGCAGCCCGGGCACCAGAAGGCGACGCGACCGCCTTCGAGCCTGCGCAGGATCGGAGAAAGCGCACTCATATGCCGAACACCTGCCGCTTGCGGCAGCGGTCCCAGATGATGAAGCCGGCGACGAGGGCGACGATCGCGAAGGCGCCGAAAGCCCAGGGCGACTGGATGTAGGACAGGACGCTGAGAGCGCCCGACCCTGCAACGGCCGTCACGGCCGAGAGGACCGTCTTGCTCTCGGCCAGCGGCGGCGGCGCCTCGGTCGCGATCGGTGCATCGGGCAGCGGCGCGGTGATGATCCGCTCGGGCGGCGGCGCCGGAGCCGGCCCCGCGGCATCCGGAAGGCCCGGCTTCGGACGCGGCAGCGGCGCGGCGAGCTTCGCCCCAGTGAAGATCGTCTTCGCCTTGGCGAGATAGCGCTTGCGGTCCGCAAGCCCGTTCTGCCCGCCATTGATCTTGCGGGTGACGCCCGCGACATCGTCGCGATCGGCGAGCCGGTTGATGCCTTTGACTGTCCAGTACTCGCAGGCGATCTTGAGCGAGTAGAGCGGCTCGTCGGCGAGGCCGGGGTTCTCGATCAGGTCGATCCCGATGCGCTGGCCGAAATAGCGATAGTTGTCGCGGCCGGTGCACTGGAAGATGCCGCGCCCGCGAAACCGCGCGCCATCGCCCTCCTGCGTGTTGCCGAGATCCTTGCCGGTAGCGGTCTGAGGGCCATAGCGCTTGTTGAAATAGGCCTCGCTCCCGAGTTCGACCAGCGTCGTAAAACCGGTCGTCTCATGCGCCGCCTGGGCCAGGAAGTGCGCGACGCGCAGCGGCGTGTTGATGCCGTAGCGGTCGAGCATCGGCCCGAGCTGCGGAGCCAGGGCGTTCAGGATCGCCGGCGCGCCCGTGGGCGCGAGCGTGCGCAGATCCGCTACCGAAATCGCGGTCATGGTCTCGTCTCCGGATGATGGGATTGGTCTATTGCCGAGATGCACGCTCGGCGTGTAGGCTGATCGTGGTGCCACGCAGTCGGTGCCGTTCGACCCCAGCGGCCCGCCGACTTGCCCCACGTGTCGGCGGGCCTTTTTGTCGGCGCCGATCGGTCTGGTCCGAGTTGACCTTGACGGCGTCGGCGCGCGCTAGGGAATTGGCCAGCGTCGTCAGTAGGGTCGTTCGGCGACCATTACGCAGTTGAGGATTGCCATGTCAGTCCGGCCAGAGAACCTGTGATTGAGGCCCTCAAGATGATGACTGGAGCCATCCACCTTGGTCACGTGGACCATGCGGACGTTCTCCCAGCCGCAACTGCTGAGCGTTTGGATGACATCCCCCGGGCGCCAACGGTTAGGCTGCCCCGGGAAAAAGAATAGTCGGTAGACCCAGTCCGAGAACCTGTAGATGTTATTTGGGTCGCGGTCCCGAATCCATCGAGAGTGGGTCTGAAAATCGATGATTAATGCTGCTATGCAGCCCGGAGCCGCGATCGGTGAAAGCCCACGAATGGTTTGCGCCGGATCATCAAAGTGCTCAAACGCAGCGTTGCTGATGATTAGGTCAAACCGGCGACCTTCAAGCATCGATGCCATATCAAACTGGCGGTCGACGATGTACACGAGTTCCGGCCGTAGTTCCTGACCGAGGATCGCCGCGGTATTCTCCGGCTTTTCGAGGCGAAACGCATCAACCGCGGTGTAAGAGGCCGCCCCGGCTCTTAGCGCCAGCACACCGATTCCCAATGAGTCTCCCGGGCAGAGCTCTAGGACGCGACGGCCATGCCAAGTCTCATCACCGAGAGTCTTGTTCCACCACGCAAACTGTTGCTTGACATATGCCGCAGATGACGCAGTTGATGCATCATTGCTCGTCGGGGTTGAGTATCCTCGCAACAGGCTTTTGGACCAGGCCAAGATCATAAATACCAATCCGGCCAAATAGTAGAAGTTTGTCTTTAGATTAACAGAGATGCTCCTCATCGCGCTAGGCCAGCCTGAACGTGATCTAAGACCATACGCTCCGAGATCCCTGCTGCTTGTTGGACGAAGCCGTTGATCCTCATAGTCCCCCACCCCAAACGGACCACTTCCCTCGCCAGTAAAGCAAACAAATCATAAAACCGCTAGTTGCTGCATAATCGATAAAATGCCCGAGAACCGTCTGCTTCTTACTGCGCGAGCCTGGTCAGTTCACGGCACTCAGAGCGTCGAGCGAGCGCACGACCTGCGACAGCGTCACGAAAGTGCAGCCCTGCGTCTTCGCGTATTCGATGAAGTCGCCAAGATGCTCAACATAGGTCTGAGTAGATGAGCCTGTCGTATTGCCGGATGTGCCGCCGGTGACAAGCTGGTGGCACGTCATGGCGACCAGCCCACCGTAGCGCACCGCGCCGTCCGCCGCCGCCTTGAGCGCGGCGAGTGTGATGTTGTCGGCCCCGAACTGCCCGATGCCATAGGCCCCGGAAATCATGCCGGCGCCGGCGCCCCATTCCACGATCGGCGTGATGATCTGGCGTGCCTCCCGAACGATGCGCACACCTTTCCCGCCCGCAATCGCGACTTGAGCTTTCGTGATGTCGTTGTACGGCATCGACTGGACGCGCCAGTTGTGTCCGAGCGCACGGGCGTAGCCGATAGCCTTGTCGAGTTCGGCTCCATAGGTGCTGTCGCCATTCTGAGGATAGTCGATGTGCTGATAGATTTGGTGACCGACCTCCATCCCGCCGGCCATGAGTGCGGCCGTCAGTGTCGGCTCATTCCAAGAATATCCAGCACCTGTTGTGAAGGTCGCTTTCACGCCCTTTGCTTGAAGGAGCGGCAGCGCACGACTGACATGCTCCGCGTAGTATCCGTCAAAGGTCAGGGCTATGAGCGGACGACCTGGCGCCGCGTCGTAATATCCTGCCTCTGCGACGTAATAGGTCAAAGTCCCGGTGCCGGACTGCGCCCCGACCAAAACACGCGTGATAGTGCTGCCGTCAGCGACAGACCCGGTAACGGACGGGACCGCTTCAACGGAGGAAGTGGCGCCATCCCAGCGCATGAGAAGCATGTTCCATCCAGCTTTCAGCCGGAATGAGCTCGTAGAAAAGAACCAGTCGACATAGTTCGATCCGTCCTTCTCGAAGCGAACTTGGATGCTATCGGTGTACGCAGTGTTGAGTTGATAGGGGTCGCCGTCGACATAGACGAGCGCGTAGAGAACCTGCCCCACGGCCTTCGCAAACGACTTGAGGCCAAGTGACGATGGTACAGACCCCGCCGCCGCCGCCGCGAACGTATAGCTCCTCAGCGTTGCCACCGCATTGGCAGACCCTGCGATTGCGACCTTCGCTCCCTTGGTCTGGCCATTCGGTCCAGCCAAAGGGAGATCAGCGATCGTGAACGTCGAGAACCCGGAGCCACTGGAAAGATACCCGACATTCGCATCGCCAAATGTGCAAACGACGTTGCGCTTCCGTGGCGCCGAGGTGCCACCCGGCCCTAGCGGGATATAGTCCCCGCCCCGCGTAGCACTCGCCGCGGCAATACGTGTCTTCGTAACCGGGGGCGTGATGACCTGCTTGCCCATGACCTAGCCCTCGAACCGCACGGCCATGATGGTATTCGAAGCCGCAACGAACTTTATGGCTCCGAGGAGCGCTACCGACATGGTGAGCGGCACCCACTGATCGGCGATGATGTTGTCGCCAACGCGCGACGCATCGGTTGCGGTGTTCGGCGTGTCGCCGCCGGCTGCAAAACGCACGTCTCCCGCCGGCTGAAACCAGATCGTGCGAGTAGCGGCGGGGATTGCCGTCTTCGCGGTCGCTGTTGCAGCGGATAGCAGGGCCGCAAGCGTCGTTGCCGTGTTAGTCACCGTCACGGACTGGTGGCCAAGAGGTGTGGTCAGGGCATCAGCAGTCGGCACCCCCGGCGGGGCGCCAGAGCCGCCGTAGGGCTCCTCGGTCGTCGGGTCGATCACACGGACATTCTGGTAGCCGCCGCTCATATCGATACCTCCAACATGTTCAGATGCTTCGCCGCCACAGGCGAGGCCGATTCCTGCCCGCCTCAGGCGAGCGTGACGCCGTACTTCGCGGCCATGGCCTCGAAGAGCGTCGTGCGGATGGCGTCGTTGGCCGCCTTGTGCAGCGGGCGGTCGAGCACGACGAAATCACCGATATCGACCGCGACGGACGGATCGAAATCGTTCATGGAACCGATGCCGAGCCGGCCGCTTCCGGCCATGTCAGGCGCCGCGATCGTGTCCGACCCGACGGAAGCGCCATTGACCCAGATCGCGGCGGTGCCGTCATCGGCCCAGGACACCATGACCAGCTTGACCGCGCCGGAAAGGTTGGAACCGCCGGCGACGGGATCGCCCGCATGGCGCAGCCAGATCGCGCCGCCCTCGGCGGTAAGCTCGATCGCGCCCACTTCATCGACGCGCGCGTTGAAGAGCCAGTTGCTGCCGGTGTTGGACGCGATCTTGACGGGCGTCACGATCGAATAGCCCGCCTCCATGAAGCGGAAATCCTTCACGCGGTCGGTGTAGATGCCCTGCTGATCGGTGCCGATCACATGCAGCGAGGGCTGCGCGGCGAGCGCGCGGCCGAGCGTATAGACCGCACCCGAGTTCGGGGTCAGCGCCATGTCGATGCGCCGCGCCCGCTCACGCAGCCCGGCGCCGGGCTCGCCATATTCGAAGCGCGGCTCCGGCGAGAGCCAGAGCTTGAGCCCGGGCGTCGCGTCGATCGCAAGCTCGTAGTCGCTCGCCGAGGCGCGCGGCAGGCCGGGATTGGCGAAGTCGAGACCCGGCAGGCGAATGGCTTGGCCGCTCATGATGGCTCCTCAAGGATGGATAGGGTCAGCTGGCGAGGGTGACGGGCTTGCGGAAGCCGACGAGATGGTTCCAGAGCAGCTGTGCCGCCGCCGTCTCCGTCTGACCCTTGGCGATGCGATAGGCCTGCAGTTCGGCCGTCGGCGTTGGGCCGTCGCTGTCGCGGACGCAGCCGCGCGCGCCCGTCAGCGGGCCGCCGCCCGAGCCGGCATTAGCCGTCCAGGCATAGGCGAGCTCGGCCGCCGCCGTCACCGCGATGTTGGTGTCGATATAGACCTGCGTCTTATCGGGCGAGAGCGAGACTGCCGTGATCGAACGGCCGGAATCGTAGAGTTCGAAGCCGTAATTGCCTGGGTTCGAGCAATCGTTCGGCCGCAGCGTCGCGTCATAGACCGCGAGCACGAGATCGCTGTAGAGCCCGGCAAAGCTCACCGTGATCCGCGTTCCCGAGGCGACGATCGAGGAGGGCCGCAGCGGATCCCAGAAGCCATATTCGGCGATCGTCTGCTCGACGGCGGCTTCCTTCTCCGCGATCCAGCGATAGCCATAGGCCGGATAGTGGATCGCGATCGCTTCGTTCTGGTCATGCGGCAGGTGATAGGTCGGGCAGACCAGCACGGCATGCCCGTCCTCGTGCAGCCGGAGCTGCTGATTGAGCATCTCGTTGGTCGAGGGGTTGACCAGGTCATAGATGCCCGACGAGACGATCTGCGTGATCAGCGCGCGGAGGCCGTCGGCATTCGTCCCGACGGCGGCCAGGCGCCGGTTGAGCGCCGCCTTGAAGCGGATGAAGTCGAGATAGTAGCGGATCTGGTTCGGCCCGCCGTCGCTCTCGCCATGGTGCATGTGCAGCGTCGCGCTGTAGCGGAGCCCCAGGCTCTCCGCGATACGATAGCCGGCGCGCACGGCGTCGATGATGTTGTCGAAAGGCTGCGTGCCTTCGGTCAGCTCGGCCAGAAACGCGCCGCCGACAGAGTGGTTGGAGAGCAGCAGCAGGCGATCCGCGGGCATCGCCTTGGCGAAACCATAACCATGGTTCTCGCTATCCTCCACGCCGCCGACGACGAGGTCCTCGAGCGTCGCGAGGTTCGCGCGGGGAATCGGCGCATCCCACGACCATGGCTCGGAATAGTTCACGAAGAAGCCGCCATTGAAGACGAGCGCCTTCTTCGCCCGCACCGCGCCGGGATTGGCAATCGTGCCGGGGCCATCCTGTACGGTGCCGCCGGTGAGGCCGTTCGACTGGCCATAGAAGACGTGATGCTCGAGGATGCCGGTCATCCGCGGCAGGTCCATCGCGCCGTCGAGCGTCGCGCGCCATTCGCGCATCGTGCCGTCGCGGTCCGAGCGATAGGCGACATAGGAATTGCCGCGCACGACCGGGCTATAGGCGTTGATGGTCCCGTCGGTCAGCCGCGTCTCACCCGCCCCGTCGACCAGATAGATCGTCTCGTGCGAGAGATATTGCTTGGTATAGGCGAGCGGCTGGTCATCGGCGCGATCCTTGATGCCGACGAGATATCCCTCTTCCGAGATACCGACGGCCGTGTCCGCGCCGCCCGCGAGGCCAACCGCGAGTTCGCCGCGCCCACCAATGTCGTCGCCCTGGTAGGGGAACTTCCGTAGCGGATAAGGCTGGCCGGCGATCCACAACGTGCCGTCGCGGCCAATGGCGAGCACACGCCGCCCGGTCTCGTCTTCGATCGCCCACGCCATGTCCGGCTGGTCGATACCCGACAGGGGATCGCCCGGCAGCGTGGCGGGCACGTCGGCCTCGATCGCCGCGAGGCGCGCGTCGACATCGGAAACCGCCTCGTCGACCTCCGCGATCTTGATCTCGATCGTCTGGCCGAGAACGCGCGCCTCCGCCTTGTCGACGCGATGCCGCGCGCCGCCAATGTCGTCGTCGCGGAAGGTTTCCGCGAAGCCGTCAGCAATTTCGGCCATGTTGTTCTCGCTGGTCAGGTGATGATGACGGCGCCGGTCGCGACCTCGGCGCTCTCGACGCCGGAGCCATTGGCTGCCGTGATCCAGAAATAGTAGGTCCCGGCCGCAAGGCCGCTGTTCGTGTAGGTGCGCGCCGACGAGGGCGCGGAATAGACGACGTCGACCAGGATGGCGGTCGAGAAGTCGTTAGCGGTCGAGCGCCAGATCATGCTCGAGGCAAAGTTTGCGCTGTTCGGCGTCGTCCAGGCGAGCCCGGCCGATCCCGCCCCGCGGCTGGCCGAGACCCCGCTCGGCGGCGCCGGCGCGACCGGATCGGCCGTGGCGGTCCGGTTGACATAGCCGGTCCAGGTCGAGGGTGAGCCGACTGACCAGGCGCGGAGGCGGAAGCGGTATTCCTGCCCGTCGACCAGATAGCCTGTCCGCACCGAATCCTCGGTATTGGCCGAGGTGACCGAACTCACCGCGCCGCCGGAAGTCGGCTCCCATTCGAGCTGGTAGTTGAGCGCATCGGACACATGGGTCCATTCGGCAAGAGCATAGGCGGCCGACTGTCCGCCGCCGATGTCCTCCGTCCCGATGGTAACGGAAAAGCCTGTCGGAACCGGGATCGTGCCCCGGTCCAGCGGCGTCACCGTCGTGCCGGGCGCGCCCTCCTCCGTCGCCGCGTCAAAATCGTAGATCGTCTCCGGAATGACGATGCCGGTGAACTCATAGGTCATCGACGCGAGCGAGAGGACCGGCCGGCCGATGATCTCGACCAGAGCCTCATTGAGGCGCGGCGGACGGTGCACGCGTATGTAGCGGCGATAGGGAACGTTACGGGCCGCCTCGAAATGCGCCCGGATCGAGATCCTCGGCGCATTGGCGCGGATATAGGCGGGCTTCAGCAGCCTGGCGCAATGGTTGTGGCTCTGGACGACCTGATTGCTGAGAGTGCGCGTCCGCTGGTCGCCATCCTCGAGATAGGGCGTGCCATAGGGCGCGGCGTCGACCTCGTTATAGCGTTGCGCGGGGTCGATATAGGTGCCGCGCATGGCGAGGACAGTATTGGCCGGGTTGCGATTGGCGTCGAATTCCAGCGCCAGGATGTCGTCACCGGTGAGGCGGACATCGGTCTCGCTCATCTCGCCGGCATGAACGGCGATCTTGCCTTCGGCCGTCTCATAGATGACCATCTGCGCGGCCTGATCGACCAGCCGGCCGACCTCGACCTGGTCGCTCGAATAGCGATACCAGAAACCGCCATAGTAGCGCGGCTCGCTGCCGCCCGTCCGGTTGGTCACGGTCTCGTCGCAAACATCGGCGGCATGCGACCAGCTGGAGAGGTCGAGATCATCGAGGCTGCAGCGCGCACCGCCCGACGGGTGCATGAGGTGATCCATGCGGATCAGCGCGAGGTTTCGGGTGAAGCCGACGCCGTCGGTGCGGGGGTCATAGATCTCGTCGACACCGTCCTCTACGGAGCGATGCAACGGCATCTGCTGCGGATAGACATCCTGGAACTGGTCGGGAGGCACCGTCGGCACGGCCATGAGCACAGTGGCAAGCCCGTCGCCACGATGATCATTGGTCCAGATCTCCGGAAAGACCGCGACCATGGTGCCGTAGGCGACCTCGGCGTTCTCGCCGCGGCGCGTCTGGATATTGACGTAGCCGGGCGCGAAATGCGTCGGCGCCGTGACATAGCCGCTGCCATCCAGCGTTACGGTCTCGTCATGCAGCCAGTGCTCGACGAAGCCGTGGATGCGGTGCGAGGCGTGCACGATGACATGATAGGCGATGCCGTCGCGCTCCTCGAGCGCGGCATAATCCCCGCCCTTGGCGACGCGGCCATAGACGCGGACCAGCGAGGGAACATTCTGCTTGAGATTGTATTTTCCGTCCGCCGCCTTGGGGACTGATCCATCCATCAAGGTCTGCTTGAGGTACATCCCTCCGAACGCGAGAGCTGCCGTGCCGATGCCTGCAATCAACGTTGACGCGATCGACGACGTGACGATCCACGTTGCAATTCCGCCGGCATTGCCGATCAGGGCAAAGACTGCAAGGCCCAGTGCCTGAGGCATTCTACACACCCCACATCTGGATAGGCCGGGCCGTTACAGCCACGAAACCGTTCAGCAGCCTGACCTGCCACCGGGCGCCGTCGAAGATCGCCCCCCATTGGCGCAGGCCGTTCTCCCGCGACCCGATGACCGCGACGCAGCCCTCTGCCGGGCGATCGGTCTCGGCGAGCCCAGCGCGATCCGCGCATTGCCGCACCAGCGGCAGCACGCCCCCGGCGGCCTGAAGGATGGCGCGCAGGGCATCCTCCGAATGATAGGTGCCGCGCAGGGATGCCGCGCTGTCTGCGCGCCCCTGTGCGACCAGCCAATCGGCCAGGGCAAGGCAGCAGTCGACCTCGCCCCAGACCCATGGCCGATCGCCATACTCGCGGAAGAAATCCGGCAGGTTCATGAGGTCAGCTTTGGCCAGGCGATGGTCTTGTCTGCGAGCAGGGAAACGCGCTCGGCGAAGCGGTCCGGATTTGCCCCGGGATTGATCACGGCCGAGCGCGCGCGCTGGTCGACATCGGAGAGAACTGCGCCGTTCTTCAGCATGCGAAGATTGAACCGGTTCTCGACCTGTACGAACAAGGTCGACAGAATCTCATCACCCTGCACCTGCTCGGAGAATTTGAGATTGGCCACCTTGCCGGTGAAGCGCACCTCGGCCGCGCCTACCGGCTGGTCATAGGCATCACAGGGCTGGATCAGGATCTGCAGCCGCGACCCGATCGCATCCCCCTCTTCCGTGTCAGCCCAGGCGAGATCGCCAAACTGCGGGTTCGTGCTTGCCAGGGTGATATCGAGCGATGCCGCCTCGGCATTGATCGCATGCTCGATCAGATCGAGCCCCGATACGAGCCCGGCGCCGACCCAGACTTCGCCATCGCCGTCGAGATAGGGGCCGGTGCCATCCCAGATTCGGACCGTCCCCGTCGGCAAATCGATCCGGGCGAGGACGCGGATGCTCTTGATGGTCATCACGCCTCCAGAGCGAGATCGGTCCAATAGTCGACCGCCTCGACGAAATTGATGTCGCGCTTGTCGGCGCCGGCGCGCGAAACCGCGACATCCATCTCCCGATCGCTCGCGAGCCGGACCAGGCATCGCGGACGGTCGCATTCCAGCAGCGCATCGGCGGGGATCGCCGCGCGCAGCGACGGGAACACCGGCACCTGCCAGACGGCGCCGCTGATCGAGATCGGCTGGCCGATCTCATAGAGCGCCGAATTATAGGAGAACCGCGTGCCGGCGATGTCCGGTCCGGCGCGAACCACACGAAGCGCAACCACCGTCGCCCCGATCGACGCCAGCGTATTCATGCGGATCTCAATCGCCGGCGTCCCGAGATAGCCGGTGCCGTCGCTGAAGAATGTGCCGTCGCTGTGCGGCAGGTCTGGCGACGCCGAGGCGCCGTCCGGAAAGGCGGCGCTGTCATCGGACCAGACGGGGATCGAGACCAGCCCGGCGCGGCCGTTGAGGCTCGACCGAAGCGCATTCCACGCCCGCCGCGTCTCGCCGTCATAGAGCGCGATCTGCTGCAGCGCGATCGACCAATAGCCGCGATCCGAGCGGATCGGCCGTTCGATGCCGCCAAGAGACTTCCCGCCCGTGCGCGTGAAAGCGACGATGTTCGGGCTGACCTGACCCGGTCGCAGGATGTTCGGCCAATAGGCGAAGACGGTCATCCGTCGATCCGCCAGTCGCCGCCGCCTTCGGCGCGGTTCCGCGCGATGGTCGGCATGACCGACCGGTTCGCGGCCTCGTACGCCGCCGCGCCGGACCGCGTCGCGACGGTCGTCGCGTGTGCCTTCAGATCCTCCGAGGCGACCACCTCAACCTTGACCAGCTGCGGCGGCGCCTGCATCGCCATGACGCCGCCGCGTCCACCGGAATAGCCCATGGCGGCGCGGACATCCTCATGCGTGATGATCTTGCCGGCGGTCGAGGGCATGAAGAATTCCGTCTTCTGCGTCTTCTCGTTGACCGCGTAGAGCTTGCCCGGCGACACGTCGCCGCCTGAGGCGCGAAAACCGCCGAACACCGCGCCGAGCAGCGTGCCGAGGAGCCCGCCCGTCGAGCCGGATCCGCCGGACATGCCGAGAATGCCCGCGAGCGGTCCCTGTCCGAGCAGGGCAGCCTGCAGCGCCGCCTCGGCGAGCGCCTTACCGAGATTGGCGACCACGTCCTCGAGGCTCTCGCCCTGCACGATCAGGTCGTCGAATGCGCTGTAGAGCGTGCCGGCGAAGAAGTCCTGTTGTTCCCTGGCAGCGGCCATGGCCTGTCGCTGGTCATAAAGCTGCCCGGTCAAGGCGGCGATCTTCTCGCCTGCCGACGTGCTGGCATCCGCCCCGGCGCGCAGGAGATTGTTATAAATCTCGCGCTCGCGATCGGTCATGCCGAGCATGGCGAGCTCGTCCTGAAGGCTCTTCGTGACGCTGGCGATCGCCTTCGCCGTGCGATCCTGCGCGTCCCAGTCGATCGTGCTGCCGTTCCAGGGGTCCACTTTGCGCCCCCCGGAATCTCCTCTCTTCTGTTTTTCCCGCCACGCAAGGATCTCATCCATGTTCGCGGGCTGCGTGACGGTCAGTTCAAGCGGCTTCTTCTTTGCCGGAACCGGATGCATGAGAGACCCGGACCAACCGCCGGAGCCGTCATACTGGCTCGGGTCCAAATTAACGACGTTGCTGACCTTTCCCGCGATCTCGGGCGCGAAGTACCCGGCACCGGCACCGATCGCCATGCCCGGCAGGCCGCCCGCCTTGCCGAGCTTCGCGCCCTCGAACGCCAGCACGAGACGACCGATCGTCTCGGCCTGCTTGATCAGCTTGTCCGAGTCCTGCACCGCCGCCTGGATGAAGGCGGAAATCCCTTCTGCCGCATCGCGGACGCCCTGCTGAAACCCTTCCGAGGTGACGATGTCCTCGATCGTCTTGATGGCCGGCAGGAAGCCTGCCGTCATGTTCATGCCGGCGGCCTCGATCGCCTGGCCGATCGTGTCGAACGCGTCACCCGCCTCCTGGTTCTTGCGGATCACCTCGTCGGAGACGACGAGGCCCAGCCTCTGCGCCTTCTCGCGAAACTCGTCGAGACCCGCCGCGCCATCCGAAAGCATGCCGGCAAGCTGGACACCCGCTCGACCGAACACCTGCGCGAGCAGCGCATTGCGCTTTAGCGGATCCTCGATTTTCGCGATGCGGTCGGCGATCGTGTCGAACAGCTCGGCCGGGCTCTTGTCGCGGATGTCGGCAAGGCCGAAGCCGAGCTCGCCGAGAGCCTTGCGCGCGCTGCCGAGACCCATCTGGGCCATGCCAAGATTGCGCGTGAAGACCATCATGGCGCCGTCAAGCGTCTCGGTCTCGACGCCGGCCATCTTGCCGGCATAACGCAGCTCCTGCAGCTGCTCGGCCGTGATGCCGATCTTGTCCGCCGTGTCGCCGATCGACGAGCCGAGATCGATGAATCTCTTGCCGAGATAGACGATCGCTGCCGCCGAGGCACCGATGGCCAGGAACGCCGTCAGCTCGCCGCGCATCGCCTTGATGCCGGCCTCGAACTTCTTCGCGCCGGCGAGCGTCTGGTTCAGCTTGGCGTCGATCGAGCGGAAGGCCTGCGCGGTCTTGTCATAGGCCGTGATGTCGAAACGGATGTTTTCGGCCATCTATTTGTCCCGGCTTCTGATCCGTCGATAGGCGACCCACTCGATCAACTCTTGATGGCTGATCTCGGCCTCGAGCCTTCCAACCGTCATCCCGAGCTGTTCAGCGAGGCTGAACAGGAAGAGCCGCTCGGGATCGTCGCTCAGTTTTTTTCCGTTTCCTCGACGGAGAACTCGCCCATGATCGCGAGCGCCACGCGGCGCACGACCTGAATGTCCGCCTGTTCCATCAGAGCCGGCCGATCCGTTTCTTCGAACAGCGGCTTGCCGGACCGGTCATGCGCCTTGAGGATCAGCGCCGAGACGAGCAGCCGCGCCGAAAGCCCGTCATTTGCCGACGTCAGCTTGCGGTGTTCGCGCGCCGTAAGCGGCGTCCAGTAGATGGCCAGGGGTGCGCCCGGCTCGCCCCATTCGGGCACCGCAAGGCTCTTCGTGCCGAGGTCGTGATAGTGCTGCTTGACGCGATCGATCGCGGACATGGACTGCCTCTATGTTTGGGACAACGGGGTGGATCGGCGCGATCAGGCCGAGACGGCCTGCTCGGCCAGCGCGCCGTTGCCCTGCACCTGGAAGGACGCGGTCACGGTCTGGTTGCGGCTGGACTGCCGCGAGACCTGCGTGACCGTTCCCGCGCCGGTGATGTACTTCTCGCCGACCCCGGAACCGGCCGCGTAGAGATTGAGCAGCGCGACCGCGGCGCCGATCGCAAGCGCCCCCTGCCCGTCTTCGTCCTCATCATCCCACCAGCAGTCGATCTGCGCGGTCCAGCTCTTCGAGCCGACATGATGAGAATCCCACGCGTCGCCGAGTGCCGACTTGTCAGCGGTGGCGGCCGAGATCGTGATCTGAAACGAGGTGACATTGGCGATGAGATCGGTCCCGATCTTCACCTGACCCTCATTGCCGATATGCGTGCTCATGGAGCCTCCTATCTGACGGTTGCCGTCGGATCCGCGCGGGCGGTCCGATACAGGATGGAATAGGTCAGCCGGATCTCTCCCGACCGCTTCTTGGTCTCGCCTTCGACGAGGGCTGTCATCGACTGGTAGTCGATCAGCTTGACCAGCCCGCCGAGATTGCCGCTCGCCGCGAGCGCCACTTCGACCTCGGCCGCGATCGTGTCGAGCGTCTCCGCGACGAGCACGCCCTCGGCATAGCCGACGATGAGAAGTGTCACGGCGCGGCCCTGGATCGGGCCGAGATCAGACGCGCGATCGTCAGCCTGTTCGCCCGGCGTGTAGATGCGCAGCGCCGGCATATCTTCCGGCGGCGTCGCATAAGGCCAGGTATCCTTGACGCTGCCGCCCGTCGTCGGCAGCCCGGTCAGAGCCGCGACCACGGCTTCGCGGATCGCCTGGCGCGCATGGCTCACGGGTCGATCTCCTCGAGGCGGAGGCGCGTCATCCCCGTGCCGTCAGGCTCGACGACGCGAACGGCATAGGTGACGCCGTCCACATCGATCTCGTCGTCTTCACGCGCCC
>Ga0182736_1001944_pt1 | contig 17543 bp, 17 predicted proteins | sample eDN5th30CKraftBY_FD_128882 | JGI IMG/M metagenome (GOLD analysis project Ga0182736, IMG submission 128882) | Enriched backyard soil microbial communities from Emeryville, California, USA - eDNA 5th pass 30_C Kraft BY (version 2) (version 2) | ecosystem: Environmental > Terrestrial > Soil >... | reverse complement strand
GGCGGCGGCCGAGGTCTCCGTGGGCTCGGTCACCCTCGATGACGTCGGTGATATGGCGGCCACCAAACAGGCGCTGACCGAGGCGATCCTGTGGCCGCTGCAGCACCCGGACACCTTCACCCGCCTCGGCATCGACCCGCCGCACGGGGTGCTGCTCTACGGCCCGCCCGGTTGCGGCAAGACGTTCGTGGTGCGCGCCCTGGCCGGCTCCGGACGGGTCAGTGTGCACGCCGTCAAGGGCGCCGAGCTGATGGACAAGTGGGTGGGCAGCAGTGAGCGGGCGGTGCGGGATCTGTTTCAGCGTGCCCGGGATTCCGCACCCTCGCTGGTGTTCCTCGATGAGATCGACTCCTTGGCGCCACGGCGCGGACAGAGCTTCGACTCCGGAGTGACCGACCGGGTGGTGGCCGCACTGCTCACCGAACTCGACGGCGTCAACCCGCTGCGCGACGTGGTGGTGGTCGGCGCCACCAACCGCCCCGAGCTGATCGACCCGGCCCTGACCCGGCCGGGTCGGCTGGAGAAGCTGGTGTTCGTCGAGCCGCCCGACGCCGACGCCCGCCGGCAGATCCTGCGAGTGGCCGGAAAGTCGGTGCCGCTGCACGACGACGTGGATCTCGACGCGTTGGCCGCCGACCTGGACGGCTACAGCGCCGCGGACTGCGTGGCGCTGCTGCGCGAAGCGGCCCTGACCGCGATGCGCCGATCCATCGACGCCGCCGACGTGACGATGGCCGATATCAACGCCGCGCGCGAAACCGTCCGGCCCTCATTGGATCCCGCCCAGATCGACGCGCTGCGATCCTTCGCGGCGGCGCGTTAGCTCCCGGCGTCAGCAGCCCTCGGCGAGCGCACCAAGTCGAGCCAGCGACTCCGCCAGCCGGTCCGCGGTGGTCCAGCGCGCCCGCGAGAGGCGCTTCGGATCGGTCAGCTGCGACCAGTCATAGGTGTGGGTGACCCGGGTGTGTGCCTCATCCAACGGCTCCAGTTCCCACCGCCAGAGATGCCCCGGGGGTAGCCGGCCGGGTTCGGCCGGGAACCAGGCGATACGACGTCCCTCCTCGAACTCCACCACGTGGTTTTCTCGCACCGCCCCCAGTGTCAGCACCATGGTGAACATCGCGCCGACCGCGCGCACCCGCTGTCCGGGCTCCGCCTCGGCCAGGTTGTCGTTGCCGTCCCAGCGCGGGTGTTGAGCCGGGTCGGCGATCAACTCGAAGATCCGCTCGGCCGGCGCAGCGATGTCCCGGCCGGCGCTGACGACCTTGGCCGCCAGCGGCGAACCGACCCGGTGCAAGGTGCCCTCGGGATCGACGTAGGCGAACTCGCGGAGCTGATAATCGGTGTCGGCCGGTTCGACGAACCGTCCCCGAACCCCCGATGCCGTCCACTGCGCGTAGAGCGCGTCGGCGTCATCGACATAGAGGTAGACGCCGGCCGCGGTGCGCAGCGGATCGTGCTCGGCCCACTCGGTCAGGTGCAGCGACACCGCGCCGCGCTCGGCGAAGCCGTACCGGGCCGGGCGGGTGTAGGCATGGGTGGTGAAGCCGAGCCGGCGGTAGCGGTCCAGGGCGGCATCGAGGTCGCGCACCGGAATGATCGCTGCGGCGGCGGTGAAAACAACGTCCGGCATGAAGCCAGTCTCACACGGCCCACCGCCGCAATGGCAGAATCCGGGCATGATCGACAACACCTTTCCCGAGGTGCGGTGGGGCCGCGACCCCGGCCGACTCGCGCGGCGCGCGATCGGGGCGGTCGCCGGGTCGAAACCGGGCGCCTGGCTCATCCGCCAGTGCACTCCGCTGGACCGCTGGCTGCTCGAGCGCAGCGGCGGCCGGCTCACCATCTTCGGACCGATGGCCGTCCCGTTGCTGCTGCTCACCACGACCGGCCGCAAATCCGGCCAGCGCCGGCAGATCCCGCTGGCCTACATGCGGGAGGGCGATCGGCTGTACCTGGTGGGCAGCAACTTCGGTCAAGCGCACGATCCGGCGTGGGTGTTGAATCTGATCGCCGACCCGAACGCCTGGGTCACGATGGGCGGCAAGGAGATTCCGGTACGTGCCACCGAGGTCGTCGGCGAGGAGCGCGACCGGGCCTACCAGAAGTTCGTCGACTACATCAACAACTACGACACCTACCGGCACCGGGCCGCGCGCGAGATCAAGGTGTTCGCGCTGACCAGACGCTGACAGCGCCTGCGATCGACGAAATGCGTTAAGGGGTCCTGCATTTCGCGGTCGACGCGGCCGGCCTAAAACAGCGGAAGGCTAGTCCACCGGGTCGAACTCGATGTGCAGCGCGGATAGGCCGCGCAGCAGGAACGTCGGCTCATAGTCATAGTGCCGCTCACCGGCGGGGCCGTGGTGGGCCTCGCTGATCCTGATGCCGCGCATCCGATCCAGCAGGCGATTGGCGGTGATCCGGCCCTCGACCCGCACCAGCGGCGCGCCGGGGCAGGTGTGGATGCCGCGGCCGAAGGCGATGTGCTCGCGGACGTTCTTGCGGTCCAGGTCGAATTCGTCGGGGTTGTCGAACTTGCGCGGGTCCCGGTTGGCCGCGCCCAGGCAGAGCATGAGCACCGTGCCCGCCTTGATCGGCACGCCGGCCAACGTGGTGGACTTGCGGGCCAGCCGGAAGTCCACCTTGGTCGGACTCTGGATCCGCAGTGATTCCTCGATGAAGCGCGGGATCAGATCGCGGTTGTCGCGGAGCCGTTGCTGCAGCTCGGGTTGCTCACCGAGGACCTGCACCATGGTCCCCAGCAGTTTGGTGACGGTCTCCTGACCGGCACCGAACAAGAAGGTCGCCGGCCGCACCACTTCCATCACGTCGGGAATCGAGCCGTCGGGGTAGGTCGCCTCGGCCAGCATGGTCAGCACGTCGGCCCGGGGGTTGCTGCGCCGATCGGAGATGTAGCCGTTGAACTTGTCGTCGAGGTAGTCCAGGGGGTTGAGCCCGACCGGCTCGCCGTCCAGGGCGCCGACGCGCGCACCCGGTCGAGTGCCGGCACCCAGCGCCCGGCGGAACTCGGCGCGGTCGTCGTCGGGCACCCCGAGCAGGTCGGCGATCGCCAGCGTCGCAAACGGTTTGGCGTAGTCCATCAGGAATTCGCAGCGTCCCCCGGCGATGAATTCGTCGAGCTGCAGGTCGGCGAGCCGCCAGATGAACTCCTCGTTCTCCTTCAGCCGGACCGGAGTCAGGATGCGCCCCAGCAGCGCCCGGGTACGCTCGTGTGCCGGCGGATCCTGGACGACGACATGTTCGAAGATGGGGAATTCATGCCGGTGCGCTTCGATCTGCTCGGTGATGTCGTCGCCGTCGGGTTCGAAGGGCAGCGGCGGGAAAGGGCCGCCGATGGCGTTGACCGCCGAGAACGAGTCGTGGTCTTTGAACGCGGCGTGCACCTCGTCGTAGCCGGTGACGGCGACGACACCGTGGTGGGGTTCGGTGAAGACGGGCCCGCATCCGCGCAGGTATTCGTAATAGGGGTAGGGGTTCTGGGTTATCGCCGGGTCGGAGAAGTAGTCGACCGACGCGAGATCCGTCACCACGCGATGCGCCCTTCCGCTCGTATCACGACCTCGTCGTGCTGATCGATCGATAAAATTGCTAGAATGCGTCATGCCTACCATGTGCGGCGCGGGATGGTCAAGCAATCGCAGCGTCGGGATGTTCTGAATGACGGCACCGCGCAAGGCCAAATCGACCGACAGCGCCACCCGGCGCCGGCTGATCGAAGCGACCGCCCGGCTGATGCGAGACGAAGGCTACGCGGCGGCCACCTCGCGGCGAGTGGCCGCCGAGGCCGGGGTGAAGCAGGCCCTGGTCTACTACTACTTCCCCACCATGGATGACCTGTTCGTCGAGGTGCTGCGCGCCGGGGCCGACGTCGCGCTGGATCGGATGCGCGCCGCCCTCACCGACAACGACCCGCTCCGGGCCCTGTGGACGATCAACAGCGACGCCCGGATGTCCAGCCTGAACACCGAATTCATGGCACTGGCCAACCACCGCAAGGTGATCCGGACCGAGCTCAAGGCCTACGCCGAACGGGTCCGCGACATCGAGACGGCGGCCGTCACGGTGGCCTTGCGCGCCAGCGGCGCCGACCTGCAGGAGTATCCCCCGGTCGCCGTCGCCATGCTGATCGCCCAGATCGCCCGCAGCCTGTGCAACGAAGACGCCGTCGGCGTCACCTGTGGCCACGAGGAGTTGCGCGCTCTCGTCGAGCGTCAGCTGGGCCGGCTGGCGGTCCCGCCCACCGTCTAGCAAGCGATGGTTGACAACCCGGGCTCGTTGATGCCAACCTTGCTGATCGATCGACCAATACAAGGCGGGGTGCCAACATGGGTGGACGAGTCGAGGGCAAAGTCGCTTTCATCACCGGGGCGGCGCGCGGTCAGGGCCGCAGTCACGCGGTGCGGCTGGCACAGGAAGGCGCCGACATCATCGCCGTCGATGTGTGCGCTCCGATCAGCAGCAATACCGTGATCCCTCCGGCGACGCCGGATGATCTCGCCGAAACCGACGGCCTGATCAAGGGATTGGACCGACGTATCGTCACCGCACAGGTCGATGTGCGCGATTTCGACGCGGTCAAGGCGGCGGTCGACAGCGGTGTGGAACAACTCGGGCGCCTCGATGTCATCGTGGCCAACGCCGGAATCGGCAACGGCGGCGCGACCCTGGACAAGACCTCCGAAGCCGACTGGCAGGACATGATCGACGTCAACCTGTCGGGTGTCTGGAAGACCGTGAAAGCCGGTGTGCCACACCTCATCTCCGGGGGAAACGGCGGCTCGATCATTCTGACCAGCTCGGTGGGCGGCCTCAAGGCATATCCGCACACCGGCCACTACATCGCGGCCAAACACGGCGTGGTCGGGCTGATGCGCAGCTTCGCCGTCGAGTTGGGACAGCACTTCATCCGGGTCAACTCGGTGCACCCCACCAACGTGAACACGCCACTGTTCATGAACTCCGGGACGATGAAGCTGTTCCGCCCGGATCTGGAGAATCCCGGCCCCGACGACATGGCCGTCGCAGCGCAGCTGATGCACGTGCTGCCGATCGGCTGGGTGGAGCCGGAGGACATCAGTAACGCAGTGCTGTTTTTGGCCTCAGACGAATCCCGTTATGTCACCGGGCTTCCGCTCACCGTCGACGCGGGCAGCATGCTCAAATAAGCGTTGACTCTGCGGTGCGGGCGGAGGTTACTCGCACTTTGTCGCCTTCACCGCAGAGTCAGCGAGGGATATCGAATTCGACGCGGGCCGACACCGTCTCGATCGCCTCGCGCAGCGCCGTCATCCGGTCGGACAGTGTAGGTGCCGCCAGCACCGCGTAGCGGTCGGCCTCCCCCATCGGGACCCGGCAGGCCAGCGAGTACAACCGTTGCACCGGATCCAGCGAGCGCAGCCGGCGCCCGCCCAGCAGGGAGCTGCGCCCGGGCATGACCCACCGGCGACGGGCCACCGCCATCCGCTTGTGCAGTGCGACGATACGGTCTTCCAACTCGCGGAACTGCTCGTCGCTCACGGGTTCTGCCGGCTCGTCGGGCCACGGTTCGATGAGGGCCCGTGGATACGGATCGTCGGGCAGCCACTCGTGCACCCGGATCCGCTCGCCGGTCAGGCACCGCAATGCGTAACGGCCGCCGCCGAGCTCGGTGCACGCGGTGATGCTGGCCATCGCGCCGACATCGTTGCGCTGCTCGCCCCCACCCACCTCGCGGCCACGAGCGATCAGCACCACCCCGAAGCGCGGATCTCCGCTGCGCACCAGATCGCCCACCATCACCGTGTAGCGCAGCTCGAAGATCCGCAGCGACAGTTCCTCGCCGGGCAGCAGCACCCACTCCAGCGGGAACATCGGCAGTTCCATCACGAGATATCGAGCTCGTCCACCAGCGCATCGACCACGGCGCGCAGATCGCCGTCGTGTTCCTCGGCGACCCGGCGCTGGCGCTGATACGACGCGCCCGTTCGGTAGATGTCGGCGACGGCCGCCAGCTCGTCGGTGCAGTGCAGTCGCGCGGCGATCGGCTCCAACCGGTTGAGCAGGTCGTCGATGTCCTCGGTGACCAATCGTTCGTTGCTGTCCGCGTCCAGAATGATCTCCGCGTCCAGGCCGTACCGGGCCGCGCGCCACTTGTTCTCCTGCACATGCCACGGCGGCATGGTGGGCAGGTTCTGATCGCCGTCCAGCCGCCGGTCCAGGTCCACGATGAGGCAGTGGGTCAGCGCCACCAGCGCACCCAGCTCGCGCAGATTGGACACCCCGTCGCAGACCCGCACCTCGATGGTGCCCAGGTGCGGGGAAGGCCTGATGTCCCAACGGATCTCGTTGGTGTGGTCGATGATCCCGGTCTTCTTCTGGTCATAGACGAAGCCCTCGAACTCCGCCCAGGTCTGGAACTGGAACGGCAGCCCCGCGGTCGGCAGCTGCTGGAACATCATCGCCCGGTTGCTGGCGTAGCCGGTGTCCTCACCGCCCCACCACGGCGACGACGCCGACAGTGCCAGCAGGTGCGGGTAGTACAGCAGCAGCGAGGAGATGATCGGCATCACCTTGTGCGCCGAGGAGATTCCGACGTGAACGTGGACGCCCCAGATCAGCATCTGCCGGCCCCACCACTGGGTGCGTTTGATCAGCTCGGCGTAGCGCGGCGCGTCGGTCAGTTTCTGCGCCGACCACTGCGCGAACGGGTGGGTGCCGGCACCGAACAACTCCATGCCGCGCGCGTGCACGATAGGCCGGGTGGTCAGCAGGGTCTGCCGCAGATCCTCGATCGCCTCACCGGTGGTCTCGCAGATACCGGTGACGAGCTCGACGGTGTTGCGCAGCAGTTCCTTGTGGACGCGGGGGTTCTCACCGAGTTCGGACAGGACCGCGCTGGCCTCGTTGCTCAGGTCGCGGGTCGCCGCGTCGACGAGCGCGAGCTCCCATTCCACCCCGAGGGTGGGCCGGGCGCAGTGCGCGAACTCGATCCGGGCTTCAGACCGCGAGGAAGCCCAGCTGTGCAACGGGTTATCCGGTGCCGATGACACCACACGCAACCCGCTTGCCGGCGTCTCCGGTGGTCAGCGTGGTCTGGTCCGGGCCGGGCGTGCCGTTGACCTGGGTGTAGCGGTCCGCCGGGATGTTGGCGAAGTTGTCGTCGTCGGCGTGGATGATGATGGCCGTCTTCTCGCCGGCCAGCAGCTCGTCGCGGGTGAACGCGTCGGTGGTGGTCACCAGCAGCGCGCTGCCGTCGGAACGCACCTGCAGTGACGTCAGGTCGCCGCTCTGCGGGTGCTCGTTGTGACCGGGAGCCTGGAAGTGCGGCCCGGCCGACAGGAAGGCACCGGGTGCCCCGCCGCCGGGCGGCACCGAGTCGGCTTCGCACTTGCCGACCGCGTGGATGTGCATGCCGTGGAAACCGGGCGTCAGCACACCGGCGTTGGTGGTCTGCACGGTGATCGTGGCGAATTCCTGGCCGCCGGTCTTGGTGAACTCGAAGGTCGCGGTGGCGACCTGGGTGCCCTCGGGGGTAGTCAGGTGCGCGACGAGGTTGTTCGAGCCGCCCTGCTCTCCCGGCTCACTCGCGTGGCCGGACGGCGCGGGCGATCCGGTCCAGATGGCCGGCGTGGTGCCCGGCGCGTCCGACGGCTGCTCGTTGGGGGGGCTGCACGCAGCCAACAGCACAACCGGGGTGGCGAAGACAGCGGCGGCGAGAACTCTGCGGTGACCTGTGACCATGCGAGGAGCTTAACCCGCGACCACCACGATGACGCCCGGTGGCTGCTCGGCTACGTCGGGGATGCGCGGTTCCACCGCGGCGTGCAGCACCTCGGCCACGGCGGTGGCCGAGTCGTGTTCTCCCTGGGCATCACTGAAGTAGACGGTGGTCTCGGTGACCTCGGGCAGTTCGAGGTTCCCGACGTCGGTCACGTTCCAGCCCGCTTCACGCAGCTGATCCGCGGTCTGCCCGGCCAGTCCGGCCTGCTCGGAGATGTTGTAGACGCGCACATCGGACTTGTGGGCGAGATGCTCGGGTTTGGCGGTCGCCGAGCTGGTGGTCATGGGTTTCGACGTCGGCGAATGGCTCGTCTCGTCGTCGGTGCCCGATGATCCGAGTGCCTGGAACCCGACCAGCAGAAAGATGGTGCCCAGAAACAGCAGCACCATCACCATGGCCCGCAGCGGGAGTCTGGACGAGTCGGGAACGTGTTCGTTCATTGCGCCCACTGTATCCAGGAGCAGGCCCTGATCGATAAACGCCCAGCTATCAAGGTTTCCAGCTGATCAGTGGTTTCGGTGATTCAGGTGATATCGAAACCGAGCCGCCGGGCCGCTCGCGCCTTCTGGCGGCTCGACCGCAGCCTGCGCAACCGTTTGACCAGCATCGGGTCGGCTGCCAGGGCCTCGGGCCGGTCGACCAGCGCGTTGAGCACCTGGTAGTAGCGGGTCGCCGACAGCGCGAACCGCTCCTTGATGGCCTCTTCTTTGGCGCCCGCGTACTTCCACCAGTCCCGCTCGAAGGCCAAGATGTCGTGTTCGCGGCGACTCAGGCCGTCGGTGGGCTCCGAATCGTCCCCTGAGCGATTCGCTTGCGCCATGGCGCCGTCCATATCGTTTCCTGGACCCTTCCGGAAAGTTCTGTGGTTCGAACGTTGTTGCGTTTTTCGGCGGCGTGTCCTGAGCGAATATTCAATCACGGCTGGTGGTGTTGAACCGGGAGCCGGTCCCGCGAGTCGCCGTGGCCGCTGCAGTGGACCGACGGCAGCCACAAACCCGGCGGTTCCAGCTTCGCCTCTCCTCCGTCGAGCCTCGCTAAACCGCCCACCTAAGCTTTTCAGTCATGGCCGTCGTACCCATCCGCATCGTGGGCGATCCCGTCCTGCACACCCCGACCAGTCCGGTCCCCGTCGCCGAAGACGGCTCACTGCCCGCCGATCTCGGTGAGCTCATCGACACCATGTACGAGACCATGGACGCCGCCAACGGCGTCGGACTGGCCGCCAATCAGATCGGCGTGGGGCTGCGGCTCTTCGTCTACGACTGCGCCGACGACCGCCGCTCGACCACCCGGCGCCGCGGCGTGGTGGTCAATCCGGTGCTGGAGACCTCCGAGCGCCCCGAGACCATGCCCGACCCCGACAACGACGACGAGGGCTGCCTGTCGGTGCCCGGCGAATCGTTTCCGACCGGCCGCGCAGACTGGGCGCGGGTCACCGGCCTGGACGCCGACGGCAACCCGGTCACGCTGGAGGGCACCGGGTTGTTCGCCCGGATGCTGCAGCATGAGACCGGGCACCTGGACGGGCTGCTGTATCTGGACATGCTGGTGGGCAGGCATGCCCGCGCGGCGAAGCGGACGGTGAAAGCCAACGGCTGGGGGGTGCCGGGCCTGTCCTGGATGCCGGGTGACGTGCCCGATCCGTTCGGCCACTGATGAGCCGGCGATGACCCGGCCCCCGGAACTGCCCGAGGTCGGCGCCCGGGTGAGCCTGCGTTACCTGCGCCCGCCCGGCTCCGAACCGCCGATGGGCGATGTGGTGGGCCATCTGGTGCAGGCCGGGCCGATGGTGCGGGTCCGCTCGGCGGACGGGGTGATCCATGATTGCCGGCGCGCCGACGTCCTCTATGTCCGGCGGCTGACCGATCGGCCGGTGAAGAACTCGGCGATCCGGTCCGTCGAGCACGCCGCCGCCCTGGCCTGGCCGGGCAGCGAACACCAGTGGCTCGACGGCTGGTTGTTGCGGGCCGGTCCCGGTGCCGGGGTGGAAGCCAATTCCGCTATGCCCCTAGACATGTTCGCGCATGCCAGTACCGTCTCGGCGATCATCGACTGGTATGCGCAGCGGGATCTGCCACCGTGCCTGGCGGTGCCCGAACGCCTGCTGAGGCTGCCCGAGAACATCCCGACGCGGTATGAGACCCGCACCCTGGTGCGCGAGTTGCCGGCCGGGGAGTCCGTCGGCGACGTGGTGCTGGCCGCCGAACCCGACGCCGGATGGCTGGCGTTGGGCGGCGGGCAGCCGGTCGAGGTGCTGACCGCGGTCGTCGACGGCGAGGTGGTGTTCGCCTCGATCCCCGGGGTCGCGGTCGGGCGCGGCGCGCTCACCGAGGCCCCGGACGGCACCCGCTGGTTGGGCCTGTCGGCGGTGCGGGTGGCCGACGGACTGCACCGAGCCGGTCACGGGCGGGCGATCTGCGCGGCGTTGCAAACCTGGGGGTCCGACCGCGGCGCCACCCGCGGCTACGCGCAGGTGCCAAGCGGTTCGGCCGCGTTCGATTTCTGCGAGGCGATCGGGTTCGCCGGCCAGCACCGCACCCGCTACCTCGACGCCAGGGATCTAGGGTGACCACGTGACTGCGTTGCGACTGGCCACCTGGAACGTCAACTCGATCCGCACCCGGGTGGACCGGGTGACCGATTGGCTGGCCCGCGCCGAGGTCGACGTGCTGGCCATGCAGGAGACCAAGTGCACCGACGCGCAGTTTCCCACGCTGCCGTTTCACGAGCTGGGCTACGAGGTGGCCCATGTGGGCCACAACCAGTGGAACGGGGTGGCGATCGCCTCCCGGGTCGGACTCGATGACATCGAGGTCGGATTCCCCGGCCAGCCGGTCTGGGCCAAGCCGGATGCCGACCCGGCGGTGGAGGCGCGGGCGCTGGGCGCCACCTGTGGCGGGGTGCGGGTGTGGAGCCTGTATGTGCCCAACGGCCGCGCGCTGAACGACCCGCACTACACCTACAAGTTGGAATGGCTTGCCGCGCTGCGCGATACCGCCGCAGGATGGTTGGCCGACGACCCGTCGGCGCCGATCGCGCTGGTCGGCGACTGGAACATCGCCCCGCAGGACGACGACGTGTGGAGCATGGAGTTCTTCGAAGGCGCGACACACGTCTCCGAACCGGAGCGCACGGCGTTCCGCGCGCTGACCGAGGCGCAGTTCCTGGACGTGGTTCGCCCGTTCACACCCGGCCCCGGGGTCTACACCTACTGGGATTACACGCAGCTGCGGTTCCCCAAGAAGCAGGGCATGCGCATCGATTTCATCCTGGGCAGCCCCGCCCTGGCGACCCGGGTCTCGCACGCCGAGATCGCCCGCGAAGAACGCAAGGGCAAGTCGCCCAGCGACCACGCGCCGGTGCTGGTGGACATTCAACGGATCTGAGGCCCGCACTCGAGCGGTTATGAATTCCGTGTGGATTCGGCGGCATTCGCCGAATAGCGCATAGGATGGATTGGGTTAACCGATGTGCTCATTTGAAGGGCAGGGAATACCCATGAACGCCGTCGCAGGGACGGTACGGAAGGTGGCCGGGGCGGCAACCCGCGCGGCGACCATGACCACCGAGGCGGCCGGCGCGATCGGCGGGGCCGCGCTCAACGGAGTGATCGGCGGATTGAAGGGTGCAGCCAGCGGTGCGCAACGCGGGCTGAGCACCGGCAGCCACTCGACCCCCGCCGCCGCCTTGACCCTGGGCGCTCTCGGCGTCACCGGGTTGGTCGAATGGCCGGTGCTGGTGGCGGTAGGCGGCACCGCACTGGTGCTCAAGCAATTCAATGGGCGGTCCGAGAACGGCAAGGCATCGACAGCGGCCCCCGCGAAGGCTCCGGCCGCCACGGCGCGGCCGCTGAAGCCGCTGAAGCCGGTGAAGTCGGGCAAGTCGGCGGGCTCCACGGCCCCGCGGCGCGGCCCGCAGCCCAAGAAGACCCCAGCACGGCAGTCGCGCAGCGGCGGCAGCGGCGCCCGCGCGCGCCGCTGATCGGGGCCGAGTGGATCTAGGCCGTGCCATCAGGCACTCTTTTCCGCTGCGTGCAGCCAACTTCGGTGTCCAACTCACCTCCGCGCTGGTCGACGCATCGGTCCAGACTGCGACCGGAATAGCCGAGTTGGCCACCCAGCCCGCCCGCCGCACCAGCGAGGCGGGGTGGTCGCTGACCCGGCGGTGCTTCCGCGGCGAGCAGCGGGCCTGGGTGGAGGTGCGCGGGCTCGAGGGCCCCACCGGAGCCGAACTCGCCACCGCCGTGCTCAGCGCGGCACGGGCGTTGCCCGGGGTCACCTCGGTTCGGTTGAACCACCCGTTGTCCCGCCTGGTCGTCGGGCTGGACTCGTCGGCTCCCGACGTCGTGTCGTTGCGGGAGTTGTGCCGGGTCGTCGCCGACACCGAGAACCACTACCGTCGGGCGGCCTCCCGCGGGCGCCCGCCGGCCAGCCTGCCCGGTGACGGCACGACGCAGATGCTGCGCGCGTTGACCCTCGGCGCCAACGCCGCCGGTTTGGGCCTGGCGACGCTTGGCCGGCTGCTGCGGTTGCCGGGACTACCGCTGGGCCTGGAAGCCGGGGTCATCGTCGTCGACTACCAGCCGCGTCTGCGCCGGCTGCTTGAGGAGAGCATCGGCAAGCAGGCGACCGACGCCCTGTTGTCGCTGGCCGGCGCGGGCGTGCACACCCTCAACCAGGCGCCCACCGCGTTGGCGGTGGACTTGTCGATGGAGGCGATGCGCGCCGGGGAGGAACGCGCCGCGGCGCGGGCCTGGCGTCGCCGCGAAGCCGAACTCGCCGACTACGCCGACCACCCGCCGGTGGCCATCCCGCCGCGGCCGGCGCCCCGGCCGCCCGGTCCGGTCGAACGGCACCTGACCCGCAGCGCCTGGGCACAGGTCGTCGGGGCGGGCGTGATCGGCGCCGCGACCCGCAGTCCCGACCTGGCGGGCACCGCAGCGGCGGTGACCGCGCCGAAGGGCACCCGCACGGCGCGAGAGTCGTTCGCCGCGACCCTGGGCCGCGGCCTGGCCGACCGCCACGGCGCGGTGGTGCTGCGGCCGGGAAGCCTGCGTGAGCTCGACCGGATCGACACCGTGATCATCGACCCGCGGGTGCTGTGCGGCGACGACCTGCGGGTGATGCAGGTGCACGGCGCCGACGACGACGAACTGCGCGCCGTGTGGGCGCAGGCCCAAGCCCGGCTCAGCGAGCCCGGACTGACACCGGGGTGGCACCGGATCGGCCCGCGCGACAGCGTGCAGGCGTCGTTCCAGCCCGCGCTGCTGCCGCTGGCCGCCGCGGTGGTCACCGAAGCCCGGCACGCCGACGTCGAGGTGGTCTCGGTCGAGATCGAGGCGCTCGGCGAGTTGCGGCCGATCTTCGATGACATCCGGCCGCTGGACGGGGTCTCGGTGGATGAGGCGCTGGCGGCTGCGGTGACCGCATATCAAACCGATGGCCACGACGTCGCCGTGCTGTCGAGTGCCGCCGTCGAAGCACTCGCCGCCGCCGATGTGGCGCTGGGCATAGTGCCGGCGCACGGCGGCCCGCCGTGGTGCTCCGATGTGTTACTGACCGATCTGGACGCGGCGTGGCGGGTGCTGCACGCGCTGCCGGCGGCTCGCTCGGCCAGCCGCCGCGGCGTCGAGATCGCCACCGGCGCTTCGACATTGGGCGCGCTGCTGATGCTTCCCGGGGTACGTGGCCGCGGGCCCGGCCCGGTGACCACCGGCGCGGCGGCCGGCGCCCTGTCGGGCTATTGGCTGGCCCGGCGTGCCGTGGACGCCGCGGCGCCCCGGCCGGCGGCGGTGCACGAGTGGCACGCCATGTCGGTCGACCAGGTGCGGGCGGTGCTTCCGCCACCGGATCGCGAGATCCCCGCCGAGGCCCACCATGCCCCCGCAGCGGCGGCCGCGCTGGCGGCGGTCGAGCTGGCCCGCCGCGGCGCGCAGCGCACCGCCCCACCCCGGCTGTTCTGGCAGTTCGCCCAGGCTGTACGCAGTGAGTTGTCCGACCCGATCACACCGGTGCTGGCCCTGGGGGCGGCGGCCAGCGCGGTCCTGGGTTCACCGGTCGACGCGATGCTGGTCGGTTCGGTAGTGAGCGGCAACGCCATGCTGGCCGCCGCGCAACGCCTGGTGGCCGAGCGCCGGCTCAATGTGCTGCTGAACGAACAGGTCCCGCCGGCGCGCAAGGTCCTTCCCGACGGCGGGCATTGCGAAGTCGCCGCCGAGGAGCTGCGGCCCGGCGATGTGATCGAAGTCCGGCCCCACGAGGTGGTGCCCGCCGACGGACGGCTGATCGAGGCCATCGACCTCGAAGTCGACGAGTCGTCGTTGACCGGGGAATCGCTGACGGTGGTCAAACAGGTCGAGGCGACCCCGGGCGCGGATCTGGCGGACCGGGAATGCATGGTCTATGCCGGCACCACCGTGGTGACCGGAACCGCGGTGGCTCTGGTGACCGCGACCGGCGGCGACACCCACGGACGCCGGGCCGCCGACCTGGTGGCCGGCGATCAGTCGGAAATCGGGCTGCAGCACCAGCTGAGCCTGCTCACCCGAAAAGCGTGGCGGATCAGTCTGGCCGGCGGTGCGCTGGTCACCGGGCTCGGTATGGCGCGCCGGATCGGATTGCGTCAGGCGGTGGCCAGCGGCATCGCGGTCAGCGTGGCCGCCATCCCCGAAGGGCTGCCGTTGGTGGCCACCCTGTCGCAGCAGGCCTCGGCACGCCGGCTGACCAAAGCCGGTGTACTGGTGCGTGTTCCGCGTTCGGTCGAGGCTCTGGGCCGGGTCGACGTGGTCTGCTTCGACAAGACCGGGACGCTGAGCAAGAACCGGCTGCGGGTGACTCAGGTGCATCCGGCGGACGGTTTCACCGACGACGACGTGCTGCGTTACGCCGCGACAGCGGCCCCGGCAGCCAACGGCAACCGCCAGACGCACGCCACCGACACCGCCATCATCGAGGGCGCCGCCAAGGCAGGAGTCACCGGCGCAACCAACGGACTGGGCGCGCACTTGCCGTTCCGTTCCGGGCGCCAGTTTTCGGCCTCGGTGCTCGGAACCGAACTGACGCTCAAGGGCGCCCCGGAGGTGGTGCTGGCGTGCACCGGCGCCGGTCCGGCCGTCAAGCAGGAGGTGGCGGCGCTCGCCGCCGACGGCTTGCGGGTGATTGCGGTCGCCCGCCGCGACCTGACACCTGAGCAGGTGACATCACTCGGCGCGGATCCCGAACCGGACGAGATCGCCGAGTTCTGCAGCGAGGGACTGACGTTCGTCGGCCTGCTGGGGCTGTCGGACACCCCGCGCGAGGAGGCCGCCGACCTGCTCGCCGAGCTGGAACGGCGCCGCATCCCGGTACGGCTCATCACCGGCGACCACCCGCTGACGGCCACCGCGATCGCCCGGGAGCTGGGCATGCAGGTCACCGGCGATCAGGTGATCAGCGGCGCGGAGTGGGATGCATTGTCGCGTAAGGGCCAGGAGCGGGCGGTGGCCGAGCGGGTGCTGTTCGCCCGGATGTCACCGGAGAACAAGGTGCAGATCGTGCAGACCTTGGAGCGCACCGGCAAGGTGTCGGCGATGGTCGGTGACGGCGCCAACGACGCCGCGGCCATCCGGGCCGCCACGGTGGGGATCGCGGTGGTCGCGCACGGCAGCGAGGCGGCCAGCACCGCCGCCGACGTGGTGCTGCTCGACGGGCGGATCCACACCCTGCTCGACGCGTTGGACGAGGGCCGCGAGCTGTGGCAGCGCGTGCAGGCGGCGGTGGCGGTGTTGTTGGGCGGCAACGCCGGCGAGGTGGCGTTCGCGATCATCGGCAGCGCGCTCACCGGGCGCTCACCGCTGAACGCCCGCCAGCTGCTGCTGGTGAACATGCTGACCGACGCGCTGCCGGCCACCGCGCTGGCGGTCAGTTCGCTCAGTGAGGCGGCCGCCAACGGCGGGCACGGCCCCGACGAGCGCGCGCTGTGGCGCACGGTGGCGGTCCGCGGGGTGACGACCGCGTCGGCCGCGGTGGGGGCGTGGGCGATGGCATCGGTGACCGGCCGTCAACAGCGTGCCTCCACGGTGGCGCTGGTGTCCCTGGTCGCCACCCAGCTGGGGCAGACCCTGCTGGACTCGCATGACCCGCTGGTGGTGGCGACCGCCGTCGGCTCGCTCGGCGCGATGGGGACGCTGATCTCCATTCCCGGCGTCAGTCAGCTGCTCGGCTGCACCCCGCTGGGCCCGCTGGGCTGGGCCCAGGCGCTGGGTACGGCGACGGCGGCCACCGTCGGCGCCGCCGTGGTGCCCCGGCTGCTGTCCGGTTTGCAGGACGCCGCGGACAAGCCCACCGAGTTCATGGTCCCGGGCCCGCGCCGGCCGGACGGCACCCCGGCGTCCAACGGCCACCCCGCGCCACGGCTGCGGCTTGTGCACAATGGGGACACCGGCTCTCGTCGCGGAACGGCCGCGACCCGATCATCCGGCGACCCGTCGCCACCAGGAGGCTCATGATGGCGGACAAGCCGCGGCGCAGCACATCTCAGCGGGAAGCGGTGGCCCGCATCCGGGACGCGGAGGCTTTCGCGGTCGAGCTTCCCCTGGTCGGCAAGGTGACGGTGCCGCGTCCCGAGCAGCTGGCCTACTACGGGGGACTGGCGCTGCTGGCGGCGTTCGAGATCATCGACTGGCCGGTCGCCGTTGCGGTGGCTGCCGGCCACATCCTGGCCAACAACCACCGCAGCGAGGTGCTCGAGCAACTCGGCGAGGCCCTAGAAGACGTCTGATCAGGCTCGGGTCGTTCGCCCGGTGGATCTCAGTCGTTGACGGTCAGCACTCCGACGCGCCACAGGAGTGCATACATCTGGTGCAGCGGACCGCTGAGCAGCCGGGTGGTCATGTCGACGACCGGGTCTGAGGCGGGCGCGGCACGTCGGGTGTCCAGCTTCCTGGACGTGTTTACGGCGCGCGGGGCCGGAGCCGAGATGTCGTTGTAAGCGATTGCAACCATGATGGCCTCCTAGTCGCGTAACGGCGCTACGCGCCCAGCGAGGAGTCCAGGGTTATGGCTCAGCTGGAGGCGGTATGCGACCGTTCGGATGGGGACGGAACAGACGTCAGATATCGGCTCGGACTATCACCGGAACTCATTCGTCCCTCACCTCCTCTCGGTCGCGGGCACACCTGGATGTGCCGGTTTCACCGCATGCTTGGGAGGCAGCTCCGACGACTGTCGGAAGACCGCACCCCTCTCGTCAGAGCTTCGACACTGCACGGCGTGTCCGGGCCCGCAATTAACCTGCGGGACGGAAGCCACTTGGGCTCAACCCTTAAGCCGGGAGGAGCTGTCCTGACCCGGGGCGTCTTTCGACGTTCGGGGTCAGTGGCCTGTGTCCGTGCAGACGCCTCACCTAACGAGGTGCTTGCGTGGTCCATAGTGCATGACGGGCAGGCCGCGGTCAACTCCGCGACTCCCGGGCGTGTCGGAGGCTTCTGACGTGCCCGAATGCGCCCCGAAACGGGACGCGAGGTGTAATCTCACACGTCACTTTGGCAACAGTGGCACCGCGCCGGTGGGCACGGCGCAGCGATCAGCCCCTGCCGCTGTCGGAGAAGTTCACCGGTTCGGCGGCGTAGCGCCCAGGCGCCACCCACGAGGTCAGCGCTCCGAGCACCATCATCACCGCAGCGGCGGCGAACACCACCGCCAAGCCGGTGTGGAACGGCCCGGAGATCAGCTGCGGGAAGAAGCTGTGCCCGGTCAGCGAGTGGACGTCGACACCGGGTTGG
>Ga0182736_1001943_pt1 | contig 17544 bp, 21 predicted proteins | sample eDN5th30CKraftBY_FD_128882 | JGI IMG/M metagenome (GOLD analysis project Ga0182736, IMG submission 128882) | Enriched backyard soil microbial communities from Emeryville, California, USA - eDNA 5th pass 30_C Kraft BY (version 2) (version 2) | ecosystem: Environmental > Terrestrial > Soil >... | reverse complement strand
CACTGTGCCGGGAGATCAGCAAGGCGCATGAGGAGGTGCTGACCGGCTCGCTCGCCGAACTTTCCGTCGCCTGCACGGCAAGGGAACCGCGCGGCGAAGTCGTCCTCATCGTCGGCCCGCCGGGCGAGAAGGCGCCCGCCGCCGCGGATGAGATCGAGGCCGCGCTGGTCGAGGCGCTCACCCGCCTCTCCGCCGCGCAGGCCGCGAGCGAGGTGGCGCGCACGCTCGGCGCGGACCGCAAGGCGCTCTATGCCCGCGCGCTGGACCTGAAGGGCAAGCTGTGATGACGCGGCTACGGCGGCGGCGCGTGAGCGCGTCATCGGCGAGCCGCCTGAACGCACCACCGGCGAATCACACGATCCATGCTGCGCCGGCCCCGCCCGCTTACTGGCCGCCTTTTCTCCGCCCGCCTTCCTCCGTTCCTGGTCCGCGCCTTTCCGGGCATATCACGCCGGTGGGCGCCGGCAGCATGAGCGCCTGCATCGGACCAGCACCAGAGATGGGGCGACCGTTCACGGCCGCGCATCGCCGCCGATGCTGCGCCCGGATCGCCAGCCACAGCGCCGCAGCGGCCGGGTGCCGCCGCGCACGCCCGCTGCGCCCATTCCGTGCCATGGCTAGCCGATGACGCGCCCGCCCACCGCCCGCCAGCCCGCCCCCGCACGGGCCGTCTCCGGGCATCCCGCAGCCGGGCGACGATCGGCGGAAAAGCGCGGCCGGCAGGGCGAGCGGATCGCCGGCTGGTGGCTGCGGCTCAAGGGCTGGTCCATCCTCGCGCGGCGGGTGCGCACGCCGGCCGGGGAGATCGACCTTGTCGCGCGGCGCGGGGCCATGGTCGCCTTCATCGAGGTGAAGATGCGGGCGCGCGCGGCGGCGCTGGATGACGCCATTGACGAGCGGCGGCTCGGCCGGGTCGCGGCGGCGGCCGAGGCGCTGGCCGCGCGCTATCTCCAGCCGGGCGACGATATGCGCATCGACGTGATGCTGCTTGCGCCGGGCCGTCCGCCTCGCCATCTGGAGAATGTCTGGCATGGCGGATGACCCCGCGCGGCCGGGCACGCCGCCGGCCGCACGGGACGGCGCCGTCGATTCGATTATGGAACCGCGCACCCCGCGCGGCCAGGGATGAAGGGGGCTGGGCCCGAACATGTCGCTCAAGGTCGCGTTGCAGATGGACCCGATGGAAACGCTCGGTATCGCGGGCGATTCCACCTTTGCGATCATGCTCGCGGCGCAGGCGCGCGGGCACAGCCTCTATCATTATCGCCCCGATGATCTGACCTGGCGCGGCGGGCGGCTCTATGCGCAGGCGCGGGCGGTGACGGTGCAGCGCGTTACGGGCGATCATTTCCGCTTCGGTGAGGCGGTGCGGCTGGACCTTGGCCGCGATGTCGACATGGTCTGGATGCGGCAGGACCCGCCCTTCGACCTCAATTATATCACCGCCACCCATTTGCTGGAGCGAATCGCGGGCGAGACGCTGGTGATGAACGATCCGGCCGCCGTGCGCAACGCGCCAGAAAAGCTCTATGTCCTTGATTTCGCGCGCTTCATGCCGCCGACCATGATTACGCGCAGTCTTGCGGAGACCCGCGCGTTTCTGGCCGAACATGGCGAGATCGTGGTGAAGCCGCTTTATGGCAATGCCGGCTCGGCCGTGTTCCGCATCGGCGCGGACGGCAGCAATCTGGGCGCGCTGGTGGAACTTTTCGGCGAGATGTGGGTCGAACCCTTCATGGTGCAGGCATTCCTCAAGGATGTGGCGCAGGGCGACAAGCGCATCGTGCTGGTCGATGGCGCGGTTGCGGGCGCGATCAACCGCATTCCCGGCAAGGGCGAGTTCCGCTCCAACCTCGCCGCCGGCGGATCGGCCGCGCGAACAGAGTTGACGCCGCAGGAGGAAGAGATTTGCGCCGCGCTCGGCCCGGATCTGCGCCGGCGCGGCCTGCTGTTCGTCGGCATTGACGTGATTGGCGGCCAATGGCTGACGGAGATCAACGTGACCTCGCCCACCGGCATTGTCGCCATGGATGCCTTTAACGGCACCGATACCGGCGCGATGATCTGGGACGCGGTCGAGCGGCGAATCGCCGCGCGCGCGGGCTAGGCCCCGCCATGGCGACCGGATCAAGGTGGCCGAATGGAAGCGGGGCGCCATGAGCGACCGGCCCCTGAGCAACTGGTCCCCGAGCAACTGGCGCCCGAGCACCCGGTCATGAGCGACTGGGTGGTTCGCCTGATCGATGGCGGCGGCTATTGGGGCATCGCCTTGCTGATGGTGCTCGAAAATGTCTTTCCACCCATCCCCTCGGAACTCATCATGGGCATTGGCGGCATCCGCGTGGGTCAGGGCCGGATGGAGATGGTCCCGCTGCTCATCGCCGGCACCATCGGCACGACGATCGGCAACGGCTTCTGGTATGTGCTGGGCCGCATGCTGGGCATGGCGGGCATCCGGCCGTTCATCCAGCGTCATGGCCGCTGGCTGACGCTGCACTGGCGCAATGTCGAGTGGCTGGATCGCTGTTTCGAGCGGCATGGCGAGAAGATCGTCTTCTTCTTCCGTTTCATGCCGGCCTTCCGCACCATCGTCTCGCTGCCCGCCGGCCTGTTCGCCATGGGGCCGCTGCGCTTCGCCGTCTGGACCGCTGCCGGCGCGCTGATCTGGAACATCGTCCTCGCCGGCTGCGGCTATTATCTTGGCGCGCGCTTCACGCAGATCGACGCCTGGCTGGGGCCGATCACCAATATCTGCGTGGCGCTGCTGGTGATCTTCTATGTCGTCCGGCTGGCGACATGGAAGGCGGACGAGCCGAACTGACCGCGCCGCGCTGCCGATGCGCCGCTTTCACCCGCCCGCCCAACGGACGCACCGGCCGGCGCGCGCTTTCAGGGCGTGAGATAGCGCCGCACCGTCTGCGCTTCGGCCCACAGCCGGGCAGCCTCGTCCGGGCGGCCATGGCGGGCGATCGCATCCGCAGCGCCCTCCCGCTCGGCTATCTCGGCGGCGAGCACGGCTTGCAACGCCGCCTCGGTCAATGCCAGACGCGGCACCTCGCCCGCGCCCGGTGCGACGCGCTGCGCCTGCGCCGCCGGTGCCTCGTCGCAGCGGATCGCCTCGCCCACCGCGCCGGCCGTCCCTGCCTCGCCACCGCCCGGTATGAGCGGCACCGCCTGCGCATTGTCGATCGCAGCCAGCAACGCGCGCAGCAGGCGCGTCGCGGCGGCGTCGCGCGCCTGCATGGCGGCCTTGATGTCGGCGCGCAGGCGCTCCCGCAGGGCCGGCGCGGCGTCGCCCGCCACGCTCAGCCCTCTGCCCGCGGATGGGCGCTGCGATAGACGTCGAGCAGATGCGCGGCATCGACCTGCGTATAAATCTGGGTGGAGGACAGGCTGGCATGGCCGAGCAATTCCTGCAACGCGCGCAAATCCGCGCCGCGCCCGAGCAGATGCGTCGCGAAACTGTGGCGCAGCGCATGCGGCGTGGTGCGCTCATGCAGGCCGAGCCGGCCGCGCGCGCCCTGCACCGCGCGGCGGATCAGCGCGGGCGAGAGGGGGCCGCCACGCGCGCCGCGGAAAAGCGGTCCATCGCGCTCCGGCGGCCAGGGGCAAAGGGCGAGATAGGCCTCGATCGCCGCGCGCACCTGCGGGAGCAGCGGCACCATCCGGGTCTTGCCGCGCTTGCCGGTGACGCGCAGCACATCGCCCAGCGGCAGCACCGCGCCGGTGAGGCCGAGCGCCTCGCTGATGCGCAGCCCCGCGCCATAGAGCAGCAGCAGCACCGCCCAGTCGCGTGCGCCGATCCAGCCATCCCGCGCGGTTTCGGCAATGTCCTGCGCGAGCGCCACCGCCTCGTCCGGGCTGATCGGGCGCGGCACGCCGGGCTTGACGCGCGGCCCGCGCAGCGCCGGAATGGCGCCGCCCGGCTCGGCCAGAAAGCGCAGAAAGCCGCGCAGGGCGGATAATTCCCGCGCCGCCGAGCTATTGCCGATTCCTTCGCCCCGCCGCGCGGCGAGATAGGCGCGCAGGTCGCTCGTCGTCAGCCCTGCGAGCGCGGCACGGTCGGGCGGATGGCCGTCCATCTCCGCCATCCACTCGATCAGCCGCATGGCCGTGGCGTGATAGGCCCGCACCGTGTGGATGGATCGCCGCCGGTCCAGCGCCAGATGGGCGCGCCATTGCTCGACGAGTGCGGCGGCATCCGGCTCGCTCACGGCGCCGCCTGCCCGGCCAGCAGGGCCTGCCACAGGTCGATGAGATCGGCCGGGAACCACGGTTCGTCCTGCGCCGCCAGCGCCGCCGGCGTCCACCAGCGCCATGCACGCATCAATTGCTGCTCCAGCGCGGTGTGGCCGGCCGTATCGATCCGGGCATCCTCCACCCGCACGCTGAAATAGCGCTCCTCGGCATCGACATGGACGCCTTCGAGCGAGATGAAATCGACATGGCGGATGGCGATGCACGGGCCGGGCGCGCGATCCAGCCCGGTTTCCTCGCGCAATTCGCGCCGCGCCGCCGCCTCGAAGCTCTCCCCCGGGTCGACCGCGCCGCCCGGCGTGCACCAGAAGGGCCGCCGGTCCGGCGGGGTGAAACGGAACAGGAGCAGGCGGCCGAGCGGGTCCGTCACCAGCAGCCGCGCGGCCGGGCGCTTGGGGCGGCTGCTCATCGGCGTGCCTCAAACGGCCGGGCGGTATCGCGGCGGCAGGGAAAAACCACCCCGCCCCCCGCACCATCCACCATGGCACCGCTCATGCCGCTTGCCCGGCGTAGAACAGCGCAAAGGCGTGGCCGGCCCGCATCGCAAAACCCCGGCTGCGGCTCATCCGCCCCGCCCCGCTCGCGCATGGCCAGCCCTCCCGCCGGACGGCGCATGATGCGGCCCCTGCGCTCACTCCCCCGGCGCTCGCGCGCGGATCGCCAGCGCGTGGACCTTCTCGCGCAGCAGGTCCGCCAGCGCCGCATTGACCATCCGCTGCCGGGCGACGCGCGACTGGCCGGCAAAGGCGGCGGCGACGATCTCCACCGTGAAATGGCTTTCGCCCGAGCCATCGTCGCCCATATGGCCGCGATGCCGGGCGCTGTCGTTGATGACGGCGAGATGGTCCGGGGACAGGGCAGCCGTAAGGCGCGCTGTCATTTCCTGCCCGACGGGGCCTAGCGAAAGATCGGTCATCGCCCCTATATAGAGACTTTGTTTCGCGCCGTCAGGAGGGCCGGAAGCTTTTGTCGCAAGGACGCACCAAGACGGACGAACCGCGCCGCGCCGCGCGTTTTCATGGCCGTGTGGAAGGGGCGCAGCGCGCCTGCTCGCACCCCGATTGCGGGGAAGCGGGCGAGTTTCGCGCGCCCCCGGCCGATACGCAGCACGCGCCGGACGGGCCGCCGCAATGGCGCTGGTTCTGCCTCGACCATATTCGCGCCTTCAACCAGCGCTATAATTTCTTCAAGGATATGAGTCCGGAGGAAATCAGCGCGGCGCAGCGCCCCTATGCCGGCTGGGAGCGTGAGACGCGGGCTTTCTCCAGCGCGGCGGCGAGCGGCACCATCCCGCCCCGCTGGCATGATTTCCACGATCCGCTCGATGCGATCGGCGCGCGCTTCAAGATGCGCATGGCAGAGATGGCCGCCCGGCAGGATGGCAAGCCGCTCTCCAGCGAGGATCGCAGCGCACTCAAGACGCTGGGCCTGCCGCCCGATGCCGACCGGGCGGCGCTGCGCGCGCGGTACACCGCGCTCGCCCGCAAATTCCACCCGGATCATAATGGCGGCGACCGGCGGCACGAGAAAGCGTTGCAGGCGGTCATCGCGGCCTATACCCATTTGCGCAAGGCGCCGGCCTTCGCCTGAGCCTGCCGCCCCTCCTATCGACACGCCCTTGCCGGATCGGTTAGGGGCTGAAACGACTCTCAGGAACCATGATGCCATGACCGATATTCCCAACACCAATGCCGATATGCGCAGCGAAGTGCTGCTGGAGGCGCCGGACCGGATGGTGCAGGCGCGCGATCTGTTCGGCGTCGATATCGACATGGAGGTTCCCGCCTTTTCCGAGGCGGACGAGCGCGTGCCGGATCTCGACCCGGCCTATGTGTTCGATCCCGATACCACGCTCGCCATCCTCGCCGGCTTCGCGCATAATCGCCGGGTCATGGTGCAGGGCTATCATGGCACCGGCAAATCCACCCATATCGAGCAGGTCGCCGCGCGGCTGAACTGGCCGTGCATCCGTATCAACCTCGATGCGCATATCAGCCGGATCGATCTGGTCGGGCGGGATGCCATCGTGCTGCGCGACGGCGTGCAGGTCACCGAGTTCAAGGAAGGGCTGCTGCCCTGGGCCCTGCAACGCCCCGTCGCTTTGGTGTTCGACGAATATGATGCCGGCCGGCCGGATGTGATGTTCGTCATCCAGCGCGTGCTGGAGGCGGATGGCAAGATGACCCTGCTCGACCAGAATAAGGTGATTCGCCCCAGCCCGTGGTTCCGCCTGTTCGCCACCTCCAACACGGTGGGCCTTGGCGATACGACCGGCCTTTATCACGGCACCCAGCAGATCAACCAGGGCCAGATGGACCGCTGGAATCTGGTGGTGACGCTCAACTATCTGCCGGCCGAGACGGAGGCGCGCATCGTCCTCGCCAAGTCCGGCGAATATGATCATCCGGGCGGCCGCGAGGAGGTGACGCGGATGATCCGCGTGGCCGATCTCACCCGGCAGGGCTTCATCAATGGCGATATCTCCACGGTGATGAGCCCGCGCACGGTCATCAGCTGGGCGCAGAATACGCTGATCTTCAAGGATATCGGCTTCGCCTTCCGCCTCTCCTTCCTCAACAAGTGCGATGAGGCGGAGCGGCCGCTGGTCGCCGAATATTATCAGCGCGTGTTCGGCAAGGATCTGCCCGAAAGCGTGGTCAGCGCCGCGTGAAGGCGGCGGGCCGGCGACTCAGACGAAGCTGGCGACGGAACGGCTGCGACGCAGCACGAGGCCGGCCAGCAGGAAGCCGCCGATCATCATCGCCCAGCTTTCCGGCTCGGCAGCGACGGGCGATGGCGACCCGGTGATGATAGCGGGCGCGGAGATTGCCGCCGGGGCTAACGGAGCCGCCGGAACCGCGTGCGCCGCCTCGTCCGTCAGCATCCGCCCCTCGTCGGCGGCGTGCGCGGGCGGCATCAGCCATGTCGCGGCGATGAGCAGCATGGCGGCGCGGCTGGATTGACCGATCAGGCTCATGGTCGCTTTCCCGTCACGGCGCGGATGATCCCGGCCTTGCGCCCCGCCGATACGCGCCGCCGGCATGCTGCGGAACGCGCTTAACCACGAATATGCGCGCCATTTCCCGCCCGTCCCGGCGCGGGACAGCCACGCCGCGAATCCTTAACGCGCCCCTTCCGGCGGCCTCGCGCAGACCGGCGGGCGCACGGCGCTCTTGACAGCGCGGCGGTGCTGGCCCAGCCCGTGGCGATCATGGCCGACCGTTCACCGCTGGATCGCTTCAAGGATGTCCTCTCGGGCGCGTCGCGCGCGGTCGCGCAGGACCCGGAGGTGGAGCTGAGCTTCTCTCCCGATACCCCGCATCTGGCCGGCAAGCAGATCAAGGTGCCGCCGCCCACGCGCGGACTGCCCGCCGATCAGGTTGCGCTCGCCCGCGGTTTCGCGGACAGTTTCGCGCTCAAACTGCGCTATCATGATCTCAAGCTGCACAATCGCCGCGCCCCGGCCGATCCGCCCGCCCGCGCCGTCTATGATGCGGTGGAGGCGGTGCGCTATGAGGCGCTGGGGTCGAAAAACTATCCCGGCATGCGCGACAATCTGGCCGCCGCGCTGGAAATGAAGACCCGGAGCGACCCGATCGCTCACGCCCGCTCCGCCGATGAAGTGCCGCTGCCGGGCGCCGTCGCGCTGCTGCTGCGCGAGCAGTTGACCGGGCAGGCCCCGCCGGCCGCCGCGGAGCCCGGCCTTGCCTTGCTGCGCGAGTGGATCGGCGAAAAGGCGGCCGGCGATTTCGACGCGCTGGCTTATTGCCTCGACGATCAGGCCGCATTTCAGGAGCGGATGCTCGCCATGCTGGAGCATCTGGAGCTGGTCCGCGCCGACACCCCGCCCGAGTCGCCCGACGAGGATGAGCAGGAGCAGGAAGGCGATCAGGAAGAGGAGAGCGAGCAGGAGGAGCAGGACGAGTCGCAGGATGACGACCAGTCCCGCGCCGAGACGCGCGGCGAGGATCAGGGCGAGCAAGGCGACGAGACGCAGGATCAGGGCGAGCAGGACGACGCCGACGGCGATAATGAGGGCGATGGCGAACAGGGCGAGGATGACGGCATCATGCCGGTGCGCCCCAACCGGCCCTTGTCGGATCTGCCGCCGGACTTCAACTATACCGCCTATACGACGAAATATGACGAGGTGGTCGGCGCGCTCGATCTGTGCGACGCGGACGAGCTGGCGCGGCTGCGCGGCTTTCTCGACCAGCAGCTCGCGCCGTTCCAGAGCGCCGTTTCCCGGCTGGCGCACCGGTTGCAGCGGCGGCTGCTCGCCCAGCAGAACCGCAGCTGGGATTTCGATCAGGAGGAGGGCCTGCTGGATGCCGCCCGCCTCGCCCGCGTCATCGTCTCGCCGGCCCATTCGCTCTCCTACAAGATTGAGCGCGAGACGGATTTCCGCGATACCGTCGTCACATTGCTGATCGACAATTCAGGCTCGATGCGCGGCCGGCCGATCGGCATCGCGGCGATCAGCGCGGATATCATGGCGCGCACGCTGGAGCGCTGCGGCGTCAAGACCGAGATATTGGGCTTCACCACCCGCGCATGGAAAGGCGGGCAGAGCCGCGAGCAATGGCTGGCCGCCGGGCGCCCGGCGCGGCCGGGGCGGCTCAACGATCTGCGCCACATCGTCTACAAGCAGGCGGACGAGCCATGGCGCCGCGCCAAGGTCAATCTCGGCCTGATGATGCGCGAGGGGCTGCTCAAGGAGAATATCGACGGCGAGGCGCTGCTCTGGGCGCATGGCCGGCTGATCGCGCGGCCCGAGGAGCGGCGCATCCTCATGGTGATATCGGACGGCGCGCCGGTCGATGATTCGACCCTTTCGGTCAATAACGGCACCTATCTGGAGCGCCATTTGCGGCAGGTGATCGGCTGGATCGAGACCCGCTCGCCGGTCGAGCTGGTCGCCATCGGCATCGGCCATGACGTCACCCGCTGGTATAGCCGCGCCGTCACGATCATGGATGCCGAGCAGCTGGGCGGCACCATGGTCGAGCAGCTCGCCGCCCTGTTCGACAAGGATTGATGCCCGTTCTGGCATGGCCCATCCTTGCATGGTCCGCGCTGGCATGGATTCCGGCAACCCTGCTGGCCGCCGGCGCGCAGGTCGCCCGCAACGGCCTGCAAGCGGGTCTCGTCAGCGAGATCGGCACATTGGGCGCGACGCAGGTGCGCTTCATCTTCGGCCTGCCCTTCGCGCTGGCGATGCTGGCCGCCGGCCGCGCGCTGCTGGGTGAGGGCAGCCCCGCCTTCACCGGCGAGGCGATCGGCTTCGTGCTGCTCGGCGCGGTGGCGCAGATCGCTGCCACGGCGCTGATGCTGATGGCGATGGCGCGCCGGACGTTCGGCGTCGCCTATGCCTATATCAAGACCGAGCCGATCCTCGTCGCGCTGTTCGGCCTCATCCTGCTCGGTGATCGGCTGGCCCCGCTGGGCTGGGCCGGCATCCTCATCGCCACCGCCGGCATATTGCTCGTCTCGGTCGATCCGCGCGACTGGCGGGCGCTGGTACGGGAGTGGCCGCCCATGGCGCTCGGCATCGCGGCGGGTGCGGGTTTCGGCCTCTCCGCCGTCGCCTTTCGCGGCGCGATCACCGGGCTGGGGGATGGCAGCGCGATGAACCGGGCGCTCACCATCATGGCGGTCAGCCTCGCCATTCAGACGGTGCTGCTGGGCAGCTGGCTGCTCGCCTTCAACCGCCCCGCCTTCATCGGCAGCCTGCGCGTGTGGCGGCAGAGCCTTGGCGCGGGCTTTCTCGGCGCGCTGGCGACGGCGGGCTGGTTCGTCGCCTTCTCGCTCACCGCCGCCGCCAATGTCCGCACCCTCGCGCTGGCCGAGATGCCGGCCGCCGCTTTGGTCAGCCGGCGGGTGAGCGGCCGGGCCCTGGGCGCACGCGAATATGGCGGCATCGCGCTGGTGATGGCCGGTATCGCGCTGATGCTGTCTCAGGCGCTCGGCTGAACCAGCCAGGCCGCCGCGCCATGACTTAATCCTTTATTATCCCATTTCGTTCATATCCGGGGCAAGCCAGACCGGTCCGGGGGGATAATCCGCATGTCACGTCCTGAGCAGCCCGTCGATGTCGCGATCATCGGCGCCGGGCCCGCGGGCCTCACCGCCGCCTATCAGCTGACCAAAGCGGGCTATAGCGTGATCGTGATCGAGAAGGACCCGGCGCAGGTCGGCGGCATCAGCCGCACCGTCGAGCATGAGGGTTTCCGGTTCGACATTGGCGGCCACCGCTTTTTTTCCAAATCGCGCGAGGTGGTCGATCTGTGGAACGAGATATTGCCGCATGATTTCATCGACCGTCCCCGGATGAGCCGCATCTATTATCAGGGCCGGTTTTACAGTTACCCGCTGCGCGCCTTCGAGGCGCTGCGCAATCTCGGCCTGTGGCGCTCGGCGCGGTGCATGGCGAGCTATCTCAAGGCCCGGCTCTTCCCCATCAGGCAGGTGAAGAGCTTCGAGGATTGGGTGGTCAACCAGTTCGGCCGCACCCTCTATGCGATTTTTTTCAAGACCTACACCGAGAAAGTGTGGGGCATGCCGTGCGACACCATGTCCGCCGACTGGGCCGCTCAGCGCATCAAGGGTCTGTCGCTCGGCGCCGCTGTGCTGGACGGGGTCAGGCGCAGCCTGCACCTCAACAAAAAGCCCAATGATGGCATGGGCGCCAAGACCCTGCTCGAACATTTCCGTTATCCGCGCCTTGGCCCCGGCATGATGTGGGACGCCGCGCGCGATCATGTCGTCGCCGGCGGCAATCAGGTGCTGATGGGCCATGCGCTCCGGCAGATCAGCCTCGATCAGATGAGCGGCCGCTGGCGTATGACCGCCACGACACGCAGCGGCGAGAGCGTGGCGATCGACGCGGCGCACATCATCAGCTCCGCACCAATGCGCGAGCTGGCCGGGCGTATCCACCCGATCCCGCACACGCTCGGCAACGCGCTGGCGCTGGGCTATCGCGATTTTCTCACCGTCGCGCTGATGATCCGTTCGGCGGATCTCTTCCCCGATAACTGGATCTATATTCACGATCCGCGCGTCAAGGTCGGCCGGGTGCAGAATTTCCGCAGCTGGTCGCCCGAAATGGTGCCCGATCCGCAGATCGCCTGCGTGGGTCTCGAATATTTCTGCTTCGAGGGGGATGGCCTGTGGACATCCAGCGATGCGGAGCTGATCGCGCTTGCCACCGGCGAGATGGTGACGATGGGGCTGATCCGCGCCGATCAGGTGGTGGGCGGCGCGGTCGTCCGGCAGGAAAAGGCCTATCCCGTCTATGACGAGCATTATGCGGAGAATGTCGCCGCGATCCGCACCGAGCTGGAGGAGAAATATCCCACCCTCCACCTGGTCGGCCGCAACGGCATGCATCGCTATAATAATCAGGATCATGCGATGATGACGGCGATGCTCACCGTCCGCAACATCATGGCGGGGCGGAAAATCTACGACATCTGGCAGGTCAATGAGGATGCCGAATATCATGAAGCCGGCGACGATGCGCAGGCGGTGCTGACGGCGGGCGAGCGGGCCGCGCTCGCCAGCGTGCGGCCGGTGCCGGCGCGGGCGGCGTGAGCACGCGGCCGCCATCGGCCCGGCTGCGCGCCCTGCTGGCGCCCCCGCCCGGCTCCCTGCCGGATTCTCGGCCGGCCCCTTCGCTGGTCTCCTTGCTCGCCTTCCTGCTTGAACGCACCTTCATCCGCTATGGCCTTGCCAGCCTGATCGCACTGGCGGGCGATGTCGGGCTGTTCCTCGCTCTGCTGCGCGGCGGCCTCACGCCGGCCATGGCCTCGGCGCCGGCCTATGGCGTGGGCATCGCCATCCACTGGTTCATCTCCGCGCGCCTCGTTTTCGCCGCCGGGACCGCCTCGCGCGGGCCGGAGCGGATACGGCAGAAGGGGTTGTTCGTCGGCTCCGCGCTCGTCGGCCTGGCGCTCACCACGGGCATCGTCGCGCTCGGCAGCCTCGTCGGCCTGCTGCCGCTGGCCGCCAAGCTCATCGCCGTGGTGGTGAGTTTCCAGACCATCTATCTGCTGCGCAAGGCGATCGTGTTCGCGCCATGAGCCGTCCGCCGACCCTGACCGAGGGGCACAGCCGCGCGATCCTGCTCGCCATGTGGGCCGCCGCCGGCCTCATCATGGTCGTGCTCAACTGGCACCTCATCGTGCCGATGAACTTTCGCGATCCGGACGATGCGCTTCGGCTCGTGCAGGTGCGCGATTTGCTGGCGGGGCAAAGCTGGTTCGATCTCACCCAATATCGCATCATGCCGCCCGGCGGGGTGCCGATGCACTGGTCGCGCCTCGTCGATCTGCCGATCGCCCTGCTGCTGCTCCTGCTGGACCCGCTGCTCGGCACGGCCCTTGCCGAGCGGGTCACGCTGATCGTCATCCCGCTCGGCTGGCTGCTGGTGCTGACTATCCTTGCCTATAAGATCGCGCGCTGGATGGAGCTGAGCCAAAGCGCGGCGCTGCTTTGCGCGCTGCTGCTGCTGACCTCGATCCCCATTCTCGCCCAGTTCACACCCAACCGGATCGATCATCACGGCCTCCAGCTCGTCTGCGGCGCCTTTGCCGTCATGGCGCTGGTGCGCACGGACCGGCGGGACGGCAGGCTCGGCCTCGTCGCCGGCCTCGCCATGGCCTGCTGGATGCAGATTTCGCTGGAGGGGCTACCCTATGCGGTGGCGGCGGGCGGCATTTTCGCGCTGCGCCACATCGCCCGCACCGATCGCAAGGCCGATCTGCGCGCCTATCTGCTCACCCTCACCGGGGTTTCCGCCCTGCTCTTATTCGCCACCCACAATCCGGCCGATGCGCTGCGGCCATGGTGCGACAGCTTCTCGCCCGGCTATCTGCTCCCGCTGGCGGCGGCGACGCTGGGCCTGCTGCTCGCCCAGCGCTGGCTGCGCGGCGGCGGCCGGATCGCGCGCGCGCTGCCGCTCGCTATCGCCGGGGGCGCGGGCCTCGCCGCCTTCCTGCTGCTCTCGCGCCAGTGCCTCGCCGGGCCGTTCGATACGCTCGATCCGCTTGTCTATCAGGTCTGGTATCTCGCCGTGCGGGAAGGCTTGCCGATCACCATGCAGGCGCCCGCCATGCGGATCATGGTGGTGGTCCCCGCGCTGCTCGGCCTGCTCGGCAGCGCAATGGCGCTGCACCACGCGCCGCACGACCGGGCGCGTTCGGCCTGGATCACGCTGCTCATCCTGCAAATCATCGGCCTCGCTATCGCATTCTCGGTGCTGCGCGCCATGGCCTTCGCGCATTTCGTCGCGCTGCCGGGCAATGCGGTGCTGCTCGCCGCCCTCATCCGCCATGCCCAGCGACTTGCGCCCATGCCGCTCCGTGTGGCGCTGACCGCGGCGACCGTGCTGGCGGCGCCAACCTGCGCCGTCGCGGCAGCCACCACACTTCTCGGCAGCGAAACGGGCGGGGACGGGGGCAGCGCGGGCAAGGATGCGGCTGCGCGCGATCCCGCCGCCGCCACGCGCTATAGCTGCATCTCGCGCGCCGGGCTGCGCCATCTCGCCGCCCTGCCCCGGGCTACCTTGTTCACGCCGCTCGATATCGGATCACACATCCTCGTCTATACGCATCACAACGTCATCTCGACGGGGCATCACCGCAATGTCGCCGGCACGAAAATGGCGATTGAAGGCTTCACCGCGCGCCCGGACGCTGCCCGCGCCATCGTCGCGCGCAGCGGGGCGCGCTATCTCGTTCTTTGCGCCGGGCAGAATGAGGTCGGGCGCTATCGCACCCTCTATCCCGGCAGTCTGAGTGCGCAGCTCTATGCCGGCCGCGCGCCGGACTGGCTCACGCCATTACCCGCCCCGCCCGGCGAAACGGTGAAGATCTACCGGATCATCGCGCCGGGAGCGCCCGCCGGTCAGGCCGGCACGAATTTGAGCGATACGCCGTTCATGCAATAGCGCAGGCCGGTGGGCGGCGGGCCGTCCTTGAACACATGGCCATGATGGCCGCCGCAGCGGGCGCAGTGCACCTCCGTGCGCGCAAAGCCCAGATCATGGTCGATCATGGTGCCGATCGCCTTGGGCACGGGCCGCCAGAAGCTCGGCCAGCCGGTATGGCTCTCGAACTTCGTGCTGGAATCATAGAGCTTCTGCCCGCAGCCGACACAGAGGAAGCTGCCCTTGCGATGCTCGTCGTTGAGCGGCGAGCTATAGGGCCGCTCGGTCGCCGCTTCGCGCAGCGAGGCATATTGAACCGGCGTCAGGCGCTTTCGCCAGGCGTCTTCGCTGAGCTGGAAGGGCCCTTTGGGCCGCTTGGCCGGCGCCGCCGCCCGCCCGATTCCCGCCACCGCCGCCAGCGCGAGCATCGCGCCGCCGCCAAGCAGGGTTCGCCGATCGAAAGCCATCATCATCTCCTGAAACCGCTATGGACGCTATCATCTCCTATAAGGGGGACAGGCCCAATATAGGTTGCTTTTCGCTATTCGTCCAAGGTTTCTGCCCAGCTGCCGCCAGCCGGCCGCGCGGTTTTTCAGTCCCGCGCCGGCTGGGTGACGCTGGTGATGCGCAGCACGCGCTCATGGCCGCTGCGGTCCGGCCAGTTGATCGATTGCGATTCGCGCAGGCCGATGAGACCCGCGCCGATGAGCGTGAGGATGGAGATTTTGCCGGCCGAGATGTCGGCATCCTTGGGCCAGACCAGCTGCACCGAGCGCTCCGCGCCGCTTGCCTCGTCGGTGAAGGCAACGGTGGACATCATCGTCACGATATCGGCCGGCATCCGCTCGGCCTTGTGGATGGTGGCCCGCGAAATCTCGTCGAGCAGAAGCTCGCTCACCTCCGGCAGGCGGTCTTCCACGCCGATCGCCATGCTGGTGAGGGAATCAGCCTCGCTGTCGATCATGTGGATGGGCGGCCGACGACCGCTTTTGCTGCGTGTCATAATGCGGGCATTCCTTGCTGGAAAAATAGGGTTCGCCGCGATGTTGCCGGCGAATGGTCAATCGATCCTCCGCCCCGGGGCACGGGGCTATGCGCACCGGACCCGGGGCTACGCGCCCTGGATGAGTTGACCCGCCTGATGACGCATCCGGAAAGGAACGACCTGTTCGACCATGGTTGCCAAGCTGTCACCTGCGCGGCTGCAAGTCAATCGCCGTCGCACGCCCCCCTTGCACGCCCCTCGCGCTCTCCCGTCCCTACCGGACACAACGTGGCTATCGCGCGCGCAGCAGCCCTGCGCAGGCCTGCCAGTCCATTTCCGCGCCGGCGCCGGTTCGCGCGTCGATATGGGTCACCACCGGCTCGCGATTGGCGGCGGGGGCATAGAGATAGGTATCGAGAATACATTGCGCATTGGCGAATTGCAGCTTGCGCGCGGCCGGATCGCGAATGTCGAGCCGCGGCGTGCCGAACAGCCGCCGCAACTGGCGCTCGTCCGCGCCCATGACGCTGCCGGGCGCCGCGGGCCGGCTCGCCGGCGCGACCGCCACCGCCGGGCGCGCCCCTGTCGATGCGCCGCGCGGGACGATGCTGCCTCCGCAACCGGCCAGCGCGGGCAGCATGATCGCCAGCGCCAGCCACAGGCGGCGGCGCGGAGCGACTGTCGCCGCATTCATTCCCGCATTCACCGCCATGCCCGCTCCTGCGCCTGTCCCTGTCTCATCGCGCCATTCCTCATGGCGCTCGCCATAGCCACGCCCGGTGGCGGCGCAAATGTTTTACGACCGGGGGAGCGGCGAATCATGCCGGGGCGAGGGCCGCCGCCAGCAGCCAGCAGCGCAGCGCGCTCGCCAGATTGGGCGGATCGGCAGCGGCGATCCGCGCGGCGTCGATCCGCCCGACCAGCGCGCTGAGCGGCAGGCCATCCGCCCGCGCCCGCGCCTCCAGCGCCTGCCAGAACAGCGGTTCGAGGCTGATCGAGGTCGCATGGCCGGCAATGGTGATGCTGCGCTTGACCGGCGGCGCGAAACAGGGCAGCGGGGCCTTGTCCATCATCTGCCAGGTCTCCGCCGCCTCCGCCCCGTCAATACATATGCTGGCCGCCGTTGATCGACAGGGTCGATCCGGTGACGAAGCCCGCATCCTCACTGCACAAAAACGCCACGCCGCGCGCGATTTCCTCCGCATGGCCAAGCCGGCCGACGGGGATGCGCGCGACGATCTTCTCCAGCACCGGGCCGGGCACGGCGGCGACCATGTCCGTATCGATATAGCCCGGCGCGATGGCGTTGACGGTCACGCCGAAGCGCGCGCCTTCCTGCGCCAGCGCCTTGGTGAAGCCGTGGATGCCGGATTTCGCGGCGGCATAGTTGACCTGCCCATATTGCCCGGCCTGCCCGTTGATCGAGCCGATATTGACGATTCGCCCCCAGCCGCGCTCGCGCATGCCGGGGAAGGTCGCCTTGGCCATGTTGAAGCAACCGCCCAGGTTGATCCGCATCACCTCGTTCCAGTCCTCGAAGCTCATCTTGAGCAGCACGCCGTCGCGGGTGATCCCGGCATTGTTGACGATGATATCGACCGGCCCCAGATCGGCCGCGACCTGCGCGCAGCCATCGAGGCAGCCCTGATGATCGCCCACATCCCACTGATAGGCCGCGATTCCGGTCTCATCGGTAAAGGCCCGGGCCTTTACCGCATTGCCGCCATAATTGGCCGCGACCGTAATGCCCTGTTCGCGCAGCGCGAGGCTGATCGCCTTGCCGATCCCGCGCGTTCCACCCGTCACGATTGCCACTCTGCTCATCAGGGCTCTCCCACACTCAGTTTCCGGTCGATATGCTCTCTTGCGGCAGCCAGCCGGCCAGCTCCCGTCCGAGCAGCGCATCATAGAATCGGATAGCCTCGGGCGCGGCGTTAAGACAGGGCAAAAAGGCGAAATCCCGCCCGCCCGCCGCCAGAAAACTATCCCGCCCGCGCAGGGCGATTTCCTCCAGCGTCTCCAGGCAGTCGGCGGAGAAGCCCGGCGTTACCACCGCGACGGATGTCACGCCCTCGCCGGGCAGCGCGGCAAGCGTCGTATCGGTCGCCGGCTCCAGCCATTTCGCGCGGCCGAAGCGGGACTGGAAGGTCACCGTCACCTCGCGCCCCAGCGCCTCGCCCAGCAGCCGCGCGGTCTTGCGGCACTGGCAATGATAGGGGTCGCCCAGCGCCAGCGTGCGCTGCGGCATGCCGTGGAAGCTGGCGACAATCCGCTCCGGTTCGAACGGCAGCGCCGCCAGTTGTGCGGCCATGCGCCGGTGCAACGCATCGATATAAAGCGCATCGTCATGATAGGCGGGCAGCACGCGGAT
>Ga0182736_1001940_pt1 | contig 17561 bp, 16 predicted proteins | sample eDN5th30CKraftBY_FD_128882 | JGI IMG/M metagenome (GOLD analysis project Ga0182736, IMG submission 128882) | Enriched backyard soil microbial communities from Emeryville, California, USA - eDNA 5th pass 30_C Kraft BY (version 2) (version 2) | ecosystem: Environmental > Terrestrial > Soil >... | reverse complement strand
TGACCTCGCCGTCGGGGGTGGTGACGATCGTCGGCGGCAAGCTGACGACCTACCGCGCCATGGCCGCCGACGCCGTCGACACCGCGGTGAAGGTCCGCACGCTGGCCGCCGGGCCGAGCCGGACCGCGTCGTTGCCGCTGGTCGGTGCGGGTCCGGTCCCGCCGGGTGCGCCGCCGCGGCTCGTCGCGCGGTACGGCTCGGAGGCGGCCGAGGTCCTCGCCTGCGGCGATCCCGAGCCCGTCGCCGACGGGGTGCCGGTCAGCCCGGCCGAGCTGCGGTGGGGTGTGCTGCACGAGGGCGCGCTCGACGTCGACGACCTGCTCGACCGCCGCACCCGCGTCGGCCTCGTCCCGTCCCGCCGCGCCATGGCCGAACCGGCCGCCCGCGCCGCCCTGCGCCACTGAGGCTCGTCCCGCTGGCCCCTCCGAACGCAGGAACGGCACTTTCCCGCAACTGGGTTGCGGGAAAGTGCCGTTCCTGCAGAGTGAGAGGCGACCGGCGCACACGGCCTGCGGTCGCTCCTGAGGGTCTACGCGGGGAGGACCGCGGACAGCTCGCCCGCCGCGTCGGGGCCGTAGGCGTCGCGCAGGCGCTCCAGCCCGGCGGTGCGGTCGTAGGTCCACTCCTGCGGGCCGTCGGTCTCGAGCACCCAGACGGCGACGAGCGAGCCCAGCTGGGCGGCCCGCTCCAGCGAGAGCCCGGCCGCGGTCGCGGCGAGGAAACCGGCGCGGAAGGCGTCGCCGACGCCCGTCGGGTCGACCTTGCCCGTCTCGGGCACGACGCCGACCTTCAGCTCGGTCCCGTCGCGCCCGACGATCTGCACGCCGTTCTCGCCGAGCGTCGTCACCCGGATGTCGACCTGCTCGCGCACCTGCTCGGCGGTCCAGCCGGTCTTGCGCAGCAGCAGCTCGAACTCGTAGTCGTTGGTCAGCAGGTAGCGGGCACCCTCGACGAGGCGGCGGATCTCCGGGCCGTCCATGCGGGCGAGCTGCTGGGACGGGTCGGCGGCGAAGGCGTAGCCGCGCTGGCGGCACTCGTCGGTGTGGCGCAGCATCGCCGCGGGGTCGTTGGCCCCGACGAGGACGAGGTCGATCCCCGTGTTGCGCGCGACGACGGGCGCGAGCTCGATGTCACGGGCCCGCGACATGGCGCCGGCGTAGAACGACGCGATCTGGCACATGTCGTCGTCGGTGGTGCAGACGAAGCGGGCGGTGTGCAGGTCGTCGTGGACGTGGACGCCGGCGGTGTCGACACCGTGGCGCTCCAGCCACGAGCGGTAGTCGCCGAAGTCGGACCCGACGGCACCGACCAGCACCGGGGACTGCCCGAGCACGCCGAGCGCGAAGGCGATGTTGCCGGCGACGCCGCCGCGGCGGACCACCAGGTCGTCGACGAGGAAGCTCAGCGAGATGCGCTGGAGCTGTTCGGCGACGAGCTGGTCGGCGAACCTCCCCGGGAAGTGCATGAGGTGGTCGGTGGCGATGGAACCGGTCACGGCGACAGTCACGACGGGTCAGCCTACCCGCTGCACCCGCCGCCGACCGGGCCCACGACGCACGACGGCCCCCGTTCCGCCGAGGCGGAGCGGGGGCCGTCGAGACCGGTCCGTGAACCCGTGCGGCTCAGTTGAACGAGTCGCCGCAGGCGCACGAGCCGCCCGCGTTGGGGTTGTCGATCGTGAAGCCCTGCTTCTCGATGGTGTCGACGAAGTCGATCACCGCGCCCTGCAGGTACGGCGCGCTCATCCGGTCGACGCCCACCTTGAGACCGTGGAAGTCGCGGAACAGGTCGCCGTCGAGGCTGCGGTCGTCGAAGAAGAGCTGGTAGCGCAGGCCCGCACAGCCACCGGGCTGGACGGCGATGCGCAGGTGCATGTCGTCGCGGCCCTCCTGCTCGAGCAGGAGGCGCGCCTTGGTGGCGGCCGCATCGGTCAGCTCGACGCCGTGCGTCTCGGTGGACGCGGGAGCGTCGGTCTGGACGGTGTTCTCGACGGTCATGTCTCTCCCAACACACGCACGGGTCCCACTCATTCCCACCGGATCGCTCCGGTCGCAACCCAGTGTAGGCCCGCACGGGTGCTGGGGCGCGATCCCGGCGCCGCAGGGTGACACGACCCACGCCCGCCCCCGTCGTCGCAGGTCAGCGACTCCACTGGGCGGCGACCCTGGCCGCCAGGGCGGCGAGCGTGCCCTCCGGGTCGGCCATCGAGGCCTCGACGCCACCCGCGTCGTCGGCCACGGAGTACGCGGCGTCGACGCCCGCGGCGGCGGCCTCGCGCCGCCCGACCGACACCTGTCCGGCCAGCACCAGGCACGGCACGCCGCGGTCGGCGGCGGCCTGCGCGACGGTCGTCACGAGCTTGCCGCGCAGCGACTGCCAGTCGAAGCTGCCCTCCCCCGTCACCGCGAGACCCGCACCGTCGCCGGCCAGGCCGTCGAGCGCGGCGTCGAGCCCGACGAGCTCACGCACCAGCCCGGCCCCCGACACCCGCCGGGCGCCCAGCGCGAGCAGCGCGGCACCCATCCCGCCGGCGGCGCCCGCGCCCTGCTCGTCGCGGACGTCGGCGCCCAGTGCGGCGGCCAGCGCCCCCGCGAAGACCGCCAGCGCGGCGTCGAGCTCGGCGACCGTCGCGTCGTCGGCCCCCTTCTGCGGCCCGAACACCGCTGCCGCGCCATGGCGGCCGAGCAGCGGGTTGTCGACGTCCGCGGCCGCGACGAGGACCGCCGCGCCGAGGTCCGGGCGGCCCTCCAGACGCGCGCACCGGGCCAGCGCCGCGCCCCCGTCGGGCAGCGGTGTGCCGTCGGCGTCGACGGCCGTGGCGCCGAGCGCCGCGAGCATGCCCGCGCCGCCGTCGGTCGTCGCCGAACCACCGAGTCCGACGACGATCTCGCGCGCGCCGGCGTCGCGGGCTGCGGCGATCAGCTCGCCCACGCCGCGCGTGGTGGCGCGGCGGGCGACGTCGGGGGTGCGGTCGGGCCGCGGCACGTGCTGCAGTCCGCAGGCCGACGCGGACTCGACGTAGGCGACGTCGTCGACCTGCAGCCACGCGCCCTCGACCGGCTCGCCGAGCGGCCCGGTCACCGTCAGCGTGTGCAGCGTCCCGCCGAGCGCGGTGTGCAGCACGTCGAGGAAGCCGGTACCGCCGTCGGCCAGCGGTAACGACAGCACCTCGTCGCCGGGGACGGCCTCGCGCCACCCCCGCGCGATCGCCGCCGCCGCGCCGGACGCGCTCAACGTCCCGCCGAATGAGTCTGGAGCCACCACCACCCGCACGTCACGCAGGCTATCGGCCGTACCCTGTGGGCCGTGAGGTTCCTGCGCCGCTCCGACGAGACCACGGGCAACGACGCCGCCGGTACGGCCGTCGACGCCGCCGACACCGCGCAGGACGTTCCGGACGATCCGCCGGCCAAGGGCCACACCCCCGGCAAGGGCCGGCCGACCCCGAAGCGCCGCGACTCCCAGTCGGCGGCCCGCCGTCCCGCGACGCCGGCGCCCCGCACCCGCAAGGAGGCGTCGGAGTACGCGAAGGCCAACCGGCCCAGCAAGGACGCGCGCCGCGCCGCCGCGGCCGAGCGCCGGGCCCGGATGGACGCGGGCGACGACCGCTACCTGCTGCCGCGCGACCGCGGCCCGGTGCGGGCCTACATCCGCGACGTCATCGACTCGCGGCCGCACCTGATCGGCATGTTCATGCCGCTCGCGGTGCTGGTGCTGGTCGCCGTCGTGCTGCCGATCCCGGCGATCCAGCAGTACCTCAGCCTGTTCTGCCTGCTCGCGCTGATCGTGATGATCGGCGAGGGGGTACTGCTGGGGATGTCGGTCACGCGCAAGGCGCGCGCGAAGTTCCCCTCCGAGGACATCCGTGCGCTGAGCACGTCCTGGTACTGCTTCACGCGCGCGAGCCAGGTGCGCAAGCTGCGGACGCCGAAGCCGCGGGTGCAGCGCGGCGCCACCGTCTGACGGTGTCCGCCACGCTGGTCCTCGGGGGCACCCGGTCGGGCAAGTCGGCGCACGCCGAGGCGCTGCTGCCCGCGGGCGTGCCCGTCCGCTACTGCGCGACGGCCCGGCGCATCCCGGGCGACGCCGACTGGGACGCGCGCATCGCCGCGCACCGCGACCGGCGGCCCGCGCACTGGACGACGGTCGAGGACCCCGATCTCGTCGCCGAGCTCTCCCGGCCCGCGACGCTGCTCGTCGACGACATGGCGACCTGGCTGACCGGTGTCCTCGACGACGCGGGGGCCTGGACCGCTCCCGCGACCCCGGGGCAGGTCGGGGCCGCGGTCGAGGCGCTGGTCGGCGCCGTCGCCACGAGCCCGGGCCGCGCGGTGCTGGTCTCGGCGGAGGTCGGGCTCGGGGTCGTCCCGGAGACCCGCGCCGGCCGACTCTTCCGCGACGAGCTCGGTGCGCTGAACTCGGCGCTCGCCGCGGTGTGCGACGACGTCGTGCTGCTCGTGGCCGGGCTGCCGCTCCGGCTGAAATGACGGCCCGGTAGGAAGACGGCGTGGTCAACTCTGCCGTCGAGGACCTGCCGACCGTGCCCGAGCCGAGCGTCGAGGCGCGCCGCGAGGCCGTCGCGCGCCACGACGCGCTCGCCGTCGCCGTCGGGGGGCTGGGCCGGCTCGCCGAGCTGGGGTGCTGGCTCGCGTCGGTGCAGGGCACCTGCCCGCCGCACGCGCCGCTGCGCCCGCGGGTCGTCGTCGTCGCCGCCGACCACGGGATCGCGGCCGCCGCCGTGTCCGCCTACCCGGCCGGGACGACGGCACTGCAGGTCACGGCCGCACGCGACCGGACGATGCCGGCGGCGGTCGTCGCGCCGGTGGCGTCGGCGTCGGTGCGGATCGTCGACGCCGGGCTCGACGACCCGGGCGCCCCGGACGCCGCCGAGCCGCGCTACCGGGTGCGCCGCGGCAGCGGGCGCATCGACGTCGAGGACGCGCTGACCGAGGACGAGACCGACGCCGCGCTGCGCATCGGCCGCGCGCTCGCCGACGAGGAGGTCGACGCGGGCGCGGACCTGCTGGTCCCGGGCTCGCTCGGGGTCGGCGCGACGACCGCCGCGTCGACGCTCGTCGCGGCCGTCACCGGGATCGAGCCGGTCGCCGTCGTCGGGCGCGGGAGCGGGATCGACGACAACACGTGGATGCGCAAGGCGGCCGCGGTGCGCGACGCGCTGCGCCGGACCCGGCCCGTGCGCCGCGACCCGGTCGGGCTGCTGCGCACCGCCGGCGGCGCCGACATCGCCGTGCTCACGGGGTTCCTGCTGCAGGCCTCGCTGCGGCGGACGCCGGTCCTGCTCGACGGGCTCGTCGTCACCACCGCCGCGCTGCTCGCCGAGCAGCTCGCGCCGGGTGCGCGCCGGTGGTGGCTGGCCGGGCAGCGCTCCCCCGAGCCCGCCGTCGGCCCGCTGCTCGAACGGCTGGCCCTCGAGCCCGTGCTCGACCTCGGGATCCGGCTGGGCGACGGCACGGGTGCGCTGGCCGTCGTCCCGATGCTGCAGATGGCCGCCAGGCTGCTGGCCGACACCGCGCCCCGGGCCTCGGCGGCGACCGGCACGTGACCGCCTGGCGCGGGCTCGCGCTCGCCCTGTCGTGGCTGACGGTGCTGCCGGTCCGCGCCGGCACCGGGAGCGCTCCCGCCGCCGGGGTCGCCGCGGCGGCGATCCGGTGGGCGCCGGTCGTCGGCGCACTGGTCGGCGCGGTGTCGGGGGCGCTCGCCTGGGGCCTGGTCGCCGCCGGGGTGCCGACGCTCGTCGCCGGCCTGCTCGGCGTGGCCGCGGGGGTGCTGGCGACGCGGGGCATGCACGTCGACGGGCTCGCCGACACCGCCGACGGACTCGGCTGCTACGGCCCGCCGGAGCGGGCGCTGGCCGTCATGCGCGACGGCGGCGCCGGCCCGTTCGCGGTGGTGACGCTGCTCGTCGCGCTCGGGGCGCAGGCCGCCGCGCTGGCCACGGTGGCGCCGCTGGGCCCGGCCGTCGCGACGGCGGCCGGTGCGCTCGCCGCGGCGACGGGCCGGGCGGGTTTCGCCTGGTGCGCGCGCCGCGGGGTGCCGGCGGCCCGACCGGGCGGGCTGGGCGCGTCCGTCGCGGGCTCCCAGCCGTGGTGGGTGGCCGCCGCCTGGTGGGTGCTGCTCGCGGCGGCCGCGGCGCTGCTCGTCCCGGCCCGGTGGCCGGGGGAGCTGGGCGTCGCGGCGGCGGCGGTGCTCGTCGTGGGGCTCTCGGCGCACACCCGCCGGCGGTTCGGCGGCATGACCGGCGACGTGCTCGGCGCCGCGTCCGAGCTCGGCGTCACCGCCGTGCTCGTCGTGCTCTCCGCCGCGCTCTGATCGGGCTGATCGGACGGGCGTGTCAGGCGCGGTACAGCGTCGTCATCCAGGAGTGGGTGTCCGGCGCGACGCCGCGCTGGATGTCGGTGAGCAGCTTGCGCAGCTGCAGCGTGACCGGGCCCGGCTCGCCGTTGCCGACGACGACCTCGCCACCGGGGTGCTTGACCTTGCCGATCGGCGTGATCACCGCGGCGGTCCCGCAGCCGAACACCTCGGTGATCGTCCCGTCGGCGGACCCCTGCAGCCACTCGTCGCCGGAGATCCGGCGCTCGGTGACCTCGCAGCCGATCTCCTTGGCCAGCACCAGCAGCGAGTCGCGGGTGATGCCGGCGAGGATGCTCCCGGTCAGCGAGGGCGTGACGATCTCGGCGTGGTCGCCCGAGCCGATGACGAAGAACAGGTTGTTCGAGCCCATCTCGTCGACCCAGCGACGCTCCTCGGCGTCGAGGTAGGCGACCTGCGCACAGCCGTGGGCCGCGCCCTGGGCCTGCGGCAGCAGCGACGCCGCGTAGTTGCCGCCGCACTTCGCGCCACCCGTGCCGCCGAGGGCCGCGCGCGTGTAGTCGGTCGAGAGCCAGACGTCGACGGGCTTCACCCCGCCGGTGAAGTACGGGCCTGCGGGGGCGGCGATCAGCGCGTAGAGGTACTCCGCGGACGGCCGCACCCCCAGCCCGACCTCGGTGGCGAGCATGAACGGCCGCAGGTAGAGCGAGTCCTCGGTGCCGGCCTCGGGCACCCACGCGTGGTCGACGGCCATCAGCTCGCGCAACGACGCGAGGAACAGCTCGTCGGGCAGCTCGGCCATCGCCATCCGGGCCGCCGACGCGCGGAACCGGGCGGCGTTGGCCTCGGGCCGGAACGACGCGACGGACCCGTCGGGCTGGCGGTAGGCCTTGAGCCCCTCGAAGATCTCCTGGCCGTAGTGCAGCACCATCGAGGCGGGGTCGAACGAGAGCGGGCCGTAGGGGACGACGGCCGGGTCGTGCCAGCCACGGCTCTCGGTCCACCGCACGGTGACCATGTGGTCGGTGAAGAACCGGCCGAACCCGGGGTCGGCCAGGATCTCCGCCCGGCGCTCGTCGGACACCGGGGCGGGGTTCATGGTGCGGGTGAAGGCCGTCGCGCTCATGGCAGAACGGTAACCCGCCGGGCAAGCCTGCCCATCGCGTGTCCGAACACCCGGTCGCCGGACGGCGGCGCCCGGTCAGTCGCCGGACGGCCGGGGCCGCGCCGACCACTGCGCGACCATCGTGCACAGCACCCAGCCACCGGCGAGCGCCGCGGCGGTGACCAGCACCGTCGGCAGCGGCAGCAGCACCGCCAGCCCGACGCAGAGCACGAGGCCGAGCGCGGAGAGCCAGGCCGGCCAGTGCCGGCGGGCCCGCGGCAGCCGCAGCGCCGCGACGTCGATCAGCGCGTAGTGCACGAGCGTCGCGCACGCGGACAGCGTGATCGCCGCGACCGGTCCCGCGAACAGCGCCACGACGAGGGCCAGCACCGCGCCCGCGAGGTCGGCGACCCACGGCGTCGACCGGCTGCCGACCTTGGTGAACACCCGCGGCAGCTCGCCCTGCGAGGCCATCTCCCGCATCGTCCGGCCGGTCACGACCAGCACCGACAGCAGCGCGGCGCCCGACGCCACGGCCGCCCCGATCCGGACCAGCACACCGAGTGCCGGCGCCTGCCCGGTGTCGACCAGCGCGACCAGCGGCGCGTGCTCGGCCGCGACCCGGTCGGCGCCCAGCCCGACGAGCAGCGCGCCCGCCACCGCCACGTAGGTGAGCGTGAGGATCGTGAAGACGATGACCATGGAGCGGCGCAGGGAACGCTCGGGATCGCGCAGCTCCTCGCCGATCGTCGCGACGCGCGAGTACCCGGCGAACGCGAAGAAGACGAGCCCGGCGGCCGTCACGACGCCGACGGGCCCCGTGATCACCTGCACCGGGACCGGGGTGTCGCTGACCGGGGACGCGGACACGCCCGTCGACCCACCGGGGCCCAGCAGCCCGACGACGACCACCACCGCGAGCACCGCCAGGGTGCCGCCGACGAGCAGCCACGCGGTGCCCGGCGACCAGCGCACGCCCGACACCGTGAGCGCACCCACCACCGCGATCACCACGACCGCGCAGATCAACGGCTGCGCGGGCAGCACGTACGTGCCGAACACCCCCGCCGCCGCGGCGGCCGAGGACACCTTGCCGACGAGTGACGCCACCCCGGCGAGCCGGCCGACCCCCGGCGAGAGCTGCTCGCGCGTGTAGACGTGCCCGCCGCCGCTCTCCGGGTGCGCGACCGCGAGATCGGCCGCGGACGCCGCGTTGCACAGTGCGGTGACCGCTGCGAGGGCCACCGCGAGCAGCAGCCACCGCCCCGCCGCAGCCGCGGCCGGGGAGAACACCGCGAAGACACCGGCGCCCAGCATCGCCGCCAGACCGAGGGCGACCGCGTCGGCGGTTCCGAGGCGCCGGGTCAGAGACGACAACACGCCCACAGCCTTGCATCCGGGCCCGTCCGGCCGGGCCCCGTCGAGGTGTCATTAGCATTTCGAAGCGGTCTCACGTCGCCCCACGTGCGGGCCGCGGCACCGTCGCCGGCCCGGCACCCGGTCGGCCCCTCTCTCGCGACAAGGAGCCCCGTGACCACCGAACTGCGCACCAGCACCGCCTCCGCCGCCGAGGTCGAGGCCGACGCCGTCGTCGTCGGGCTGCTGCCCGGGTCCGGCGACGCCGGACCGTCGCTCGCCGCGGGTGCCGAGGCCGTCGCGGCCGCGTTCGGCGACGGCGACGAGCTCGTCACCGAGCTGGCGCTCGTCGGGGCGACGGGCAAGGCCGAGGAGGTCGTGCGGCTGGCCGCGCGCGGGGCCGTCGCCGCACCCGTCGTCGTCGGGGTCGGGCTGGGCAGGCCCGGCGCGGACGGGGCGCCCGACGCCGAGCAGGTGCGCCGGGCTGCGGGGGCGGTGAGCCGCACGCTGGCGGGCACCGGGCACGTCGCGAGCACCCTGGGCGCGATCGACCTCGCGGCCGCCGCGGAGGGCGCGCTGCTCGGGGCGTACACGTTCCAGGAGTACCGCGGCGGCGACGGCGGTACGCGTCCCGTCGGGAAGATCACGTTGCTGGCCGGTCCCGACACCGACGGCGCCGAGGAGACGGCGACGACCGCCGCGGCCGTCGCGGGCGCCGTCGCCACCGCGCGCGACCTCGTCAACACCCCGCCCAACGACCTGTTCCCCGACTCGTTCGCGCGCCGGGCCCGCGAGCTGGGCGAGGCGGCCGGGCTCGAGGTCGAGGTGCTCGACGACGCCGCGCTCGCCGAAGGCGGCTACGGCGGCATCCTCGGTGTCGGGCAGGGCTCGTCGCGCAAGCCGCGGCTGGTGCGGCTGTCCTGGGCGGGCGGCGACTCGCCCCGGGCGAAGGTCGCCCTCGTCGGCAAGGGGATCACGTTCGACACCGGCGGCATCTCGATCAAGCCCGCTGCGGGCATGGACCACATGACCTCGGACATGTCCGGCGCCGCGGCCGTCGTCGCGACGACGGTGCTCGCCGCCCGGCTCGACCTGCCCGTCGCGGTCACCGCGACCGTGCCGATGGCCGAGAACATGCCCAGCGACACCGCCTACCGCCCCGGCGACGTGCTGCGGATGTACGGCGGCAAGACCGTCGAGGTGCTCAACACCGACGCCGAGGGCCGGCTGATCCTGGCCGACGCGATCGTCCGCGCCGCCGAGGACGACCCCGACTACCTCGTCGAGACCTCGACGCTGACCGGCGCGCAGATGGTCGCGCTCGGCACCCGCACCGCCGGGATCATGGGCTCCGACGCGTTCCGCGACCGCGTCGCCGCGCACGCCCGGACCACCGGCGAGGGCGGCTGGGCGATGCCGCTGCCCGAGCACCTGCGCCCGGAACTCGACTCGCGGATCGCCGACCTCGCCAACGTCACCGGCGCCCGGTGGGGCGGCATGCTCGCGGCCGGGATCTTCCTGGGCGAGTTCGTGCCCGAAGGGCTCCAGTGGGCGCACGTCGACATCGCGGGCCCGGCGTTCAACACCGGCGGCGCGTGGGGCTACACCGGCAAGGGCGGCACCGGCGTGCCCGTCCGCACGCTGTGGGCGCTGCTCACCGACATCGCCGAGAACGGCTGAGAACGGCTGAGAACGCCCGGCGGTCACCGCTGCGGGTCGTCGCGATCCTGCAGGTCGGCACGGCGGCGACGCTCGCGCAGCACCCGCTCGCGGGCGTCGTGGTCGCGCATCCGCTGCGGGTAGCCGACGAGCTGCACGTCGTAGACCGGGATCCGCAGCGACCGCCCCAGCTTGCGGGCGGCCTGCGGGCCGGCGACCCGCCGCCGCGTCCAGGAACCGTCGGAGGCGACCATCACCACGGTCGTGTCGGTCACAGTGGTCCTCGGCTCGACGAACGCCTCGACGCCGTGGTGGGCCGCCGCCCACGCCCGCAGATGTGCTTCCTCCGCCTCCGGGATGTGCCGGCCCCCGCGCACGCGCCGCGCCCCCCGCAGCCTGTTGACCAGGCCCATCGCGTCACCTCCGCCCGACGGCCCCGGCGCCCGCCCTCGCGGGCCCGGATCACGCCGCCGCTGTGCTGCCTCACGCGTCCAACGGAGCGGGGCGGTGATTTTCTCCCGGCGGCCCTGCCCCCACCGCGGCGTCGCCGAATGACAAGATGAGCGCGCCTGTGGCGCGAGACCCGCGCCCAGCACCTCGAGGAGGAGCCGAACGTGTCCGAGCGCAACGCCGACCTGGTCGTTCTCGGAGGAGGGTCCGGCGGCTACGCCGCCGCGCTGCGCGCCGCCGAGCTGGGCATGTCCGTCGTGCTGGTCGAGAAGGACAAGCTGGGCGGCACGTGCCTGCACCGCGGCTGCATCCCGACCAAGGCCCTGCTGCACGCCGCCGAGGTCGCCGACGCCGCGGCCGAGGGCTCCAAGATCGGTGTCCGGTCCACGTTCGACGGTGTCGACATGGCCGGCGTCAACTCCTACAAGGACGGTGTCGTCGGCAGGCTCTACAAGGGACTGCAGGGGCTGGTGAAGTCCCGCAGGATCGAGCTGGTGCAGGGCACGGGCACGTTCGTCGCGCCCAACGCGGTCGACGTGGCCGTCGACGGCGCGGTGGACCGCTACGTGGGCCGCAACGTCGTGCTCGCGACGGGGTCCTACGCACGCAGCCTCCCCGACCTCGAGATCGGCGGCCGGATCATCACCTCCGACCAGGCGCTGACCCTCGAGGAGGCCCCGAAACGGGTCGTCGTGCTCGGCGGCGGCGTGATCGGGGTCGAGTTCGCCAGCGTGTGGCGGTCGTTCGGGGCGGAGGTCACCGTCGTCGAGGCGCTGCCGCGGCTGGTCCCCAACGAGGACGAGTTCTCCTCGAAGCTCCTCGAGCGCGCGTTCCGCAAGCGCAAGATCGCCTTCAAGACCGGGGTCCGGTTCACCGGCGCCAAGCAGGACGACAACGGGGTGACCGTCAGCCTCGAGTCCGGCGAGGAGATCGAGGCCGACCTGCTGCTCGTCGCCGTCGGCCGCGGCCCCAACACCACCGGCCACGGATACGAGGAGGCCGGGGTCCGGATGGAGCGCGGCTTCGTCCTCACCGACGACCGCCTGCGCACCAACCTGGACGGCGTCTACGCCGTCGGCGACATCGTCCCCGGCCTGCAGCTGGCCCACCGCGGGTTCGCGCAGGGCATCTTCGTCGCCGAGGACATCGCCGGCCTCGCTCCCGCCCCGATCGACGAGGCCGGCATCCCGCGGGTCACCTACTGCGAGCCGGAGGTCGCCTCGGTCGGGCTGACCGAGGAGCAGGCCCGCGAGCGCCACGGCGAGGTGCAGACGCTGACCTACGACCTCGGCGGCAACGGCAAGTCCCAGATCCTGCAGACGTCGGGCGCGATCAAGCTGGTCAAGGCCGGCCCCGCCGGCACCCCGGGCCCGGTCGTCGGGCTGCACATGGTCGGCGCCCGGGTGGGTGAGCTGATCGGGGAGGCGCAGCTGATCTACAACTGGGATGCTCAGGCCGAGGACGTCGCCGCGCTGATCCACGCCCACCCGACCCAGAACGAAGCACTCGGCGAGGCCCACCTCGCCCTCGCCGGCAAGCCGCTGCACACCCACGGCTGACGGCTGCCGACACCCGCACACGACGCGACACGCACAAGAGGAGCTCCGACCCGCCATGGCCTTCTCCGTCCAGATGCCCGCCCTCGGTGAGAGCGTCACCGAGGGCACGGTCACCCGCTGGCTCAAGCAGGAGGGCGACCGGGTCGAGGTCGACGAGCCACTGCTGGAGGTCTCGACCGACAAGGTCGACACCGAGATCCCGTCGCCCGCGGCCGGCGTCCTGCAGCGCATCGTCGCCGCCGAGGACGAGACCGTCGAGGTCGGCGCCGAGCTGGCTGTGATCGGTGACGCCGACGAGGCGGCCGGTGGCGGGTCCGACTCCGGCGGCGGCGCGGGCACCGCGCAGGCCGAGCCCGAGCCCGCCGCCGAGCCCGAGCCCGAGCCGGCCGCGCAGGCCGAGCCCGCCGCGACGGCCGAGCCGGAGCCGGCGGCCGCGTCGTCCGGGTCGGGCTCGGGCGGCTCCGGCGGCGGGTCCCCCGTCTCGATGCCGGAGCTGGGCGAGAGCGTCACCGAGGGCACGGTCACCCGCTGGCTCAAGCAGGTCGGCGACACCGTCGAGGTCGACGAGCCGCTCGTGGAGATCTCGACCGACAAGGTCGACACCGAGATCCCCTCGCCGCTCGCGGGGACCCTGCTGGAGATCACCGTCGGCGAGGACGAGACGGTCGAGGTGGGTGCGCAGCTCGCCCTGATCGGCGACGGCTCGGCCGCCGCTGCCGCCCCGTCCGCTCCCGCCGAGAAGCCGCAGGAGGCCCCCGCACAGGAGACGAAGGCGGAGGAGCCCGCGCAGCAGGCCCCGGCGCAGCAGGCCGCCCCGGCGGAGCCCGAGCCGGCCGCGACGCAGGACGCGCCCCGGCAGAGCGAACCGGCCGCGAGCAGCAGCAACGGGAGCGACAACGGCGACGCGGCCGGTGGCGACCGCATCCCCTACGTGACCCCGCTCGTGCGCAAGCTCGCCGCGGAGAACGACGTCGACCTGGCGACGCTGCAGGGCAGCGGCGTCGGCGGCCGCATCCGCAAGCAGGACGTGCTGGCCGCCGCCGAGAAGGCCGCGGAGAAGGCCGCCCCGGCGGCTCCCGCGCCGGCCCCGGCCGCCCCCGCCGCTCCCGCACAGCCGGCCGCGAGCGGCGCGCCGCGCACCCCGACGGCGGTCCCGCAGCGTGCCGACGGCGCGCCCCAGCCGGGCACCACCGTCAAGATGCCGCGGCTGCGCCAGGTCATCGCGCAGCGGATGCGCGAGTCGCTCGCCGTCTCGGCCCAGCTGACGACGGTGCAGGAGGTCGACGTCACCCGCGTCGCCAAGCTGCGCGCCGCGGCGAAGGCCGAGTTCGAGGCCCGCGAGGGCGTCAAGCTCACGTACCTGCCGTTCTTCGCCAAGGCCACCATCGAGGCGCTGCGGGCGTTCCCGCAGGTCAACGCGTCGATCAACGAGGAGACCAAGGAGGTGACCTACCACGGCGCCGTGCACCTGGCGATCGCGGTCGACACCCCCCGCGGCCTGCTCGTCCCGGTGATCAAGAACGCCGAGGAGCTCAACATCGCGGGCCTGGCCCGGCACATCGCCGACGTGGCCGCCCGCACCCGGGCCAACAAGATCGGTCCCGACGAGCTGTCCGGCGGCACGTTCACGATCACCAACATCGGCAGCGCGGGCGCCCTGTTCGACACCCCGATCATCAACCAGCCGCAGGTCGCGATCCTGGGCACCGGGGCGATCGTCAAGGAGCCCAAGGTCGTCGCGGGCGCGGACGGCGAGGACGTCATCGCCATCCGCTCGGTCTGCTACCTGCCGCTGACCTACGACCACCGCCTCGTCGACGGTGCCGACGCCGGCCGCTTCGTCAGCGCCGTCAAGGCCCGCCTCGAGGAGGGCGCGTTCGAGTCCGACCTGGGCCTGTAGGCATCGACGGTCCGGCGGCCCCCGGCGGGCCGCCGGGCCGCTCCGGTCGCGGGCCGCGGTGGGCTCGGGAAGGATCACGGGCGTGCGCGTGGTCGTCGCCGGTTCGTCCGGTCTCATCGGTACCAGCCTGGTGTCCGCGTTGCGCGCGGCCGGGCACGACGTCGTACGGCTCGTGCGGCGGGCTCCGTCGGCCCCCGACGAGCGCGGCTGGGACCCACCCGCCGGCCGCATCGACGACGGCACGTTCGACGGTGCCGACGCCGTGGTCAACCTGGGCGGGGTCGGGATCGGCGACCGCCCCTGGAGCGGCTCGCGCAAGCAGGCGATCCGCGACAGCCGCAACGTCCCGACCGAGGTGCTCGCCCGCGCCGTCGCCGAGCACGGCGTCCCGACGCTGGTCAGCGGGTCGGCCGTCGGCTACTACGGCGACGCGGGCGACCGCGCCGTCACCGAGTCCGCGCCGTCGGGTGGCGGCTTCCTCGCCGACGTCTGCCGTGACTGGGAGGCGGCCACCGCGCCCGCGTCCGAGGCGGGCGCACGCGTGGTGCTGCTGCGCACCGGGCTGGTGCTGTCGCGGTCGGGTGGGCTGCTCGCTCCGATGAAGGTGGTGTGGCGGCTCTGTCTCGGCGCCCGGCTGGGCACCGGGCGGCAGTACATGTCGTGGGTCTCCCTCGACGACGAGGTCGGCGCGATCGTGTTCGCGATCGAGCACCCGGAGCTGTCCGGGCCCGTCAACGTCACCGGGCCGACGCCCGTCACCAACCGGGAGCTGACGCGCACGCTCGCCAAGGCCCTCGGGCGCCCGGCGCCGTTCGCCGTGCCGGCCGTCGTGATCCGCTCCGTGCTCGGCGAGATGGGCGAGGAGATGCTGCTGTTCGGGCAGCGGGCCGTGCCGAAGGCACTGCTCGACGCGGGCTTCCGGCACCGGCACGACACAGTGACCGAGGCCCTCGCCGCGGCGGTCTGACGGACCGTCCGCTGACGTACTGTGGGGCCATGTCCGACACGCTGATCTCGGTCCCCACCACCACCCGCAGCTGCCGCGCCGGCACGGGTCCCGTGCAGACCGAGGTCATCGAGCGGATCGGCTACCTCGAGGCGTGGGACCGCCAGCGCGAGCACGCCGCGGCCCGCCGCGAGGGCACCGGCCCCGACGTGCTGATGCTGCTGGAGCACGACTCGGTGTACACCGCGGGCAAGCGGACGCGCCCGTCCGACCGACCCACCGACGGCACCCCGGTCATCGACGTCGACCGCGGCGGCCTGATCACCTGGCACGGCCCGGGCCAGCTCGTCGGCTACCCGATCATCGCGCTGACCGAGCCGCTCGACGTCGTCGACTACGTGCGCCGGCTGGAGGAGGCCCTGATCCGGGTCTGCCACCAGCTCGGTCTGACCTCCGCCGGCCGCGTCGCCGGCCGCAGCGGAGTGTGGCTGCCCGCCGAGGGCGGCCGTCCTGAGCGCAAGGTGGCCGCGATCGGCGTCCGCGTCCAGGGCGGGGTCACCCTGCACGGGTTCTCCGTCAACTGCGACGCCGACCTCTCCGCCTTCGACAAGATCGTCCCGTGCGGGATCAGCGACGCGGGCGTCACGTCGCTGTCGCTGGAGCTGGGCCGGCGGGTGTCGGTCGCGGAGGTCCGCGGCCTCGCCCACGAGGCCGTCCTCGCCGCGCTGGAGGGCACCCTCCCGGTCGTCGAGCACGTCGTCGAACGACCGGCGGCGCCCGCCGGCATCGACCTGCGGCTGGACCCCCGGCTGCGCTGACCGTCCCCGGTCGACCCCGCCCGAGCGGTGCGGCGGTTTACCGCTCGGGGTTCCCGCTCCCGGCCGGGGGCGGTGTGTCGGGCGACGCGCCGCCGGCGGCCGCCGGGCCCGTGTCCCCGGCTGCCGGCGCCGTCCCGCTCCCGGCGACCGCGCTGATCGCCGACCGGAGCCGGAACGCCCAGACCACGACGACGATGCCGAACACGAGTGCGTAGATCCCGGCGATCCACAGCAGGCTGACGAGACCGATCTTCGGCCACACCAGCAGCAGGATCCCGAACACGATGCTCAGGATCCCGGCCGCGAGCATCCAGCCCCAGGTCGTGGACCCGTTGCGGCGCATCGCCAGCGACTCGGAGATCTGGGCGATGCCGTTGACGATGCTCCAGAACGCGATCACGAACAGGATCGCCAGCACCGTCACGCCGGGCCACACGAACGCGACGATGCCCGCCGCGACCGAGATCACGCCCTGCACGACGTGCCAGCCCCAGTGGTTGTCCTGGGACCGGTGCCGGATGCCGGCGACGACGGCGGTGACGCCGTCGAGCACCGCGTAGATGCCGAACACGAACACGAGCGCGAGCAGCGCCGTGCCGGGCGTGAACAACAGGATGAGTCCGAAGAGGATCCCCAGGATCCCCCTGAGCAGCACGAGCCACCACACGCCGCGCGCGATCGACTCCACACCGGACACAGCGCTGGATCCAGGGACCGTCATGCGAGCAGAACGTACCCGACCGCGCCCGCCGGGCCAGCCCCCGAAAGGGGACCGCTCACCCCAGCTGGGGCACGACCTCCGTCGCGACGAGCTCGATCTGGTCGAGGTCGTTCAGGTCGAGCAGCTGTAGGTAGACACGGGAGATCCCGGTCTGCTCGCGCCACCGCCCGAGCCGGTCGACCGCCTCGGCGGGCGAGCCCGCGAGCCCCTCGGCACGCACCTGCGCCTCGTCGCGCCCGATCGTCAGCGCCCGCGCGGCGACCTCGGCGTCGGTCCGCCCGACGCAGACGGTCAGCGCGATGGACCGCACGATCTCACCGGGATCCCGGTCGATCTCGGCGCAGGCCGCCGCCACCCGCTCGAACTGCGTCGAGACGAGGTCCGGGGCCGCGAAGGGCACGTTGAACTCGTCGGCGTAGCGGGCCGCGAGAGCGGGCGTCCGGGTGGCGCCGCGGCCACCGATGACGACCGGCGGGCGGGGCTGCTGCACCGGCTTGGGCAGCGCGGGCGAGTCGACGACGGTGTAGTGCTTGCCGGAGAAGGAGAACCGGTCTCCGGGCAACGTCTCCCACAGCCCGGTGACGACCGCGAGCTGCTCGGCGAAGCGGTCGAAGCGCTCCCCGAGCGACGGGAACTCCAGCCCGTAGGCGAGGTGCTCGGCCTCGAACCAGCCGGTGCCCAGGCCCAGCTCGACGCGCCCGCCGGACATCTGGT
>Ga0182736_1001938_pt1 | contig 17564 bp, 22 predicted proteins | sample eDN5th30CKraftBY_FD_128882 | JGI IMG/M metagenome (GOLD analysis project Ga0182736, IMG submission 128882) | Enriched backyard soil microbial communities from Emeryville, California, USA - eDNA 5th pass 30_C Kraft BY (version 2) (version 2) | ecosystem: Environmental > Terrestrial > Soil >... | reverse complement strand
CCGCGACACCGCGCTTGAGAATGTCGAGCTTATCGAGCGGCGCAGCGCGGAGTGGGAAGGCGAGCGGCAGAAAGCCGCCAAGGCGCTGGAAAAGGAATTACACGCAGTCACCAAGGCTGTCGCTGTCCTTGAGGATCAGGCGGGCCGCGCCGATAGCAAATTCGACGGAGCCGAGACGGAATTGCGCGCGTTGGAGAAAGAGCTAGACCGCGCCGAGCAAGAAGCCCGCGCGGCCGCAAACCAGATGGCCGATGCAAAGGCGAACAAGCGTCAGTACGAAGAGCTTGCCGCGCGGTTGGAAAAGGAAAAGGGCGGGCTGGTGTTCACCGAGGAATGTCCACACTGCCGCCAGCCGATGAACAAGCGTCACCTGAAAGAACTCAAGGCGTCTTTGCAGGAAGCAATAGACCAAGCCAGAGCCAAGGCGAAGAAGGCAATCAGTGACCGCCTGCACGACACCCTAGAACATGCCGAAGAGCTAGTCGATCATTGCCGCAACAATCTGCGCAAATTCCGCAAGCAGTCTGATGAGGCGCGGGATGAGTTCGATGCAGTCTATAAGCGCCTGACTGAGAACAAGCAGGCAATCAAATCGCTGACTGCCAGTTTGAAGCAGCGGCAGGAAGAAACAAACCCGTACGAGGATCAATTGCGAGACTTGGCCAAGCGCGTACGCAAGGCCGAGAAGGAACTGCAGGACATGGAAGCCGATCTAGCAGTACTGGAGAAGCGGGCGATCCGCGCTAAGTTTTGGGTAAAGGGGTTCAAGGATGTGCGTCTATTCCTGCTAGATGAATTCCTGAAAGACTTGCAGGCCGGTACCAATGCCCTGCTAGGCGAGCTAGGCTTGATCGACTGGGAAGCGCGCTTTGACATTGAACGCGAGACAAAGACCGGCAAGGCGCGGCGCGGCATTCATGTTGAATTCTTCAAACCCAATGATGACACCCCGCGCCGGTTTGAAAGCTTCTCGGGTGGGGAAGGTCAAAGGCTGCGTCTTGTTTCGGGGCTGGCGCTGTCGGAGTGCTTGCTCAGACATGCGGGCATCGCGCCGAGCTTGGAAATCCTAGACGAGCCGAATAGGCATCTGAGCGCCGCAGGATCGCGAGACCTGTCCGATTACCTAGCCGAGCGCGCTCAAAGGCTGGGCCGCGCGATTTTCCTAACCGATCACCAGCGGATGGCCTCAGCCGCCTTTTCCGGGGGCCTGAGCATCGTTAAGGGCAGGGGCGGGAGCCGGATAGCCCCTGAGGCTTGAAATAATCGGGCAGGGCATCGATTTTAGAGGCGGGCAGCTAGGGCAGGATAGGGAAAATGCGGAAGGCCACTCAGCGGGGCTTAAAAGGGCGGGGAGAGGCACCCCAAAAGGGGCCAAAATCGGTTGCCAGAACCAAGAAGCCGCGCCGCCCGCGCCAGCCGGACAAGATTGACTACTGGGCGGTCGTCAAATCCAAGCCGCGTCAAGAGCGATACGCCGCAAAGCAATTGCTCATGCAGGGGTTCGAGGCTTGGTGCCCGATGCAGCGGGTACCCAATACAAGGTGGCGGCAAGAACCGATGTTTCCGGGCTATCTGTTCTGCCGCATCACAGGGCCATTCTATGCAATCCAAAGCACATACGGCGTCGCCGGGATGATCATGAGCGGCGAAAGACCCAGCCCTGTCCCGAAAAGTGTCATGACCGGATTGAGGAAGTTTGAAAAAGAACAGATGGGAGGCACACTCGAGCAAAGGAAAAGACGCGCCAAGTTTTCCCCAGGTGAGCGCGCTCTTGTGGAATGGGGATATCTCGCCGGGCAACTTGTGATATATGAAAAGCCGACTGCAGCCGACCGCGTTAGAGTGTTGTTGCAGTTCATGGGCAAGCAAGTCGCAGCCGAGCTTAGGCGAGACCAGCTTAAGAAGGTCGAAAATGCCAGCCCATAAAGACAAAGACCGGGGCAAGCCCGGTGCGGTAGCCACCACAGACGCAAAGGAATTCAACAGCGGGGCGGATTTGCTCGCCCACTACAAACACACCCGCTTGCGTCTCATGGGAAGCTTGCAGCAACAGACCGCAACCCCAAAGCAGATCGCAGAGAAGCAATTAGCAGAAATGATGACCCGCCAGCCGAAAAAGCTGCGGGTCTTTTTATTAAGAGCGTCTTTTGGAAAAGAAGGCGACCCGCCGCCGACAGGGAAACAGGGCCATGCGGGAGTAAAGGGCGCGTCGAGGGTGAAGAGGATCATGCAACAGGTGTCATGGAAGTACGGAATTCCAGACCCGATGGTGATCCTCAAGGCCGGAAGAAAAGACCCCTATCCGAGGTGGAGGGGAGAAATGGCGTACGAGATCAGACGCCAAACTCTCCTATCTTATCCGGCGATAGGAAGGATATTCAAAAGAGACCACACCACAATCCTGCATGGTGTGCACAAGTACGCGAAGGAAAACAACCTCCCCTTGCCGGAAGACGCAGAACCGGAAGCGCTGCCAAAGCTGCCGAAGAGCCAAAGAAGGCAGGGGTTGATGGTCAGGGTGTCGCCTATACATCCTAAAAGAGAAAGCAAATAGCGGTCGAATAGATATCGGGTTTGAAATTTTCAAACCGGTTGAAGCCGCAGGCATAGACGCCAGAGTAGTCTAATAGCGCGTATGGAAGAGGAATGCGTGATATGAGCAGCAAGAATGCATTGGCGGGCAGAGTGCGGATAACACCAGCACCCCTAGCGATCAAAGAGAAGGCGGAAACAAATCCGTCTAATCCATTCTACCCCGGTCATAAGAAGATGGGCGGGCGGAAGAAGGGACAGCGCAATAAGCTGACGACGCTTATCAAGGATGCGATCGTCAAGGCTGCCGAATTGGAAGGACAAGACGGCAAGGGAAAAGACGGCATGGTCGGCTATATGCGAAAGCTGGCGCGCAATGAGCCAAAGACATTCGCGGGCTTGCTGGGTCGCGCTCTGCCGTTCCATCTGATTTCACACCAGACCAATGATGCGGACAGGTTCGAAAGCAAGGAAGAATTGCTTGAAGAGCTTGAGCGTCGGGGTCTTCCTATCAAGCTGTTGCGGTGAAGTGTGATGGCTGGTGGGAAACAATTTCAATATCCCCCTGAAGTGCGCGCGACAGTGTTGCGTTCATTCGAGGCGGGAGACAGCGCGGCGCAAACAGCGTGGGCGCTCTGGAATGAACACAGACTGCACATGACCCGGTCTGCTGTCTGTGGCATGCGCTATCGGATGGGTTTGAAAAGCCGCGACAACGCCAAGCAGCAACAGCGCCTTGCCAAGCGTACGCGGGTACCTTCGGAGAAGAAAGAGCGCAAGAAGCGCAAGCGTACTTATGTCTCCATCACCCAGGTGCGGGCGAAGAAAGAGCGCCAGTCTTTCCCCGGGTATGAGCCTTCTTTCCAGTCTGGTGACCCTCTTCCCGAATTCCTTGCCGCTCATGACGCAGAGCGCAAGCAGGATGACACCAAGTCTCTTGTCGACCTCAAGGACCTCGAGTGTAAGTGGCCTATCGAGATTGCGGGGGAGCTTCGCTTTTGTGGCAATGCGGTGTCCGCGAAGACTTCCTATTGCCCGCATCACAATCACACTTCGAAATCCGCTAACGCCCCGATGCGACCCGATGATGGGCGGCGTCACAATGGATTTCATCAAAAAGGCTTGCAGCGGTACACTGTAAGTCGGAGCTTCATCAACAAATGAGCAACCGCATTCGCGTGGGCAAGGATGTCCTACGCGAACATATGCTAGAGCACAGTGAGTACTCGGAAGAGGATGCGCTGTTGGTGCAGCGTCTATGGGCGCTGGAAGCTCGTGATGACTTTTGGGCCTATCGCCGCTTCATGGACCCGCAGCTTAAGCGGGGCTGGTTTGTGCGACATGCGAGCCGCAGACTGCAGCGCTTCTATAAGCGCATGGTCGCGGGTGAGCGCCCGGTGTTGGTCATCACAGCGCCGCCGCAGCATGGCAAGAGCCGCATCGCGACAGACTTTGTGTCATGGCTTGCAGGCAAGGCCCCGGCAGCAAAGACGCTCTATGGCTCGTACTCGGATCGATTGGGTCGCCGCGCTAACCTCACACTGCAGCGCATCATGGACACCGACCGCTACAAGCTGGTGTTTCCTGAAACATCATTGGCGCAGTACAAGCTGCACAATGCGGCGCAGAGCCAACAACTCGGCAGACCGCAGCGCAATCTCTACCACCTCGAATGGGTGGGGCAGCAAGGCAGTTTCCAGAACACCACGGTCGGTGGTCAGGTGACTGGTATGGGATTGGACTTTGGCCTGCTAGATGATCCGATCAAGGGCCGTCTTGAGGCGATGTCAAAGAAGGTACGCGATAACGTATGGGATTGGCTGACCGACGACTTCTTCACCCGCTTTTCCGAGAATGCGGGTCTTTTGCTTGTCGTCACACGCTGGCATATTGATGATCCAGTGGGCCGGTTCAAAGAGCGCTTCCCCGAGGTGGAGGTGTTGCGCTATCCGGCCATCGCGACAAAGGACAGCCGGTACCGCGACAAGGGTGAAGCTCTATTCCCCGAACACAAGAGCTTAGACTTCCTGCTACAGCGCAAGCGCGCGATGACCCAAGCATCATGGGAAAGCCTCTATCAGCAAAATCCGATCGTGGTCGGTGGCGGCATCTTCCCTGTCGAGCAGTTCACGATTGTTGGTCAGATGCCCAGTCGCGACCAGATCAAGCGCACAGTGCGGTACTGGGATAAAGCAGGATCGCAGGACAAGGGTGCTTACACTTGCGGCGTACGCATGCATGAGCTTCAATCGGGTCGCGTCATTATCTCGGATGTGGTGCGCGGTCAGTGGTCTTACAGTCAGCGTGAAGCGCGCATCAAGCAGGTCGCTGATTTAGACTCGCAGATGTTTGGCCTCAACATTGAAATCCATGTTGAGCAAGAGCCGGGCAGCGGCGGCAAGGAAAGCGCCGAGCGTACTATCCAAAATCTGCGGGGCTACAGCGCGTACGCAGATCGGGTGACAGGCGACAAAGAGACGCGCGCCGAACCCTATGCCGCACAGGTGCAAGTCGGCAATGTCGATTTGTTGCGCGGCCCTTGGAACCAAGACTTTGTTGATGAGCATGAGACGTTCCCGACCGGCAAGTACAAAGACCAGGTAGACGCAGCCGCGGGTGCATTCTCCAAACTCATCATCACTGGCTCTTCATACGACGATAGCTACGGCTGGGTCGAATAATCGACCCCCATCCTTCAAAGGATAACACCCGATGAGCGAACGCATCCGCGTACCCGGACCTGTCATGCAAATGCGTGTGGTCAATGACAGTCTGGCCAATCTTGTTTCAGGCATGGGTACGGCCCGTGACAAGACCATGCACACAATGTTCGCCTTGGACGCGCTCCAACGCGATCAACTTGAGAATGCCTATCGAGGTGACTGGATCGCCCGCAAGGTGGTTGACATTCCTGCGCAGGATGCGACGCGCGAGTGGCGCAACTGGCAGGCGGATAGCAATGACATCACCGCACTCGAGGGGCTGGAGAAAATATTTTCGATCCAGAACAAGGTCAAGCGTCTGTTGCAGAAAGCGCGTCTGTATGGCGGCGCTGCGCTTATCCTCGGTGTGGATCAGGGGAAGATGGACGAAGCCTTGGACCTGACCAAGATCAAAAAGGGGCAATTGAAGTTTGTGCATGTGGTGTCGCGCTATGACGTCACCGCAGGCCCCATTGATGGCGATATCATGTCGCCCTTCTATGGTGAACCGCAGTACTATGACCGCATGTCGGCAGGTACTGGCAATCTGTTCCGCATTCATCCGAGCCGGGTGGTGCGGATTGTCGGCATGGAAGCGCCCGACCCGCTGCGCGTCGATGGCTGGGGTGACAGTGTTCTGCAGTCGGTGCAGGATGCGGTGAAGAGCGCGGGCAGCGTCACCCAGTCTGTTGCGCATCTTGTGCAGGAAAGCCAAACTGACATTCTGCGCATCCCCAACCTGACCAAGAACATGTCGACGCAGGAAGGCGCAGACCGCCTGCTTAAACGCTTTGCCTATGCGGCGGAAATGAAGTCGCTCTACAAGATGTTGCTGCTCGACAAAGACGAGGAATGGCAGCGCCTTGAAGCGAACTTCAGCGGCATGCCAGATTTGCTCAAGATGTACTTGCTCATTGCGTCTGGTGCGGCGGACATCCCGGCAACCCGCATGTTGTCGCAGTCGCCATCGGGTTTGAGCGCGACAGGCGAAAGCGACATCCGCAATTATTACGACAAGGTCGCTTCCGATCAAAAGAATGAATTGCAACCTGCCCTTGCTCGACTGGACGAAGTACTGATCCGGTCTGCATTGGGCGTCTACCCGGAAGATATTTTCTATCTCTGGAATTCGCTCTGGCAGCTTGACGACACCGGTCGCGCTGACCTCGCCCATAAGAAGGCGCAGACATTCCAGATTGACGCACAGGCTGGTCTTATCGATCAGGCAGTACTCAAGCGCGCACGCGAGAACCAACTCATCGAGGATGGTACCTATCCGGGGTTGGAAGGCATCATTGAAGAGGAAGAGCTTTTCGGTGCGGAAGAAGATGAAGTACTGGCGCTGCCGCCACCCGACAAGCAGGAAGAGCTTGCCGAGAACATCCTGAGCGCAGACGCCAAAGCCCGCATCAAGCAAGCCTTCTTCCGCCGCAACCGCATCAAGCGTGATCGCATGAAGCGGTCTAAGATGCTGTCCGACGCGAAGTTCGCTTCGCTGTATGTCAGCCGCAAGGTACTGAATGCGGACGAGATCATCAAGCACTTCAAGGGTCAGGGCTTCAAGACCACGATGCCCGCCGACCAGCTTCATGTCACCATCGTCTATTCGCGCGAAATGGTCGAATGGACAAAGGTGGGCGATGCAGACTGGGGTCAGGATGAGAAGGGGCAGATCAGGATTGCCCCCGGTGGGATGCGCTGCATGGCGCTCTTCGGACCCGACAATGATGTGGTGGTGCTGCAGTTCAATTCCAGCAATCTTGCGTACCGCCATCAGCAAATCTATCGCGAGACTGAGGGGTCGTGGGATTGGGGCGATTACCAGCCGCACATCACCATCACACTGAAAGGCCCCAAGGACCTCAGCAAGGTCGAGCCGTGGCAGGGTGAAATCATCCTCGGCCCCGAAATCTTTGCCGAGGTCAAGGAAGACGCGATGCGGTCTGTCAAGGAAGACCACAAGGTACTCTAAGATGGTCGACAAGAAAAAAGACTTCCTGCAAGAAGTACTCTTGCGTCAGCGTGAGCACATCATTGAAGCCGGTCGCAAGATCATGAATGATCACACTCCGGCAGCCCGTTGCGTGCTTGCGGATATGGCGCGTCTTTATCCTGAGCATGCGATGCTGTTTTCATGGGAGCGGCGCATGCTTCCCATCACCGAAGAGACGCGCCGAAGGATTGAGCAATGAAGCCCGAACAAGCTCAAACCCAAGTCGGGTACGTTATTGCGGCGATAAGCGTCATCATGGCGCTGGCCATCGCTGGCGCTTTCACCAAGGTGTGGCTGGCATGCTCTGACAAGCCCATGGTCGTCAAGGCGCTGACTGGCTCCTATGGTTGGGACGTGTTCTGCCAATGATGCGACATGCCAAAGCGGTGCAGACCATCTGTGCCTGCGATGCGAAGGCAAAGACCTCTGACCCGACAGGGACAGGGGACATTCGCCGTCGCTACAAGTCGGCTGTTGAAATGCGCTGGCGCAAGATGCGCGCTCAACTGCGCATGTGTGTGGTCGATCAGGATTTCCTAGGATTAGACGGCCGCATTCAAACGCCGCTGTCCATCGCCATGCAGGCGATGCCGCAGGATAGCAAGCTTGTGGCTTTCCAGAACTGGCTTGATAAGACGCTGTCCGATGTCGTACTGGAAACAGACACCGCCTATCTAGACGCTGGCATTGCGATGGCTTACAATCGCGCGGTTGCTCGTTCGCTGCGATTGGCCAAGGTCTATAACAAGCCGCCGCAACAGCAAGCGAACACACACACATTGCAGCAGTTCGCTTTGACGGAAATGCAGGGTATCTGCGAGGCCGTCTCACAACAGATTGTGCGGACAGCGGCGAATGGCATCCTAGACGCTGTTCGCCCCGTTGAGGTGTTCAATGCTGCGGCTGCCGTCATCGATAAGATTGGCATCACCCGCAGTCGCGCCCTGATTGAGACGATAATCGTCAAGGCGCATAACACCGGCTCACTGGATACCTTTGAAGCCAATGGCGTCAATAAGGTGTCGCCAGTACCGGAGAGCTTGCCGGGCTTGAAGCGTGACGCAGCCTTTGTCCGCGATGCAAAGCGGAAGACTGGCGCGGGCAGCAAGTCCAGCCGAACCAAAACGCCAAGCAAGAGTACGATAGCGCGCATTCGGAGAGAACAGCGTGAGCTTGAGCGGCGATTGTCTGAGGTAGAAATCCTCACGGCGGGCGACAATGAGGTCTGCCCGGTCTGCGAGGCGATAGCGGAAAACGGCCCATACAGTATCAACACGGCGCGGTCTCTTATCCCCGCGCACCCCAATTGCAGATGCGCTTGGGTACCAGCGGATGATGATCGGTTCGCGCCGATCATAGAGAAAGAAGATGACGATTGAAGACCCCAAAGACCCGCAGAAAGAAATGCGCGATGCGAAGCGCATCATCTATGCAACACTGGTGTTCGTGATAGCGATCATCGTACTCGGAAATTGGATCAGATAAAATGCCCATGCAGACCCCACACTTCGGACACAAGCCTATCAAGATGCGTCGTGTATCGCGGGCAACAGAGGTGCGGGGTCTCGGGGACTTTTACTGGTTCATTGCACACCCATCCGGCAATCGGTCTCTTGTGGTCGCTATTCCCCACAAGTCGCCATCCGGGTGGGTGATGTCCGAGTGGTCTATCAATTGGAAGAACGGCAGCAATGCCGAATGGAACTGGAACCAAGACGAGGACAATCCGACCTTAAAGCCTTCCCTGCATGCTGTCGGCATGTGGCACGGCTGGGTACGGAATGGATTTTTGGTGGAAGCATGAACGAGCGCATCTGGTGTTTTGACGATAGCCATCATTGGGGCCGCGAGCTTGCGGCAACAGCGCAGCGCCGCGCGTACGATGTGCATATGTTTGACAGCGCGGGGCAGCCCGACTACGGCTACCTCTTCATGCACATGCACCACCACCCGAATGTGCGCGCCATTCATAAGCGGATGATGCAGCACTTCGCCACCAAGCCGGAATTGACTTGCGTACCGGATTATCGCTCGTCTGTTCTGTACGATGACAAGCTGGAGCAGTTGCGCAGCTTCGCCCGGTGGATGCCAAAGACGCGAGTGTTTCGCTCGCCTTCCGCAGCGCGCCGGTTCATTGATGAAGGGCCGCAGTTCCCCTTTATCAGCAAGACCAGCGAAGGTGCGGGGTCTCATAACGTGCGTCTTATCCGCACAGTCGATGAAGCGCGTCGCGAGGTCAAGCTGGCCTTCTCTGACCTCGGCATCAAGTGCCGGTACGAACAGCGCCAGCACGGCTATCTCTACTGGCAGGAACTGGTGGAAGGCAACAAGTACGATTTGCGCATCATATCCTGCGGCAAGCAGCGTCTTATCCTCAAGCGCTTCAATCGGCAGGATGTGCCTTTCGCTTCCGGCAGCGGCAAGTTTGAAGCCATCAAGGAATTGGACGGCGAGACTGCATCCGCCCTGAATTATGCTGACTGCTTCTTCAATGAAGAGCGTCAGCCTTGGTGCGGCATCGACCTTGTCCACGATGACAAGGGCAAGTGGTATCTGCTTGAGACTACAGTCGGTTGGAAGATGTCCGGCTATTTCGACTGCCGCTTCTTCCCCGATGGCCGCAATGGCAAACAGTTTTGGGATGTTTTCCTTGACGAGCTTGAGCAAGGGGCTTTCCGATGACGGAGCAAAAGCAGACCTCCATCGAGGAAATGGTACTGCGCATTCAGCAAGTCAGAGTGCAGGCCCATTACCTCGCGCTGGCCAACCCGATCGGGTTCCTAGTCTTGATGGGATGCAGCTTCGCAGAATATGACCGCAAGCTTGCGGAGCTTGAGGCATCTTTGTCCAAGCTCAGAGATCGGGTCGAAGCATGATCACCGCAGAACATCTGGTCGAGCTTGAGCGCAAGTACTCGGAAGGCAAGGTGACGCTCAATCTGCCGATGTGGCAGAAGTCACCCAATGACACACACCCCATTCCACGCCACGTCTTTGACGGGCACCGCATGCGCTCTGACGGCGATCCACGCGCACACGGGTACGCAAAGGGATACGCCGAGGGTCTGAAAGATGTGGACGTTCGTGTTATTGTGGAGCTTGGCATCCTCCGTGGAATTGGGTTGGCGATGTGGTGTGAAGCTTTCCCGAATGCGAGGGTCATCGGTCTGGACTGGGACCTCACGTCTTACAAAGGCAATCTTGCTGCGCTCGAAGCGCGCGGGGCGTTCGCTAAAAACAAACCTGAGGTCTATCGCTTTGATGAGACCACCGACTACGTTCGGAATGAGTTAGGCGCGCTGTTAGAAGGGGATAGCATCGACGTCTTTATTGATGACGCGATCCATTACCCCGACATCAACTGCGCGGTGTTCGATGCAGTCTCGCCTCACATGAGTGGGGGCGGCGTCTATTTCATCGAGGACACAAAGGGGTTAGCGCCTGTGATGCGCAAGAAGTTCCCTAATGTCCCGCTGAAACAAGACGGGCTGCTGGTCACGGTCAAGTTTTAGGGTTGGGGATTTAGATGCTGCATATCGTACTATGGAAATGGAAGCAGGCGGGTTACCGCGAGGCTTACACTTCGAAGCACGTCAACGTCATGGCGGCAATGATCCGCCGCAATCTGACAATCCCGCATCGCATCATCTGCGTCACGGATGATGGGTATGGGATTTCGCCGCGTGTGGAAGTGCATCCGCTCTGGAATGATTTTTACGATATGCAGTCTGTGATGGGTACAGGGATGCCATCCTGCTATCGGCGTCTCAAGCTGTTCGATCCTGACACGCAGCGGGATATGGGCATTCGCAATGGTGACCGGGTGTGCTGGATCGACCTGGACGCTGTTGTTGTCGCCAATCTCGACAAGATGCTATCGCGACCGGACACCTTCCTAGGCTGGTCTGTTCGGGGCACCTATCATCTGCGGGTGTTCAATGGGTCTATGACGATGTTTACGGCAGGTGAGCTTGCTTTCATCTGGAGCGAGTTTGATCCTGAAACGTCCCCGGAAAAAGCGAAGAATGCCGGATACCTCGGGAGCGATCAGGGCTGGTTGAGTTATCGCCTCGCCATGAACCCCGAGTACGCCGGATGGACTTGGCCTGTCATCGCGTCTTATCCGCGCGAATTGATGCGCCGCCCCCTTCTCCCGAAAGGTGTCGCCATCGCTTTCTTTCACGGCAAGCGTAAGCCTTGGCACCCGGAAGTCAACAGCGCCACACCGTGGGTGGCGCAGCATTGGAAGGAATAGCCGATGACTGATAAGAAGATTGTGACGGACAGTTTGCAAATGTCCGATCATATCATGATTGATGCCAAGGAAGTCCGCGTGACTGCTGACGGATATCTTGTCAGCAACCCGCGGGTCGCCCGTACTGGCATTCAGCTTTATCGCGGTGACGAGTGTGGTCGCCCCGATATGGCAGTGGTGCGTGTGATGCGTCCGGAGGCGGAAGTCTTCAATAAGGACAGCATGCGTACCTTTGCATTCCGCCCGATCACCGACGACCATCCCAAGGTGCCGGTCACCAGCCGGAACTGGAAGGATCACAGCGTCGGCCAGTCTGGCGGTGAAGTGGCCCGCGACGGAGAATTCATGCGGGTACCGATGGTGGTCATGGACGAAGGCACCATTGGTAAGGTGAAGGCTGGCAAAGCAGAATTGTCAGTCGGCTACACCTGCGACCTCAAGTGGGAAAGCGGGCAAACGGAAGATGGACAAGCATACGACGCGATCCAGACCAACATCCGCGCTAATCATATCGCGGTTGTGAAAGCTGCTCGCGGCGGCGATAAACTTCGGATTGGCGATGTCGGCGATCCGCAGCAACCGTCGGGTACGCCCGACAATCATCAGGAGAAAAAGAAGATGAACGACAAGACCCAGACCCTCATGACCGTCGACGTGGACGGCATCAGCGTGGAAATGTCCGATATCGCAGCGTCGGTGGTGCGCAAGCGCATCGCCACCCTGCAGTCGGAAATCGACGGCCTCAAGGACAAGCTCAAGGGCGTCGACAAGGAGAAAGAGACCGCTAAGGACTCGCTGACCAAGGCCACCGATGATCATAAGAAGGTCATCGAGACCAAGGACGCCGAGATCACCACGCTCAAGAGCCAACTGGAAGACGCCAAGAAGTCGATGTCCCCGGCGGCGCTCGACCAGCTGGTGAAGGATCGCGCCGAGACCATCGGCAAGGCCAAGGCCATCCTCGGTGACAAGCTCGTCGTCGATGGGAAGGACGAGGCCGATATCCGCAAGCAGGTCGTCACCGCGAAGCTGGGTGACGCTGCCAAGGACTGGGGCGCCGACGCGATCAAGGCGAGCTTCCAGACCCTCACCGCCGATGTGAAGGCCGACACCGCCGTGAATGACGGCCGCGCCGCCTTCTCTGCCCCGGCTGGTGGTGGCCAACAGATGACGGACATGGACGCGCTTTATGCCAAGCGCGACCAGGACTTGTCCAAGCGCTGGATGAACGGCGGCACCGCCGCGAAGTAAGTACGGCGGGTCGTTCACCGCTAACACCGGCGGGGTGTTTCCCGCCATCACAAGCAGGATGGAGGCGGCATTAGGCCGCTTCCGCCAATCAATCTCTCTAGGAGAAAATGGAAAATGTCTCCCATTCAGACGACCTACGTGGAGGGGATGCCGAAGGCTGCGGCCGGTCTGGTCAAGTCCTCGGACCACGCGATCCACACTGGTGTGGTCGAAACCACCGATGGTATCGGTTTCGGTCTCCCCGTGGCGCAGGGCGCGGCGGACAACGGCGTGATCGCCGCTGACACGCTGGCCAAGTTCCTCGGTATCTCGGTCCGCGACGTCACGGTCGCTGCCGAGACCGACAAGTACCCGCGCTACGCCAACATGGGCTACCTCAAGCGTGGCCAGATTTGGGTGGTCGCGGGCGCTCAGGTGGTCGCCGGTGATCCGGTGCACTTCAATCCCACCGGCGGCGTGTGGCTCAAGACGGGCCAGCAAGGCCCGATCCCCCGCGCTCGGTACGCCACGAGCGCTGCCATCGGTGAGTTCGTTCTCATCGAGATTGGCTACTAATCTCCTAGGGCCTGCGTGACGCGGCCCTAGGCGATCCCCTCCACACTTCAATTCAAACTCAACACAAGGACGAAAAGAAATGCGTTTTGCTGACGCACAACAGGCCCTTGGCTTCCTGCGGAGCCAGACGGCCTATATCGAGCCGCAGGTTGTCGAGGTCCAGTACCCCGACATCCAGTACCCGGACCTCATTCCCATCGACACCTCGGCGTTCGAGTGGGCGAAGTCTGTGACCTACTTCTCGTCTGACAAGGTCGGTCAGGCGGGCTGGTTCCATCACTATGCGAAGGATGTCCACGTCGCGGACGTCGTTCGCAGCAAGCACGAAGTCGGTATCGAAATGGCCGATATCGGCTATCGCTACACGCTCGAAGAACTCGGGCAGGCGATGATGATCCCCGGCATGAACCTCTCTGCGGAGCGGGCGCTCGCCGCGAAGCGCGCGTACGAGGAGTTCGTGGACAAGATCGCGCTCTACGGTGACGGCGGAAAGAATTTCTCCGGCGTCATCAATTACCCGGGCGTCACCCGCGTCGATGCTCCGGTCACCACCGGCGACACGGGCAATAGCTCGGGTTGGGAGACCAAGACGGCGGACCAGATGTTGGCCGACGTCAATGCGATCCTCTCCGGTGTGTGGATTAACAGCTTGACGGTCGAAATGGCCAACACGCTGTTGCTCCCGCTGCAAGCGCTCAACATTGCGGCGACCAAGCGCATCCCGGACACGGAAATCACCGTGCTGGACTTCATCCTGCGCAAGAACGTCTACACGCTCCAGACGGGCCAGCAACTCATGGTCCGCGGTGTGCGTGGTCTGGAGACTGCCGGTACTGGCAGCACCGGGCGTATGGTGGCTTACCGCCGCGATCCGCAGGTGCTCAAGATGCATATCCCCATGACGCACCGCTTCCTGCCCGTGTGGCAGACCGGTCCGCTCGTGTTCGATGTGCCCGGCATCTTCCGGCTCGGCGGTCTCGAAATTCGGCGTCCGGGCGCTGTCCGCTACATGGACGGCATCCTGACCCCCGAGTACGAATAAGCCAACCGACATCTGCTAGGATGACAAACAAGACCCCTGCCCTAACAAGGGCGGGGGTTCTTCCACATCAAAAAGGGAAACAGGATCAGATGCCAAAGAAAGACGACGACAAGATTTCTATGGTGCGCCTCAAGAATATCGGCATTGGTGATCGCGTCATGTATGACGCACACGGCCGCACGCACACCATCCCGGTCAATTCCGAACGCGACGTGGAGCTTGGCGAAAAGATGATCGCCCGCTTGCGCCGTGCGGAAGCTGCTGGCGATACGATGACGGTCAGCAATTCCACACGCGTGCGCATCAAGGCCCCGCCGACTGGAGAATTCCCGCCGCGTGGTGAGCGCCTGACGGCGGGTCTCGTGCTGGAAAATCAGCGCGACCTCACTTACACCGACTTGCTGCGCCATTCCCGCAAGGTGCTGGGGCAGGACAGCTTGCCGGGGCAGCCTAGCAAGGCTGAAATTCTCTCGGCACTTCAGGATCAGGCCCGCGCGGATGCGGGCGTCACTGAGAAGGAAGGGCGCAAGCGCCCGAACACAGACACCAAGGCCAAGTCTTCGGCGCAGAGCGAAGATAACACCGCCGAAGACGCCGACGATGATGAAGAGGAAGACGCGGACGACAAGAAGAAGCCCGCGAAATCCAAGGCGAAGTCCAAGGCCGGTGTGAGCGATGATGCCGACACCGAAGACGAGGATGACGACGAAGAGGATGCCGAAGACGAAGAAGAAAGCGACGACAAGTAGTCGCGAGATCGCAAGCATGCCCGGCTCACAACCGGGCATGCCCTTCTTATCAGGGGAACAAGATGGCAGTGCAGCAACCCACACTCGAAGAATTCACGACGCGCTTCCCCCAGTTTGAGGGGCAAGACGATCAGATTGAAGCCGCCATTGCGGAAGCGGTCAATGAGATTTCGGAAGCATGGATTGAGGCGGATCAAAAGACTGCCATCATGTACCTGGTCGCTCACATGCTGACTGAGGAAAGCATGGCGGAAGGTTCGGGCGGCGGCGGTGTGGTCGCTTCCGAAAGCTTCGGCCCTATCAGCGTCTCCTATGCTTCGCCTTCGGAAGAGGGTGACGCGCTACTCAACGGCACACTCTACGGGCGGCGCTTCCTAGCGCTGCGTGCTCGTTCTTTCCCCGCGATCGTGGTGGTGTGATATGGGCTGGAGCGCATCAAGGGCAAAGCGTACCTGTCAGCGCCAGATTGAAAAATTTGGTGGGCATGGTGTGCTCGTTCGCGGAACAGCAAAGCGGCCCGTGGCTGTCGCGATCCTAGACTACAGCCCGCGTCAGCAAGACCTGATTATCGCTGGTCTGCGCCGCGCGCTCATTGGCCCCTTTGTCCCCGGTACGACAGACAATCTGCCGCTGCCGCCCAATCATCAAGAGGACCTGCTGGAATTCAATAAGAAGCGTTACCGGATGACAGCGCCAGTGCAAGGGCCGCGTCCCGCAGATGACGCGCTCTTCTATGAGTGCCAAGTTGAATTCGATAGCGACATCTAAGGGACAGCGAACATGATACCGGCAACCTATGACTTCTCAGTCGTGCGGGGTACGGCAGGCCCCACACAGGGCCTTAAGTTTCGCCTCAAGGCGAAGAATGGAGAGACACTGGAAAACATCCCGTTTGAGGATGTGCGTCTTTCCATCTACCAGCGCAAGACGCTGTTGCTTCGCGCCACACTGCAGAATGGCAAGCTTGCCATTAGCGATCCATCGCAAGCAGAAATCCTGTGGTCGCCCAACACAGTCGATACCCGTCTAATTCCGGTCGGAGCCAAAGCCACCTACGAGCTTGAAGTGTGGAATGGCGAAACCGAGATCGTCTACATGATGGGTACTATCACTGGCATCGGCGGCATCAACGACGATCAGGATGGTACCAATTCAGAGGATGACCCGTCATGAGCGACGCAATCGTTGTTGAGACCCTGACCGAGACCGCGGTTGTTGACGTTGATGGCAATCCCGCGCCTGATGTCGTGCAGATTGTCACACCCGGCCCGCCCGGACCTCCCGGCCCGTCTAACGGTGTTGAAGGCCCGGAAGGCCCGCAGGGTCCGCAGGGCAATCCCGGTCCCAAGGGCGACAAGGGCGATCCGGGTAATCCCGGTCTGCAAGGCCCCAAGGGTGATCGCGGTGAGCCGGGCCAGTTGCTGGTCGGTGAAGGCGCTCACATCTACACCGGCAATGGATCGCCGGAAACATCCGCACCCCCGGAAGCCGCGGTCGGTGAAATCTATATCGACCTCGACACTGGCGACTTCTACAAGAAGGAATACGACGACCCGGCTGTTTGGGAGCTTCAAACCAACATCAAGGGGCCGCAGGGCGATCAGGGTCCGCAGGGTGATCCGGGAGCCGATGGCCCGCCCGGCGCAGACGGAGCCGATGGCCTGCAAGGTCCGCAGGGTATCCAAGGCCAGAAAGGCGACCCCGGCCGTACCATCTTCTCGGTGGCTGGCGTTCCGTCTGTCGGTCTCGGTGTCAATGGCGATGTGGCGATCAACAACGTCAACGGCAATCTCTACGACAAGACTGCCGGGGCTTGGGTGTTCCGCATCAGTTTGATCGGCCCGCAGGGTGATCAGGGTCCGCAAGGCGATCCGGGAATTCAAGGACCGCCCGGCGCTGATGGCGCTGATGGGGCACCGGGCGCTGATGGCGCAGATGGAGCCGATGGCGCACAAGGACCGCAGGGCGAACCCGGTGAGCAAGGCTTGCCGGGCCGTACTCTTATTGGCACCGGCGCTCCTATCGCGACTGGCGAATTCGACGGCCAGCTTTATATGGACTTGTCCAACGGGGACATCTGGCAATGGTCTGCTGGTGATACAGACTGGACCAACACCGGAAACAGCCTTCGCGGTCCTCAGGGTCCGCAGGGTGTGCAGGGTGAGCCGGGCAATGATGGAGCGCCCGGTGCTGATGGTGCAGACGGAGCCGATGGCGAGCAAGGCCCCCAAGGTCCGAAGGGGGACAAGGGCGACAAGGGCGACCCCGGCGATCCGGGGGCCGATGGCGAGCAAGGCCCGCCCGGCACAATCCTTAGCGGCTCTGTCGATCCTACGACAGACCCCGGCGTGTTGAATGCGCAATATCTCAACACGACAAGCGGAGACTTGTTCGAGTGGGATGGCGCTGACTGGAACCTCATTGGCAATCTGAAAGGCCCCCAAGGAGATCCGGGAGCCGATGGCGCAGCCGGCGCACCGGGCGCT
>Ga0182736_1001937_pt1 | contig 17599 bp, 11 predicted proteins | sample eDN5th30CKraftBY_FD_128882 | JGI IMG/M metagenome (GOLD analysis project Ga0182736, IMG submission 128882) | Enriched backyard soil microbial communities from Emeryville, California, USA - eDNA 5th pass 30_C Kraft BY (version 2) (version 2) | ecosystem: Environmental > Terrestrial > Soil >... | reverse complement strand
GCTGACCGAGAAGAGGCCGTCGGTGGTGTGCGAACCGGTGATGGTCCAGATCACGGGGAAGGTGCCGGGCGTCGTCGGCGAGCCGGTGACCTTGCCGGTGGTCGGGCTCATCGCGAGCCCCAGCGGCAGGCCCTGGGCGCTCGCCTGCATGGCGAACGAGCCCGGGTTCGGGTCCTGGCCGGCGTAGGAGATCGTGAGGTCGACCGGCGTGCCGGTCGGCGTGGTCTTGGCGCCCGGGCTGGTGAGCGAGAGCACGGGGCCGGAGATGCGCAGCGAGATCGAGCCCCGCTCGCCGGCGGCCTGGCCGGTGCCCTGGGCGAGGTTGGCGCCCGAGCTGAGCTCGGTGCTGGCCCACGAGGAGCCGCCGCCCCCGCCGCCGCCGGGGCCGCCGGCACTGCCCGCGCCGTTGCCGGACCCGCCGCCGCCACCGCCCTGGTAGCCGCCGCCGCCACCGCCGCCCGAGGCGCCGTTGGTCCAGGAGGTGCCGCCCGCGCCGCCGTTGCCGCCGTCAGCCGCCGTGCCGGCCACGCCGGCGCTGCCGTTGCCGGTCTCGCCGGCGCCGCCGCCACCGGGCGAGGCACCGAAGCCGCCCGACCCGCCCGAGCTCGCGGTGCAGCACCGGTCGCCGCCGCGGCCGCCGTTCGTGCCGGCGCCGCCGCCGCCGGCGCCGCCCTTGTTGCTGCCGCAGCCCGCGCCGCCGCCACCACCGGCTCCGCCGATGGTGCCGCTCGGCCGGGTCGCATCGCCGTACCAGCGGCCGCCGCCCGGGAAGCCGGGACCGCTGCCGGCGGTGGGCGGGGTGTCGCCGCAGCCGCCCCCCTTGCTGCCTCCGGCACCGACGCCGCCGCCACCACCGCCACCGCCGCCGTAGTGGACCCCGGGCCCGGTGCCGCCGCCTCCGCCGGCCACGGCGATCGGGACGGCGGTGGCCGACGAGCACGTCTGGCCCGGTGCGGTGGTGAAGCAGGCGACCGTGCCGCCGCCCCCGCCACCGCCGCGGGGTGCGCTCAACTCGGGCGCGCCGCCGCTGCCGCCGTCGCCCCAGCCTGCACCGCCGTTGGCGGGGAACCCGACGCCGGGTTGGGCGGACCCGCCGCCGCAGCCGACCTGGTACGAGAGGCGGGAGACGTTGGCCACGGGCCAGTCGACGCTGCCGAGCGTGACGACCCCGCCCTGGCCGGGCGTCGGGGTGCCGTTGGTGTTCGTGCCGGAGACGCCGCCGGCGCCGCCGCGCACCGAGATCGACGCCTCGTCGGCGCCCGGCACCGGTGCCAGCGCGACCTCGTGGAAGGCCCCGCACGTCTGGTCGAGCGCGGGGGACTGGACGAAGCGGTTGCCGTCAGCGGTCACCCGCTGGGTCAGCGTGGGGGCGGTCGAGGCGGACCAGGTGGCGTTGCCCGAGTACGTCGCCGTCACCTGGTGATCGCCCAGGCCGCTCGCGGTCACGGTGCAGGTCGCGATCCCGTCGGTCACCGTCGCGCTGGCGCAGCCGGACATGCCCGACGCGGTGAACGCCACCGTGCCGGTCACGGGGGCGCCCGGCTGGCTCGGCGCCTTCACCACGGCGGTGAAGGTCACCGACGTCGAGCTCGCCACCGGGTTCTGCGAGGTCGCCAGCGTCGTGGTCGTGGCCGTGGCGGCCTCGGCCGGCGATGCCGCCACCGCCACGCTCGCCGCGACCACCGCCGCGGCGGCGACCGCGATCCACCGTCGGCCCCGCACGCGCGCCAGGTCCTGCTTCGCCATGTCGTCCCCCCACCCCTCGTGTGCCGCCGCAACGTAGGCCACGCGGGATCGTCGTGCTCGCCCGACCGATCGGGCGGGTCGGGTCCGCGGCGGGATCAGCCTCGATCGGGGAGGTCGTACTCGGCGAGGTAGTAGGGGTGGTCGGGGTCGTAGGTCGTCAGCGGGACCGGGTGGGAGGTGCGGCCGATCGGGCGGACGTCGGCGCCGGTGCGGTCCTGGAGCCGGTCGCCGAGCGAGGCCCGGGCGGCTTCGGCGTGGCGCGCGAGCTCGGCGAGCACCTCGGGGTGGTCGGCCGCGACGTCGGTGGTCTCGGCCGGGTCGGCCTCGAGGTCGTACAGCTCGGTGCGCTCGGCGCCGTGCTTGGCGTAGTGGACCTTCCAGCGCCCGACCCGCACTGCCTCGAGCTGGTCCATCCAGTAGTAGAGGAGCGCGTCGTGCGGGGAGCGGGCGTCGGCGTCCCGCAGGATCGGAGCCAGGTCCCGGCCGTCGATCGTGCGATCGCCCGGCACCTCGGCGCCGCAGAGCCCGGCGAGGGTCGGGTAGAGGTCCATGGCCGTCGCCACCTCGGAGGTGGTGCGGCCCGGGGCCACGGTCCCGGGCCACCGGACGATGCACGGGACGCGCATGCCGCCCTCCCACGTGGTGGTCTTGGCGCCGCGCAGCGGGGCGTTGCTGCCGCCGTCGACGCCCCGCGACCCGTTGTCGCTCGTGAAGATCACGATCGTGTCGTCCTCGAGCCCCAGCGCCCGGAGCTCGTGCAGCAGCACGGCGAGCGCCCAGTCGATGCAGGCCACCGCGGCGCCGTAGCGGCCGTTCTCCGATCCGGCCGCGAACCGGGGCTGCACGTACAGCGGGATGTGCACGTACAGGTGGGCGAAGTAGAGGAAGAACGGCTCGTCGCGGGCGTCCCGGATGAACCGCAGCGACTCCGTCACGTAGCGCTCGGTGAGCGCGGCCTGGTCCGGCTGCTGCTCGATGACCGCGTCGTCCAACATGAGCGGGAGCGGGTTGAGGAAGAACGGCTCGGTGTCCGGGAGCGGGGCGAGCGGACCCTCGGTGGGGTGGACCTGGCGCCCCATGTCGTTGCTGTACGGGAGGCCGAACCAGTGGTCGAAGCCGTGGTCGGTCGGGAGGAACCCGGGCTGGTCGCCGCAGTGCCACTTGCCCACCATCTGGGTGCGGTAGCCGGCATCGCGCAGGATCGTGGCCAGGCTGATCTCGCTGGTGGGCAGGCCCAGGCCCTGGCCGGGGAACAGGACCGGCAGCCCGTCGAACGAGTCGAAGCCGATCCGGGGCGGGTAGCAGCCGGTCAGCATGGCGCCACGGGACGGCGAGCACACCGGCGACGCCATGTAGAAGTCGTCGAACCGGAGGCCCTCGGCGGCGAGCCGGTCGATGGCGGGCGTGGCGTTGCGGGTGGAGCCGTAGCAGCCGAGGTCCCCGTACCCGAGGTCGTCGCAGTTGACGAGGATGACGTTGGGCCGTCGGCCCTGGCGGTCGGTTCGCGCAGCGCTCACGGGCGTGTTCTAGCCCCAGGTGCCGCCCGCGTGGGCGGGCGGTAGGTTCCGGCCATGGACATCGGCCGCATCGGCATCTGGACGTTCACGCTCGACCTCGTGCCCTCGTCGCGGTCGATCGAGCTGGTCGACGAGCTCGACGAGCTCGGGTTCGGGGCCGTGTGGGTGCCCGAGGCGGTCGGGCGCGAGGCGTTCACCAGCGCGTCGCTGCTGCTCCAGGGCGGGACCGACATCGTCGTCGCCACCGGCATCGCGGGCATCTACGGGCGCGACGCCATGACCGCCAACGCCGCCCACCGCACGCTCACGGAGGCCCACCCCGACCGCTTCCTGCTCGGGCTCGGCGTCAGCCACCAGGTGATGGTCGAGGGCGTCCGCAAGCACGACTACTCGAAGCCGTTCTCGGCCATGCGCGACTACCTCGACGCCATGGACGCAGCGATGTTCTTCGCCGCCCCGCCGGTGGTCGAGCCGCAGCGGGTGCTCGCGGCGCTCGGCCCCCGCATGCTCGGGCTGGCGCGGGACCGGGCGGCGGGCGCGTTCCCGTACTTCGTGCCGCCCGAGCACACCGCGGTCGCACGCGAGGTCCTGGGCGAGGGCCCGCTGCTCGCGGTCGAGCAGGCCGTCGTGTTCGAGACCGATCCGGCCCGCGCCCGTGACATCGCCCGCTCGCACACCAAGACGTACACGCCGCTGCCGAACTACACGAACAACCTGCGGCGCCTCGACCCGTCGTGGACCGACGACGACTTCGCCCACGCCGGCAGCGACCGACTCGTGGACTCGATCGTGGCCTGGGGCGACGAGGACGCGGTCGTCGCCCGCATCCAGGCCCACCTCGACGCCGGTGCCGACCACGTGTGCATCCAGGTCCTCACCGACGGCGTCGCGCCCCCGGTCGAGGAGTGGCACCGCCTCGCCGCGCTCTTCGACCTCCGGGGCTGATCTCCGCCTCGGCTCCGGCCGGAGCCGGATGGAGGGGTCAGGGCTGCTCGAGGCGGGCGAGGAGCCCGTCGATCACGTCGCCGTCCACCGCCCCGCCGAGCAGGGTGCCCAGGCGGGTCATCGGGAACGAGCCGAGCATGCGGAGCCGCTCGGGGTCCTCGGTCAGGCTGCTGAGGTCGCCGCCGCGGCTGTGGCGCAGGGCGTCGACGAGGACCTCGTGGCCGACGGGGTGCTCCAGCCACTCGGCCAGCGTGCTGCTGCGGTCGAGCGGGTAGGCGACCGGCGGAGCCGCGACCTCGACCGTGGTCATGAGGCGCAGGTCCCGTGACGACGCGCCGAGGGCGATCTCGAAGGTGCCGGGCTCGAGCACCCACCCGTCGGCGCGCGTGGACCACGACGAGAGGTCGCGCTCGTCGACGACGAACACGACGGTCGTCGACTCGCCGGGCTCGAGCGAGACCTTGGCGAAGTCCTTCAGCTCGCGGATCGGGCGCGCCGTCTCGGTGCGAGGAGCGCCGACGTAGAGCTGCACGACCTCCTTGCCGGCCACGGCGCCCGTGTTGGTGACCGTCGCCGACACCTCCAGCCGGGGCACGCCCCGCCAGGTGCTCCCGTCCGCGGCACGGGCGGCGTCGATCGGGGCCACGGTCAGGTCCTCGTAGGCGAAGGTCGTGTACGAGAGCCCGTGCCCGAACGGGTAGCTCACCGGCCCCTCGATCGCGTCGTGGTGGCGGTAGCCGATGAACAGGCCCTCGCCGTAGCGCACGTGGCGGTCCTCGCCGGGGAAGCTCAGGAACGACGCGGTGTCCTGGAGGCGGACCGGGATCGTCTCGGCGAGGCGGCCCGACGGGTTCACCGTGCCGAGCAGGACGTCGGCCACCGCCCCGCCTCCGGCCTGGCCGCCGAGCCAGCCCTCGACCACCGCCTGCACGCGGTCGTGCCACTCGTCGACGGCCACGACCGAGCCGTTGGCGAGCACGACCGCAAGTCGGTCCGTCACCTCGGAGACGGCCTCGAGCACGGCGAGCTGGTCGGCCGGCAGGTCGATGTGGGTCCGGTCGTAGCCCTCGGACTCGTAGCTCGGCGGCAGGCCGAGGAAGAGCACCGTGAGGTGGGCGAACGACGCCTTCCCGACCGCCTCGCGGAGCAGGACGGCGGCGTCTGCCGTGGGGTCGTCGACTCCGAAGCCGGCAGCGAAGTCGATGGTCACGTCGTCGCCCACGCCCGCCCGCAGCGCCGTCAGGGCGTCGTCGACGCGGGTGGGGTTCACCTTCGAGCTGCCGGCCCCCTGGAAGCGCGGCGTCCGGGCGAACTCGCCGATCACCGCGATGTGCTTCACGTCCGGGGAGATCGGGAGCACCTCTCGGTCGTTCTTGAGCAGCACCACGCACTCGGCGGCCGCCGTGCGGGCGAACGCGTGGTGGGCGTCGTAGCTGGCTTCGTCATCGGACTCGACACCGGGCAGCGCACGGTCGAGCAGTTGGAGCAGCCGGCGGATCGCGGTGTCGAGCGCGGCCTCGTCGAGGGCGCCGGACTCGACCGCCGCCACGAGGGTGCGGGCGCTGGCCCCGCCGGTGGACGGCATCTCGAGGTCGAGGCCGGCGGGCAGCGCCTTCGTCGGGTCGTCGACCGCGCCCCAGTCGGAGACGACCAGGCCGTCGAAGCCCCACTCGTCGCGGAGCACCTCGGTGAGCAGCCACGGGTCCTGCGACGCGTACACGCCGTTGATGCGGTTGTAGCTGCACATCACGGTCCACGGCTGGGCGTCGCGCACGACCCGCTCGAACCCCGCGAGGTAGAGCTCGCGCAGCGGCCGCTCGTCGACGTCGGCGCTGACCCGGAGCCGGTCGTGCTCCTGGTTGTTGACGGCGAAGTGCTTGAGCGAGGTGCCCACCCCCTGGCCCTGGATGCCGTCGACCATCGCCGTGCCCAGCTCCCCGGCGAGCACCGGGTCCTCGGACAGGTACTCGAAGTTCCGGCCGCACAGGGGCGACCGCTTGAGGTTGATGCCCGGGCCCAGCACCACGCCCAGGTCCTGGGCCCGCGCCTCGGTCCCGATCGCGGCGCCCACCGCCCGGACCAGGTCCCGGTCCCAGCTCGACGCCAGCGCCGACGCGGTGGGGAAGCAGGTGGCCGGCACGCTCTGGCCGAGGCCGACGTGGTCGTGGCGGTCGGCCTGCTTGCGCAGCCCGTGCGGCCCGTCGCTCACCATGATCGACGGGATCCCGACCCGTTCGACCCGCCGGGTCCACCAGAACCCGGACCCCGACACGAGCGACGCCTTCTCCGCCAGCGTCAGCGCCCCCAGCAACGTCTCCACATCGAACCGCTCACCCATGCCGGGATGGCTACCACGCCCACCGCTCGGCGGCGATGGAGGTGCGCGCCGGCCGGTCGCTTAGGGTCGATCGCTCGTGGCAACCGGATGGAGCAGGGGCATGCACGTGGGTCGACGGCGGACGGTGGCGGCGAGCGCGGTCGCCCTGGTGGCGGTGCTGGTGCTCGCCGGGTGCAACCAGGTGGTGCGGGTCACCACCAGCACGCAGCAGGACAACGGGTCGTGCCTCCGCCCGTCGCTCTCCGCGGACGGCCGCTGGACGGCGTTCACGACCTTCGGCGACCCGTCGGGGACCACGCAGCCGCAGAAGACGCTCCTCAAGGACCTCCAGACCGGCGCGAGCCGGCAGCTCGCCGGCGACCCGTCGTCCGCCACACCGATGCAGGCCCTCAGCGCCGACGGCTCGCGGGCCGTGTTCACCATCTCCAGCGGCGGCAAGAACCGCGTGTACCTCTGGAGCCGGTCCACCGGGGCACGCACCGCCATCTCGCCCGCGGGTGAGAGCAACCTCCAGCCGGTGATCTCCGCCAACGGGGCGAAGGTCGCCTACGCCGCATCGAACGGCTCCGCCATGTGGCTGCACGACGTCGCCACCGGCACCCGCACGGCGATCCCGCGCCCCGCCGGTGCGGCGAGCGGCGACCCGTACCTCGACCTCGCCCTGTCCTCCACCGGCCGGTACGCGGTCTACCGCCTGTTCCCCGACGGCGGCTTCCACGTGCGTGACCTGGTGGGCGGCGGCGCCTGGTCGCTGATGTCGGCTGGCGAGTCCTCCACCGGGACGATGATGCCGAGCATCTCCGACGACGGCCGGTACGTCGCCTACGCCAAGACCCACCCGGGACTCCTCGGCGGCACCAACCAGGTCTACGTGTGGGACCGCACCAGCGGCACGAGCACCCGGTACACCGGCATCGCTGCCCCGAAGCTGGTCGGTCTGCCCAGCATCAGCGGCGACGGGAAGCGCCTGGCCTACGTGGTCAACCGCATCCAGCCGGCCCCGGGCCAGCTGGTGGTCATCGACCGGGCGTCGAAGAAGACGGTCGCGACCGTCGACGGCAACGCCTACATCGACTCGCCCGTGCTGTCCCGGGACGGCCGCGTGGCCGCGTTCTGCACGCCGTCCACGAACCTGGCGTCCGGGAGCCCGGCGGCGCCGAACGTCTACACCTGGTCGGACCGCTGACCCGTCCCGGCGGGGCCGGTCAGACGTTGCGGCGGTAGCGCCCGCCCACCTCGAAGAGGGTGTGGGTGATGTCGCCGAGCGAGCAGGACCGCACCGCGTCCATCAGGACCTCGAAGAGGTTGTCGCCGGCGAGGGCGGCGTCCTGGAGGCGGGCGAGGGCGGCGGGGCGCTCGTCGGCGTGGGCGGCCCGGAACGCCTCGAGCCGCTGGAGCTGGCTCTGCTTCTCGTCGTCGGTGGAGCGGGCCAGCTCGATCTCGACGTGCTCCTCGTCGGCCCCGGCCTCCGGGGTCGGCGGGAGGAACGTGTTGACGCCGATGAGCGGCAGGGTGCCGTCGTGCTTGCGGGTCTCGTACAGCAGCGACTCGTCCTGGATGCGGCCCCGCTGGTAGCCGGTCTCCATGGCGCCGAGGACGCCGCCGCGCTCGGCGATGCGGTCGAACTCGGCCAGCACCGCGGCTTCCACCAGGTCGGTGAGCTCGTCGACGATGAACGAGCCCTGGTTCGGGTTCTCGTTCATGGCCAGGCCCCACTCCTCGTTGATGACGAGCTGGATGGCCAGGGCCCGGCGCACCGACTCCTCGGTGGGGGTGGTGACGGCTTCGTCGTAGGCGTTGGTGTGCAGCGAGTTGCAGTTGTCGTAGATGGCGATGAGCGCCTGGAGCGTGGTGCGGATGTCGTTGAACGCCATCTCCTGCGCGTGGAGCGACCGGCCGCTGGTCTGCACGTGGTACTTGAGCTTCTGGCTGCGCTCGTTGGCGCCGTAGCGGTCGCGCATGGCGACGGCCCAGATGCGGCGGGCGACCCGCCCGAGCACGGTGTACTCGGGGTCCATGCCGTTGCTGAAGAAGAACGACAGGTTGGGGGCGAAGTCGTCGATGTCCATGCCCCGGGCCAGGTACGCCTCGACGTAGGTGAACCCGTTGGAGAGGGTGAACGCGAGCTGGCTGATGGGGTTCGCGCCCGCTTCGGCGATGTGGTAGCCGGAGATCGAGACGCTGTAGAAGTTCCGGACCTTCTCGGCCACGAACCACTCGGCGATGTCGGCCATCATCCCGAGGGCGAACTCGGTGGAGAAGATGCAGGTGTTCTGGCCCTGGTCCTCCTTGAGGATGTCGGCCTGCACGGTGCCGCGGACGTTGGCGAGCACCCAGGCCCGCAGCTCGGCCTCCTCCTCGGTGGTGGGCTCGCGGCCCTCCTCGGCGCGGAAGCGGTCGAGGCGCTGGTCGATGGCCGTGTTGAGGAACATGGCGAGGATCGTGGGCGCCGGGCCGTTGATGGTCATCGACACCGACGTCGACGGGTCGCACAGGTCGAAGCCGTCGAACAGGACCTTCATGTCGTCGAGCGTGGCGATGGACACGCCCGAGTTGCCGACCTTGCCGTAGATGTCGGGACGGAGGTCCGGGTCGAACCCGTAGAGCGTGACGCTGTCGAAGGCCGTCGACAGGCGGGTGGCGGGCTGACCCTCCGAGAGCAGGTGGAAGCGCTTGTTGGTGCGGAAGGCGTCGCCCTCGCCCGCGAACATGCGGGCGGGCCGCTCGCCGTCGCGCTTGAACGGGAAGACGCCGGCGGTGAAGGGGAAGCGGCCGGGCAGGTTCTCGAGCATGAGGAACTTGAGCAGCTCGCCGTCGTCCTCGTAGCGGGGGAGGGCGACGCGGCGGACCTTGGTGCCCGAGAGCGACTCCTTGGTGAGCTGCGTGTGCAGCTCCTTGCCCCGGATCTCGACGACGTGCTCGTCGCCGGAGTAGTCGGCCACGGTCTGGGGCCAGTCGGCCAGGAGGTCGCGGGCCTCGGCGCCGAGGCGGTGGTCGGCCGCGGACTCGAGCTCGGGCAGCTTGGCGGCCGCGACGTCGCCGCCGGCCGCCTCGACCAGCGAGCGCACGGTGCGGAGCTGCTGGAGCTCCCGGGCGACGGCGGCCTGGTCGACGACCTCGGCGTGGTGGTCGCGGACGTGGGTGGCGATCTCGGCCAGGTACCGCGCCCGGGCCGGCGGCACGATGGCGGTGTCGGCGGAGGACACCTTGGTGTCGACCGCCGCGAGCGCGCCGGCGCCGTCGCCACCGGCGAGGCCCTTCGCCTGGAGGCGCGTGCGCAGCTCCTGGAACAGGCCGGTCACGCCGTCGTCGTTGAAGCGGCTGGCGACGGTGCCGAAGACCGGCATGTCGTCGGGGGCGGAGCCGAACGACTCGGTGTTGCGGACCATCTGGCGGCGGACGTCGCGCAGCGCGTCCTCGCCGCCACGGCGATCGAACTTGTTGATGGCGACGACGTCGGCGAAGTCGAGCATGTCGATCTTCTCGAGCTGGCTCGCCGCACCGAACTCCGGCGTCATCACGTAGAGGGAGAGGTCGACGTGGTCGACGATGGCGGCGTCGCCCTGGCCGATCCCAGGGGTCTCCACGATGACGAGGTCGGCGCCCCACGCCTTGGCGGCGGCGACGATGTCGTCGGTGCCCTCCGGCACGACGGTGCCGGGGGTGCGGGTGGCGAGCGAGCGGAAGTAGATCGAGCCCGGGTCGATCGAGTTCATGCGGATGCGGTCGCCGAGGAGGGCGCCTCCACCCTTGCGGCGGGACGGATCGATGGCGATGACCGCCACCTTGAGCTTGTCCTCCGAGTCGAGCCGGAAGCGGCGGACCAGCTCGTCGGTGAGCGACGACTTGCCGGAGCCGCCCGTCCCGGTGATGCCGAGGACCGGGACGGTGCGGGCTGCGGCGGCGGCACGGATCTCTGCGACCTGGGCCTCCGGGAGCGCCCCGGCCTCGATGGCGGTGACGACCCGGGCGAGCACGGCCTGGTCGCCGCCGAAGAGGCCGTCGAGCGAGGGCGGCAGCTCGGCCGCGAGGTCGACGTCGGCCGCCTCGATGAGCGTGTTGATCATCTGTGGCAGGCCGAGCGACTGCCCGTCGTGCGGCGAGAAGATGCGGTCCACGCCGTAGGCGTGGAGGTGGTCGATCTCGGCCTTCACGATGACGCCGCCGCCCCCGCCGAACACCTTCACGTGGCCGGCGCCGCGCTCGGCCAGCAGGTCGACCAGGTACTGGAAGTACTCGACGTGGCCGCCCTGGTACGAGCTGATGGCGACGCCCTGCACGTCCTCCTGCACGCATGCGGTGACGACCTCGTCGACCGAGCGGTTGTGCCCGAGGTGGATGACCTCGGCCCCCTGGCTCTGGAGGATGCGCCGCATGATGTTGATCGAGGCGTCGTGGCCGTCGAACAGGCTGGCGGCGGTCACGAACCGGACCGGGTGGACGGGCTGGTGAAGATCGGGGCTGCTCACGGAAGCCAGAATACTTTGACCTCCAACTATCTGTCTACCGACCGTCTGATGTCCGAGCGACTACCGTGTCCGGCATGGCGCGCCCGCTCCCGTTCGACCCCATCGAGGAGGCCGGCCGCCAGTGGGACGCGCAGCACTGGGACGAGGGCCAAGCCATGCAGGCGGCCACCTCGATCATGCGGGCGCAGCAGATCGTGCTGTCCCGCGTCGACGAGGCGCTGCGCCCGTGGTCCCTGTCGTTCGCCCGCTACGAGGTGCTGGTCCTGCTCCACTTCTCGAAGCAGGGCGTCCTGCCGCTCGGGAAGATGGGCGACCGGCTCATGCTCCACCAGGCCAGCATCACCAACCTGGTCGACCGGCTGGAGCAGCAGGGCCTGGTCAAGCGGGTGCCGCACCCCACCGACCGCCGCACGACCCTCGCCGAGCTGACCCCGGAGGGCCGGTCCACCGTGGTCGACGCCACCAAGGCCGTCGTCGCCGCCCAGATCGGCGTCACCGAGCTGACCGAGCGCGAGGCCAAGGACCTGCACCGCATCCTCCGCAAGCTGCGGGCCGGAGCCGACGACTTCGACGCCTGAACCGGTCGCTCAGGTCCGGTCGGCCTGGTGCCGATGGAACCGGGTGGATCTCGAGGCGGCGGACGGCGGAGGAGGCGACCAGGTCGGTGACCGGGGCGCCCCGTCGGCGACGCGCGCCCCGGGCGAGCCGGGCGAGCCGGGCTGGACCGCCCCGCCGGTGGTCACCGCCCCCGTCCCGGGTGCGGGAGGCGCCTGGCTGTTCGCGATCATCCTCCTCGGCATGGCGGCGTGGACCGCGTCGCCGGCGGTCCTGGGCACGCGCCCGCCCACGAGCATGGCGACGGTGGTCGGGCCCGCGGACGAGGCCGACCGGACCGAGGTCGAGGTGCTCGACGGCCCCCGGCCGGGGGTCTGGGTGATGAGCGAGGTGACCGCGCCGCCGGGGTCGCAGATCCGGGTCGACCTCCGCGGCGATTGCGAGTGCCTGCCGTACGCCGCCGCGCCGGGGCCCAGGGTCGATTGGTCCGGCGTGCTCCTCTTCGGCGGCTGCGGGCTGCTGATGGCGTGGCGGGCCGACCGGCGGGCTCGCGCCAGCCGGGTCACCCGCGCCGCACGGCGCCTCCTCGACGATGGACCCGGGCCCGGCACCTACTCGCTGCTCCCGGTCGTGTTCGCCCGCAACCGCCTCGAGCTCCGGTTCGCGCTCCGGGACGCGGAGAGCAACGTGCTCGGAACGGTCCCGCTCGCGGTCGCGGCCGCCGCCGCCGACCTCGAGCGCCCGATCCGGGTCCACGGGGCACCGCAGCCCGGCCGGGTGATCGCCCTGTCGACCGACGACGGGCAGCAGGGGCTGCTGCCGTCCGAACCGCTGGCATCGCTGCGCTCCGCCCGCGCTGCGCAGCCCCACCCGGCGACGGATGCCGTCGTCGACCTCCTCGGGTGGGGAGCGATCTCCCCGGCCGCGGTCATCGGCCGGACCGGTCGGGTGACGCCGTCGCAGTTCGGTGGTGGCCGGTACCCGGCGGCCATCGTCGACGGGGTGCGGACCTCGACGGACCGGTGGGCGAACGCCGCCCGCTGGCAGCGGTGGGTTGCCCTCGCCGCGCTGCTGGGCGCGTTCTTCGTCCCGATCCTGCTCGGCAGCAGCGGCCTGGTGCCCCTGCTGACCGTGGTGGCCGCCGTCTCGGTCTCGGCGGTCTTCGTGCGGATGTCGACCCGGTGGGCCGACGAGCCCCTCGCCGTCGCGCTGGTCGAGACGGGGCTGGTGGGCAGCGATGCCCAGCGCGTGGCGCGGCTGCTGCTCCACGCCGGCCTGGCCGGGCTGGTGGACCAGGGTCCGGGCGACTCGGCGCCCAGCGCTCAGTAGCCGCCGATGGCCGCGGCGGCCTCGCGGAAGCCGCGCACGGTCTCGTCGATGATCTGCGCGACGGGTCGCACGTCGCCGATGCGCCCGGCGACCTGGCCGGACAGGGCGATGGCCGCCTCCATGTCGCCGCCGAAGTAGAGGTCCACCACCCCGCCGAACGCCTCGGCCAGATCGACCTGGTCCTGGTGCTCGAGCCGGCTGGTCCGCTCGGTGCGCAGGGCCCGCAGCCCCGGCCGCCCGAAGCGGTTGAGGAACACGGTGTCGGTCTCGGCCGCCTCCACGATGGCGTCCTTCCAGTTCTGGTGGATCGGGCTCTCCGCGGCCGACACCATCCGGGTGCCCATCTGCACGCCCTCGGCGCCGAGGGCGAACGCGGCCGCCATCGTCGGGCCGTCGCACATGCCGCCGGCCGCCACGATCGGGACGTCGGTCACCGAGCGCACGAGCGGCAGCAGCACCATCGACGCCACGTCGCGCGGGTTCTTGAACCCGCCGCCCTCCCCGCCCTCGACCACCAGCCCGTCGACCCCGGCCGCCACCGCCTTGAGCGCCGCCGCGGCCGTCGGGACGACGTGGAACACCGTGAGCCCGGCGTCCTTGAGCTTGGCGGTGTACTTCGTCGGGTCGCCGGCCGACGTGGTCACGAAGCGCACGCCCTGGTCCACCACGAAGTCGACGATCGACGGGTCCCGCACGAACAGCTGGGCGATGTTCACGCCGAAGGGCCGGTCGGTCAGGTCACGCATCTTGGCGATCTCGGCCCGCACGTTGTCGAGCTCGCCCGACGACGTCTCGATGATCCCGAGCCCGCCGGCGTTCGACACGGCGGAGGCCAGTCGGGCCCGGGCGATCCAGCCCATCGGCGCCTGGATGATCGGGTAGTCGACCCCGAGGAGCTCGGTCACCCGGGTGCGGATCGGTGTAGGACGGTCAGCGTCGGCCATGGCCGCGGACCCTACGCCGAGTGGCAGGCTCGGTCCCGTGCTGCGCCCTGCCACCGCCGATGACACCGACTTCCTCTGGGCCATGCTCGGCCACGCCTCGTCGCCCGACGGGCCGCCGCAGGAGCGGGTGGCGATGGAGGCGAACGCGGAGCTGGCCCGGTACGCCTCGGGCTGGGGCCGGCCCGGCGACGTCGGCCTCGTGGCCGTCGACGACGCGTCGGGCGAGCCGCTCGGCGCCGGCTGGTACCGCACCTTCACGGCCGAGGAGCCCGGCTACGGGTTCGTCGACGAGGCGACGCCGGAGATCGCCATCGCCTGCACGGCGGCGGCTCGGGGCCGCGGGCTCGGCCACCAGCTCATCGCCGGTCTGCTCGCGCTGGCGCACGCCGACGGCCTCGACCGGCTCAGCCTCAGCGTCCGGGTCACCAACGCCCCGGCCGTGCGGGTCTACGAGGACGAGGGGTTCGTGGGCGTGCAGCTCGAGGAGGACGGCCTCCACCTCACGATGGTGGCGCCCACCCGCCCCGAGCCGGCCCCGGGGGAGGCGGTGGCGGTGCGGGCGGTCGCGCCCGGCGGGCTCGACCGGTCCGCCCTTCCTCCGAGCGAGTGGGGCTCGGTGGTCGCCCGACTGGGCGAGTTGCTCGACCTCGACGGCCTGCCTGCGTTCGTCGCCGAGGTCGGGGGCCGCCCGGCGGGGCTGCTCACGTGGCGCCACGACCCGGAGCGCCGGGAGGTCGAGGTGGTCGGGATCGAGGCCTGGATCCGCGAGCGAGGCGTCGGCGCCGCGCTGCTCCGGGCCGTCCGCTCCGAGGCCCGGGCGCGGGGCGCCGAGCGGCTCTGGCTGATCACCAACAACGACAACCTCGATGCCCTGCGCTTCTACCAGCGGCGGGGCTGGGAGCTGGTGGCCGTCCACGTCGGGGGCGCTGACCGCTCCCGCGAGGCCAAGCCGTCGATCCCGGTGGTGGGCGACCACGGCATCCCCGTCCACCACGAGGTCGAGCTCGAGCACCGCCTCCGGTGAGCTGAGCCGCCTCGCTGGCTCGGTGGGGTTTCAGCAGAGGGTGGGCTGCTCGATCTGTTGGGGCGGTCCGAGATCCTGTTCGGGGCTGGCGGCGTAGGGAACCGGTGGTCGATCTGGATCATCCTCCCGCGGGAAGAACGGGCGCACCTCGCTCATGAACCGGGTCCGATCGGCCGACGAGGAGGACGTGGTCGACGTCGTCAGTGATCCTCCCGGCGCGCCCGGCGCGCCCGGCGCGCCCGGCGCGCCCGGCGCGCCGGTGGCCGGTGCGACCCAGGTCGTCACGGCGGCCCGCCGCACCCGCGCCCAGAAGCGGGCGGCCGAGGTCCTCACCCCCGACGCCCGGTGCACGCCGGTGCTGCTGCGGGCGGCGATCGTCGGCAAGGCCCGGATGCCCCGGGCGGCGCTCGACGTCCTGGCGCCCAACGGTGCGGTCATCGGCCACGTCGCCCTCCCCAACACGTCGAAGGCGTTCGACCTGCGCCAGCGGTTCTGGCTGGTGGGGGAGCCCACGGCCGGGTCCCTCGTGGCCTTCGTGTCGGAGCACCGCACCCAGGTGATCCTCCCGGGAAGCCGCCTGAAGGAGGGTCCGGCCGTCGGCCAGGAGTGGTCCGGGGTGGCCTGCCGGATGCTGGGCTGGGAGCGGCCGGCGCACGCCGCGGTTGCGCCCGGCGGCTTCCAGGCGGTCTTCTCCGACGAGCGCCGGTCGGTGGACAGTCCCGAGTTCGCCCAAGCCGTGCAGCGGTTCCGGACCGCGGCGGTCACCATCCCGATGGTGTTCTTCGGGATCTGCTTCCCGTACCTGTTCGTGATCCCGCTGCTCGCCCACCGCGGCTACTCGATGCTGGCGCTGCTCGCCCTCCCGGTCCTCGGCGGCGGGCTCATGACCGCGTGGTCGGCGCACGCCCGCAAGGAGCTCGGGCTCGTCGCGGAGCAGATCGAGCCTGGTGCGGCGCGGTGGGGCAAGGAGATCGCCTTCACCCAGTCGTACTGGGCGTCGATGCGGCGCCCGTCCGAGCCCTGGAACGGCCCCCTGCCGAACGCCGCCCGCTGAACCGCCCCGGCTGGTCCGGGGGAGTCAGCAGATCGCGGCGACGACCTCGGCGAAGGCGGCGGTGTGCGCGTCGACGTCGGCCCGGGTCGTGCTCGGCGCCATGAGCGCCATGTTGTGGAACGGCGTGATGAGGATGCCGCGGTTGGCCAGCGCGACGTGCAGGTACTCCTCGACCTCGTCGTCGCCGGCCGCGGCGGACTCGGTGCCGGTGCGGGGCGCGGGTCGGGCGAACCGGTACTCGGCCCGGGCGCCGAGCTGGGTGACCGTCCACGGGAGGTCGTGGCGGTCGAGCGTGGCCTGCACGCCTTCGGTGAACGCGGTGGCCAGTTCGATCATCCCCACGAACGCGTCGTCGGTGAGGACCTCGCCCAGCGTGGCCCGGGCCGCGGCCAGCGAGAGGGCGTTGCCGGCGAGGGTGCCGCCGACGCCGCCCACGTCGACGAGGTCGGCCTCGCCGCCCACCACTGCGTCGTGCAGGCGGTGGGCCACGTCGGGCGACAGCCCGTAGGCCCCGATCGGGATCCCGCCGGCGAACGACTTGCCGAGCGTGACGATGTCGGGTCGCAGGCCCCACGCCTGGGTGCACCCGCCGGGACCGGCCGACAGCGTGTGGGTCTCGTCGATGAGCAGGAGCGTGCCGGTGCGGTCGCAGGCCTCCCGCACCCCGTCGAGGAACCCGGGCTCGGGCAGCACGATGCCGATGTTGGTGAGCGCGGGCTCGGTGATCAGCACGGCGACGTCGCCCGGCGCCAGGGCCTCCTCCACCGAGGCGAGGTCGTTCCACTCGACCGCCCGGGTGGTCTGGGCCGGCGGCACGGCCGGGCCGACGTTGCCGGCGCGGGCGACCGTGGTGCCGTCGGCCGCCCGGACGGCGAAGGTCTCGTCGACGGTGCCGTGGTAGCTGTACGCGAAGCAGGCGACCATCGGCCGGCCGGTCACCAGCCGGGCCAGGCGCAGCGCCCAGCGGTTGGCGTCGGTGGCGGTCAGGGCGAACGACCAGTGCGGGAGGCCGAAGCGGCGGGTCAGCTCGCCGGCCACCCAGGCGGCATCGGGCGTCGGGAGCATGGCGGTGATGCCGCCCACCTCGGCCACCTGGCGCTGCACCGCCGCGATGGTCGGGGCGGGGGAGTGCCCGGCCATGGCCCCGGTGTCGCCGAGCGCGAAGTCGACGTAGGTGTGGCCGTCGAGGTCGGTGACCCGGCTGCCCTTCGCCTCGCGCAGGAACATCGGGAACCCGCCGGCCCACTTCGCCATCCAGGTCATGGGGACGCCGGCGATCAGGTGGGCCGCGGCCTCGTCGGCGGCGGCCCGCGAAGCCGGGCGGGCCTCGGCGAACGCGGTGCGCTCGGCGGCGAGGCGGTCGGCGAGCTTGGTGCGGTCGATGGCCACGGTTCCTCCCGAGGTCGGCGTTCGGCCGGACCGTACCGCTCGCAGCGGGCGGGTGGCGGGGGAGCGGAGGCCGGGAGCGAAGGCGGGGCGGGTGTCGGGGGAACCGGATCCCGACACCCGCCCGGTCCGAGCGGCCGCCTCCCGTGTCGGAGTTGCTGCGGCTCGGAGCTCGTGCCGTGGCGTCCACCCGTCGGGCGCCACGAGAGCCGGCGCGTCGTCGCGCCGGTGCTGCGGTGATGGGGCGGGCGTCGGGGGAACCGGGTCCCGACGCCCGCCCGGTCCGAGCGGC
>Ga0182736_1001936_pt1 | contig 17603 bp, 15 predicted proteins | sample eDN5th30CKraftBY_FD_128882 | JGI IMG/M metagenome (GOLD analysis project Ga0182736, IMG submission 128882) | Enriched backyard soil microbial communities from Emeryville, California, USA - eDNA 5th pass 30_C Kraft BY (version 2) (version 2) | ecosystem: Environmental > Terrestrial > Soil >... | reverse complement strand
TCGCGGGGCAATCAGACACCGCAGTGGGAGTCGGAACAGAGAGAGGCGGGTGAATACATCCGAGAGGGCGCGTAGACGCACGACCGCATGGCTGCGCCCCAGGAACGGCGTCCTCTAGCGGCGGGAGGAACAGGCAAGATCGCCTGTCCGTCCTTTCGAGGATGGCAATGGATGCATCGATCACATTGCGATCAGCAGACCTCGCAGCCATTCGTGCGCACGTCGGCGAGGAATTTCTCGATCTGCCCGGTCAGGTCGTCGGGCGAACCTGCAATGCCATGATGACCGATGAGAAACAGCGGCGTGCCGTTGACGCCTAGCGAGTTCGCGAGAGCTTGTGTATCCGTCATCTGCTTGGCGATCTCCGGCGAAGCCGCATCCTTTTTCAAGGTGCCTATGTTGAGGCCGAGCTTTTTCGCGAGGTCGATGGCGCTCGCCTCGGTTGCCTTGCCATTGAATGCCATGAGCGCTTCATGAAGGTCGGGCAATTTGCCTTGCTTCCCCGCTGCAAGGACAAGTCTGCCGACGGCTTCCGAATCCTTCCCGAACGTCGCGACATCCTTCAGGACAATGCGCGTATCCGGATGCCGTTTGAGAATGTCTTTGAGCTTGCCGTGAACGGCACGGCAATAGGGGCAATTGTAGTCGTAGAATTCGACGATGACGATCTTGCCGTCGGGATTGCCGAGCACGGGGGAACCCGCGCCATAAATCTGATCACGCTGCGACTTCAGGACTTGCTTGGTGTTTGCGAGCTGCTCTTCGAGTTCCGCCTTTTCGATCGCTTCGCGAATGACCTGCGGGTTCTTCGTGATGAAATCGCGGATCGCCTTTTCGAGAACGTCCGGGCTTGTGGCACCGGTCTCGGCTCTCGGCCCGGTGGTGGGCGTCAGCAGGACTGCAAGCAAAAAGCCGATCGCGCCGAGGCGAAGGGGTCTTGTCATATTCATCGTTCCTCATTCCCTGATCGATGGTGATGCGCGATGGCGCTCCCGGAGCCCAGAACGACGATCTTTGTGCCGCTGGGCACGCGCCGATGGAGATCGACGACACTCTTCAAAATGGCCGTGGGGGACGCGCATGCAGCGCTTCGGCGCGTGCCTTTGCTATGGCGAACCCGAAGCCGCTTCTGTCCGGTGCCGAGGCGAGGACGTTGCCGACCAGGTAGGACGGTGTTCCCCGGATGCTCAGCTGTGAGGCCGCGGCCAGATTGCGTTTGATCAGCGCATCGATGGCCGGCTTGTGTCTGTCGAGGTCGCGCATGAGCCTGGTCCAATCCAGGCGGGCCGCTTGCACGGCGGCGGTCATCGTCGCCTCTGAGGCACGACGCTCGGTCATGCCCATCAAGGCGCGGTGCGCCGCCTCGTAGCGGCCCTGCAGATTTGCGGCGATCGCGAGTTGAGCGCCAAAGACGGACGCTTCCGTCAGCACCGGCCAGTCGCGGTAAAGGAGCCGGATATTGCCATCCGACTTCACGACGTCAGCCAGGATCGGCGCGGACAGCCGGCAGAATGGGCAGTTGTAATCGAGAAACGCCACTATCGTGAGATCGCCCCGCGCATTGCCCCCGATCGGGAGAGCCGGATCGTTGGCCGGGATAGCCTCGATTGTGCGGAACCGCTGCGCGGAAGCCAGGCGCACGCCGAGCGGCAGGGCAATAGCGGCGGTGCCTAAGGCGTAGAGCGCCTTCCTGCGCGTGACAGGTTTCATAACTCGCCTCCTATTCCGCTGCCGGGAGATCAGACGCGCTGTGCGCCTGCGATCATTTGGATGAGATCATCGGCCGTCATGCCGCCGATGCGGCGCGCACCGGGAATTTCGAGCGCGGCGGTGGCATCGAGCATGAAGTAAGTCGGCGGGCCGGCGACACCGAAACGCCGCATGAGCTCGAAGCTCGCGCTGTCGGCGCGTGTCACGTCGATACGGATCGATGTGACATCGCGAAGCTTCGCCTGCACGCGTTCATCGGTCAGAACAGTGCGCTCGATAAGCTTGCACTCCGTGCACCAGTCGGCTGAGAAACCGATGAGCAGTGGTTTCTGCTTGTCCTTTGCGTGAGCAATGGCTCGCTCCAGTTCCGCTGTGCTCGCGACCGTGTATTGAGCGTTGTGCGGCGCGGTGCGGGTAGAGCCGTCGGCAATCTCGGACAAGGGCCGGAGGGGATCGGAGGCGCCACTTGCGAAGCCGATGAGAAGCGTGACGCCGTACACGACCGCTGCGATGCCAAGCGTGCGCTCGAACCGACGCCCCGTGGATGGCTCGGCGCCATCGCGATCGAAGGCGCCCAGAAAGACACCGATCCCGATAGCGAATACACCCCAGGCGGCGAGCGTTGCCGGAGGCGGGAGGACACGTGACAGCATCGAGATGGCGAGGCCCAGGAAGATGCCGCCGAAGATCGTGTTGACCGCAGTGAGCCATGGCCCGGACTTCGGAAGCACACGGGGACCGAAGATGCCGAATGCCAGCAACGGCGCTCCCATGCCGAGCCCGAGCGCGAAGAGGGCGGCGCCGCTCTTCACCGCATCGCCGGTCTGGCCTGCGTAGAGAAGTGCGGCCGACAGTGGCGGCGTCACACAAGGCCCGACGATCAGTGCGGAGCCGAAGCCAAGGATCGCGGCGCCGGCGGCACTCCCTCCAGCAGTTGCCGTGCGGCGTGCGATAAAGTTCACCCACGACGAGGGCAGTTTCAGTTCGAAGAAACCGAACATGGCGAGGGCGAGCACGACGAACACGGTGGAAACGATGCCCAGCACCAGGGGTGTCTGAAGCGCCATTTGCAGGTTCTGCCCCGACCAGGCCGCAGCCATTCCGATCAGCGCATAGGCGGAAGCCATGGCGATGACGTAGGTGCCCGATATCAGCAGGCCCCGCGTCGCTGTCATGCGCGCGCCGTTCGCGGTCAGCAATCCGGAGAGGATCGGGATCATCGGAAACATGCACGGCGTCAGGGCCAGCAGCAGACCGAACCCGAGAAAGGCCGCAAGCACGATGACGATGGGACCGTCCAGCACATGCGAGGATGCGGCGGTCTCATCGGCCGCTGGAGGCTGAATGCCTGAACCCACCGCCGATGAGGGGATCGATGTGTGCGGCCGAGCGTCGGCCACGGCCATCAGCGTGGCGAGATCAAAGTTCCGTGTAACGGGCGGAAAGCAGATGCCCCTGTCGGAGCACCCCTGGTAGCTGATCGCCAGGGGACCGCTCTCGGGGAGGGCCTCAGCCTTGATGCTGGCGATTGCTTCGCGGCGGTAGATCTCGACGGGACCGAAGGTGGGATCGTCCTTGGCTTCGCCCGGAGGTGTCTCGACCGCGATGGCTTTGTCCGTGGGCCGGCTGACTGCAATCTTGTCGCGATAGAGATATGTGCCCTCGCTGATGATCCAACGAAGACTCAAGCTCTGGTCGACTGACCTGGAGAGGCTGAGTGTGAAGTTATCTTCGCCTGGACGCGGCATCTGAGCATTGGCGCTTCCCGCGAACATGATGATGATCATCGCCATGACGGCGGTGAAGCATCTTCGTGCCCCTTTCAGCATGATGGCCCCCAAATCGGATCAGCAGATGGGGCTCCGTCGCCTTGCCACCTTAAGCCAGCCTTAAGGCCGGGCTGCAAAGTGGCCACCCGAGGAGAGAGACGAATGCGCGTTCTCGCGGTCGAAGATGATCCCGTGCTTGCCGATGGCCTGCGTACAGGGCTCACGCTGACCGGTGCGCAGGTCGAGCTGGCGATGACCTGTGCGGAGGCCCGCGCTGCACTGCGTGGGACGCATTTTGACGCGGTGGTGCTTGACGTGATGCTGCCGGATGGCTCCGGTCTCGAAATTCTGCGCGAGATGCGCAGCAGCGATGATCCGACTCCGGTGCTTCTGCTGACTGCGCTCGATGAGGTCTCCGACCGCATTCGCGGCCTCGACTCCGGCGCCGACGATTATCTCGGCAAGCCGTTTGATCTCAACGAGCTCGCGGCACGCACGCGCGCTATCGCGCGTAGAGGTAACGGCCGGGCCAGTCCGCACATTGCTCATGGCGGTATTGTCCTGGATCCGGCGCGCCGACTTATCACGGTCAACGGAGAGCCAGTGTCCCTTTCGCGGCGCGAGTTCGCCGTGCTTTCGGCCCTGATGGAGCGGCCAGGAGTGGTCCGCAGCAAGAGTGACCTCGAGGAGCAACTGTACGGCTGGCAAGAGGACGTCGAGAGCAACACCATCGAGGTCCACATCCATCACCTGCGCGGCAAGATCGGCAAGACCGCGATCGAGACGGTCCGTGGTCTTGGCTATCGCATGGGGACGGTATCGCCATGATGTCGCTGCGGCGGCGCTTGTTCATTGTGCTTGTGCTCGCAACGGGTGCGATTTGGCTCAGCGCTTCGGCGTGGATCTATTTTCGAACGACCGGAGAGGTCGACCATGTGCTCGACACGCGCCTGCAGGAGGCCGCGCGCATGGTGCATTCGCTCGTTTCTTCCGATGCTCTGTCGGCATTGGGCGAAGGGCGGCAAGCGCAGCTTATCCCCGCCCAGGCCATCGGTTACGAACGCCAACTGTCCTGTCAGATATGGTCGATAGACGGACGTCTCATCGGTCGTTCATCGGGTGCGCCCGAGCACGCCCTGAGCGAGCAGAGCAGCGGCTTCTCGGAGCATACCATCGGCGGTGAAAGCTGGCGCGTTTATGCGATCGAGGATGCGGCCAAAGGCATCCGGGTGCTCGTTGGCGACCGCCTCGGCCTGCGCCACAAGCTGATCAGCGACCTCATCTTTGCCCTGCTCTCGCCCACCGTTCTTGTCCTTCCGCTGATCGGCATGATGATATGGGGGAGCCTTGGCCAGGGGCTTCGGCCGCTGTCTGCGCTCGCCGAGTCCCTGCGTGTCCGCGATGCGAGCGATATGCGCGCGGTATCCCTTGAAAATGCGCCGAGAGAGGTCGTGCCGCTCGTCGATGCGTTGAACGATCTGTTCGCGAGGCTCGAGCAGGCGCGCAATCATGAGCGCGATGTCACGGCCTTCGCGGCCCACGAGCTGAAAACTCCGCTATCTGGCCTCAAAACCCAGGCTCAGATCGCGCAGATTGCAGTCGATCCCGAGACCAGGGACCGAGCGCTGCAACAGATCGTACACTCTGTTGACCGTACCGCCCGGCTGGTGCGCCAGCTTCTGGCACTTGCGCATATCGAATCCGGACACCAAGCCCTCGACAGGGAGAACGTCGATGTGCAGGCGGTGCTTGCGCGCGTCATTGCAGACGTCGGGGAGGCATCGCAAGCTGTCTCGACGACGCTTCACGAAAACCTCCGGGATTTGAAACTCTCCGCAGATCCTGCGCTCCTTGAGATTTCCATCCGCAATTTGCAGGAAAACGCCGCGGCCTTCTCGCCGGCGGGCGGGACGATCTGCTGGCGTGCCACCGCTGACAGGACCGGTTTGATCGTGGAAGACAGTGGCCCCGGCATACCGGAAGCGGAGATCGCACGTATTCCCACGCGCTTCTATCGCGGCAGCAATAGCAGGGGAAACGGTTCGGGACTGGGATTGGCGATCGTGGATCTCGCGATGCGCCGACTGGGCGGCAGATTGAGAATTGAAAATCGCGAATCCGGCGGCACGAGAGTGACCTTGACGGTGGGATCGGGTCTCGGCGCGGAAACGCGGACAATGACATGCAACGCCCATGTCCGGGATGCGCAGTAAATAACTCCGCCACAGAACTCGGGACCGTCTTGGCAGCATGGCCGCGAATATCGGCGCCAATCGCTCTGCAGCGCTTCTTGCGTACCGGACTCTGACCTCGATAAAGCGCTTCCAGTTTTTCGAGAAGCCTTCGGATATTTAAGACTGGTTTATATCTAATATGGGCGTCCGGTTGTTGTGCCAGCCGAGCCAACTCAGCAGGTCTCTTGCCCTCAGCGCTGACGATTTGAACAGGGTGGCAGGGGTGTGATCGAGCGGTGGCGGCAGCACTACAACGAGGTACGCCCGCATTCGAGCCTCGGCTATCTGAATTGCCCATCACGCTTGTTTGGTGTGCGCTTTCGGACGACAACCAGTAAGGTCAGCCACGGCAAGCATCCGCGCGGTGATTGTGCGGGGGCGGATCGACTGGCGATTTGACGACGCCATATTGAATTTCAGGCGTTTGGTGGAGAGTGCTGATGACCGACAAGGACACTGGCAGCGCGAGCGGACATTTCTCAGTCGAGGCAGATACCACGGCCGGCTATTGGTCGAACCGACCCGAAAATACATTGCCGCCGCCCGACATGATGGGCGCCTACATGCGCAATCATCCGGTGCCGGTGCCGCCGCATGACGGGCGCAAGGCCTGGATCATCGGTAGTGGCATCGCGGGTCTCGCCGCTGCGTTTTACCTGATCCGCGACGGCCGGATGGCTGGTGAAGACATCACGATCCTCGACGCCATGGATATCGAGGGTGGATCGCTGGATGGCGCGGGCAACGCTGAGGATGGCTACATCATCCGCGGCGGCCGGGAGATGAACTGGAACTATGACAACCTGTGGGACATGTTCCAGGACGTCCAGGCGCTGGAGCTTCCCGAGGGATACACCGTTCTCGACGAGTACCGCCTGGTCAACGACAACGACCCCAACTACTCCAAAGCACGCCTGATGCACAATCGCGGACAGATCCGCGATTTCTCGACGCTCGGCCTGTCACGGTCGCAACAGTGGGAGCTCATTCATCTCCTGCTGAAGCGCAAGGAGGATCTCGACGACGTTACGATCGAGCAATACTTCAGCCCGGGCTTCCTCGAGACCAACTTCTGGTTCCTCTGGCGTTCCATGTTCGCTTTCGAGAACTGGCAGAGCCTTCTCGAAATGAAGCTCTATATGCACCGGTTCCTCGACGCGATCGATGGGCTGGCCGACATGTCGGCGCTCGTTTTCCCGAAGTACAACCAGTACGACAGTTTTGTGCGTCCGCTCGTTGCGCATTTGCGCGAGAAGGGCGTGAAGGTTCAGTTTGGCACCCGCGCCTACGATCTCGAGTTCAAGACGGCGGGAAGCGGCGGGGACGAAACGCGCACGGTCACAGCGATCCGCTGCAAAATCGCGGGCCAAGACGCGACGATCGCCGTCAATCCAAAGGATGTCGTGTTCGCGCTGACGGGATCGATGACCGAAGGCACAGCCTACGGTGACATGACGACCGCGCCGGTGCTCGAGCGTGGCAAGACAGACCCGGGCGAGGGCAGTGACTGGGCGCTGTGGAAGAACCTGGCGAAGAAATCTCCGATCTTCGGCAAGCCCGAAAAGTTCTACGGAGATGTCGACAAATCGATGTGGGAATCGGTGACGCTCACATGCAAGCCGTCGCCCCTCGTGGACCGGCTGAAGGAGCTGTCGATCAACGACCCCTACTCGGGCAAGACCGTGACGGGCGGCATTATCACCTTCACGGACTCCAATTGGGTGCTGAGCGTCACCTGCAATCGTCAGCCGCATTTTCCAGAGCAGCCGAAGGATGTGCTGGTGCTCTGGGTGTATGCGCTGTTGATGGACAAGGACGGCAACTACACCAAGAAGCCGATGCCTGCCTGCACGGGCGAAGAGATCCTGGCCGAGCTGTGCTATCATCTGGGCATCGAGGACAAGCTCGATGCCGTGATGGCCAACACCAAGGCGCGGCTGGCGCTGATGCCTTACATCACGTCCATGTTCATGCCGCGAGCCGCCGGCGACCGCCCGCACATCGTGCCGAAGGGATGCACCAATCTCGGCCTCATGGGGCAGTTCGTCGAGACGTCGAACGACATCATCTTCACGATGGATAGCTCCATCCGCACGGCCCGCGTCGGCGTCTACACTTTGCTCGGTTTGCGCAAGAAGGTGCCGGACATCAGTCCGACGCAGTACGATATCCGGACACTGCTGAAAGCGGCGCGCGCCATCAACAACGGCGAACCGTTCGTCGGGGAGCGGTTGCTGCACCGGCTGCTGGACAAGACCTATTTCTCGCACATCCTGCCGCCGCTACCGGACCAATCGGCTGACGCCTCGCTGCGTGAGAAGGCGGAGGCGGAGTTGCATCATGTGCTCGGTGTCGGTGCGCAGGCGCTGACGACTGTGACCGGCTGGCTGGAGCAGTTCAGGTCGGGATTGCGCGGCAAAGACCGGTGAGCCCTGCGTGACCGTTGACTCGCACGACGCCGAGAGGCGTCGTGCGGATGCGCGATTTCCCGGTGAGCAAGGAACTCATAGGAGTGGTCGCCCGCATCCGCTGCGGCCATGACAAGGCGATCCGGCGGGGGCGTTCAGCCGTGATGCGGATTGCTGTGTCGCATTCCGCGCGCCTTGAATTCCCGCAGCACGAGGCCGAGATTGGGCCGCACCGACGCCCCATCGCGTATCCGGAGCCGTGTCCCCATGGCCTCGTCGCCCAATCGGGCAGGATGTCCCGTGATGACGGCGGGTCCGCTCGCGCGGAGGATCGCCGCCGGATGCCGTGACAGCGGTCAAACAAGGGGTTGCGCGTGGGCGCCGTCCTTGCTTCATCGAAGCGCGTCCTGCGTGTCACAGCCTGTCAATCACCCCGGACAACGATGTTCAGCTTTATCCATTCGAGCGACCTGCACCTTGGCAAGCGCTTCGGCAACTTCTCGGGCGATCTGCCGAGCCGGCTTCGCGAGGCGCGTCATGCGGCCATCAACCGGCTGGCGCAGCACGCGCGCGAGAATGGCGTCGCCACGATCCTGCTTGCGGGGGACCTGTTCGATACCGAGACGCCCGCTCCCGACGTGCGACGCCAGGCTATTGCGGAGATGGCGCACCATGCGCCGATCCGATGGGTGATCCTGCCCGGCAATCACGATTCGCTTCAGGCCACGCATCTGTGGACCACGCTGAGGGCGGAGGTGCCGGACAACGTCATCCTTGCGGTGGAGCCGCGTCCGATCGATCTCGGGCCGAATGCCGTGCTTCTTCCCGCGCCGTGTACGACCCGACGTCCCGGCCGCGACCTGACCGAATGGATGGACCAGGAAGCGACACCGGACGGGGCGCTGCGGATCGGGCTCGCGCATGGTGCGATCCAAAGCTTTTCGGAGGACGCCGGCGCGTCTGACGTCATAGCGCCGGACCGCGCGTTGCGCGCCGGGCTCGATTATCTGGCGCTGGGTGATTGGCATGGGCCGCTGACCGTCGATCCGCGCACGCGCTATAGCGGGACGCCCGAGCCCGACCGGTTCAAGCATGACCGTCCGGGCGAAGCCTCGCTCGTTCGCATCGCGGGCGCCTCGACCTTGCCCGACGTGACATCGCTCACCACGGCGAGCTTTACCTGGCGCACGCTGACGCTGCACTTGCTCGATCACGACGATCCTGGCCCGGTGCTGGAGGCGCTGTTGCCGGAGGCGAGGCAGCGGCGGCAGACGCTCGCCCGGTTGGTCGCAACGGGCCGCAGCCGCCTTCCGGCACATGCTTCGCTGGTCGGCGCCATCGAGAGCGCGACGCCGGATTTCGCCTTCCTGGAACTGGACGATACGGACCTGATGACCGAGTTCGATGTCGAGGATCTTGACCGGATCGATCATGCGGGGGCGCTTCGCGAGGCCGCCAATACCCTGCTTGCCGAGGCGGGGGACGAGAGCCGCACCGCCACGGAACGCGAGATCGCGCGTGCCGCTCTCGGCCGGCTCTACTCTTACTCGGAGACGGTCCGATCATGAAAATCCTGGCGCTTCGCTTGTTCAACGTGAAGCGATTCGCGGGCCGTGGTGTCGCCATCGAGGGGATCGGGAATGGCGTCAACGTGCTCTGCGCGGCCAACGAGCTCGGCAAGTCCACCAGCTTCGAGGCGCTGCACGCGCTGTTCTTCCAGTCGCACACCAGCGTCTCCAGCGATGTCCGGAACCTTCGGCCTTACAGTGGTGGCAATCCGCTGGTCGAAGCCGATGTCTCGACCGAGGACGGCCGCTACCGGATAGCCAAGCAGTATTACGGCGGACGCTCGGCTCGCGTGATCGATCTCGATACGGGGCGGTTGCTCGCTCAGGCGGATGAGGCTGAGCGTTTCATTGCCGGATTGGTCAAGGGCGGCACCGCCGGGCCTGCGGGTCTGCTCTGGGTCCGCCAGGGTGTGACGGGCATCGAGAGACGCAGCAAATCGGAGGAGGATGGAGAGCGAGAGGTTCGCCGCACCTTGCTCGAATCTGTCCAGGGTGAGGTCGAGGCCATCACCGGCGGACGGCGCATGACCGAGATCATGAACGCCGTCACCGCAGAACTCGACAGACTTGTCACCAAGCGTGGGCCCAAGGCCGATGGGCCTTACGCAACGGCGGTGCGGGAACGTGACAGGCTGGAGGCCGAGGAGCGACGGCTTGCCGGTGAAGTCGCCGTGCTGCGCGATGCGCTCGAGCGACGCGCTTCGGATGGAAAGAGGCTTGCCGATCTCGACACTGCCGAGCATCGGCACGAGCGACGCCGAGCCGTCGAAACGGCGCAAGCGAGGTTCGATACGGCCAAGGCGCAGAGCGAGAAGCTGAGAGCGGCCGAAGCGGAGCTGAAGCTCGCTTTAGAGCGGCTGGGAGGCGCCGAGAAAGATCTCCGGATGTTTCGGGCCGCCCTCGATCAGGCGCGAGACGTGCGTGGAAAGCTGTCCGTGGTGCACGAGCGTCGGCGGCAAGCGATGGACAGGCGCCGCGAGATCGGCGAGGCGATCGCAAGGGCCACGGCGGACGTCGATGCGGCGGAGACCGGGGAGAGGCAAGCTCGTGAACGGCTCACGCGATGCGATGCGGCCGTGAGAGCACGCGAAGCGTCCGAGCGACTTGCCAAACTTCAGGAGCAATTGAGCCGCGGGGAAGCGCTCCGCCAGGCGCTCGAAGACGGCGAAGCAAAACGCGCGCTCGTGCAGATTTCGACGTCTGCCGTGGATGAGCTGCAAGCGGTTGAGATTGAGCTCGCAAAGCTTCAGGCTGTCGAAGACGCGGCGCGTTCCACCGTCTGCATCGACTATGCGGCCGATGCGGCGGGGTTCGTGGACATGGACGGCGTGCCGTTGCCGGACGGAGAGGAGCGGACCTACGACCAGCAGGCGCGGCTGTTGGTTCCGGGGATCGGCACGATCACGCTTCGGTCGAACCGGCCGGCTCCGGCGGACGATCGTCTGAAGCAAGTCCGGCGGCAGCGACGTACGCTTCTCGATGCGATGGGCGTGGTTGATCTCGATTCGGCGCGTCAGCGACAGGTTCAGTCCCGGCAGATCGAGGCCGAGCTCGGGGAGTTGCGCGGGCGGCTGTCCCAACTCGCTCCGGACGGGTTGTCGACGCTCAGGGAGTTGGTTGCCGCCGAACGCGAGGTCGGCACGGAGGCATTGGAATGGGATGGCGATCCGGCGGAGGTTCGCTCGTCCCTCGTTGAGGCCGAGGCGCGATTGACGGCGGCTCGATTGACACTGAGCGAAACGGCGCCGCTGCGTGGGAGTGCCGACGATGCCTTCATCGCCGCCCAAACCGCGTTCGCCGCGCTGGATGCCGAACAGGCGCAGATCGCTTCGATGCTCGGCCCGGAGGAGGAACGCGAGGCACGCGAAGCGGGATTGGTGCAGGCGCTGGATGACCGGACGCGGTCGCGCGTCGAGGCCGAAGCGCGGGCGGACGGCGTGCGCGCCACGACCATCGATCTGGAGTCCGCCGAGGCCGCGCTCAGGCGTACCCGTTCCGTCGAGGAGGCCGCCGACAAGGACATCAACACACTCCGCGAAGCCATTGCGGGCTTGAATGCCGAGATCCGCGCGCGTTCCGACGAAGCGGTGGAAGAGACATGGCGCGAGACCGCGGAGGCACTTGGCGCGGCTGCGTCTCGTGTTGCGGCATTCGAGCGGGAGGTGGGCATCCTGCAAAGGCTGGCGGCGGCTTTGGAGGCCGCTCGCTCCCACGCCAGCGACGTCTATCTCCGGCCTGTCATGACCGAGCTTACGCCGCTCCTCGGCCTGCTGTTCGATGACGTCTCGATTGCCTTCGACGACAAGACGCTGCTGCCGCAGGCGCTTCGTCGCAATGGCCAGGACGAGGAGGTCGATCGGCTCAGCGGGGGCATGCGAGAGCAGCTATCGGTTCTCACGCGCCTCGCCTTCGCACGTCTGCTCGCGCGCAATGGCCGACCGGCGCCGGTTATCCTCGATGATGCCCTCGTCTATTCGGATGATGACCGGATCGAGAAGATGTTCGACGCGCTCCACCGGCAGTCCAAGGATCAGCAGATCATCGTCTTCTCGTGCCGCCAACGTGCATTCCAGAAGCTTGGCGGAACCGCTCTTCAGATGGCCGATTGGCAGCCGTAGACCTGCGATTGGCCGATCGTCAGCGGACGCCTCGGAACAGGCCCCCGTCGACGGAGATCGTCGTGCCGGTGATGTAGCGGCCGCGAGGCGAGACGAGGAGCGCCACCAGTGCCGCGATATCTTCAGGTGTGCCGATGCGGCCCATGGGCACCTCGTCGAGGAGTTGTCGGCGCAGTTGTTCGCCTTGGCCGCTCGACGCAAAGACCTTCTCGAGCCTCTGCGTATCGATGTAGCCGGGGCAGATCGTGTTGACGTTGATGTTCTGCCGCGCGACCTCCAACGAAAGGGTCTTGGCAAAGCCGATCACACCGCTCCACGTCGCGACGGAAAGGCCGAACCCCGCAGCGGGCTGGATCGCCGACAGCGCTGCAATATTGAGAATGCTGCCGCCGCCTCGCGCCGACATATGCGGGACGGCATGCCTCGCCATGCGCACGGCGTACATCAGGTTCTGCTGAACCGCAGCCGCCCAGGCCGCATCATCGAAGTCATTGACGTTGCCGAGCGGAGGGGCGCCGTCGTTGTTGACGAGTATGTCGAGTGTTCCGAAGGCGCGAACGGCCTCCTCGATGACGCGGCTGCAATCCTCTGGCCTGCGACCATCGCCTTGCACCGGGAGGATCTCCGCGCCGGTCTGCTCCTTCAATCGGCCCGCAGCCTCGACGAGCATCGCTTCCCGCCGCGCGAACATGACGATACGGGCGCCTTCCGAGGCGAGTTGACGGGCGATGCCGTAGCCGATGCCTTTGCTGGCGCCGCCGACGATTGCAACTCTGCCACTGAGGTCCAAATCCATCGGCGCTTCCTTCTGGCTCGATGCGGAAGCCGCAGCGATGCTGCCGCTACACGCTCAAGTACAATTGGCGCACATGATCGGATGCCGCGAGTTCCTTGGCCTTGCCGACCATGGCGACGCGTCCGTTCTCGAGCACGTAGGCCTGATCCGCGAGCGCGAGCGCCATGTGTGCATTCTGCTCGACGACCAGCACATCGGTTCCGCTCAGGCTGATCGAGCGGATAATCGACGCGATGGTCTGAACGATCGACGGTGCCAGACCCACCGAGGGCTCGTCGAGGAGTAGCAACCGAGGCGCCGCCATCAAAGCGCGCCCGACGGCCACCATCTGTTGTTGTCCGCCGGAGAGGTTCATGGCGCGCTCGCCGAGCCGCTGCTTGAGAGCGGGAAAGTAGTCCAGCGTCCGTTCCATATCGCGGCGAATGGCGGCGGTATCGGAGCGCAGGTACGCGCCAAGCTCCAGATTCTCGCGGACCGTCATCGATGGAAACAGGCGGCGTCCCTCGGGAACGAGGGACACGCCGCTTGCGACGATCCGATCCGCCTCCATTCCGGCAATGTCCTGCCCGTCGAGCAGGATCCGCCCGGTCGCGGGTTTCACCAAGCCCGTGATGGCTTTCAGGATGGTTGTTTTGCCAGCTCCGTTGGAGCCGATCATCGTCGCGATTTTACCGCGCTCGACGGTTAAGTTTATGTCGGTGACGGCGCGCACCTTGCCGTAGTCCACCGAAAGCTCCTCGACGGAGAGCAGCGTGCCGGCCGGCTTCATGCTGGATCTCCTCCGAGGTAGGCGCGGATGACGTCCGGATTGCTGCTGATCTCTTGCGGCGTCCCCTCAGCGAGCTTCTCGCCGAAGTTCAGCACGATGATGCGGCCGCAGAGCTGCATGACGGCGCGCATATTGTGGTCGACCAGAAGGATCGTCGTGTTGAACTCATCGCGGATGCGCCGAATGACGTTGAGCGCGTGGGTCATTTCCTGGCCGTTGAGCCCGGTCAGCGGCTCATCGAGGCACAGCAGCTTGGGGCGGCTTGCGAACGCGATCGCGATGCTGAGCAGTCGCTGATGTCCGTGCGGAAGATTGCGGCCCTCCTCATCCAGCAGCGACGTCAGGCCGACAAGCTCTGCCGTCTCGTGGATGCGCCGATCGCGTTCCGCGCCGTCGCGAATGAAGGCATAGCATCCGGTCAGGATGTTGTCGTAGACGGACAGCTCGCCCAGCAGGCTGTTGTGCTGGAACGTCCGGACGAGACCCAGCCGGCTTACCGCAGACGGCTTGAGGCCTGTGATGTCCCGGCCTTCGAACGTGAGGCGGCCGGAATGCGGACGATAATAGCCGCTCACCAGATTGAAGGTGGTGCTCTTGCCGGCGCCGTTCGGCCCGATCAACCCGAGAATTTCGCCCGTATTGACGAAGAAGCTCAGATTTGAAACGGCGCGCACGCCGCCGAACTGTCGTGACAGGCCCGTCGCGTCGAGAAGTTTGGCATTATCCATCGATCGCCTCCTGTGGGCGAGAGGATCCGCCGGACCGCCTGGCGCCGTAGAATTCGGTCAAGCGTTCGATCAGTCCGATGAGACCGTTCGGAAGAATAAGCATGGCAACGACGATCGCTCCGCCAAACAGCAAGTGCTCGTAGTGTCCGAACGAGATGACGTATTGGTTCAGCAGCGTCAGCGCGATGGCGCCAATGATGGCGCCGGCGACGTGTTTCTCTCCGCCGATCTTGACGTAGGCGAGTGCGTAGACCGCCACGAGAAAACTGAAATCGCCCGGGCTGATCACGCGATTGGCGTGAGCGAACAGCGCTCCTCCGACGCCTGCCGCGAACGATGCCAAAGCGAGGCAGATGATCTTGATCTTTTGTACGTCGAGGCCGACGCTTTCCACTACGGCGTCATTGTTCTGAATGGCCTTGAGCAGGCGTCCAAATGCGCTGCGCTCGAGCCAGAACATCGTGCCGACCAGAAGAATCGTGCAGGCGACGACCAGCAGAGAGTAGTAGGGGTCGAGCCAGCGCGGCGAATAGATTCCGATCATGCCGGAGTTGCCGCCGATGATCTCGGTCTGCGTGTAGATGAGACGCACGACCTCGGTGAAGGCGAAGCTTATCAGCATGAAATAGGGGCCCTTGGTGCGCAGCGTCACGTAACCAAAGGCGACACTGATGACCATGGGGATGAGCCCGCCCAGAAGGATCGCGAGCGTAAAGGGTATCTCGTACCACGCGGTGAGAATGCCGGCCGCGTACGCTCCGATGCCCCAGAACGCCGCGGTCGCGATGTTGAGTTCGCCCGTCAGCATGACGAAGCGCAGGGCCACGGCGGCCAGGATGTTCAGCGAGATCCAGAGGATGACCTTTAGCGTGTAGGTCTCCTGGCTGAAGGCAGCCAGAAGCAGCAGGACGCCGAGTGCCGTGGCCCCGACGATGTCCATCCACCTAGCGCTCGACATGACCCATCAATCCTTGTGGACGTACAAGCAGGAAGATCATCACGATCACGAACATGACGATGGTGGCCATGGTGAGATCGTAATAGTAGCCGAACACGCTTTCGATGAACGCGACGAGAAGGGCTCCCAGGATCGCCCCCGGAATGCTGCCCAGGCCGCCGATGATGATGATGATGAACGCCTTGATCAAGTAATCGCCACCGATCGCCGGCTGGCTGACGGTGAGCGGCGCGATCAGCGCGCCGGCGAGTCCGGCCATGACGACCCCGATCAGCCATCCGTAGAAGGAGATCCGGCGATACCGAATACCCTGGAGCATCGCCGCTTCCCGGTCCTGGGCAACCGCGCGCAGAGCCTTGCCGAGCTTCGTTTTCTGAAGCAGCAGGTAAAGCATCGTCGTGAAGGCGATGGCGAGGCCGATGACGAGAAGTCGCTGCGCTGTGATGCGTCCGCCGAGGATGGAAATGGTTCCAGGCACGATGGGTTCAATCGGCCGCGGCGTTGCCGTGAAGATCTCGACGAGTACGCCCTGAAGGAAAAGGATGAGCCCGACCGACAGAATGAACGACCCGACCAGATCGCGCAGATAGCGCTCGAAACCGATCCAGTATGTGAGGGCGCCGAGGATGATCACGGCGCCGATGGCCGCAACCAGGGCGATCAGAAAGTCTGCCCAGAGCGGCAATCCGAGAGACGCGGATAGAGCCGGCATCAGCGACGCTACGACGAGCGCGGCGAGCGCAAAGAATTCGCCGTGCGCAAAGTTCACGATCTGCATGACGCCGAAAATCAGCGTGAGACCCAGTGCGAACAGGACGTAAACGGAGCCGATTTGCAGTGTATTGACGACAAGCTGTGCGACGAGATCCATGGAAGATCCAAGCTCATGGCATGCACCGGCCTCCGGCGGCAAAACGGGCTCGCCGCCGAAGGAAGGGGAGGTCGCAATTCCTTATTGCGCGAGCCGCTTCTTCAGTTCATCCGGCAGAATGCGGATAACCTCGACGGTCTTGCCATCCTGGATCTGCGTCACAACGATCGGGATCAGGAGTTGCTGCGGAGTGCCATAGACGTCCTTCGAGCCGAAGGTGGCCTTGCCGTAGGACGTTTCGAAGACTGTCTTGGGCAGCACGTCCGCAATCTTTTTGGTGTCGAGGCTGCCGGCCGCTTCGATACCGGCCTTGGCCGCCATCACACCGTCGTAGCCACCCATGTGAATGACGTTGAGCGACTCTTTCAAAACGGTCTTGGCTTCCGCGTTGAGCTTACGCTGAACCTCGGTCGCGGTCGGGCCGTCGAAGTCGGCCGCGAGACCCATGTAGGTTCCGTTCGCGGCGGCCCCTCCGGTGCGAACCAGGACGTCCGACCCGGTGCCGGCGCCGATGACCTTGATGCCCTTCCAGCCTTGCACCTCGAGTTCTCTCAGCACCGTTCCGGCGTTCGCCGGAGGGGTGCCACCGAGGTCGATGATGTCCGGCTTTTGCGAGCCGATCTTCGTCACGATGGGCTGAAATTCAGTGGTGGAGCGCTCGAAGAAGAGGCTGTCGATGACCTTGATGTCGGCGGCGGTCCAATATTTCTGTGCGTCCTTGGCCGTATCCTGCCCTGATGCATCGTTCGGGTTCAGCAGCAGAACGGTCTTCGCTTCGGGGTGACGCAGCTTGACCGTCGTGTAGATGGGCGCGAGCACCTCATCCGGTGTGTTGATGATCGTGAACGTCATGGGAAACTTTGGTCCCTTGACGCTCCGGCCCCATGCCGACGTGAACATCAGAATGCCGTCGCGCTCGGTGAGGGCCTGAATGGCCTTGGCCGGTGCCGTTCCGACGCTCTGCGTGATGATCCGTACCTTGTCGCGGCCGATCAATGTCTCGACCGTTTTCATTGCGTCGCCGGCGGTGTACTTATTGTCGACGGAGCGGACCTCGACCTTATAGGTCTTGTCGCCGACCTTGATGCCGCCCTTCTCGTTGATGTGCTTTGCGGCTTGCTGGGCGGCCCAATCGGTGCCAATGCCCCATGATGCGGCCGCGCCGGACAACGGT